>Ga0256405_10000667_pt1 | contig 109263 bp, 72 predicted proteins | sample RumenRJG_02DNA_FD_189096 | JGI IMG/M metagenome (GOLD analysis project Ga0256405, IMG submission 189096) | Bovine rumen microbial communities from Lethbridge, Alberta, Canada - RJG_02 | ecosystem: Host-associated > Mammals > Digestive system > Stomach > Rumen | place: Canada: Alberta...
ATGGTGAGTGTTTGCCATTGTCCTGGTTGTCGAATACGGGCACCAGGTTTTTCTGAGCATAGCCGTAGAAGCCCCACTCCTCACTGAAGTTGATGCGCAGACCGGCACCCAGACCGGCACTGGCGAACGACACTTTCGGTCCGGCATAGATGTCGAGCCACGACGGCAGGTTCAGCAAGTAAGCCCCGTGGACATCAAACTGGGCACCGAGATCGTAGCCCCGTAGCGCACCGAAGTCACTCTCCCACTTGTCCGTCTTGGGCAGCATTGACACGTAGGTCGAGATTGAGAACTGGTCACTCAAGCCCCTCATACATCCAATCTCGAAGCCCTGTATGCCTTCGAAGTTGACGTAGCCACCATAGATTTTCCAGTCACCATCGCCGCCATAGGCTTGCGCTGCAGCCGTTAGGGGAAATAGCAGTGCCGTGGCATAAACCAGCGCTGCTCTCTGCCAGAATTTTCTGATTTTGTCTTTCATCATTCCATTGTGTATTTGTTGATATAGATAACCCGCCGGCGCTCGCCCGTGGCGTGGTTTTTCACTACTTGGTTGCCGAACACCATGAAGTTATTGTCATACCAGTGGAGGGTGTTGGTCAGCCCGGCTTTCTTCACGTCTTCACGGTCGTCGTCGGTCTCCAGAAGCTCCTTCTGGCGATCTTTAACCACGGAACCGTCGCTGTCGCTGAAGATTTTCGACACCAGCTGCTTACCGTCGCCATAGAGACACAAGATTTGTCCCGAGGGCGAGAGGCTCATCGTGACGAAGTGCTTGACGTAGTACGGCTTTTCAGAGGGTTTCATGGGGAAACAACAGTCCCACAGCCGGTTGCCCTGGCGGTCGAACTTCACGATTACGGCATGTGTATAGGCATATCCGCTGAATACGGTGTAGGCCGAACGGCCGTTGTACATTGTGCTGTAAGTGGGATAGTAGGCTTCGCCCAGATAGTAGTAGCAGTCGCCCTGCTCGATGATGTCGTGGCTGGTCAGCAGATAGTCGAGAAACATCTCCTTGTCGTTCTTCTCCGCCTTGGCTTTGCGACGCTCCACCTTCGCCTTCTTCCGGTCGCTCATGTAGCCAGTGAAGTTCGTCAGGTCGAGGAAGTTGTAAAATCTGATGAAGTCGAAGTGCTCCCTGCCCAGTCTGGCAAAGAAGATGCCGTTAGCCGCCCCGCGCCGTTCGCGCTTGGCATAGGTGCCAGTGACAAAGAGGGCGCTGCCGGCCTTTGATACCGAAGCCGTGAGGATATGTTCGTCCAGGTTCTCCGTCAGGCAGAGCCGCTCCAGCTCACGGCCATCCATGTCGAGCCGCACCAGATAGATGTCTTCCTTGGCTTTCACCATCACCTGAATCTTGCCGTCGATGATGGTGCTCTCCAGCAGTTCTACGTCGTGGGGGCGCAACCCCTTGAAGCGGATGTCCACCATGCGGCCCTCACCTGTCAGCAGGTTGATGATGCCCACGTGGTCCTTGCCGCGTCCGCGCTTGCCTTCAGTGGAACAGAACACCAGCCGGTCCTCGTCTACCTTGGGGTATTCCAGCGACCAGTTCTTCACCTTGAACTGTCCGCTCACCATGCGCGACTGGCGGCTTCGCGTGTCGAATGCCACCACGCCGTAAGCCCCCCGCTTGCTGGTGAGCAGCGAGTAGTTCACGCCGTCCTTCAGCACATTGTCATAATAGTCCAGCTGCCGGTCTACGGCCAACGAGTCGGTTTTCAGCAGTTTCAGGTCAGTGCTGTAGAAGTCCTCCATGAAGATGTTTTTACCACCTTTGGAGTGCTTACTGAAAGCCACGGACATGGCCCCGATGTCGTCCAGCGGTATCATGCACCGTCCGGTGTAGTCACCGTCGTAGGGATATTCCACACGGGCAGTCACCTGCGCCCCCGCATTGCTCCATGCCAGCGACAAAATGAGGCTGACAGCTACAATAACATTACCAAAGTTTCTTTTCATTATCATTCATTTTTAGATTAATATAGTATTGTCCTTCTCATCAGGGTATGGGTCAAAAGCCCACGAATCCCTCTATTTGCCAACATTGCAAATGTACTGAAATAAGGTAGAGTCCCTCGTGTCTTGATTGTAATAATACTCAAACTCGTAGTGACCGTCTTGGCGTTTCTCAAATAAGGGGTGACCACTAAAAAAATTATTTATCCCCAGCTCGCTATATTCAGCATAGTCGATGATGCCTTGAATATAGCCTTTGCCAAACGCTCCCCCCACGCTATGCGTAATGACCTTTGTGGATTCATCCCCTGACAAAGACGAGAGAATGTCACCAGCGCTTGCACGTCCTTTGGCGTAGCCCGAAGCATATCGGTTACGCGAGAGTAGATTATTATTGTATCCATCCAACAGAGTGTTCTTCCACCCTCCCATGGCACCATCGACATACATGGGTTTATGATCACCCACCCAATTCATTATTCTCGCGTCGTGTCCATTCCAGTAGGTCCTAGATCCGCCACTGCCTCCATGTTGGCCATTAATTATTAATTGCCCTTCGTAGTCAATAGCATTGACTAGATTCCTCTTTGTATATCCATAACTTGTGACGTTAGGATGTTTCAGTTCCATGGGGTCTGTGCTGTACCAAAGCACACGTTTCGGATTGTAGTAGCGGGCACCGAAATAGTAGAGCCCCGTCTCCTCGTCGAGCTCCTTACCGTTGAATCTACAGCTTTTCTGTTGTCGTCTCATACTCACTCCTTTCGATAGCAAAGATACGAAATAATATTCATTCGGCAAAATCATTTGGTTTGAAAAACGAATTGGAGGAATGGGGGGACGGCTCTTTGCTGAAGCAAAGCGAGCGGAGCCCGAGCGCTCCTGATTTGATTTCCGCTAAGCGGATTAATAGAGTCCCCCAATCCATCATCGCTAATCCGCAGGATTCATTAGAGCTTCTCTCAATTTCCTGAGGGAGTCCTTTGGAATAGTTGACGGACTTTGAGAAAAACTGCCATCTTCAAGGAAAATCACACCGCCAAAACCTGCAAATCCATGACATTCTATTTTGTATGATTTCTTCGTGGCAAATACGACTTTTGTTAATAAATAATAAGGGCCATCAAGGATACAATATCCAATATGCATATTTTGCAATTCGTCAATTCGCCATTCATCACACATATTAATCAATCCGTCTCGTTTAACTTCCTGAGAAAAAAGAGGGCTTAATTGTAATGAATCCTTGTCATGATCATAATAGAAATCAACATAAGTATCATGTATTTTTCCTTTAATCCACAATCGACTGTGCCTAAATCCCTCAGCAACCTCCAATAAAATGAGAGTATCACCGATGTTTACAATGTTGCTTATATGCTTTGCAATCTGTACGTCATCCCTCAACATTTTGTTAAGGTATGCGTCGTTTTCAAATATTCCTTTCCTGTAAGCAGACTGCACTTTAGCTATTGAATCAGAGATTTCTTGCCAAGTAAATGCGTTCACATTCTGCTGCATAGAAAACAGGAAGAAAGACATTAATACTAATCTCATTTTCTTTATCTAATTGAAAGTGGTAAAATAGTTGGTAAATAAGGTATAGCTGATTTTGTAAATCTTCCAAACTCCTTTAAAGAATAATTTGTCCGTTGAGGGATAAAGTGTTCGGCACGAATAATATTCTCCTCCATTGAAGCTCTCATTTCCTCAAGGGGAATTGGGGCCTTGTCTGTATAATACCAAACATGCCAATTAGGATTTCCGAAAATGAGTTCCTCGCTATGAAGTAGCTCATGTGCCAATGCTATAAACGAAGGTGCTTTTTTGTCGCCTCTTTCGTTAAATGCAAAATTTTCATACCTTGGGTTCCATTTCACAACTATAGGGCCATTTCTCATCGATAGCGTCTCTGCATCATCTTCGTTAAAGATACTGATTATAACATCTCTTTTTTTTGTTTTCATCAGCGAATTTACAAGTTTGCCACCTCTTGGCTTACCAAAAAGCATTAATAAAGAAGAAGTTATTTCATCAGAATTATCATCATTGTACAACTGCCCATTCGAATCATAAAAGCCAAAAGTCCCTTGTCTTACATCGAAAACATAACGATGATCATCATTCATATAAACTATACTATCCCCTCCATAGTCTATGGCCTGTATCGGATTCCCTCCACAATACGAATAAGGATTCATATGTGGATATAAACCTGAAAAGCGATCTGGAGAATACCAATTGACCATTTTCGGGTCGAAATATCTTGCCCCATAATAAAGCAGTCCCGTCTCTTCGTCGAGCTCCTTGCCGTTGAACTTGTAGGGCGTAGCATAGTCGGCTGAGTGCTGTTCGTCGACCATCACCTCGCCGTAGGGCAGATACTCTATCCACTGAAGGATGTTGCCCACGCTGTCGAGGATGGCGTTGCTGCTGCCAAGATGGTCCTTGTGGTAGAAGAAGATGAGGTCTTCCTTCATCGACGTGTTATCCATGCGCAGCTGGTCGGGGGGATAGTTCGTGGAATCTCTGTCAACACCCAGGTAGGGCACGCCCAGGGCCTGGTAGGAGCTGTTGATGGCTGCCTCCATCAGCCGTTTCTTCGCCTTGTACCTTGACAATGGCATATATCCTGCGAAGTCTGCCCTGACAGCAGCCTTTGGGCTATGGGTAATGAAGGTCAGCGGATGCACTATCTTCGAGACAATCCGCTCGCCGCCCATGTAGATATGCTTCACGTACTGTCCGTCCTCGTCGTAGGTCAGGAAGGCATTGGGATAGAGCGTATACGTGGCACGGTCGCTGTGGAGCGACGTTTCTGTCCCATTGCGGAAAGAATGCTGCCCACCGCCGTGCATCTTCACCGTCCGTTCACCATCGGCATCGTAGACATAAGTTGATACATAGCCGTTCTCAGAGATGGCACGCAGACGGTTTTCCTCGTCCCAAAGCAGTTTCCGCTCCATCGCGACAGGTTCATAGTGACCATCAGCTTTCTTACGGGCTGTAGCCTCGTAGGTGAGGTTGCCGTTGGCATCGTAGGTGTAGCTATGAGAATAGCGTTCTTTCGGAGAAGTAGATTCAGCACCAGAATAATACTCATTCTCTGAGATGTTATCCAGTTGGAAAGGACGGCCAGTAGACGATGACCTATAGGCATAGCTAAGGTCGTGGCCTGTGTGCAGTCCCGTCCTGTTTGTCCTCTGCACCTTCGACGTCACCCTGTACATGTCGTCATAGTCCATGCTCAGTGTATACGATGACGAGCCATAGACGCCATGGGAATCTGTCAGTCTGTTCAGGGCGTCATAGCTGTAGTGCACTTCCTTCCCGTTGGCTCCAATAGATTTCGTGATGTTACCCACGGCATCGTAGAAAAAACTCTGTCCGGCAATGGGACTGTCGACATCGTTGTTCTTATAGACCCTCATCAGTTTCATCCATCGTCTTTTCTCATCATACCTGTATTCCGTGGTAAGGTTCTGGCCGAAGAGAATCTTGCTGCGCTGCCCGAACTGGTTGTAGAGAATGTTCCTCACATAGCTGTAATTGTAGCCTTCCTTATAGCCAGTGACGGAAGCAAGCTGTCCACCGAGGTCATAGTCGTAGAAAACATGTTCGTTGTCAGGATATGTCATTGAGAGCAGACGGCCGAAACTGTCATATTCCCATTCAGTAACGAAGGTGCTCATTCCTTCATTCGGAACAATGAGCGTGCGGCGGGTCATTGCGATGTTCCCCATTTGGTCGTAGCCATACTGTGTGGCTCCGCTGCCGTCCACGCACAGGGCTACACGGCCGCTGCATTCGTTACGACTGTTGCCGCCGCCGTAGTAATAGCGTACATTATTCTCCGGATGGAGGGGATAGACTATGCTGTCCAGACGGTCGTAGTGGTAGTAGTAATAGACGCGCGGGTACACCCATACAGAGTCATATAAATCGATAGGCGGGAACGGCCCGTCTGAATTAGTGTTGTCGGCGTTTGCCGGCCTGACAGGGTCCAGGGGGAAGATACTGTCGCCTGAAAGCGGGCGCAGGGGCACCTTATATGCCAAAGCCCTGAGATTGGGCGTCAGACGTGACGTCACGTTGCCGGCCTTGTCGTAGGTCAGCGTGGTGGTGCCGCTGGCCGGATGGACCACCCGGGTGCGGCGGTCAAGCATGTCGTATGCGGAGGTCGTCACGTTTCCCTCGGCATCGGTGACGGCTACAACCCGCTGCAGCGGGTCGTAGGCAAACACGGTGTAGAGCGCCTCGCCGGCATCGTTGTACTGTGTGGTCCTGACGGTCAGGCCACTGCCGTTGGTGGCGGTGGCAGTCTTGTGCCCTAAGGCGTCGGTCGTCTCCAAGATGCTGACACCCTGATCTCCGACGGCCGACAGGGCATAGGCATTCGTAGTGCTGGTGTTGTCGGGAAGGGTGACCTGTAAGGTGCGGTTGAGCACATCGTAGGCTATACGCGTAGGAGTAATGGCATCGCCCACAGGGTCGTAGACCAGGCGGCTCTTGTTGCTCACCTTGGGATAGTAGGTTCTGGTGCTGCGGCCGAAGGCATCGTAGACTGTCTTGCCGCTGGCGACATGGCGGACCGTGCCGTCGACCACCGACTCCTTCTTCACCTGCACAGGGCGCCCGAAGCCATCGACGAAGGTAACGGTCTCAATGGGGGTGTCGGGATGCTGGGTATCATAGTGCTGCGTCACGGCATAGGCCGGGGAAGTGATGACGCCACTGCTACCCACCACGGCAATCGGATTATACTCGTTCCTGACGGTGTAGATGCCGGTCTGCTGGTAGTAGTCGGGGATGTTTGCCTCCTCCGCCACCTGCTCCTTGGGCGACACATAACGCACGGGGCGCCCCATGGCGTCGACGTAGGTGCGAATGCGCTTGCCATGAATGTCCTTGCGGTCAAGCGGCACACCATAGCGGTAGTCCCACAGTTTCACCTCGGACTCCAGTTGGTGGCTGTCTGTAATATGGCTGACATACATGTTCATCGTCGTCTCGTAGATATAGTTATAGGCCATGCGCTGCCCCTTGTCATTGGGCGGCAGCGTCATGCTCTTCACGTTGCCGTAGCCATCGTAAGTGAAATTCGTCTGGGCATAAGAGACAGAGGTGATATACTTCTTTACTAACGTAGGAAGCAGTGAATTATTGCCTGAAGCATATTGGAATGTGGTTTTCTGAAGCAAGTTTGATGATACCGACGATGCGTATGAGCTGATGTTGCTGACCCTCCTGAGCAGATTGCGTGACAGGTCATTTGCATAAGCGTATGTACGGCGCAACATATAGTTGGCACCACTCGGTGTCATGTTGCCCTTGTCACTGTAGCGATAAGCTGACAATGCACCGGCATTGTCAGCGCTTGCCGTATAGTAGGTGTAGTGTTCCTGCGACATGACGCGGCCGCCAGAGTTGTCACCTTCAAACAGCCTGGTCTCAGTGAACTTCGGGGGGCAGTAGGCCATGCCGGCATCACCGACTGCCGACTTCAACTCCTGCCCGGTCTTGTCCGTTAGGGAATAAAAACCGGTGATGTTTGCCTTCAGCAGATATCCATAATAGCTGTTCGTCGTCTTGGTGTAGAGGCTGCTGTCGGCATCGAGGACGGAGGTGGCCAGGAGGTTGCCCTGCGTGTAGATGCTGCTGACGTCGTACTCCATGACGGTGCGGCGGTAGAGGGCGTCGCCGTGCTCGGTGTCGAGCTCGAGGGCATGCACCTGCCCGAAGCCGAGGAACTCACGCTCGTGGCGGTCGCGGCGGCCGTCGCGGTACTCATAGCGTGTGCGCTGCACGGGGCCGTCGTCGTGGATGCCGTCGTCGACGGTGACCTCTGAGAGCACCCACTTGCCGCCCGGCAGGCCGTAGGAAGGCATGGCGTGGGCATAGTCGAGGGTGAAGATGCCGCCGAGGGAGTTGCGGACGGTGCGCAGCTTGCCCGTGCGGCCGATACGGGAGAAGCGGACTTTGAGAAGGTCGGGACGGTCGGACATGACAATATCCGGATAGCCGTCGCCGTCGATGTCGCGCAGGGCAAGAAGCTGGCGGTCGATGCTGCGAGCATGGCTGACGCCAGGGCAGATGGCTGTCTTCAGGCCGAACACCTTGACAGTAATGGTGGCTGCCACATTGCCCGAAGTGGACAGGCTTGCATTTCTTGAAAGTCCTGACAGCAGATTTGCCGCTACGGCATTATCAAAGCCATGCCCATTGTTGAATGAGACGCTGCATGTCTGTCCGTTCCAGTTCACAAGATCGGGCAACCCGTCGCCGTTGACGTCGTAGAGCCCCGCCACCTCCATATTCTCGGTTGCGGCCACGCCGATGCCTCCGGCAAAGCTGGTTTTCCACTTGTCGAAGCCCAGTCCGACCCCGATGCTTGGTGAGAAGACGGAACTGGAAGAACATCCGATGGTGCTGACGCCAAGGCTACAGGCCGGGGCGAAGGCATAGCCCAAGTTAAGCCGGGCGCTGATGCCGCTGCCGCTCTTCATGAGATAGTCAGGCAGCCCGTCGCCGTTGATATCGGCGTAGGTACTCTCCAAGGTGTCGTTATTGCCACCGGCATTACCATTTAACTGTGACGAGATGTGTGCGTTCTTGCCGCTGCCTGCTTGCTGCTCCGACCCTCTCGCCGTTCCGGACTTGCCATTCTTGCCGTGGGTAGAGAACGAGAATTGGGGCTGCCCGCCTGTTGAGAGGCTGACGGATTCGTTGGAATTTTCCTGGGCGAACCCTTCGCACTGGACGACGCCGAGCTGTCCCCGCTGGTCGGTATAGGAAATCTTCTTGTTGCCAACCAGGTCGGGGTAGCCGTCGCCATTCATATCGAGGGTCATCAGCTGTGTACTGGAGCCGCCACTGGCAGCGTTCAGCGTGACAGAGAGGGGACCGGCACTGCCTTCGCCCATGACGTCGGAGCTGCTGCCCTTCGTGATGACAGGAAAACCCATGGCCGTGAAGCCGCCTGACTGTGTACCGTTGTACGTCTCCAAAGGATTGGCATGACTGACATCGTTCAGCACGAGACGGGCCGTAGAGACAGTGTCGCCCTTAATCCATACCATATCGTTGGCTCCGGCCCAGTCATGAAGGCCACTGAAATCGGGCGACATCTGGACGAGCGGTTCTTTCGACGCATCAATCGTATCAGTACGGCCGGAGTAGTCATTCGTCAGCAGACTTTCGTCAATGGCGCCGGCATGGCGTCCCTCTGCGGCATTGTAGACGAAGCGTCCCCAGCAGCGGTAGTTCTGCCCGTAGCCGAGGGTATCAGAGGCTTCGGTATGTCCATACACACTGCAGTCGACGGTGATGGTGTCGCCTCCCTGTTGCCATATCTTCAGCTGAGGTGTGCCGACGATGTGGGAGACGAATTCCTCGTCGCCGCAGATGTCAACCCAGAAAGTGTCGGTCTTGTTCAGGTAGGTGGTGTGCGAAGGCAGGTTGTTGTAGATTGCATAATAGATGCTTGAGTCGAAGACAAGCAGGTTGCTCTTCTTGACGGCATAGGCACAGTACTTCGGGGCCGCACCATCGAGCTGTATGACAGGCTTTATGCTGACCTTCCCCTGGAAGGGTGAGCGGAAAGGACGTCCCGGCCGGTGTATCACGTCATAGGTATAGTAGCGGACGGCGGCATCAATCGTGTCGCCTCCTATGACCAGCTGCGGCTTCCATCGGATGAGGTCCCATCGGACATTGGTGGTGGAGAACACCTCACAGTAAGCAGCGCTGTCGCCTCTCACATTCTGTATCTCTGCCTCGAGCGTGCCATGATAGCCGTTATGTGCATTGTAGGGTTGCTGGTACTGGAAAACCTGTGTCGCCGTGCCGTCTGCCCCCACTGTATATACTCTGAAATAGATATTATCGCTGACGCGGGGCATGTCTAAACGTCCGGTGAGCTTGAAGTTGCCGCCTTCCACCGGCAGAGGCATGCGGGCTGAAGTGAACGAGGCCTCCTTCAGGTCGTAGATGTAATTGTAGTAGCCGTTGGCATCTGTGAGATCATCGGCGGCAGGACCGCTGTAGCTGATGGTGCCGCCCCACTTCACACGGTCGGCACTGCCGTTGCTCAGTTCATCGGAGCCGCATCGGAGCCGGAAATAGACCCTGTCGCCGGCAGAGACGTGGCAGGTCTTGCTGAATATATGCTCTGAGTGGTCGCCGGCGGCGATATGCTGCTGCATTTGCCGCGTACCGTTTATCTGGAGCTCGGCCGTGACGCCATCGGGGGTGCCGTCGATGTCCTCGTCGGCCTCCGGCTGCAGGAGGGCAATCTTTGTGTTGATGACGACAGTGCCGGTATGGGGTGCATGCCAGACGCGCACAACGTCCTGCATGGGAGAACTGCTCAGTATCTGTGCCTGTTCGTCGGGGGCGACCTCGCAGACTGCGGCATCGACACTTCCGCCGCCTTCGACCGGGCTGGGAGTCGGGAGACTGCTGAGCGTAAACACCGGCTCGCCACCTTCAAGATGGTTGAAATAGACTTTGTCGCCAGACACTATGTCGGCCAGACCGTCACCGTTGACATCGGAAAAATAGTCGGTTGTCGTTGTTTTTGAAAAATTCACGCTACCCCCGACAACTGTATTATCCCTATAGATCTGGGGGCCGATACTGAAATTAGAGCTTTTACTCTTAGAATAGGTGGAACGGCCGTGGATGGACTTCTCCGGCCCGAAGGCATAACTCCCGCTGGAAGTCATATGCAAGGGGGTGTAATAGAGAGACCCACCACGCTTGTAGACCTTGTCAGGAAGACCGTCGCCGTCGATATCAACAAGGGTGACAAGCCCTTCGGCCGTACTGCGGCCGTAGTTTGTAGCAATGCCTGCAGTACCGTCTTTTCCGGGTTTTCCGTCAATTTTTCCCACACCCACATAAAGAGATCCGCTTGTAGATTTGGTCTTGCCTGCGCCGAGCAGGGTGGGACGGTCTGCATCCGTGCCTCCCAGGGCAAGGAGTCCTGCACCGTCGGATGTCGTGGAAGATGTCAAGACCGTGAGACTGTCAGCAAACAGCTTTGTACCTCCCTCCGTGTCATCATAGTAGTTGAACGCCTGGAAAGAGACAAGCGTGCCGGAGCCGTCGTACTGGCAGATGCTGTCGAGCCGCTCGCGGTGGAACGTACCCTCGCTGAAGGCAAAGCGATAGCGGCGCAGCTGGCTGCCGCGGAAACTGACAGCCACGTTGTCCAACAGGGCATTTGAGGAGGTGAGGAATCCGTAGCGGGCATTGCCCTGGGAGATACGCTTTGCACCCGTCTTGCGGGCAAAGGTCACAGTGGTATGCTTGTTATAGGGCGTGGTGCCGCCTACGACGGTGTCGCTGACCTCAATGCGACTGAGGTAGATGGCACGCGACGGGAGTCCGCCGGTGGACGTTTCTGCCGTCCGGTCGTAGATGTAGTCCATACGGTCGCCATGAAGCTCCCTGACGCTGCTGAGGCGCCACTCGGCAATGACCGTGCGGCCGCCGACGGTGCCCGTGAGGCGGCTGTTGTCAGTCTGCCCATAGAAATACCGGGTGCCGCGGGTGTCGGTGACCTCCCAGTAGTAGTCGGAGGGCGACGAGCCGTGGCGGATGATGCGGGCGAAGTCGCCGCCCTGGCGGGTGAAGAAGCGGCGATCGGCGGCACGCTGCTGCGGCGTGCCGCGATGGGCCACGTGCATCTGGCCGTCACTGCCTGCGAAGCAGAGCATCTGGCCGCTGAGCAGGTAGGTCTCCGTCTCGTGCTGCGCATCGTAGCGGGGCACGCCCCAGCGTGTGTCGACGGTGATGGCGGGCACGGCGATGTCCCATCCCTCGCCCAGCCAGCCGCTGCCGCCGTCGCTCGAGTAGCTCACGGCTATCTGCGGCTGCATGCCGTTGCGGGCCGGGGGCATCTGCAGCGGATACTGCAGCGATGCCGTGCCGTGGCCGTTGGCAGAGGGGGGAGCGATGAAGGTGAGTCCGGCGGTGGGGTCGGCGGCCTCGAGGTCGCTCATCATCGTAGGCACGAAGCCATCGGTGACAGGGGGTTCGGGCAGCTGTGCCTGAGGGGTGCCTCCGTCGCCGGCGGCACCGCCGGCCGAGGCCTGCAGGCCGTCGGGGGCGTCACCGGCATGAATGCCGCTGTCGGCACTCACAAGGGTATCGGTGCTGTGGATGACGGTGGTGTCGGCGGGTGACGGTGTGCCGAAGTCGGAGGTGAGGGCCTGGACGGCAGGCTCCGTGATGATGGCAGCCAGCAGGGTGGCCGGCAGCAGGAGCAGCAGGAGGATATGGCGGTGTTTCATTGTTTTTTCTACTTTGCTATCAGTTTATGTCCGTATTCGTCGGTATCGGTGACGGCCTTGATGATGTAGACGCCGGGACGCGGCACGGTGAACGTGCACTCGCGACCGCGCAGGCCGGCGGGGAAATGCTGCTGCGAGAGCAGGATGCCGCCGGTGGTGCAGACCAGGAGCATGGCCTGGCCGGGGGCATCGAGACGGGCCGTGAAGGTAAGGGGAGACTCGGAGGGGCTGAGCGTCAGCGGGCTGTCGGCCTGCACCGAGCTGAGGTCGCTGCTGCCGTCAGTCCTCCGGCGGGCCATGTCGGAGAGACCGGGGTTGACGCTTTGCACTCCGTTCTCTATGCCGAGGCACTCGGAACCGACGGTGACATGGCGGGAGAGAAGGCGAATCGGGATATTGGGGGATTCTCCCATGTCAGCCACTTCGCCGATGATGAGTTCATAGGTGCCGGACTTAAGTCCGGTTATTGACATGTTGTATGATGTGAATGATCCTGTACGCAGGATATGATTAGGCGAGTCACCCGGCACGTCGAGTACTTTCAGCTGATAGTCAAAGCGAGGGACGCCGCTTATGATGTCAACATCAATGCAACCGTCTGACGAGCTTGTGGAAGAATTCAGGCAGGTGGCCTCATGGGGAGTGAATTCCGCTATGAACTGATCCGTCCACCCGAACGTGAACACGTCGCCGTTGTTGAGTTCAAAACCATGGAAGGTGATGACACCACGTATGGAGTCGTGACTTTCATAGTGGGCAAAACGGAAGCTGTCGTCAATTTCAGAGAAGTCGCCGGAGCCGGAGGGGTCGATAATCATGGCTATGTGACCGTAAGGGTGACTGATAAATCCGGGGTCGTTTGTCTTCTTGTAATTGAAAATGGCGGTATTGCACTTCGCAACGGAATCAGTGGTATTGGCACTGACCTTCCATCGGCGATTCATATAATGCCAATGGCAGGTGTCGGCAGAAATATTCTGGGCTGCAAGGCCTCCTTGGTTGTCGCCCCATACGAGATGTTCCTCCCCGGACATCGGATGGCTGGGGAGACGGCCCATGATGAGCAGATGGTCGGAGGAGGGCTGAAGCGGTGCGGCGTTCGCAGCGAAGGCTTGCTTGTACTGGGGGATTGCAGGCGTGCCCGCATATTCATAGGAGGTGGTGGACAGGTAGGGAAACTGCGACTGGGCGCTGCTCTCGTGCGTCAGCCCGGTGACGCGATAGTGATAGGCGCTGTTCTCGTCGCGGTCCCAGATGATGTTGCCGTGGGCATCATAGTAGGAGCTGTTGAGCGTGATACCGTATTTCAAGGCCAAGTAGCTCTCGGCCTGCAGGCGCTCCAAAGGGTTGAGGATGCGCTGCCAGACGATGTACTCGGGAATGTAACCTTGAAAATCGGCAGGCGGAAAAGCAACGCTGCTGACGGTCTCTTCACCCCAGACGCTGTGGGAGGGCATGGCCGAAGAGAATCGCGTCAGCGTAAAGGGAGCATTGCCTAAGAGCGACTGCCGCAGGGGCGTAGGGGCAAAGACACCCATGTGGGTGGACTGGTGGAGGGCCGTGTGTTGCAGGCTGGCATAGATGTGGCTGCCCGTAAGATGCGGGAAATCAAGGGCAGGATGGAAATTAAAGTAAAAGACCATGCTGGCTGGAAGCTTATACAGGTTCTCTGCCGTTGAGCCCGGCAGGCGTATCTTCAGCTGCGTGGCATCGCCGGACTGGTCGACCCATACCTGGTAGCCGTCCTGCAACTCCGTGTGGAACCACAGCTCTGCCCCACGGACACCGCCGGGCGACGTCTGGGCTGTGAGAGCCTGACAGATAGAAAGAAATAATAACACAATAATGTTTCTTTTCATCGGTTTACAGAGGTTTATTCTTTAAGGCTGTTGCAAACTTTATTCCCTATATTCTCCCACTATCAGGACATGTCACAATATTATGTCACTAAAAAAGTAGAAACTACCCCCGGGATAGAGTCTCAATTCATAGCTGCCGTTGAGCGTAGAAGGGAGCATTACCGATGTTGACCCTACTGGCACAATAGTAGAATAGACATCATTGCCTTCATCGTCAACAAGTATTAATGCCATGTCATACCCCAAGTTACTAAAGTAAAGGATGTGCTCCTCTTGCATAATTGTCGGCCTTGCAACAGGTAACCTATGTTCTGGATCGGCATTATCTGGGTCAACATACTTAACGCCGAGGAATACTTGTTCAGGAGAAGCATACAATGATACAGATGGAAATGCCAGCATGGGCATCATCAGTGTTTTCAGAAATAGTGTTTTTATTTTCATAACTCTACATTTTGTTAACCGCAAAGATAATCTTTTTTTCCTTCCGTGGTTTCAAAAGGAATAAAAAAATATATCTGACTGCTGCTTTTCCTAAAGAAAAATGTCTGAAAACATGCGATGAAATGGGGATTTTGGGAATGCTACGGATTTTTTCACTTACTTTTCACTTTTTGGAAAAAAGGAAGAGAAAAGGCGATTAATATGCAGGAATCTTGTAGCGAGAAGTGAGATTACGATAGAGGGAGCGGGCTGTTGGTTCATTGAAAAGAGCTGCATTGAGCTGCTTCTTCAGGTTGGCCACCTGCGACGACGAGATGCCTAACAGATGTACTATGGCATTGGGCCTGAGGTCTAACAAGGCGAGCAGACATACCTGCGTGGCCAGCTGTCCAATGTCGCCGGCACTGCTGAGATCGTGCATCAGACTGGGTAGACAGGACTCGGCTGCTTCTGCGAGCTGACGCATATCTTCTTTTGACAAGCGCTTTTGAGGGTCGTTGGCGTAAATCATGATTCGTTTGACAATGCCCATCGACATGAAGGTCAGGATGCTCTGCTTATAGCCGCCGGCCCCGGCCTGACGCTTCAGCCGTTCAACCATATCACTCAGCTCCGCTATCTCTTGCGTCAGCCTGAGTCTGTCGGCATCATGCTGCATGTTGAGCTGTATGATGAGTTTCTGCGCTTCAGCCTGCTCATTGCGCAGTTCCTTATTCTTTGAGTATTCTTCGGTGAGCTCCTGACGAATGGCACCGATGACCTGCTGGTGCCTGCTGTCCAGCTGGGCCAGCTGTCTCAGCCTGTCCTCATAGATTCTGACTGTCTCGGCATACTCTTGTGTGATGAGCGAAAGGGCCTGCTGCCGATTCTGATAGCGACGCTTGAAGATAGAGGCCGCTATCAGTCCGACGATGGCCGCAAGGAGGAAAACAATGGCAACAGACTTGTTGCGGCTGGCCTTCCTGGCGTTGGCTATGGCCTGGCCCTGATAGGCCGAATAATTATAGCTGGCCGTCATGCGTGCTATCTGCTCTTTATCATTCAATGCGATAGAAGAATCGTTGGCCTGGCAGAACAGCTGTGCATATTTTGCAATGGAGTCAGCCTGCCGGCGCTTCTGAAAGATGCTCAGCAGTCCTCTGTACATTGGGTCGCAGGAGACAGGATTCATGCCCGGCCGATAGATTTTGCGATAGTAGTGTTCTGAGGAATCGAGTTGTCCGGCACTCTCGAGATATTTTGCTTTATAGAAATAGAACTGTCGCTTGTCGGGCGCCAACTCATGGTGCTCATCGAAATAGACGGATTCAGACTCAAAACGGTCAATCAGCTGCTTGAGCTGCGACTGCTTCTCAGGTCGGTCAGCATATATCTGCATCAAGGGCAAAGTGGCTAACAGTGCCTCCTGGGTGTAGCCATGCCGGTTGAAGAGCCTGACAGCCTGCCAGAGCATTCTCTCGGCCGAATCAGTCTTATTCATCAGGAGATAGGCACCCGCAGAGGCCTTATAGTCCCAGATGGCATAGAGCGTATCGCCTGCAAGATAAGAGTAACGGGAGGAGGCTCTGCGTGCTTCCACTTCGTACGACAACAGCAACTGCCTACGATATAATGTGGCCATCTGGGAATAGACACTGCTCAGGGTACGGTAGTCGCAGTAGGCTGAGGTGGTGTCAGCCCGGGCGACGGCGTCGTGCCATGTCTGCAGGGCCTCGGGGGCCTGACCGAGGTCGCGGTAGGCGCAGCCGAGCAGATAGCGGGCCCGCAGCTGCTCGCCAGCGGTGCCGTGGGCATCGAAGAAACGTACAGCACGGCGCAACAGGCTGTCGCTGGTGAAGGGGATATAGTGGCGGTTCAGGCTGTCGGCCGTGTCGAGCACGCCGAGCATCTGCTGTCTGCGGCCATCGTTGCAGGCCGGGAGGAAGAGCAGCAGAAAGAGAGAGAACAAAACACTGATGTGCTTCACGGATGCAAAGATACGAAAAAAAGATGTGATGACAAAAAATATGCGGATTCTTTTCATGGTGTTTTTTTTCTCCCCCAGACTCTCGCCTGCCGGCATTTGGCGGTTTGGAGAGTATGACGTAACTTTGCCGCCGGATTTCGTCGCACTGACAAGCAAAGCGCAGACGGGACACATATATTAATATAAAAAAAGGTATCATGAAAAACTACAAAAGGAACAAGATGAACAACAGTGAGAGAAGTAACGAGGTGTGGCTGACGCCGCACTTCACGCTGAGGGAGATGACGGCGTCGGGGACGGCCGTGAGACGAGGGCTGAAGAATGTGCCGCCGGCGGTGGCGGTGGAGAACCTGAGGGCGCTGTGCCGGGAGGTGCTGGAGCCGCTGCGGCGACAGGTGGGGTGCGTCAGGGTGACGAGCGGCTACCGGTCGGAGGCGCTGAACAGGGCCGTGGGGGGCGCGGAGAACTCGCAGCACCGACGCGGCGAGGCGGCCGACGTGCACTGCAGCTCGCCGGAGCAGGCCAAGAAATGGTTTGAGATTATACGGCGGGAGACGGACTTCGACCAGATGCTGCTGGAGCGACACCTGAAAAACGGCTGCTGCTGGCTGCACGTGAGCTACGTGAGGCAGCCCGGGCGGCGCAAAAACCGCCATAAGGCACACATGATAAGTGTCTGACCATCAGCGGCTGAGCGTTTCATCGCCCGCACTCTCGCCTGTTGCCGCTTGCAAAGGGCGGAGAAATGTTGTACCTTTGCATCGTCAATCGCGAGAGACACCTTGATAACAGTATTAACCATTTAAAACACACGAAAGGAAAAAAAGTATGAAGCTGAACTATGTGAAGTATCAGAACAAGTCGAAGAACGAGAAGATGAACGGCAAGTGGTACGGCCGCGTGGCTATCCGCGAGACGGTGGAGATTGAGGAGATTGCCAACCGCATGCAGGACAACTGCACAGTGAAGCGGGCCGATATCCTGGCCGTGCTGAGTGAGCTGGGCCCCACGATGCGCGACCTGCTGCAGGACTCGAAGCGCGTGGTGATTCCCTATCTGGGGGCCTTCAAGCTGAGCATCAGCACGGAGGGTGCGCAGAACGCCGAGGAGTTCACGGCCAAGAACGTGACGGGTGTGCGTGTGCTCTTCCAGCCCACTACCCGCCAGCTGGCTGACGGGCGGCGCGTGAAAGACCTGACCGACGGCTGCCGTCTGGTGGAGCTGCGCGAGTATATGGTTGGCGACGAGAATGCCGAGGGCGACAATGACGGCGGCAACGGCAATGACGGCGGCAACGACGGCCCCGTGGTGGAGCAGCCGGAGGGATAAGAATTGATGAAAGAACAATTCAACAATCAACACTCAACAATCAACACTGAAAAATGTCGCATAAGGAAATATGGAAGTTTGTGCTGCAGACAACGATTGCCATTCTGACGGCTATTGCGACGTCGCTGGGAGTGACGTCGTGTCTGCAAGGATAAAGAAAGGTGCGACTGGCGCACTGACACAAAAGAAGGGAGGACCCTGCGGCTATGGCGGCCGACAGAGTCCTCCTTTTTAGATAAACGGGAGACCGTAAGGCTGGGTCATGAAGGACTTTGCAGACGGGAGGGCTGCGGATTATCTGACCACGAACTTACGGCCGTTATGAATGTAGAGGCCTTTTCTTAAGGACTCACTGCCCATGCGACGCCCCTGCAGGTCGCAGACTGCGGTGCTCTCTCTGCGCGCTGCCTCAGCGTTGACAGGATGGTTGATGCCCTGCGGATCGCCGCTGAGCTGCACACGCTCCAGAAGGGACGGCAGCGTGGTGCCGTCAGCCGACTGCCCCACCACGCTATAGGCATAGCTGCCGGCAGGGAGGCCCGTGAAGCGGTAGTGAGTGGCTGCGCCTACGCTGACATCAGACAGAGCCTCGACAGGCTGCAACTCTTCTACGATATACTCACACACCACGTCGTCAATCTGCACATAGTTGGCCTTCTTATGGAACACGATGCGCACGCTGTCAGCCGCATCGAGGGCTATGTGGGCCGTCGCGGCACTGGCAGCCGCCACCGTCAGCATGTCGCCCACCTGCTGCCACTGGCCGCCGACATGCTGCTCTACTGCCAGCTGGTTGCCGTCGCTCGACGCACGGTACCAGAACGACAGGCGGCTCAGCTGGTGGCCACGACAAGACATGAGCAGATAGTCGCCGTCTTTGCTCAGCCGGAGCGAGGGCGCTGCCTCACCATAATAATTATTGTCGTAGCGCGAGCCAGAGGTTGACCACCCCTCGGGGCGCGACTCCGACTGGCCGGTGAAGTCCCAGCACATCACGTCGCGGCCTGACATCTCGCTGCGGAAGAGGCTCACCACATAGTTGTCGGTAGCCTCCAGCGGGCTCCAGTTGGCCGTGAAGGCTCCGGCCTCGACGCCGGTGGCTGGCAGCACCTCCACCTGCTTCTCTACATACTGCAGCTCTGTGGTGGCAAAGGGCACGGGCTGCTCAGCCGAGGCATAGCCAGCCAGACGGGCCACCACACTGACGGCATAGGCGGTCTCGGGCTGCAGGCCCTCCACCAGCAGTTGGCAGGTGTCGGCCCCCAGGGTGCGACGGCTGACGGCCGCTCCATCGGCATTGCTCACCGTCACGTCATAGGCTGCGGCGTCGGCCACAGGTGTCCACGCCACAAGCGCCGAGCGGCCCATCACGCCAGAGACCGTCACCTGCGGCACGGGCAGGCTGAAGGCTGTGCCACTGAGCAGGAAGCGTGCTTTTTCGTCCGTTTCATCGACAAAATCGAAGCCGAAGGCCACGTCGCCCGACCAGGCCTCGAAGCTGAACTGCGTCACGTTTTTCGTGCCCGGGAAGGCGTCGCCTCCATCGTGATCGGGCGTGCGGTCGGCCTCGATGAGGTCTATGCGCTGGTGGGCGGGATCGGCATTGGCTTTGTTCTGCCACCACAACTGCTCATCCATGTCAATGTGCCAGACGAGCAGTCCGTGGCCGGGCAGATAGCTGTCCCACCCCTGCTGCTGGCGGTTCTCGATGATGAAATACTCGCGTCCGTCGGTGCCCGGCACGGTCCAGCGGTAGGCGATGGCCTCGTCGGGAGACGAAAGGGGGGCCACCACATTGATGCTGTCGGCATCTGTGGTGATGTCGGTATAGGTGAGCCATCCCAGCTCGGCCCGCTCGAAGGCCGAGAAGAGCGGCGGCGTGTGCTGGTTGTTCAGGTAGGAACCGTTGGCCATGGTGTCCCACAGGCCCGGTCCGCCGGCCTGCTGGTTTTGCGTGTTATAGTGGTCGACGAGTCCCAGCACATGGCCGTACTCATGCACAAACGTGCCGATGCCTACGGGCTGGTGGCGCTGTCCGCTGAGCTCCTGCGAGCAGGCGTAGCGGTTGATGTACATGCCGTCGCAGATGAGCGTCTCCTCGAAATCGTCGTAGTAATTGGCCGAGTGGGGCCAGATGGTGTTCGACGCCCCCGAGTCGGCCTCGCCATAGCCGGCGTAGAAGAAGTAGATGTTGTCTACCTTGCCGTCGGCATCGCTGTCGAACTGGCTGTAGTCGACCAGCGAGTCGGCCGCAGCCGCAGCATCGTGCACGAACTCATAAATCTGATAGTCGATGCCCGACTGCTGCGTCATGTTGGCCCCATAGTAAGAATAAGAGCGCGGCAGCTTGACCGGTCCGACGACGACAAAGTCGGGCTCGTAGGCGCCGCGAGAGTTCTCTACGTAGAAGTCGCGTGCGCTGCCCGTGGCTCCATACTTATTGGTATAACCCTCGGCATTGAGCATCTCATGGTAGAAGTCATGAGGGTCGGTCATGGAGAACGAGCGGTCGCTGAACTCTACGAGTATGACGAGCGACTTCTGCTTTCCTGTGGTGGGAATGTCGCTGATGAGCACCTTGCGCTGAGCCTTGCGCATGGCGGCCGCCTGCTGCCGGCAGAGCAGCGCACGGGCAGCCTCGCTGTCGACGGTGGCCAGCAAGGCGGTTTGTTCAGGGGTTCGGCGCGATGCGTCGGCAGCTGCCACGCCTGTCGACACGAGTGTGCCCTGCTCTATGCGCCCATACTCGAAGATGCCTCTTGCCTCGTCATAGCACAGCGGATAGCCGTCGGCAGTGAAGGTCATTGACGCATGCTCGTCGCCCTGCTTCTGAATGGTCAGAAGCGAGCCGTCGGGCTGTTTCACACTCATTTTCCAAGGATAGGCAGGCACGGCCATCGCCACTCCTGCGTGAAGGGCCGCCGCCAGCAGCAGCGTCCCGATTGTCGTTGTACGTTTCATTGTTATCATAGTTTTTTTAAGTTTCACATCTGCCCGATTTCTTAGGAGACGGGGCGTTTTTCGCAGGGCGAAGCAACCAGGGCGGTCGGGCGGTGGGAGATGACTCAGCCGTTTTTCTCCCTCACCAACTTAATATATACCGAGGGCGTCATGCCGATAATCTTCTTGAAGGCAATGATAAAGCTGTTGGCCGAGTTGTAGCCCAGGTCGCCTGCAATGCCCGAGATGGTGAGGTTGCCATACTTCTCAGGCTGCGCAAAGCGGTGGCAGGCCTCGCGTATGCGGTATTCGTTGAGGTAGCTCTTGAAGTTTTTGTTGCACGAGTCATTGATGACCATCGACACATACTTCGTGTTGGAGCCCACGAGCTTGGCCAGCGAGTGGAGATTAAACTCAGGGTCGGCGATGATGTCGATATTCTCCATCACCTCGTTGATGTCCTTCAGCAGCTGCTCCCGGCGCTCCTTGGTGAGCAAGGCTCCCTGGTCGTCGTGGGGCTTCACGGCATCCTTTCCGGAAGGTTTCTCCCTGAGCGAGAGCAGATAGTCGTCGCGCAGCTGTTTGTTTTCCATCTCCTGCCGCACCAGCTCGTCGTGTTTGCTGACGAGCATCTGGTTGGCTGAGCGCAGATTGCGGTTGTAACGGAAGATGATGACGGCGAAGCCGCCCACCACGAGCAGCAGCACCGAGATGATGCCGATGACGAAGCGCTGATGCGTGATCTGGCCGTCGAGGCGGGCTATTTGCTGCTGTCCCAGCTCCTCTTCGAAGCGCGTGAGCTGGTTTTTGGCCAGGTTGAACTTGCGTTGGTTGAAGAACGAGTCGGTCAGGTTGATGTAGAGCGACTGATAGTTGACGGCCGAGTCGCGCTGTCCCATCAGCATATAGGTGCGCTCCAGACCCTTGAAGGCATCGCGCTGCTGCTCGTGGTAGTGGCTGTTCCAGCCGATAGCCGTGGTCATCTTGTAGCAGGCAATGGCCGAGTCGCGCTGCGCGAGCAGCAGGTAGGCACTGGCCATCTCATTGTAGACGTCGGCCATGAAGTTTTTGTCAAGCCCCTGGTCTCTCACCACGCCCAGCGCACCGTGCATGGCAGCGAGCGCCTTCCGCGGGTTGTAGCTGGCCAGTGCGTCGAGCCCCTCGGTGTAGTAGCAGAAGAACTGGTGCAGGGCCGAGTCGGGCAGCGCATATTGGACCTGCAGCTCGATATAGTTGCGAGCCTCGAGCGTGTTGCCGGCCTTGTAGTGGGCAATGGCCAGGTTGACGATGGTGATGGCCATGAGGTAGTTGTCGCGCTGCTGCTGCGCCAAGGCAAAGGCTTTGTCGAAATAGCTGATGGCCTGCTCGTAGTCCTTGAAGATGCCGAAGACGATGCCCACGTTGCTCAACAGGTCGCGGTAGAGGCGTGTGTCGCGGTTCTGCTGCGAGAGGATGATGGCCGTGGTGTAGAACTCAAGCGCCTCGCTGTAGTGGCCGGTGTTCATGCATGCATTGCCGGCCCAGTTGAAGGCGTCGCCCATGCGCTTGGCAGTGATGCCACGCTGATACTCGGCCATCACGAGTCCGTAGCGCTTCATGGCTTCCTCGTAGTCGTGGTGCTCATAGGCCAGGTCGCCCTCGGCAATGAGTTCGTCTACCGTAGGAGCTGCATTCGCCACAGCAGCCACCAGCATCATCAGAAGGGAGAGAAGCTTGCTTTTCATCATGACTCAGTGCATACGTTATTGGTTTTCATGTTACAAAATTACGCTTTTTATTCCATTTCTCGTTGCTTCTGCAACGTATTTTATCACATTTTCAAGAAAACGTGAACATTTTGGGGCATGTAATTACCTGCCATTTCAATTTTTTATGTAACTTTGTGGCCATACGTACATGTATTTAACCTAAACAAAATAAATTGAAATGAAAAAAATCATGTTCCTTGCCTGCGCTTTTGCACTGATGCTGCTGCCTCAGACAGCCAAATCGCAGACTGAGATGAGTCTAAGTGAATTGCCGCAGAGTGTGGCTGCATTGTCGGGCGGTATGCTGCCGACAGCCGACTTCGCCGGGCCGGCCCTGAAAGAGGTGCCGCTCTATGTCTCGCCCGAGACGGGACTGACGCTCATCGGCGCCGTGCTTTACCACCCCTCGTTCTCGACCAACAGCCAGTACAACTTCTACACTATCCCGACGGAGGATGCCGACGAGATACAGCTGGGCAAGTGGTCGAACGCCACTGGCGGCCTGCAGCCCAACGGCGGCGGCTTCTTCTCGGCCGACATGTCGGAGTTTGAGTACATTCAGTACATGAACTTCGGCACCACGATTTACATGTACTACTACAAATACGACACGGAGACGTGGGAGGTGAAAGACGGCCACTCGGTGAAGAACCAGCAGCTGCTGGCCTTCGACACCACGCGCGATCCCTCGACGGGCACGCCCTACGGCGTCTTTGTGAGCGAGAACGGCCGTGAGCTGGGTGTGATGGACTACGACAACCAGTCGCGCTCCTGCATCGGCAAGCTGTCAGTAGACTTGGTTACCCTCTCGGCCGATGCCGACGGGCGTCTGCTGGGCATCGGCACCGACGGCTGTCTCTACGAGGTGAGCAAGGACGATGCCTCGCTCACGCTGATAGGCCAGACGGGCGTGGTGCCAGCCGACGTGCAGCAGAGCGCCGTGGTAGACCCCGCCTCAGGCCGCATGTTCTGGGTGGGTATCACCACCGACCAGAAATCGGCCCTCTATGAGGTGGACCCGTCGACGGGCGAAGCCACGAAAATCTACGGTTTCACCGGTCTTATACAGATTGTCTGCCTGAACATCAAGCCCTCTGACATTCCCGCCGGCGCCCCGGCTGCCGTGGAGCAGCTGGCACTGAGCTTCGAGGGAGCCTCGCTCGAAGGCACCATGACGTTCACCATGCCCCGGACGACCTTCGGCGGCGACGCGCTCACCGGGCGCCTCACCTACCACGTGCTGGTGAACGGCCAGGAGGACTTCAGCGGTGAGGCCGAGGCCGGTGCCAAGGTAGAGGAAGACCTGGAGCTGCAGGGCGGACAGAACCTGGTGCAGGTCTACGTGTCGAATGCCGAGGGCGACGGTCCTAAGGGCGAAGGCGTCAGCCTCTGGGTGGGCGACGACGTGCCCGTAGCCGTCAGCAACATCAGCCTCAGCTGCACCGACGGCCACACGCTGCACCTCACATGGGATGCTCCTGCCCGCGGCATCAACGACGGCTATATGAATCCCGCCGACCTGAGCTACGACCTCATTCGCTACCCCGACTCGCTGACCGTGGCCACCGGCCTGAAGGCATGCGACTTCACCGAGCAGGTGAACCCACAGCACCTGATGCCCTACAGCTACGACATCGTGGCCTGCGGCAAATACGGCAAAGGCGAGACGGCTCATTCGCCCATATGCAAGGTGGGCCCCGCCTTCCAGACGCCCTACATCTGCCAGTTTAACAACGAATATGACTTCCAGGTGTTCTCCGTTGTCGACCAGAACGCCGACGGCACTACCTGGCACTACTACCCCTACTGCGCCCGCTACCGCTTCGACCGCAGCAACACAGCCAACGACCTGCTCGTGTCGCCCCCAGTAGCACTGGGCACCGAACGACTCTACAACCTCTCGTTCCGCTATCGCACAATGGGCGACCCTGAGCGCCTGAAGGTGACCTTCGGCCGCAGCAGCGACAACCCTGCGGACTACAATCAGGTCATCATGCCCATGACTGAGCTGCGCAACCGCCAGAACGAGGTGCAGCACATGATGGTGCGCGTCAGCGAGGCCGGCGACTACAGCATGGCCTTCCTCTGCGAGAGCACCACCGAGGGCTTCCACCTCTTCCTCGATGACATCAGCTTCACCGACGGCCCCATGCTGACGGCTCCTGACAGCGTGCAGAGTCTCAGCATAGAGCCTGCCGACAAGGGCGCACTGCAGGCCACACTGACCTTCACGGCACCCGTGCTGACCGTCGTCGGCGAACAGCTGAACGCCATCTCCAAGATTGACATTATGCGCGGCGGCGAGCTCATCGGCACCATCACGGCTCCGGCCACGGGCAGCAAGCTGAGCTATACCGACAATACGCCTGAAAACGGCTTCAACGACTATACTATCGTCTGCTACGACGCCGATGGCAACCCCGGACTGGAAGCCACGCAGCGTGCCTATATCGGCATGGACACACCCGATGCTCCCACCAACGTGCGCATCGTGGAGGAGGAAAACGGCAACATCACCATCACCTGGGACGCTCCGGCCGCAGGCCAGAACGGCGGCTACATCAACACCGATGAGCTGAGCTACGACATCATGCGCGTCATGGGCGGACAGCAGACGCAGGTGGACTCTTATCTGGACCTGGAGCCTTACGTAGACGAGGTGGACCAGACGAGCGAGAAGCAGAACATCATCTACTACGGCGTGGCTGCCCGCAATGAGCTCGGACAGAGCGACTATCAGCAGTCGAACGCTCTGGTGGCCGGCCGGCCCTTCGACTTCCCCTTCCGCGAGTCGTTCCCCGGCGGCATCATGGAGCACCCCTTCCTCTCGTCGAACCACAGCGACCAACTGAACTGGCCCATGGAGAGTGCCGACGACGACGGCGGCTGCATCTCGTTTATTCAGAACAACTACGACTATCTCTATCTCGAAACGGGCAAGATTTCGCTCCTGGGCTCTACTATGCCCGGCCTGGTCTATAGCCTGAAGGAGCAGCCGGGACGCGGCAAGCTCTACGTGCAGGTGTCGTCGAACAACGGCGAGCGCAAGACGCTCGAGGTGGTCGACTTCACAAAGTTCACCGAGACACGCTGGGGCACCCACACCGTGATGCTCACCGACTATGCCGACAAGCCCTACGTCCGCGTGCGCTTCCTCTACGAGAACGACGGACAGACTATCCTCATGCTCGACAATATTAATGTGCGCGACGTGGTGCCCACGAATGTGGCTCTCGCCAAGCTGCAGCTGCCTGCCAAGGCCAGCGCCGGCGTGGAGACGCCGATGACGGCCCATGTGGTGAACGCCGGTTCGGCTGCCGTCGACAATGTCAGCGTGGAGCTCTACGTGAACGACCAGCTGCAGCAGACGCTGCCCGTGGGCACACTCGGCGTGAATGCCGACGAGCTGGTGCAGCTCAATGCCCTGTTTAATACAAGCATGAAGGGCGAGGCCCGCGTGCGCTTCGAAGTGGTGGCCGACGACGACCAGATCAGCACCGACAATAGCCTTGAGGGTACGCTGCAGGTGGTGGTGGAGGACTACCCCGCCGTGACCGACCTGCACGGACAGCAAGGTCAGGACGGCCGTGTGTCGCTGGCATGGACTCAGCCGCAGCTGGAGGGCTTCGCTCCCTCAGTGACCGACGATGCTGAGAGCTACGAGCCTTATATCATCGACGGCATCGGCGACTGGACTGTCTACGACGGCGACGGCGCTCCCTGCTACACCATTCCCAACTCGCAGATGCAGTTCCCCAACCTCGGCACGGAGTTTGCCGTCATGATACTGAACCCCTACACCGTGTTCAAGCGCACGGAGGTGAACCCCTATACGCACTCGGGCAACCAGTGCTTCTCTTTCTGGGACGCTCAGGCACGCCTGGCCACCGAGACCGAGGGCCGCTCTGACGACTGGCTCATCTCGCCCCTGCTCTCGCAGCTGCAGCAGACGGTGACTTTCTGGGCCCGCTCGATGACCACCGTCGACTATGCCGAGGACTTCGAGGTGCTCTACAGCACCACGGGCAACCTGCCCTCTGACTTCCGCGGCAACGTGGTACTCGACGTGCAGCAGTGTCCGGGTGTATGGACCGAGTATAAGGCCGAGCTGCCTGCCGGAGCGAAGTACTTCGCCATCCGCATGAAGTCGCTCGACCAGTTTGCACTGCTCGTCGACGACATCACCTATCAGCCTGAGATACCCGGCGGCGAGGTCGTAGTGCGCGGATACAACGTCTATCGCGACGCCCAGCTCATCGGCTTCACTGAGACGCCGGCCTACGAAGACGTGATGCCCGGCGACGGTGCAGTCTACGAGGTGACGGTGGTCTACGCCACGGCCGAGTCGCCCCTGTCGAACCGCATCGGCTTCGGCACGCAAGGAGTGGGAGCTATTGATAATGAGAAACTGACAGACAATGATACCTACGACCTGATGGGACGGCGCGTAGCTACCCCGGCCAAGGGCATCTATCTGAACAACGGAAAGAAGATAATTATCAAATAACTAAATCATTAGCACTATGACAAAGAAATTCTTTTTGACACTTGTTGTCGCACTGCTCACGCTGGGCGGCAACATCAAAGCCGAGACGGTGGAGGAAGACTTCGACTTCTCCGTGAAATGCAACGACGGCAACTGGGCCGACAGTGGCGTTAGTCAGTACTGCACCCTCAAGGGCGGCAAGAACAGTAAAAACCAAGAGCCCGTGCTCAACAACAACACGATGCATATCTACGGTGGCAGCACTTTGACTTTCACTGTTAAGAATGAGGGATGGACCATCAAGAGCATCACGTTCGCCGGTGTGAGCAACCCCACGCTCACGGCTTCTGAAGGAACCATGACAGACAACGTGTGGGCAGGCAGCACCAGCACCGTGACCTTCACGAACAGCGAAAGCACGCAGGTGAAACCCACCGGCATACATGTGGTTTATGACAAACCCGCCAGCGTGAAGGAAGTGAATGAAGACTGGGACCTCAGCGGCACAGTCGGGCAGGCCCAGCCCTCGTGGGCAGCTGTCAATCCCGCCATTAGTCAGTACGTCAATGTCGTTGGCGCACGGGGCAGCAGTTCGCAAGATCCCAGCCTCGGCAACACTCGTCTGCGTCTGTTCAGTGGCAACACGCTGACCATCTCCGTCAAAGAGGCAACCACCAGCATCAAGAGTCTGGCCTTTACGTTCTACAGTCCAAGTAATACTCCCCAAAACGCTACAGAATGGACTGTGTCTGCCGGTACGTTCGACTATGAAAACGGCACATGGAGTGCTGGCGACGCTGACGTGAAGGAAATCATCATCACGAACAAGAAGGGCTCACAACTCAGCTTCACCGCCGTCAAGGCCGTCTACACAGCTGCAGGTGGCGATGACGCCAATGTGGCCAAGCCTACCTTCTCGCCCATCGGCAAACCTGTAGGCAAGGACATCTCGTCGAGCGACATCGTGAACGACGAGCAGACCATCGAGCTTTCGGCTGCTGAGGGCTGCAGCATCTACTACACCCTCGACGGCACCGAACCCACGACAGAGAGCACGCTCTACACCGAGCCTATCGTGATTAAGAACTCGTGCACCATCAGCGCCATCGCCGTGAAGGGCGAGAAGCAGAGCGACGTGGTGGCCTACCGCTACTTCATCCATAAGCACGATGCCGACGCTTTCTACTATGAGTCGTTCGACGGCACGGCCTACTGGGGCGGCAACGACGGCGACTTCAACCCCAACATGCAGTACTCCAGCAGCACGCTGATTCTCGACAACGGCGAGGCCACCTACAACGGCTGCGTGGCTGTAGAGCAGGCCATCTATCTGAACAACGGCACCTTCCAGACGCCCACCTTCGCACAGCCTGTGAAGCAGGGCACGCTGACCTTCCGCGTGGCCGGACGCACCACGGGCAACACCACCGTCAACGTCACGGCCAGCGCCGGCACGCTCTCGCTGCAGAGCGTCACGGCTAAGGCAGCCCAGTGGACCGACTATACCATCATCGTGAGCGACATGCCTGCCGGTGCATACCTGCAGTTCGACGGCACGGGCTTCCTCGATGAAATCAAGCTGGTCAGCACTGCTGACGTGGAGAAACCGAAGGTGACCATCGGCGAGACGGGCTATGCCACGTTCTGCTACGGCGAACCCCTGCTCTTCCCCGAGGATGTGAAGGTCTATGCTGCCTACATCATGAAGGACGGCTATGTGAAGCTGGAGGAAGTGGTGAACAAGGACGTGCCTGCCAACACGGGTGTCATCCTTGTGGCTACCCCGGGCGAGTATGAGCTCGACTACACGGGCGAAATCACCAGCGCAACCACCGAAATCATGAAGCTCAACGACCTGAAGGCTGCCACCGAAGGCGTCACCACGCCGGGCATCTACGTGATGGCCGAGGTCGACGGCAAGGTGGGCTTCCACCCGATGGAATCGGGCAAACTGGAGGCCGGCAAGGCTTATCTGGAGGCTAGCGACGTGGAGGAGGTTATCCCCGCCGGCGCCCGCTTCATTGCCATCGAGGGCACCGACCTGCCCACTGGCATCAGCGAGACGATGAGCTCTGAACTCAAATCTCAGAACTACTTCGACCTGCAGGGCCGCCGCGTGGCTCAGCCCGCAAAGGGGCTTTACATCGTGGGTGGCAAGAAGGTCGTCAAGTAATGCGACTCAGCTGGTACAAATGTTTTTCATATCTTAAATAACGAATAAGATGAAGACGAACTACGTGAAGCCCATTGCCTCGTGCTATGCCACAGAACTCGGGCAGCTTCTGCAAGCCTCTACCGGCAGAATGGAAATAGACCCGACGCCCGTCAACGGCAGTCAGGCACTATCGCGCCGCCACAACAAGAGCGTGTGGGATGACGGCGAGGCTGACGAAGCAGAAGAGGAGATGTAAGCATGAAAAGACTTCTGTTGACTACTATCGCAGGTTTGTGTCTCGGCATCCAGGCCGAGGCGCAAACCACTTTTTTGCGCCGCTCGGTGGTAGAGGAACTCACGGGCACACGCTGCGGATGGTGCCCCCGCGGACTGGCAGGCATGGAGAAGCTGCGCCAGACTTTCGGCGACCGCTTTATCGGTATCGCCGTGCACAACTACGACACTAACGACCCCATGTACTACCGACCCTATGCTGCCAACGGCGTGTTCAGCGGTTCACCGGGCGCACCCACCTGCACCATTGACCGCAGCGACTTCTGCGACCCGCTCCACGGGGCCACTGGCGACGTCTGCAACGATTTCCAGTATATGCTCGACCAACCGGCCTGGGTGGGCGTCACCGTCAGCGGCACATACAATGCCGACAGCACCGTCGTGGAGGCCACCACACACCTTGAGGCCGGCCGACAGCTGGAGGGGCTGACGGTGGTCTACGTACTCGTGGCCGACTCGGTGGCAAGCGACATTGCCGACTTCCGCCAGTACAACGGCTATGCCACGCGCCAGGCCACTGACTACCCCAACGACCCTGAGCTGCACCGCTTCTGCGCCGGCGGAGAACTGGGTGTGTCGCCCTTCCGCTGGGCCTTCGACGATGTCTGCATCGGCAGCAGCTACTCGTCGCAGGGTGTCAACCAGGCCGCGCCCGTCGAGTCGCTGACCGAGGGCCAGCAGACCGACCACAGCTTCCGCCTGACGATGCCCACCAAGGCTGTGCTCCGACGGGCCCTCAACAAGCGCCACGTCAGCGTCGTGGCCATGGTGCTCGACGCCGACGGCCACGTGATGAACGCCGACAAACGCCTTGTGGGCCTGCAGCCCGACGCGCAAGCCATCCACCTGCAGCAGAACAATGACCGACAGACAGCAACCCTCTACGACCTGCAGGGCCGTCGTGTCTGTCAGTCAGACAGCCGCCTGCCACATGGCATCTACATCAGTCAAGGACGCAAGCTGCTGCGCTGACCTCTTCATCCTCGCCAATGCACCGACATTGACGGGGATTTCTATATGATGCCTGACAGAAAGACCTAAGGGAATTTGCGGTCAGCAAGAACAGGAAAAGAACGTAAGGCGACCCTCTGTTTGCCTATTTAAGAACTAAAACTTCCAAAATCGTTTTGTCATCTCGACGATTCTTCGTAACTTTGCAGCCAGCACCGCCATGGCCCTGACAGGCCAGCTACACGTAACATTAAGGTGCAACAGGAGAAAACATACACTTATGGAAGATTTCGACATACGCGAGGAACGCTACGCGCAGGGCAAGGGCGAGAAGGAGTTTGAGAACGCACTGCGCCCCCTCAGCTTCAGCGATTTCAGCGGACAACAGAAGATTGTGGAAAACCTGCAGGTGTTCGTCGAGGCTGCCAAATACCGCGGCGAGCCACTCGACCACACCCTGCTGCACGGCCCTCCCGGACTGGGCAAGACGACGCTCTCGAACATCATTGCCAACGAGCTGGGCGTGGGCTTCAAGATTACCAGCGGCCCCGTGCTCGACAAGCCCGGCGACCTGGCCGGCATACTGACGTCGCTGGAGCCGCGCGACGTGCTGTTCATCGACGAGATTCACCGTCTGTCGCCTGTAGTAGAGGAGTATCTCTACTCGGCCATGGAGGACTATCGCATCGATATCATGATTGACAAGGGCCCCTCAGCCCGTTCCATACAGATTGACCTGAACCCCTTCACGCTGATAGGGGCCACCACACGCAGCGGACTGCTCACCGCACCGCTACGCGCACGCTTCGGCATCAACATGCACCTGGAGTACTACGCCCCCGAGACGCTGGCTGCCATCATAGAGCGCTCGGCTGCCATCATGGGCGTGCCTATCACCGAGGATGCCTCTTACGAGATAGCCAGCCGCTCGCGCGGCACGCCCCGCATAGCCAACGCCCTGCTGCGCCGCGTGCGCGACTTTGCACAGGTGCGCGGCACGGGAGCCATCGACACCAATATCTCGCGCGTGGCACTGACTGCGCTTAACATCGACAAATACGGTCTCGACGAGATTGACAACAAAATTCTGCTCACCATCATCGACAAGTTCCGCGGCGGTCCTGTGGGCGTGTCGACCATTGCCACAGCCATCGGCGAAGACACCGGCACGCTCGAGGAGGTCTACGAGCCTTTCCTCATCATGGAGGGATTCATCAAGCGCACTCCCCGCGGACGCATGGTCACCGAGCTGGCCTACCGCCACTTCGGGCGCAACCCTTACACCGGTCGACTCACGCAACCTGGCCTGTTTGACGAATGATGAGTGAGGAATGTTGGGTTGCGAGGGTTGAATGTTGAATTATTCTTGCTGCGCCGCAATGAAGAATTATGAATTTTGAATTAGCTGTGTATTACAATTCATAAATTATAAGCAGATGAACAAACTCTGCTTATACATCCATATATAAAATCATTACGATTAGTTTCTCAATTCTTTATCGGCAAAGCCGACAATTCAACATTCACCCCTTAAGACTCAAAATTAAAAAAGAATAGGACTTGTAGAACAATCTTCAACAATATGATTTGGATTAAGCTTACAACAATTTAGGTATCATACTGATTTTAAATTAGTTGCAAAGTCAAAAACGCTTTCTGCAAAAAAGAGATAAATGCTTTATTTTTTCCAATTTTTATTTCTCTCTTTATTGCTATTTTTGTATTTTTGCAAAGTATTAATGAAAATGTACACGTATGAAGAGGGTCGTTTCAGCTAAGGATATCATAGCAGCACTGCTGGCTCTGATGCTGGTTTCAGCATGCAGACAGTCAACAAAAGCGCCGGTTTTTACGTCAGCCGAGCGTTGCAGCATCGACTCGCTGCTCATGCCCATGAAACATAGTGCCGACTCGCTCAGACAGGCTATTGCCGATTTCTCGGAAAGCCACAACACGCTAGGCGAGATAGTGGCCAATCGCATGCTGGGCAGCCTGCTCCGCATCCAGAACCAGTTTGAGAAAGCAATGGAATACAACAACCGCAGCTTCAGACTGGCCAAGGAAGTTGGCGACACGCTCAACATGATAAGAGCGCTCAACGAAGTGGGCACCAACTTCAGACGCATCGGATCACTGGAAAACGCCACCGAGGCCCACCTGAAGGCCATCATCCTGAGCGACAACCTGAGCGACACCAGCACCGAGGCACGCAAGGCCAGGGTCATGTCGCTCAACGGCATTGGCAATGTGTACCTCACCATGGGCAACCTGGAGATGGCCGACAGCATGCTCCGCATGGCGCTGGAGGGTGAGCGCCAGCTGGGCAGCGACCTGGGGCAGGCCATCAACTGGGCCAACATCGGCTCAATCATGAAAGAGCGCGGACAGCTCGACTCGGCATGGCAGTGCTTCAGCAAATCGATGGAATTCAACCGGAAGGCATCGTCGCTCATGGGCATCTCACTGTGCCACACGCATTTCGGCGAACTGTATGAAGTGCGCGGCGACATCGACAATGCCCTGGCCGAGTATAGCCTGGCTCGCAATCTCATGATTGACAGCCACGACGAGTGGCACCGCATGCAGAGCGACCTCAACCTGGTACGTCTCTATATAAAACGAGACGACTACGACAAAGCCTTCGACCATCTGAAAAAAGCCGATTCCACCGCTGTCAGCATCGCGTCCATAGAGCACCAGTCGCAGGTACATCACCTCTACTCAGAGCTCTACGAGAAGCTGGGCAACACGGCGCTGGCACTGCAGCATTTCAAAAAATTCGAGGAGCTGACAAACAACCTTGTGGACATCAGCAAGATGAACCACATACAGAATTTACGCATCAGGATGGAGCACAACCGCAGCCGCCACGCTGTAGACCTGGCCATGCAAAATGCCACCCTGGAGCATACGCTCCGTCAGGTACTGCTAATCGTCATCGTAGTCATACTGCTGCTGGCCATTGGCATCATCGGCTTCCTGTGGTACCACCTGCGCAACCGAACCAAAAACCAACGTCTGCAGCAGACCATGCAGCAAACACGCGAGATGTTCTTCACCAACATCACCCACGAGTTCCGCACACCGCTGACCGTCATCCTCGGACTGGGCCACCAGCTGGAAGACTCTGAGGCCGGCGACATGGCACAGGTGCGCTCGGCCGCCAAGATGATAGTGAGACAGGGCAACTCGCTGCTCGGCCTCATCAACCAGCTGCTCGACATCTCGAAAGTGCGATCGGCAGTGGGCACTGCCCGGTGGCGGCAAGGCAACATCGTGGCCTACACGCAGATGGTGACAGAAAACTTCCTGCCCTACGCACAAAGCAAACGGCAGGAGCTCACCTTCAGCCACTCGCTGACCAACATCGAGATGGACTTCGTGCCAGAATACATGCAGCGCATCTTGTCGAACCTGCTGGCTAACGCCATCAAATACACACCTGAATACGGCAAGATAAACCTCACGCTCGAGCAGACGGCCAACGGCCGCATCAGGCTCACGGTGTTCGACACCGGGCGCGGCATCGACCCCAAGGTACTGCCGCGCATCTTCGATCCCTTCATCCACGGCGAACACCAAAGCGGCGACGTGGCCAGCGGTATAGGGCTGTCGCTCGTCAAGATGCTCGTCGATGCCATGGGAGGCACCATCAGCGTGGAGAGCCAGCTGGGACAGGGCTCTACCTTCGCCATCAGCCTGCCCACCAGCCATCCCGGCACCACCGACACCATCGAGGAGACCGACATGACGTTCGCCCTCACCCAACTCTCAACACCCATAAGCGCCGAGCAGGACAACAGCGAATCAACTGCCGCCAAACTGGCCAACGACGACCTCACGCCGCGCGTACTCATCGTGGAAGACAACCAAGACATTGCCTACTACATAGGCATGCATCTGCAAAGGCAGAGCCGACTGCTCTACGCCCACGATGCCGATGAGGCTTTCACCAAAGCCATCGAGACCATGCCCGACATGATCATCACCGACATCATGATGCCCGGCCCCAAAAACGGGATCGACCTCTGCCGACTCATACGCCAGAACGAGCTGCTCAGCCACATCCCCATCATCATCATCACAGCCAAGACCAGCGAAGCTGACCGCGTGGAGGGCTTCAAGGCCGGCGCCGACGCCTACCTCGTCAAGCCATTCAACAGCGACGAACTGATGGTCAGGTTCAAGAAACTCATGGAGCGCCAGCGCGTCATGCGCGAGAAATTCGCCGGCATCGACGGCGGCGACAGCGACAAGAAGATACCGATGACGGCAGCCAACCGGCAGTTTATGAACCACCTCGTTGACACCGTCTACCGCCTCATGGCCCAAGGCTCCGTCGACATGGAGAGCGTGGCCAGCGAGATGGCCGTGAGCCGCACACAGCTCAACCGCAAGATTATGGCCATCACGGGCCAGAACTCATCGACCTACATCATGCGACTGCGTCTGGCTCGCGCCAAACGCCTGCTCAAGGCCGACGTCACCATGCCCATAGGCGACGTGGCCCAGCGTTGCGGCTTCGACGATGTGGCCTACTTCAGCCGCATCTTCAAACAGACCTTCAGCATGACGCCCTCGCAATATCGCAAAAGCGAGCTTTGACAGCAGCTCTTTTACATACAAAAAAACACCAACTAAAAACAGAACACTATGCATATCGGAAAAAGAATCAAAGACGTGATGGGCCGAAAACACATGTCGGCCATCAACATGGCCCACGAACTGGGCTGCGAGCGCACCAACGTCTACAACATCTTTGTGCGCGAAGACATCAACACTGCTCTGCTGCAGAAAGTGAGCATGGTGCTGAATTACGATTTTTTTGCAGATTTATCAAAGGAAACCTTCAAGAAGTCGTAACTTTTTCGTAACTTTGCCCCCATGAAACAACGCATCGGCATTTTCGTGGGGAGCTTCGACCCTTTCACCGTGGGGCACGACAGCATCGTGCGACGCGCCCTGCCACTCTTCGACCGACTGGTCATCGGAGTGGTGGGCGACCACGTGTCAAAACCTTACTTGCGCCCGGCTGAGGAGCGCATGAAAGCCATCGCCAGTCTCTATGACAACGAGCCCGCTGTAGAGGTGCTACCCTACCACGGGCTGGCTGTCGATTTCGCCCGCTCAGTGGGCGCACACTTCATCGTGAAAGGTGTGCGCTCAGTGAAAGACTTCGAGTATGAGCGCGAGCAGGCCGACGTGAACCGCATGCTCAGCGGCATCGAGACCATCCTGCTCTATAGCGAGCCGCAGTTTTCGTCGGTTTCATCGACCATGGTGCGCGAGCTGCAGCACTTCGGCGTCGATGTATCCTCCTTCCTGCCCAAGAAACAATAAAATACCACTGGCTATGATTACTTACAACGCTGAAAACATTGCCTTCCCTAAGATTAAACGCCGCGAGACGACGGCCTGGATACGCCGCGTGGCCGCCTCCTACGGCAAGCGCGTGGGCGAGGTGGGCTACCTCTTCTGCGACGACGAAAAGATTCTCGAGGTAAACCGCGAGTACCTGCAGCACGACTACTACACCGACATCATCACCTTCGACTACTGCGAAGGCGACACACTCAACGGCGACCTCGTCATCTCACTTGACACCGTGCGCTCCAATGCCGAACTTTTCCACAAGCCTTACGACGAGGAGCTCCACCGTGTCATCATCCACGGCGTACTCCACCTCTGCGGCCTCAACGACAAAGGCCCCGGTGAACGCGAGCAGATGGAAGCCGCCGAAGACAAAGCGTTACGGATGTTGAATGTTGATTGACGATTCATGAAGACAATACTACTGACAGCAGCCCTGCTCTGCACCCTTACAGGCACGGCACAGTGCAGACAAGAAATCAACCTGCGCGACAACTGGCTGTTTATGGCCGGGCAAAGCAACCAGGCCGCCAACGCTGACGACGGCCAGACACCGCAAAGGGTCAGCGTGCCCCACGACTGGGCCATCAGCGGGCCCTTCGACAAGAAGTGGGACCTGCAGCGTGTGGCCATCGAGCAGAACGGCGAGACGGAGGCCACCGAGAAGAGCGGCCGCTCGGGCGCGCTGCCGTGGATAGGCAAAGGCACCTACAAGCGAAATTTCTCCATTCCATCGGGTTTTAAGGGCCATGCCGAACTGCTTTTCGACGGTGCCATGGCCGAGCCTACGGTCTTCGTCAACGGACAGAAGGCAGGCTACTGGCCCTATGGCTACAACTCGTTCCGCGTAGATATCACCCCCTTCGTGCACGAGGGCGACAACCAGCTGGAGGTCAATCTGCAGAACCTTGAGGAGAGCTCGCGCTGGTATCCCGGTGCAGGCATCTACCGCCCCGTGACGCTTATCCTCACCCCGCAACAGGCACGTATTGACGACTGGGGTATCACCACCAAGACAGAGCTGCACGCCGGAAAAGACAAAGACGGGAAGGAAGTGACGAAACTCACCGTCGAGGTGGCTCTCATTGACGTCGGCGACGGACTGCCCGTCACGATGGAGCTCTTGTCTCCCGACCACAAAGAGCGGCTGTGGTGCTGCCCTGCCCTTCAGCGCAAAGGTTCGGGCAAGGCCGTCGGCACATTCATGATTCCCGATGCCAAGCTGTGGACACCCGAGACACCTTATCTATATAAGCTTCGCATCAACCTCTGCGACGGCAAGAGCGCACCCAACGTGTTCGACGATTTCGGCAAGCTCATCGACCAGAAGACCATCAACGTGGGCCTGCGCACCGTGAAGGTCAGCAAGGAAGGCGGCTTCCAGCTCAACGGCCAGACGCGCAAACTGAAGGGCGTCTGCCTGCACCACGACCTCGGCCCGCTGGGTGCCGCCGTCAACAAGGCGGCTCTCATCCGCCAGATCAAGACGATGAAGGCGATGGGCTGCGACGCCATCCGCACGGCCCACAACATGCCCTCGCAGATGCAGATGGACCTGTGCGACTCGCTGGGCATGATGGTCATGGCCGAGTCGTTCGACATGTGGGTCTACCCGAAGTGCAAGAACGGCTACGCCCGCTTCTTCCGCGAGTGGGCCGACAAAGATATCGAGAACCTCGTCCGCGCCCACCGCAACCACCCGTCAATCGTCATGTGGAGCATCGGCAACGAGATTCCCGAACAGGGCATGCAGGGCGGACGCGAGATGGCCGCCCATCTGCAGGACCTCTGCCATCAGCTCGACCCCACACGCCCCGTCACGCAGGGCTGCGACCGGCCTGACAATGCCATGGCCACGGGCTTCCTGCCCACGATGGACGTGCCCGGACTGAACTACCGCCTGCACCGCTATCAGGACACCTACGACCGCCTCTGGCAGGGCTTCCTGCTGGGATCGGAAACCTGCTCCACCGTCTCGTCGCGCGGCGTGTATAAGTTCCCCGTGGAGGTGACCGACAACTCTCAGTATTCTTCGTGGTCAGAGAACTACGACCCGCAGGCCATCAAGAAGGCCGACGGCCAGTGCTCGGGCTACGACGTCGAGTACTGCTCGTGGTCGAACCTGCCCGACGACGACTGGCGCTGGCAGGACGACAAGCCCTGGGTCATCGGCGAGTTCGTCTGGACGGGCTACGACTACCTCGGCGAGCCCACACCCTACGACGAGTACTGGCCAGCCCGCTCCAGCTATTTCGGCATCTGCGACCTCGCCGGTCTGCCCAAAGACCGCTATTATCTATATCGCTCTCATTGGCAGAAAAACGACCACACCATCCACCTGCTGCCCCACTGGACATGGCCGGGCCGCGAGGGCGAGGTGACGCCCGTCTACTGCTATACCGACTACGACGAGGCTGAGCTCTTCATCAACGGCAAGAGCCAGGGCCGCATCCGCAAGAACCCCGACGGGCGTCTCGACCGCTATCGTCTACGCTGGAACGACGTGCGCTATGAGCCTGGCGAGGTGAAGGTAATCGTCTACGATGAAAACGGCAAGAGCTGCGGCTCGTCAACCATGCGCACAGCCCGCAAGCCCACACGGCTCATTACCAACGTATGGACACAGCAGAGCGACCTCTCTCCTCTCACTTCTCACCTCTCTCCACTCAAAGCCGACGGTGATGACCTGGCCTTCATCACCGTGAGCCTGGCCGATGCCGCAGGCACCATAGTGCCCACAGCCACCGACCGGCTGCGCTTCGAGGTGAGCGGTGCCGGCACGTTCCGCGCCGTCTGCAACGGCGACGCCACCTCGCTGGAGCCTTTCACCGAGCCCACCATGAAACTCTTTGCCGGACAGCTCGTGGTCGTCGTACAGGCCGCCACCACCCCCGGCAAGCTGACACTGAAAATCTTCGATGACGAGCGTCACCTCCGCAAGACGGTCGTCATTCCAGTTATGAACATTGAGGGTTGAAGATTTATTCAACCCTCAACCCTCAATATTCAACATTCAATCATTACTTTCTGACCACTTTCACGGTCTTCACGGTGCCGTCGGCACGCTTCAGGTTCATCAGCACGATGCCGCGGGTGGCAGTCGTGGCACGACGACCCTGCAGGTCGTAGGCAGCATTCTCTACAACTCTTTCTCCATTATCCATTGTCTCAATGCCCACGGTGCCGTCGTCAGGCGTGGTGCTGACCTCCATAGTGTTCACGTCGATAGTGACGATGTTCGAGCAGTTGGTCTCGTCGCCGCCACGGTAGATACTCTGGATGCCCACACTCTGCTCAACGTAGAAGGGTATGGTGAAGAATGTGGTGTAGATGTCGTAGTTCGCATCGATGAATCCATAAGGCACCTCGTTCATCTCCTCAGTAATGCCAGGATAGTCATCGGGCGTGAAGGTGAAGGGCTCGCCGTCGATAAACACTCGATAGGTGAGTTTCTCAGGCAAGATGTAGTTGCCGTCTACGTCGGCCGTCGTGATGCGGAACTGCAGCGCGTTATAGCCGTACTGATCCAACGTGTTGTTGTATGCCGTAATCTCAGGATCAGCGGGCACGGCAGCCTTCTCGGTGAAAGGCTTGATAACCGGAGCCCAAGTGACGCTCAGTCCGTAGAAGTCGCCCTGAGGGATGCCAGCGTTGATGACCCAGATGCTGTCGCTCTTCAGGCAGCGCTCCTCGCGGTCGTAGTCGAACACTATCTTCTCGGCAACCTTAGCCTGCAGGCCGGTGACGTTGCCTTCCTCGTCGAGCTTCTCCTCGATGTATCCGGGAGCGAAATACATCAGATAGCCATAATAGGTGTTGGCACCCACAAACTGATTGCCGTAGAAGGTGACCTTGTCGCCGTCGATGGTACCCTTGACGTAAGCATCCTCATAGACGTTGAGGTAGACCTCGTTGTCGGTGATGGCCACGTTGATGGTGCTGAACACTGTGCTCATGTCCTGGCTGCTGATGCTGCGCATGACCATTTCCTCCGGCTCGACACCTTCAGGCAGGGTGCCCTTCACCTCGGTGACAGGCTCATAGTTGAGATTCCACTCCACGCGACCGGTGAACGAGTAGCCATTAGCCTCGCTACCCATCAAAGAGCCGATGGCAACGCCGGCGTTGAAGGGGTTCTCAGCCAGCGAGCGGAGCACGCCGTCCTTATAATAGAGCTGGATGGTGCCATCCTCTACCTCTACAAACTCGCCGGTGCCGGCCTCAGCATCGGTAGTCTGCCAGCGCATAGGCACAAGCACATACTCGGTGCCGCCCCAAGCCTCATAAACCGACTGGCGCCTGATCTCGATGATGTCGCCGCCGATGCGCTCTGCCTTCACCCAGGTCTGCGGGCCCAGCAGAGTGGGCAGGTTGTAGATGTAGACGAAGCCGTCGTCACCCTCGACGACCTTGCTCACGCGGCTGTAGGGGCTCACGCTGACCTGTCCGCCAGAATAGACACCACCGGTGAAGCTGCCGCTTACCTCATAGAGCTTGCCTTCGGGCTGTGCAGTGATGGGAGCCTTGGCAGGTGCATTGTGGCGTGCCACGGCCGGCGCCATCTGTGTTGCGGCGATGTTGAGCACGTCGGGATTGCCAGTCAGTGCAGGCATGTTGAGTGCCGCAGGTTGTGCCTTCGCGGTGAAGGCTGCCAGACACAGGAGTGCCGACAAGAAAGTAATCTTCTTCATAAGCTGATTGTTTAAGTTAGGATTAATAGTGTTGATTGATTAATATACCATCTTCCGGGTGCGTACCTCTCCGCTGCGCAGCGTCTCGGCCTTGATGAGCATGCTGCCCGGCTGGGGGCTCACCACAGGACGCCCCTGCAGGTCGTAGAAGCGGGTATGACTCACCACGTCGGCCGTGCTCGTGGCCGGCCCATCGATGCCGGTGACGGTGCTTGAGCCCACATAGATCTGGTTGGCATTGACCACAAAACCCGTCGTCTTATCGATGACCATGGCCACGCCCTTCAGCTTCGTGCGGTCCTGAATGAGCGACTGGCCCTTGGTGTTGGTGTAGGTGCTCAGACACTGCGTCAGGTCGAACGTATAGTCATAAGTCGCGGCCACCTCACCTTCGAGTTTCTCGGGCAGAGAACCCTCGATGCTTCCACGGCCCGACCATGCGATGACCACACCGTTGTATTCGAGGTCGTAGAGCACGCTATTGTCGTCGATAAAGTCATCCATCACACCGTCGCGCAAATCGTCGCGTCCGCTGTAGTAGTTGTTCTGTCCCCACAAGGTGTTGTGCATGCCGTCTTGCACCAGCACGAAGGCCAGCTCATAGCGGTCGTTGTCGATGTCGATGGGCGACGTGACATAGGCCGTCACCTTCACTTCGTCGCCGTCGATGTCAGCAGCCACGTCGACGGCCAGCGGTGTGAACTGCTGTCGATACCAGTCCCATGCTATCTGCACATTGCTAAGGCTGGGGTCGAAAGCAAGGTCGCGGTCCATATCGGCCGAGGGGAATCCGCTGACGGTGATGGGGAAGTTCGACGAATCCATAATCTGCATGGGGTCGCTGTTGTGGAAGCAGAGCCCTATGAAGTCGCTGCCATAGCGCTCGGCCATCGTCTCCATGGCCACATAGCCACGGGTGCACCATCCGCACCATAGCCCCGTGTACTCATCGCATACAGGGCGCTTCACGGGCAGGAAGTTGTAGAACTTGGCCAGTCCGGAGCCCTGGGGCGTGGTACTCGTATTGGCTACGCCGTTGACGCGCGTCACATTGACGTCGATGGAGAAGGTGCCCTTCTCGGTGACCATCGGCAGGTCGGCCGCCAGCCACACCCTGTTGCCATAGAAGCCCATGACAGGATTGTCGCTCAAGTTGGCTGTGTAATCAGCCGTGGCACCGTTGATGGTAATAGTGTAGTCGATGCTCTCAATCTTATTCTGGCCCTGGTTCATCACGGCGAACGTGATGTTGTTCTGCGAGTTGGTGACGGCGTTCACCTCGGGCACGTTGATGGCCGTGGCAGCGTTGTCGGTGAAGTCGCCCTCGAGCAGCACCTCGATGCTGAGCGAGCCAGCCTCATCGCCGATGGAGCGCCACGACGAGCGATAGAGGCCGGAGGTATGGATATAGAATCCCTCGGCATCGTAGACGGGCGTGGTTCTGATGGGCGTCTTGGCCACATCTTTGGCAGCCGTCAGCGTGTAGCCCACATAGAGGCCCTCAGCGGTGATGGTGTAAGGCGTGAAAGCCACTTCATTGATGCCCTCGGCGGCCTCAAAGTCAACCGTCTCGATGTCGGCAGTGCTGAGTTTCATCGACTTCACAACCACGTCTTTCGACAGCCAGGCCTTTGTGGCACTGACACCCTCGACAGAGCTGAAATAGATGCGCACACCTTTCACCTTGCTGCCCACGAGGGCAGGGTCGTTGATGTGGAGCGCCACGTCGTAGGTCTCGTTGCGACTCTGGCCCGTGCCATAATCTGACGTGCCGGCTCCAAGATTGTAGGAGATTTCAGCTGCCTGCATGCTTGTTGTCATCAGGAGAGCTGCTGCAATGTTAAGTAGAAGTCTGATCATAAAGCTACTATATTAGTGAATAAAGTTTCCCCTTTATACATTGATTTAGGTTTCTGGTATATTTGCAATTCTCGTATTTAGGCATTGCAAATATAAGAATAAATTTTGTAAGAAGAAACAAATGAACGCTAAAAATAGTTAAAACGGATGCAATTTGTCTATAAATATCAATTATTGAGTGACAAATTGCATCTCACCTTATCCTATATAGTTACTCGCTATGCCTACAGCTTCTCGCCGAAGCAGAGGTCGCCGCAGTCGCCGAAGCCGGGCACGATGTATTTGTGCTCGTTCATGCCGGGGTCGATGGCGGCACACCAAAGTGTGACATCATCGTCTACGTTGCGTCGCAGCATGTCGACGCCCTCGGGCGTGCCTATGACGCAGCAGATGTGGGTGCGGTGCGGGCGGCCCGTCTTCAGCAGAGCCTCGTAGGCGGCCACCATCGAGCCGCCCGTGGCCAGCATGGGGTCGCAGATGATGAGCGTGCGGCCCTTCACCGACGGCGACGCCATATACTCGGTGTGGATGCCCACCTCAGTGTGCTCGCGGTTGGTGTACATGCGGTAGGCCGAGACAAAGGCGTTCTCGGCGTGGTCGAAGATGCGGAGAAAGCCCTCGTGGAAGGGCAGTCCGGCGCGCAGCACGGTGGCCAGCACCACTTTGTCGTCGGCCAGTGGAATGTCGAGTGAACCCAAGGGGGTGGTGACGTTCTTGGGCCGGTAGGTGAACGTGCGCGACACCTCGTAGGCCATCACTTCGCCGATGCGCATGATGTTGTTGCGGAAGAGCAGAGGGTTCTGCTGGTACTTGCGGTCGCGCACCTCGGCCATGAAGTGGTTGAGGATGGAGCATTGCTCTGACAGATTTATTATTTTCATCATTTTTGGGTATTTCTAAATTGTCCGCAAAAGTAACAAAAATATCTGAATTAAATCACACTTTGAGGAGAATTTTAATTCATCGGGCCACAAATAAAAGCACAAAAGGCACTAAAACGCCCACCATGCAGACACACACCGACCACACCGAAGCATGGCAGCCGCGCCTCGCAGCACTGCTACGAGATGCCGGCTGCCATGCCGCAGGAGCCACGCGGCACCGCGTGGCACCGCGTGGCTGTCATATCACTTTCCTCGGGTCAGTACCTGATGCCAAGGGTCACATAGAAGCTGCTATAGTTGCTCAGGGCGTCGGTGCGCGAGTCGATAAACCTGTAGCCACACTCCACCACGGGCGAAAACCTGTAGTTTTCAAAATACCAGGCCAGGCTTGCATCATAGGTGGTTCGCTTCCAGTCGGCATGACCGATGCTGCTAAGCACCTTCAGGCGGACATCAAGTGCGTGCGATGTCTTTTTCTTGTCAAGCAGCTTCACGGCAAGTCCGCCGCCGAGGCTCTCGCCACTGAAATAGGTCTTGACGTCGTCTTTCTTGTAGAACGATTTGTTGGCCTCAGCCGTTGCGAAGACATACATCCGCGGGATAATGTCGACCTGAGCCTTGAATGAGAAATCGAGAGGGGTCACACTTTTCATTTTCAGCCCTGCACCTTCTGAGATTTCAAAATGCAGTCTGTCTTCAAACGACTGTGCATAAGTCTTGCCGGCCACCAGCGACAGCAAGCCCAGGAAGAGGAATAAAGTCTTGTTCATTTTTCGCATAGTTTTTATATTGATTAATAGTAAAAAGTTTTTGTGTCGAGAAAAAATCCATCATTAAACGAATGCAAATTTACAAAAAACTGTCGAACTGGCAAAGAAGGAAAGAAAAAAAAAGTTAAAGATACGTAAAAAAGTCGCTACAGAGGCAAAATGAAGTCTACACTCTTACCTCGCCCGTACGGGGGAACCACGCGTCAGCCTATGGCGCGTTCATGTCTACACGGTTTGCGACAGAAAATAATTTCGGCCATTATCCATGCAATTCTGGCCGGAATTGCGCGGATAATGGCCGAAATTTATGGCAGGTGCAGCCCTGCAGTCAGTCAGTTGCTTACTGCGCGGGCAACATCTTCTTGCCGTCGGCAATGCGGAGGCCCTGCTTCAGCTGAGCATTTGTCATGCGGCGACCCTGCAGGTCGTAGACCATGTTGTCTGCTGCCTGGCGCCCATTGCAGACCGACTGAATGCCTACGGTCTGCTCATCGACGTTGACCAGCAGCGAGACGGCGGCCGACTCGGTGCCATCCTCATAAACGACGGTGACCTGATAGAGGTGCTGGCCGATGGTGGCAGCGACGTCGGTGAAGCGCGGCTCACGGGTGGTGCCGATGAGCTCGCCGTCGCGATAGATGCGGAAGCCGGCCACGGCACCGCTCATAATCTCGTAGGTGATGTCGTCGAGGCCGAAGAACGAGGGAGCCGTGTCGCCGCCGTCGGTCTCAGTGAGCTCGGTGTTGTGGCGGATGGCGAAGTAGCGGGCGCCCTCGGGCACGTCGAACGACTCCTCGTGCCACATGCCGCCGGTGACGGTGCGCTGCTCGCCGATGCGCTTGAAGCTCTCGATGCTGGTGTCGGTGTCAGAGTAGTACACCTCGTAGGTCTCGGGAATGTCGTAGATGTCGTCGCCATAACGGTAGCCCACGTTGTTCACCAGGTAGCTGATGGTCTGCGGCTGGCCCGAGAGTTCGGGGCTGATGACCCAGTTGTCGGCACTGACATAGTTGGGCAGGGGGTTGCCGTAGTAGTCGGTGGCCGTATCGCTCATGCCGTCGTAGCTCCAGACGGAGGTGAGCGTCTGCTCGCCATGTTCGGGCACGACGCTGCCGAAGTAGTAGTAGCCCAGGTAGGTGCTCATGTCGGTGCCGTCGTAGTCGTAGGGGTTGAACACGATGAAGGCGAAGGGCTGGCCCTCGTTGGTGTAGTGGTAGTCGTTGCTGTCGAGATAGCCGCCGGTGGTTCCGCCGTCGCCGTCGTAGAAGGTCCAGTCGCCTACGTTCTCATACGACCACGGGGTGTAGCGCTCGAAGTCGTCGGTGATGGTCTTCGTGGGCACGGGCTCTGTCCAGGTGAGCGTCATTCCGGCAGCCTGCTCGTCGCGGGCCAGGTCGGTGACGGGCTTCACGTCGGGGTCAGTCAGCACGATGACGTCGGCCGATGTGTTGTTGCCGGCCACGGCGTCGCCCTCGGCCACCACTTCCACGCAGGCCTCCACCTCATCTTTCTCAAGCAGCAGGCTGGTGGGAGCGGTGAAGCGATAAGAGGCATGGCTGAAGGAGGCCAGGCGGTCGGTGATGAGGGTATCGGCAATCAGCTCGCCGTCGAGCGTTGCCTTGAGGCGGAAGGCGTCAACATCGGCATCGCCCAGGTTGGTCACCATGGCATACATCCATGCCTGCTGGCCCTTCTCCACCTGCTCAGCAGCCGTCAGCGCCACGCTGAGGTCTATCTGCGGCACCTCGGCCACGTTGATATCATCGAGCCAGAGGGTCTGCATCGTGTTCTCCAGAGGCGACTGGAAGGCGAAGGCCAGGCGCACATAGCGCTCGGCGGCGTAGTCCGTCAGGTCGACCTTGCGCACCGTCCACTCCTTCTGCTGCGGAGCCTCGTCGAAGAGCACGCTGTCTGCGATGGTCTCGCTACCGTCGGGCGTCATCACCACGGCCATGAGCTTGCCCTGCTCCACCTGCTCAGGATAGTACTGATAGACCAGCTTGGGGCTGGCGGCACCCTGCAGGGTCACCTTGCCCGTCTGCAGGATGACGAGGTCGTTGCTGTAGCCACGCATGACGACGTAGCCGCTGTTGCCGTCGGCATCGCTGCCGATGGCGGTGCCCACCTGTGCATCCATGCCTCCGTTGCCGAAGACGGCACCCGAGATGTAGGAGGCGGGCTGACCCTCGCGGAAGCCCTCGCGGTAGGGCAGTTCGTAGCTCTTGCCGATGAAGAGGGTGTTAGAGGGGCGGAAGTCGCGGTTGTTGCCCGAGGTGGTATAGGCATTGATGCCGAGCGTCATCTCGCGCTGCGGACCCTCCTCGGTGTTGATGTCGAAGTCGTGGGTCGTCGTGCCCTTCACGGTAGCGACGAGGGTGTCGTTGGTCCACGAGTCGTAGTAGCTGTTGTACATGGCCGACCAGATGTCGTAGCTGATGCTGTCGGCAAAGAGCACACCGCCGTGGACGGCCTGCGGCACGGTCCAACGCATGGTGACGTGGGTGGCCTGGTCGATGAGTTCCACCAGCTCGCATTGTCCGGGCATGTCGAGACCTACCCATGCGGTGACGGCCGTGGCGCGCCCGTCGCCCAGGTCGTTGTAGGGCACGATGTTATAAGTGTAGTTGCCGGCAGCGGTGCCCACGTTCTCGTCGGTGAACTTGATGGTCTTGCCTGCGGCAATATCTTCGGTGATGTCGGCCACCTCGGCAGTGCCGTTCATGATGCGCACGCCGCTGATCTGCTCAAGGTCGGTGCCGTCGAAGGCGACGGTGGGCAGGTTGAACTCGATGGTGGCCTTCATCGAGGCGTCGGCACTGGGCGTCACCGTAGCATTGGTGACGGCGCCGGGCGTCTTGGCGTCAGGCAGAGCCTCCACGGCGATGTTGTTCACATACATCTTATTGGCACCCACGCCCTGCTCGTATTTCGTCATGACGTGGAAGCCCAGGTAGTAGATGCCGTCTTCCTCGACGCGGAACTCCACGGTGTGCTCCTCGCAGTTGGGTGTCTGGTTCTCGCGCGTCAGGATGTCGGTGGGGGCAAAGAGCGTCTTGTTCAGGCCTTCCACAGTGGCGGCCTGTCCCCAGCGCACCTCGAGTGTGCCCTTGTCGTCGTAGGAGCCGATGGCAGCCTCGAAGGTGAGCTTATAGCTGCGCCCGCCGCGCAACTGCAGACCGGGCGACACCAGGTAGTCGTCGGCGTCGATGTCGCTGCCGTACTTCTTGTAGTAGAGCGCATAGCTGGGCACCTTGCCCCACGAGCGGTAGTAGCCCCACATGCCGTAGGAGATGTAGGAGGCGTTAGGCTGTCCGTCGCCGTTGTTGTCGATGACGGAGAAGAGGTCGAAGTTCTCCTTTGTGTCGAAGCTCACCTTCCAGTCGGGAGTGAAGGTCTGGTCGGTGGCGCGCCGCGGTGCCGCGGCCTGTGACGTGAAGAAAGACCTGAGCTGGCTGCCGCCGCTGTTGCGCAGCAGAGTAAAGCCCTGCGGACTGGCATGCTTCACCGAGGTTGCCGAGCTGTTCACCTGGCGGTTCATCGCTTTCGCCACAGCGTCGTCGGCAGTCCGCATCTGTGCCGCCGTCGGCAGGCTCAGCAGCAGAGCCGTGCCGGCAGCAAGTAATACATGTGATTTCATTGTCACTTTGGTGTGTTAATTTAAAAATATTTTTAGGGTTAGTTATTTTTATAATTATTGACTTCATCGAAAATCGACTGCAAAGATATACATTTTTCTTCATATTGCCTAATTCCTGTTCCTTCTTTGTGGCGACAATTTTCTTTTTTATACTGAAATGACCCGCGCAAATATGCTCAGAGTCAAGCCGTTTGCTAACTAAAGATTGCAAACTATCACAAGATTGACTCCTCTGAATGTCAGATTATTATAAAAAAGAGTTAAGTCAGTAAAAAAACTCACAAACAGAGGGGGCCGACTCTCAACTTTTTTGTATCTTTGCACCCATAAAAAAGGATAATATCAATATTTTTATTAAATAATAGGTATCAATGACAAAGTTAGATCTTACGAAGTATGGCATCACAGGTTCTACCGTGATTGCCCACAACCCCAGTTACGAATTTCTGTTCGAAGAGGAGACCAAGGCCGGTCTCGAGGGCTTTGACAAGGGTCAGCTGACCGAGCTCGGCGCCGTGAACGTGATGACCGGTATCTACACCGGCCGCTCACCTAAGGACAAGTACATCGTAGACGATGCACAGAGCCACGACAAGGTGTGGTGGACCTCGGAGGAATATAAGAACGACAACCACCCCATGAGCGAGGAGGTGTGGGCCAAGGTGAAGGAGATTGCCATCAAGGAGCTTTGCAACAAGAAGCTCTACGTGGTTGACGCCTTCTGCGGTGCCAACGAGGCTACACGCCTGGCCGTGCGCTTCATCGTGGAGGTGGCCTGGCAGGCCCACTTCGTGAAGAATATGTTCATACAGCCCACCGAGGAGGAGCTGAAGAACTTTGAGCCTAACTTCGTCATCTACAATGCCTCGAAGGCTAAGGTGGAGAACTACAAGGAGCTGGGCCTCAACTCAGAGACCTGCGTGGCCTTCAACACCACCAGCCGCGAGCAGTGCATCATCAACACCTGGTACGGCGGCGAGATGAAGAAGGGCATGTTCTCCATGCAGAACTACTATCTGCCCCTGCAGGGCATCGCTTCGATGCACTGCTCGGCCAACACCGACATGGAGGGCAAAAACACCGCTATCTTCTTCGGCCTCAGCGGCACGGGTAAGACCACGCTGAGCACCGACCCGAAGCGCCTGCTCATCGGCGACGACGAGCACGGCTGGGACGATGAGGGCGTGTTCAACCTCGAGGGCGGCTGCTACGCCAAGGTGATTAACCTCGACAAGGAGAGCGAGCCCGACATCTACAACGCCATCCGCCGCGACGCCCTGCTGGAAAACGTCACCGTCGACGCTGAGGGCAAGATTGACTTCGCCGACAAGAGCGTCACCGAGAACACCCGCGTGAGCTACCCCATCGAGCACATCGAGAAGATTGTCAAGAAGGTGAACGGCAAGAGCGCCGGCCCCGACGCACAGAACGTCATCTTCCTTTCGGCCGATGCCTTCGGCGTGCTGCCCCCCGTGAGCATCCTCACCCCGGAACAGACGAAGTACTACTTCCTCTCGGGCTTCACGGCTAAGCTGGCCGGCACCGAGCGCGGCATCACCGAGCCCACGCCCACCTTCAGCGCCTGCTTCGGCCAGGCCTTCCTCGAGCTGCATCCCACAAAGTATGCCGAGGAGCTGGTGCGCAAGATGGAGAAGAGCGGCGCCAAGGCCTACCTGGTGAACACGGGCTGGAACGGCACGGGCAAGCGCATCTCGATTCGCGACACGCGCGGCATCATCGACGCCATCCTGGGCGGTGCCATCCTGAAGGCTCCCACCAAGAAGATTCCTTACTTCGACTTCGAGGTGCCCACAGAGCTGGAGGGTGTCGACACCAATATCCTCGACCCCCGCGACACTTACGCCAATCCTGCTGAGTGGGACGAGAAGGCCAAGGACCTGGCCGGACGCTTCATCAAGAACTTCAAGAAGTACGAAGGCAACGAGGCCGGCAAGGCGCTTGTAGCCGCCGGACCGAAACTTTAACAGGCAAGCCTGATGACGGCAGCCGGGGAACGGGAGCGCCCGTCCGCGGCTGCCGTCAAAGGTTATTATATGCCACCCTCTCTTCCACACTTTCCTTACCACGAGAACCTTATTGTTCTCTCCCCCCCACTACCCCATACATACTTGACTACACTGGCTTAACTGTATTGCCATCCTCTTTCTTTTGACTAACAGACTTAACTTACACCAATCTAAAAGCATTCAAAAAAATGATGAGGAAGACTTTTCTACCCGCACTCCTGCTGCTTTCCGCCTCCGGAGCATTTGCCCAGACCGACGCAAAGCTGACCACAGGAACCTTGCTGACACTCAACCGCTACCATCAGGAGAAGAGCGCTGCAGTACGCAGCGCCACACACGGCGACGAGGACCGCATGACGGCCTTCATCAGATATGAGGGCACCGCCACCATCGACTCGCTGCGCATGTTGGGAGCCCATGTACGCACAACGACGGCCCACGTGCTGACGGCCACGCTGCCCTTCAGCGCCGTGGAGCGCATCTGCCAGTTGCAGGGCGTGAAGGTCATCGAGGCGGCACAGCCTGCACAGATGCTGACGGACATCTCGCGCCAGACCACACGCACCGACCTTGTACAGGCGGGCACGCCGCCACTCGACATGCCCTTTTTGGGCAGAGGCGTCGTGGTGGGCGACATCGACGGCGGTCTGGACTTCGCCCACCCTGCCTTCTACACGTCAGACCGCAGCCAGCTGCGCCTGAAACGCGCATGGATGCAGGCCGAGACGGAGGGCGGACGCGTGCCTGAGGGCTTCGGCTACGGGCGCGAGTTCGTGACCGAAGAAGAGCTGGTGGCCAAGGGCTGCGACATGGGCAGCTACGCCCACTCTACCCACGTGCTGGGCATTGCCGCCGGCGCCGACACTCTGGGCGGCAACAAATATTACGGCATTGCCCGCGAGGCCGACATCGTGTTCTCAGACTTCAGCTCCACCGACACGGGCATCATGGATGCCATGAGCTACATCTTCAGCTATGCCGACTCAACCGGTCAGCCAGCCGTTGTAAACATGAGTCTGGGCACGCAGATGGGGCCGCACGACGGCACCTCGCTGCGCGACCAGATGGCCGACGAGCTGACGGGGCCCGGGCGTATCATCGTGGGGGCTGTGGGCAACGACGGGTTGGTGGACACACACGTGAGCAAGACTTTCACCGGCGAGGCCGACTCGCTCATCATCGGCATTGCCTTCCTCGAGACGCTGGGCATGCCCGGCTCGGGCGAGCTGCAGCTATGGGGCTCGGAAGGCGGGTCGTTCAAGGTCAATGTTTGCACCTTCGACAAGGAGACCATGGAGCCCGTCTACAAGAGCCGTGCCTTCACGGCCTCGCGCAGCACCAACCAGACCGTCGTGCTGCAGAAGCCCTACGACAAGTCGGGCGGGTCGTTCACCATCATCACGCAGCAAAGTCCTCTGAACAACCGCCCTACGGCCCACATCACGCTCAACATCACCGACTACAAGCCTGACAAGGTGATAGGCCTCATCGTGACGGCCGACGCAGGCGAGGTGGTGCACGGATGGTGCAACCCTACTTACTGCTGCTTCCGCAAGCATCTTGACAACATGGATATGCCCGACAACTCCTGCCAGTCGGCAGAAATAGGCGGCACGGGGCGCAGCATCATCAGTGTTGGAGCCTACACCACACGACCCATCGCCATCAGTGCCGACGGCGACACCATCAACGCCGCGCCGCCCTCGTTGTGGCCCGAGGGCTTCCCCGCCGGCGACCACGCGCCGTTTTCCAACAGCGGCCCTACCGTCGACGGGCGCATGAAGCCCGACGTGACCGCACCGGGCTGCTACATTATCTCGGCAATGAACCGCTACAGCCTGAACGACCCTGCCTATGTATGGAAGAGCAGCGATGAATGGAACGGCCGCCAGTATGGCTATGGCGCCATGATGGGCACATCGATGGCAGCTCCCCACGTGGCAGGCATCGTGGCTGTCTGGCTGGAGGCCGACCCCACGCTGACGCCAGACGACATACGGAGGGTGCTGGAAGAGACGGCCATACGCGACGAATATACGGGCCATACGCCTAACAACACGTGGGGCTACGGCAAAATCGACGCCTACAGCGGACTGCTCTACATCCTGAACGAAGAGCCGTCGGCCATCGCCCATGTGCAGAGCCTGCCCGACTACTGGCGTGCCTCGCCACAAGCCGACGGGCTGCACATTCTCTGTCTGAAGAATATGAAAGACTGTCAGCTCCAGGTGACTGGAGCCGACGGCACCGTGATAAGTACTGCCAGCACCGGCAGTAAGACCATTGGCGACGAGATCATTGTCGGTCTGGCAGGACATCCGTCGGGCATCTACCTGGTAACCATTGCCTCGGGCAATGAGAAGCAAACCTTTAAGTTCATCAACTACTAACCAAAAAACCTGACAGCAAAATGAAAAGAATCTACCTTTCGATGGCGGCTCTGCTCATCAGCAGCATGACATGGGCCCAGTTCAGCGGCGGACAAGGCACGGAGGACAATCCCTACAGAATAACCAAGGAGGAAGACTTCGCCGAGCTGGCCGACTCGGTAAATGAGTCGGGCTGCAGCTTTGAGGGTAAGTTTTTCCGACTGGAAAACGACCTGACATTCCAGAACGAGATTACGCCTATCGGCAAATACGTGAGCTACTCAGAGGTCAGCAAATTTAACGGCACCTTCGATGGCAACAGCCACACGCTGACCAACATGAAGTACACCGTGAAGGCTGCCACGGAGCGCTACGCCAGCCTCTTTGGCACCATCGACGAGCAGGGCACGGTGAAGAACCTGAACTTTGCTTCGCCTGAGATTATACAGAATCAGGGCACCCTGTGCAACGGGGGTATAGTGGCCTCGCAGCTCTATGGCGTCGTAGACAACGTGCACGTCACCGGCGGCGTCATCAGCTCTACCACCGGCTCGCAGAAGGGCGGCCTGGTGGGCCAGCTCTACAACTCGGGCTCCATACTCAACTCGTCGTTCTCGGGCAGCATCACAGCCACTACCACCATCGGCGGCATCACGGGCCAGAACTACGGTGTGATACGCAACTGCTGGAGCGACGCCACGCTGACGCTCCTCACCGAGAGTACCAGCGTCTATGCGGCAGGCATCGCCGCCGTGACGACGAAGCTCAACGGCAGCGTGCCCCTGGAAATCACCGACTGCTACTTTCTGGGCACCATCAACGGCGCGTCGGGCATCGTGGGCGGCATCACCGGCAATCTGCGCGAAGCACGGATGGAGCGCTGCTGGAACGGCGGCTACATTCAGGCCAACGGCAACACCGGCGGACTGGTGGGCCAGATGCAGGGCGGCACCGAGATGGCCGTCATCAGCGACTGCTACAATGCCGGAACGGTCTACAACGTGCGGTCGAGCTCGGTGGGCGGCATCGTCGGACAGGTGCAGGGCACGGCCGACAAGTCGGAACTGACAAACTGCCTGAACTACGGCTCGGTGTTTAACTCGATACTGGCCCGCACCGACAACTGCGAGTATGTGGGCACCAACAACGTGAGCTACACGCTCAGCAACTGCCACTTCGACCAGCAGGTGAGCGGATGGGGCGGCACCATTGGCGGTCTGACCACCCGCCAGCTGACAGACGGGACGGCTCTTGAAGGCTACAGCACCGACGTGTGGACGTTTGCCGAGGGCATGTATCCCCGACTGAACAACACGAAGGACCAAGACTTCGCCATACTCTTTGCCACGCCCTTCTACCTGGCTGAAGGCGAGGTGCACAACAAGGTGAGGAGCAGCTTCACTGTGAGCACGGCCAACGACGTGGAGTGGGACGTCACGGGCAGCCCGCTGGCTAAAATCAGCGGCTCTACCGTCACGGTGACACGCGGCGACAAGGTGACCGAGCCTGTGCTGCATGCCTACCTGGGCGACTACGAGAAGCGGGCGCTCATCATCATCGACCCCGTCATCTTCGAGGGCGACGGCACGGAAGACAGCCCGTATGTCATAGCCACCTACGACGACCTGAAGAAACTGGCTGCGGCAACGAGCACCGACGGCATGGTGTTTGCCGGTGAGTACTTCAAGATGACGGCCGACATCGACATGCAGAACGACAGCAGCTTCGAGCTCATCAGCAACAACAGCGACAATGCCTTCTCGGGCATCTTCGACGGCGACGGCCACAGCATCAAGAACTGGACCATTGACAACCGCGCGCAGCAGAAGCTCTGGACCGGCTTGTTCGGCTTCATTGGCAAGCAGGGCGTCGTCAAGAACCTCTGCATCGACAGGAGCTGCAGCCTGCACTTCTTCCGCAACGCAGGAGCTGTGGCCGCTGTCTTGTATGGCACGCTCGACAACTGCCGCAACTATGCCGACCTGCACACCCAGAACGGCTTTGCCGGCGGCTTGGTATACTGCGCCTACAACGACGCAGTCATCAAGAACTGCTACAACGAAGGCAACGTGGTGAGCGACGAGGTGAACGGCAACATGGGCGGCATTGTCTACTCGGCAGATGCCGGTGTAGCCATAGAGAATACGCAGAATGCGGGCGACGTGGTGGCGGCACTGAAGAGCCAGAGCGGCACGCAGGCCAACAACGTGGGCGGCATTGCAGGATCGGCACGCGGAACGCTGGTCAACGTGCTTAACACGGGCCGCGTGGTGAGCAACGAGCGTGTGGGCGGCATTGCCGGACAGGTCTATGCCACCACCATCATCAAGGACGCCCTCTCGCTGGGTGCCGTGGTCTACGACGGCGCGTCAGACTATGCCGGTGCCGTGGCGGGCTTCTACACCAGCGGCACCACCTACGAGCGCGTGGTGTTCGACGCCCAGTTAGCCATATATAACAATGTTGTGGACGCTGGCATTACAGCCAAGTCTACGGCTGCCATCATTGCCGACGGCTTTGGCGACGAGGCCTTCTGGCATCAGTCGGAGGGGCGCTACCCAGCCCTGAAGTCGTTTGCCCATGAAGCAGGCGCCATGCTGGGAAGCTATGCCGTGCTGTTCGGGGCCGACGACACACGCGCGTCTGTCACGACAGATGTCGTGCTGCCCGTAGCCGACGGCCTGACATGGACTGTGGGTGGCGGCAGCTGCTTCACTGTTGAAGGCAACGTGCTGAAGTTCACCGAGCCCGAGTCGGCCACGACCGACATACTCACTGGGTCGTATGCCTCGCTCACAAAGACTGTTCCTCTGGCAGCCATGCCTAATCTGCTGCCTGGCAAGGGTACTGAAGACGATCCCTGGCTCATAGCCTCGCCTGCCGACCTGGTGAAGATATCGGCCACCGTGGCCGAGAACAAGAACGGACTGAGCGGCAAAGTGTTCTCTGTCACGGAGCATCTCGACATGGCCGACGCGGGCTTCGAGCCCATCGCCGCCGACGGGACTACTAAGTTCGGCGGCATCATCCACGGCCACGGCAAGGAGATATCAAACCTGCATCTCGACAAGGGCGGAGCCGACTATGTCGCACTGATTGGCATACTGGGAAAGGAGGGTGCCATTGACAGCCTGGTCGTCAAGAGCGGCACCGTCAGCGGCAAGCAGTATGTGGGTGCCTTTGCGGGCTGTGCTGAAGGCAGCATAACCCACTGCGTCAGCCATGCCGACGTGACGGGCTCGGCCTATGTCGGCGGCATCGCCGGTGCGCTAAAGGGTGGCACGCTCAGCAGCGTGCATAACTTCGGCAGCGTGAGCGGCTCGGCCACAGCCAACAACTACGGCGTGGGCGGCATCGCCGGACAGGTGAGCGACGGCGGTATGGTTGTGGGTGCCCTCAACGACGGTGACGTCAGCGGCTATGGCCCCGCAGCGGGCATTGCAGGCATGACCACCATCAGCGCTGCAGCGCCTGTCAACATCAAGGGCTGCCGCAATGCCGGACACATCACGTCAGCCAACAACTCGGCAGCTGGCATAGTGGCCAACGGCGGTTCCACGGCTAACGCCCTCTTCATCGACGGGTGTGCCAACACGGGAGATGTGGAGACGACGCGCACCACCGCCATCGGCACCTACAGCAGCGACGGCTTTGCAGGCATTGTGGCCACAGGCAATCCGGTCATCACCGGCTGCTGGAATGCCGGACACATCAAAGCCCCCGACCACGTCGGAGGCCTGTTGGGATGGCCCGCCTCGAGCTATTCGGCCGTCACGATAAAGAACTGCGTCAACACGGGCTACGTGGAGGCAACGGCTGAGAATGCCGCGGGAGCAGGCGCCATTGCCGGCAGTCTGCCCGTCAGCACCTATAGCAGCTATTTCACCGGCGAGAGCATCTACAACGACCGGCAGCTATGCCCAGTGGATGCGGTAAAGTCGGGCACCATCACATCGGATGCCATCTCTGAAAAGAACACGACAGAACTGGTCACCGCGCCACTGGGCGAAGATTGGTCTGCAGGCGAAGGCCGACTGCCGGTGCCGGCCGTTCTGGCCGACGACGAGGCGACGCTCATTGCCGCGATGCCCGTCTTCTTAGCCGATGGCGACACGCGCCTCAAGGTCACAAAGGCCTTCACGGTAGCCACAGCCGAGGCTTATATGTGGACGATGGACGAGCCATTCACGCTGACCGGCAACCGAGTGGACATTGCCGCCGACACGAAAGGCGACTACCTGTTCACCGTTGCGAAAGACAGCTACAGTTTCGTCTACACGCTGAGCATCGACTGTCAGACGGCCACCGGCATCGCCACTGTAGCTGCCGGTGAGTCAGACGGTCGTTTCTGGGTCTACACCGCTAATGGCAAGCTTGTCATGAGTGGCAGCGACTTCAGTGGGCAGGTCTTAGGTCGCGGAGTCTACATCGTCAAGACCGCGAAGGGCACGCGCAAACTGGTCGTCGAGTAGTTTTTCGCCGCGCTGCCGAAAGGAGCCGTGGGCAGAGCCTCTCCGCCCTGCCCACGGCTTTTTTCCGGCAGAACATTCTTGGGGAGCACACCCCCAGAGCCCCGGAAAGCCCGGAAGCCCTGGAAAACCCGGAAAGCCCGGAAAACCCGGAAGCCCCGGAAAAACCCGGAAAACCCCGGAAAACCCGGAAGCCCCGGAAACCCCGGAAGCCCCCGAAAAACCCGGAAAACCCGGAGAACCCGGAAGCCCCGGAGAACCCGGAAGCCCCGGAAAACCCGGAAAGCCCGGCCCCTACCCTTTCTGCGCCAGCAACGCCTTCAGGCGACTTACCTCGCTGCGCAGCGCCGCTATCTCACGCGCCTGACGCTCGATAACCTCCTTCTGCGTGGCACGCTGCTCCAAACGCGCGGCCGTCATGCGCTCACGAATGCCACCCTCAGTGGTAAACTCACGATCCTTGCGCTCTATATACGACACCAGCGCCTTGTCTACCTGATGACAAAGACAGATGGCCATATTGGCCAGCTCCTCGTCGTCCATGCGCGGCAACAAGCTCTTATAGTCGTCATAACGGCTGTGAGCCCTGCAAAACGCATGCAGCTGCTCAAAACGCTGGTTGCGCCCGCACCACTCTTGCATGCCCTTGCGCTTCAGATAGTCCTGATAATCTTCCAGCAACTCCTGATTGCTGCCTCGCGCTATGCCCAGCAGCTTCAGCTCCACCTCCATAGAGGTCTGTCCGTCGGTGCTCCCCTCGGCTATGTTCTGCTTCACGCTGCGCGCCGCCTGCACCATCTGGTCTACCGTCCGGTCGCCATACTTCGGCAGATAGCGGCTGCAGAACAGCTGCGTCAGCTGGTAGAGCACATCACTGCGCTGATAAAAACGCAAACCGCTGAATACCACCGCCCTGCGCAGCACACTCGCCGTGCCGTCGCTATAGTGGTTCACCTGTATCTCGTCATTCTCTTGCATCGCTTTTCATGTTTTTCTGGCGCAAAGTTACTAAAAGTAGAGCGTAAAACAAAAAGAAATGAGCTGCTTTTTCTGCCCGCGAAGACCGTAGGGGCACCTTGACAGCCTTGTTGATTTATGTCAAAAAGAAAGGCCAATACGAAAAATTGCTTACATTTTGCTTCCGCCATTCGCCTGTTTGCTATATCTTTGCAAAAAAGTAGTCGTGATGACTGCACGTTATTCATTAGGTTAGTAGTTAATAGATTTAAGGTAAAGATTATGTTATTAGATTTCATCCATTATTGATTTGGCAGTTTGTAGGCCAAATCAATGATGCGAGAAAAGTGCGGGGTGAGCGATTCATACCGCACTTTTTCTATGACCACAGCACGACGGCGCCACCAGCCCGGCGCAGCGGCTGTCAGACTTTCTGGGCCTAAACGCAGTGCGCCGAGGGCCTGTCAGCCATGCGTTTAGGCCCTCGGCGCACTGCATTCTGGCGCCATACGTCGCTGTAAACATATACCCTAAATACCTAAAAAACCAAAAAAACGGTCAAGTTATGATATATTTTGTTTAATAAAATGGTGAAAATGACTGCTTTTTGCAGAAATGTGCTTACCTTTGCAACCTGATAATTGTTTAAACAATAAATGCGAATGAAAAGAATATTCAGAACGCTCTGCGGGCTGGTGCTGGCTTCCGTCGCCCTCTCGTCGTGTCTGGGCGACGACGACGACAAGCAGACGACCACCTATAGCGATGTGGCCATCACACAGTTTACGCTGGGCTCACTCAACCGATACACCACCACCAAGTCGGCTGCCACGGGCAACGACACCGTGGTGAAGACCGTTGTGACAGGCTCCAACTACAAGATGACCATCGACCAGCTGGGCCGACGCATTTTCAACCAGCAGAAGCTGCCGATGGGCACCGACGTGAAGCACGTGGTATGCACCATTGCCACGAAAAACGGCGGCGCCGTGGCGCTGAAGTCGACCACCTCTGACGAGATGCAGTGGTTTAACGCCAGCGACTCCATCGACTTCAGCGAGCCGCGCACGTTCCGCGTCTATTCCATCGACGGTACGGCCACACGCGACTACACCGTCACGCTGACGGCCTCCGACAACGAGGGTCTCGACTTCTCGTGGCAGCGCGTCGGCACCGTCGGCGCAGCCACCGAGGGGCAGCACCTCGTGGCGCTCGGCGACACTGTGCGCATGGTCGACCGCAGCATCATCACACGCGGCTCACAGGCCTTCCGCATAGGCAGCCTGGGCACGGTAGAGACTTCTGAAAACCTTGTAGACTGGAGCGTGGAAGACGGTATCACCTACGAAGACGCAGACCTCGGCCGGCTCATAGGCGCCAGCACTGCCGAGCTCTACGCTCTCAGCACCGACGGGCGCCTGATGGTGTCGCGCCACCGCTCTGGGGCCACCTGGAGCGAGGAGCAGCTCGACGACGCCATGACGCTGTTGCCCGACGAGGACATTGCCATGGTGAGCTGGCCGTACGGCCCCGTGGACGACACAGACTACGTGCTGATGGCCGGCACCAACACACGTCTCGCCGGCAGCGAAGCCGGCTATGCCTGCCTGTGGCGCAAGCTGAGCAGCCACAGCGCCGAGGCCGAGGTCGGACAGTGGGTCTACATGCCCCTGGACGACACCAACCACTTCCAGCTGCCTGCACTGAGCCACCTGACGATGACCTGCTATGAAGGCGTGGTGCTGGCCGTGGGAGCCGACATGGTCATGCGCCAGTCGCGAGACCAGGGCATCACGTGGCCCGTGTCTGCAACCTACGCCCTGCCCACCGCGCTGCAAGCCGCCTGGGTGTCAATGGCCACCGACGCCCAGGGGCGCCTCTGGCTGCTCACCGACACCGGTGAACTGTGGCAGGGAGCCAGGAGATAGTGGAAAAACTTGAAAGACAGAAGAATAACATATAGAAAAGATGAGTAGGGGCTTGAGATACACAAACCACAAGCCGGGCAGCAGATGGGCAGCCCGGACGGTGCATGCTGTGCTGCTCGTTTTTTCACTGTGCTGCTCAACCCCGGCCATGTCGCAAGACGACCCAGAATACCGCATGGAGATAGGCGGCGGCGTGGGTATGGCCTCCTATCAGGGCGACTTCGGCGGCGCACTCTTCAAACAGATGCAGCCCATAGGCGGAGCCGTGGCAAAATACAAGCCCAACCCGCGCATGGCATGGAGCGCCGAGCTGGAGTTCGGCAAGCTGAAAGGGGCCTCGGCCAACGTGAAGACGTGGTATCCCGAATGGCGCGACAACCCCATGGACTTCGCCACCTCGCTCACGCAGTTCGACGTGCGCTACGAATACAACTTCTGGGCCTACGGCACAGGCCGCGAGTACCGCGGCGCAAGGCCGCTGGTGCCCTTCATCGCCGCCGGGCTGGGCCTCTCGTTTGCCAGCACCTCCATCAACCGCGCCGACGGACAGCACACCGACGACTCAGTGGTGGGCCTGCAGCTGCCCATCGGCTTCGGCGTGAAATACAAGCTGGCCAACCGCCTCAACCTGACGGCCGAGTGGACAATGCACTTCACCGGCACCGACCGCCTCGACGGCACGCGCGACCCCTACGGCATCGAGAGCTCGGGCCTCTTCAAAAACACCGACTGCTACTCTGTGCTGCAGCTCACCCTCACCTACGACATGTGGGCCAAATGCAAGACGTGCCACAACGACAGAGACTAAATAAAGAGCTGGCAACCGCCTACAGACAAGAATAACATCGTGCATGCACGAAACCATATAAGAAATATGATGAACAGCGAATTGGATACTACCCGCATACCGCGACACATTGCCATCATCATGGACGGCAACGGACGCTGGGCCACCAACCAAGGGCTCGACCGCACCTTCGGACACAAGGCCGGACTCGACACCGTGAAGAAAATCACGTCAGAGTGCGCCCGCCTGGGCGTAGACTTCCTCACGCTCTACACCTTCTCCACTGAAAACTGGAACCGCCCCGCCTACGAGGTGGAGGCGCTGATGGGCCTGGTGCTCAACTTCATCGAGATGGAGCTCTTCACCGACAACAATGTGAAGTTTCGCATGATAGGCGACCTGGGCCGACTGCCCGAGGCCGTGCAGAAAAAGATTCACTACATGGAAGACCTCACGTCGGTCAACACCGGCATGACGCTCGTGGTGGCCATGAGCTACTCCGCGCGCTGGGAAATCACCAAGGCCGTCAACGACATCGTGGCCGAGGGCCTGCCACTGCCCATCACCGAAGAGCAGATATGCCAGCACATGGAGACACGCTTCATGCCCGACCCCGACCTGCTCATACGCACCGGGGGCGAGCTGCGCATCAGCAACTACCTGCTCTGGCAGATTGCATACTCGGAGCTCTACTTCTGCGACACCTTCTGGCCCGACTTCGACGAGCAGGAGCTGCACCGCGCCATTGCCAGCTTCCAGAGCCGCCAGCGCAGGTTCGGCAAGACCGAGGCCCAAGTGGAGAATAACGAATAATGTACCAACGAATCGTGTACAACGATGAGAGGAAAAGAAAACGTATATAAATATATGACGCGAAGAATATCGAAGAGGCTGACAGCAATCACGGCCATGTGCATTGCTTCTTGCTCACTGTTCACCGAAACTGCTGCGGCCCAGGAGTTCATTGCCAACCCCACCATCTCTTACGCCGGCACACCACGACAGTGCGAAATTGGCGGACTGGCCGTAAAGGGAGTGGAAGGCTACGAAGACTACGTGCTCACCAACCTGTCAGGACTCTCCGTCGGACAGAAAATCGAGGTGCCGGGCAGCGAAATCACCGAAGCCGTGAAGCGCTACTGGAAGCACGGGCTCTTCTCCAACGTCAGCATCACGGCCGACTCTATCGTGGGCTCGAAGATATATCTCTGCATCAACCTCGCCCTGCGCCCGCGCATCAGCACCATCAACTACAACGGCGTGAAAAAAAGCGAGCGCGACGACCTGGAGCAGAAGCTGGGCATGGCCAAGGGCATGAGTCTCACCAAAAACCTCATTGACCGCGCCAAGATACTGGCCAAGAGATACTTCGACGAGAAAGGCTATAAAAACGCCGACATTGAGGTGCTGCAGCGCGACGACGTCACCGGCAAGAACCAGGTGATACTCGACGTCAACATCGACAAGAAGGAGAAGATGAAGGTGCGCAGCATCGTCTTCGAAGGCAACCGCCAGCTCGCCGACAAGCGCATCAAGGGATCGCTCTTCTCAAAAGGCGCCTTCGGAAAGATACACGAGGCAGGCAAGCTGCAGACGTTTCTGAAAGCCAAGAAGTTCACGCCCGAACGCTACGAAGAGGCCAAGCAGAAGCTCATTGAGAAATACAACGAGCTGGGCTACCGCGACGCCACCATCGAGGCCGACTCTGTGTGGAACGCCGACGACAAGCACGTAAACGTCTACGTGAAAATCGACGAGGGCGAGCGCTACTTCCTGCGACACATCAACTGGGTGGGCAACACCGTGGTCACCACCGACTACCTCAACGCCGTGCTCGGCATGAAAGAGGGCGACGTCTACAACCAGAAGCTCATGAACAAGCGCCTCAAGGAAGATGAAGACGCCGTGGGCAACTACTACTACAACAACGGCTACGTGTTCTCAAACATCGACCCCGTAGAGGTCAACATCGTGGGCGACTCCATCGACGTGGAGATGCGCATACAGGAAGGGCCGCAGGCCCACCTCAACAGCGTGCGCATCTTCGGCAACGACCGCCTCTACGAGGAGGTGGTGCGCCGCGAGCTGCGCACCAAGCCCGGCGACCTGTTCAACAAGGAGGCACTCATGCGCTCCTACCGCGAGATTGCATCGATGGGCTACTTCGACGCCGAGTCTATCAACCCCGACGTGAAGCCAAAATACGAAGACGGCACCGTAGACATCGACTGGATGCTCGAACAGAAGTCGAACGACCAGCTCGAGCTCTCGCTCGGATGGGGACAGACGGGCGTCATCCTGCGCGCCGGCATCAAGTTCAACAACTTCTCGCTGCGCAACCTGCTGGGCAAGAACAAGCTGCACCGCGGCTTCCTGCCGGCCGGCGACGGCGAGCAGATAGGCATCAGCGCGCAGACCAACGGACGCTACTACTCGTCGTTCAACACCAGCTACTCTACAGGATGGTTCGGAGGCAAGCGCCCTAACGCCTTCAACGTGGGAGCCTACTTCGCTCACCAGAGCGACGTGTCGAGCAACTACTACAACCAGGCTGCCATGAACTCCTACTACAGCATGTACTCCATGTACGGCAGCTACAACCCCTACTACTACAACAACTACGAGTCGTACCTCGACGACGACAAATACCTCAACCTCTTCGGCATCAGCGTGGGATGGGGCAAGCGCCTGCGCTGGCCCGACGACTACTTCCAGCTGTCGGCCACACTCAGCTACCAGCGCTACATGCTGAAAGACTGGCAGTACTTCCTCATCACCAACGGCAACTCTAACAACATCAACCTCTCGCTGACTCTCAGCCGCACCTCTACCGACAACCCGCTCTTCCCCCGCCACGGCTCGGAGTTCTCCTTCGGCGTCACGCTCACGCCGCCCTGGTCGCTCTTCGACGGCAAAGACTACCAGCACCTGGCCACACAGCAGACGGCCAGCAGCGACCCCGACCGCTGGGACAAGGAGCAGTCGGAGAAATACAGGTGGGTGGAATACCACAAGTGGAAGTTCCGCAGCCGCACCTTCACCGCGCTCACCAGCGGGCAGAAGTGCTTCGTGCTCATGACACGCGTGGAGTTCGGCATACTCGGCAGCTACAACAAATACAAGAAGTCGCCCTTCGAGACCTTCTATGTAGGCGGCGACGGCATGAGCGGCATGTCAACATCGATGGCCGAAGAGACCATCGGCCTGCGAGGCTACGAGAACGGATCGCTCAGCTACTCGGCCCACATCACCGACAACGTGTTCACCGGTTCGCGCTACTCGGCCTACGATGCCTATGCCTACGACCGCTTCACCCTCGAGCTGCGCTACCCCTTCATGCTGGGCAACACCACCATCTACGGACTCGCCTTCCTCGAAGGAGGCAACGCATGGGCCGACACCAAGAAGTTCAACCCCTTCGACATGAAGCGCTCCGCCGGACTCGGCGTGCGCATCTATCTGCCCATGGTCGGACTCATGGGTATCGACTGGGCCTACGGCTTCGACAAGGTCTACACCAGCGCCACACGGCTTGAGAAGGGCGGCAGCAACTTCCACTTCGTGCTCGGACAAGAGTTCTGACGAATAATTAATGACAACTGACGAATTGCCGGCTACGCCGACTTGTGAATTACTTATTTTAAAAATATAAAACTAAGATAGCTATGAAAATGATTAGAAAAGTATTTCTCTGTGCGCTGATGTTTGTCTGCGGGCTCACCTCAGCCTCTGCACAGAAGTTCGCACTGGTCGACATGGACTACATCTTCAAGAACATCCCGGCCTATGAGCGCGCCAACGAGCAGCTGGCCCAAGTGTCGAAGAAATGGCAGGCCGAAGTCGATGCCCTCACCACCGAGGCACAGACGCTCTACAAGAACTATCAGAACGAAGTGGTCTTCCTCTCTAAAGAGCAGAAGCAGGCCCGCCAAGACGCCATCATGCAGAAAGAGAAGGAAGCCAGCGACCTGAAGCGCAAGTACTTCGGCCCCGACGGCGAGCTCTACAAGAAGCGCACCGCACTGATGAACCCCATACAGGAAGAGGTGTGGAACGCCATACAGGACATCGCCGAACTGCGCGGTTACCAAGCCGTCTTCGACCGCGCCAGCGACAGCGGCCTCATCTTCGGCAGCCCCAAGATTGACATTAGCGACGAGGTGCTGCGCAAGCTGGGCTACAGCAACTGATGGCTGCCGCCAGGCCCTGACAAGAAATAATATAATAACGAAAAATAAAATCAAAACAATGAAAAAACTTATCATTTGCGCTCTTTGCGCTTTCTTCGGCCTCAACGCCGCACAGGCACAGGCCAAGTTCGGCCACGTCAACACACAGGAAATCATTCAGGCCATGCCTGAGTTCAACGCCGCACGCACCGAAATCGAACAGCTCACGCAGCAGTATGAAGCTGACCTGAAGCAGATGCAGGACGAGCTGCAGAAGAAGGGCGAGGCCTTCGAAAAAGAGCAGGCCACACTGCCTGACAACATCAAGCAGCGCCGCCAGCAGGAGCTGCAGGACCTCTACACGCGCATTCAGCAGACCTATCAGGACAACCAGCAGGCTCTGGCCCAGGCTCAGCAGGAGAAGATGCAGGTCATCCAGACCAAGGTGCTCGACGCCATCAAGACCATCGGCCAGGAGGGCGGCTACGTCTACATCATGGAGATGGGCGCCGGCATCCCCTACATCTCTACGACGCTCTCTTCTGACGTCACGGCTCAGGTGAAAGCCAAGCTGGGACTGAAGTAACCGAGAGTTGAGAACTGAGAACTGAGAAATAATTAAGATTAAGGATTGAAGATGAAAAGGATTGTTTTTTCGATAAGCGTTTTAATAGTAAGTATGGTCTGCTTCGCCCAGGAGCAGACGAGTGGTCATTCACGGGGAAACAACCCTCAGTCTTCAATCCTTAGTCTTGGCTCGTCCATCGGCTATCTCAACTACGACTCCGTGCTCCACGCCATGCCGCAGTATGCCGCCGTGCAGCAGCACATGCAGCAGCTGAGGCAGTCGTACGAAAGAGAGATGAAGCGCGTGGAGGACGAGTTCAACCAGAAGTATGAGCGCTTCCTCGAGGAGCGCTCACAATATCCGCGCACCATCCTCCTGAAGCGACAGCAGGAACTGCAGGACATGATGCAGCGCAACGTAGACTTCCGCACGCAGGCCCGCAGCGAGCTGCAGCAGGCCGAGCAGCAGGCCTACAACCCGCTGCGCCGGCAGCTGCGCGAAGCCGTGGCCGCCGTGGCCCGCAGCCTCCATCTGGCTGTCGTGCTCAACACCGACGGCGACAATACCCTCTACATCGACCCCACCCTCTCCGTCGACATCACCTCACAGGTACTGCAGCAGATAGGCAACTGAGCCGGCCCGAGCTCCGCCCACTTTTCCGTATCCTTGCATCATGAACGTGAAAAGCATTTATCCACTGATGTTTCTGCTGCTGCTCACAGCCTGCTACGGCAGCCGCCGGCAGCAGATGCTGACCGTGCTCGACGAGGCCGACAGCCTGAACCGCAACTATATCCCTTTCGCCACCGACAGCCAGCTGCTGGCCGCCACCCGCTTCTTCGACGCTCACGGCACCTCCCTCGAGCAGCTGCGCGCCCACTATCTCCTCGGCTGCGCCTACCGAGACCTCGGCCAGGCACCCGAGGCCCTCCAGGCATGGCACGACGCCATCGACCGAGCCGACACCACCAGCCGCGACAGTGCCGTCCTCGAACGCCTCATGGCCGTCTACGGACAGATGGCGGAGATGTACGATGGGCATAACCTACCGGATGATGAGTTGGAAATGTTAAAACAGTATGCAAGACTTGCCAAGAAAAACGATGACACCCTCAAGTATATTCATATTATAGAAGTATCCAGCAAACCCTATGATTTAATGGGAGATACTGTCAGAATGACATCTGCTCTTCAAACAGCCCAAAAGTTGTATGAAGAAGCAGGATACCATCAAGAGGCAGTCCGTACCCTTTCTCCAATTATCTATTTGAATATCAGCAGAGGCAACCTTGATGAAGCCAGAAGACTGATAGATTATTACGAGAGTGAATCTGGGCTCTTTGATGAAGATGGGGAGATTGCCGTCGGATTTGAAACCTATTATTATTTTAAGGGTTTGTACTATCTTCACACAGCACATCCCGACTTGGCGGAACAGTATATGCGTAGGCTCCTAAACAGCCACAGGGATAATTTGAATGCGTGTCGGGGCTTGTTGCAAGTCTATCGCCAATACAGGCAGCTTGATTCTGTTTCTAAGTACTCCTTGTTATTTGAGCGTGCTAATGATTCTGTTGCTTCTATAAAGCGTACAGAAGCCATGCATAGGATGACATCTATGTACAACTATCAGCGGTATCAGCTTACAGCAGAGCGTGCTTTAAGGTCTACAACCATTTCACGAATCATCGTGGCATTTGTTCTGTTTATGGCTTGTGTAAGTCTTTTAATAGGCTATTATTCATATTGGCAATATAAGAAAAAGAAGTTAGCAGAGATTTCACATCTTAGTTCTGAGTATCAGAAGTCCTTAATCGACTATAACAGAGTAAGCAAGGAGCTTGAGTTGTTGAAATTGAACGAATCTTCGTTTATCGACTCCAAAAAGCAGGAAATCGAAGAACTTAAAGCCATCGTTATAGAGCAGGAATCCCGATGGCAGAATATCAGCCAAGGTGAAAAAGACATGGTTCTGCAAAATAGTGATTTGGTGAAGCTCTTTCATAAGAAAGCAGGCGGCGGGCGTGACAACACAATGCCTACGACTAATCAGTGGGCCCAGCTTCAAGATATGTTTGAACATTTCATGCCGATGGCTTATGACGTCGTAGGTGGTATGTCTACGCCTTTATCGCCGTTAGAGCTTAAGGCATGCATCCTCATTCTTTTGAAATTTGCCAACAGCGAAATCTCGGTTCTTCTTGGTGTAACGCCTCAGCGTGTGTCAAATATGAAATCTAGAATCAACCAGAAACTATTTCATGACACATCAGCTTCAAGTCTCGAAAAGAACTTAAAGAAAGCCTTATTGGAGCGTGGTTTAAAGATGATGTAATATTTGCCTATATTATTGATTACCATTACCATATGGCTTATTTTGGTTTAATGGTGGTTTAAAAATAAAGTCGTTAGTCTTTTGCTGTTCTTGCTGTTTTTGTGTAATTTTGTAATCCGAAATTACAACTATATATTTTGAAAACATCAAGTAACGACATGAAGAAAAAAATCTTTGTATTATTGCTCCTATTAATGGGAAGCAGATCTTTGTCATACGGACAAGGCTATAGTCAGTTTGAAAAAATCCCTCTTCAAGTAGGAATTGTTAACCCGACGAAACCGATTGGTGGTATTCCTCGTACTCCCATGGTGCTCCCTAAAGTTTCGCAAGACGGCCACACCCTCTATTTTAATAATGTAGGCTATGACCTGACGCTTGTCTTGCTCGATGATGAGGAGAACGAGGTCTATTCTGCCTTGGTGCCTGCTGGCGCAATGGCCGTGATGCTTCCCTCCTCACTAAACGGCACCTACGAGCTGCAGCTCTATCCTGGCGGCAACTACTATTTCTTTAGTGATCCTTACTCCCACGATAAGACGCTTCAGTTTTGACCCATTACTAATTTAAACAAAGCATTATGAGAAAATTTACTTTTATCTTTTTATCCATGCTTCTTGTCATTCAAGGAGCGAAGGCCCAGCAGCTGACTTTAGTTGAGAGCTATGGCATTGCCAGCTCAATGAACTTCTCCCCCTCAAACGGCGATATAGACGGGACCTACCTGGAGGGATATCTGAGTGGCGGTCAGCCTATAAAGTATGAAATGAAGTACACCGATGATTTCACAAAATATGGCATGTTCTTTCTTCAGCTGTCGCCGCTTCTCTATGAAGCATGGAGCAAGGCAGGCAGTTTAAGCTATGAATGCGAGGAAATCAGCAGGGACAAATATAGCTGGACGAAAGACTGCGACTCGATTCACAGCCGTGTGTTCTGGATGAAAGAGTCCGGCTGCTATCTTGACAGCATCACATTGGATGAGAGTGCAGTGAGTTATGTCAGGGCCAAATATGGATTGTTTGACAATCTCAGCGAAGGGAGCAGGAAAGAGTTCAAGCTCACTTTGCTTATGCGATTGTCTGGAGGCCCGGACGACGGAAGAGTCGTCGGAGGTTTTACCTTCGTTTTAGACAACAGGGAGAAGAATGGTGTGGAGGAAGTCTGCACTGGCATCCCCTCATTTTCAGAAGGAACGCTGTATTCCCTGTCAGGCATTAGAGATCACCTTCAGAGATCAGGCATTACTATTGTCAGGCTGGGCGACGGCACGGTGAGGAAGGTAATTTCTAAATAAAATATTTGGTAGTAAAAAAAAAATTCGTAACTTTGCAATCACTTTGGGCAGGCATGGAATATACCCTACAAGCACTGCTCGCGGCTATTGCGTCATGAAAAAATATAAGCAAAAAAGATGTCCTATACAATTTCTACAAGACACATGTGGAGCAGAAACAAGCTTCTGCTGAGCCTTGCCATTAGTGCCATCCTGCCCCTCAAGGCTGGGGCACAGATTGTCAGCACACAGGCAGAAACAGTCGTGTCTGACAGCACTGAGACCACAAAAGAGCAGGTTGCAAAGCAAAACGACAAGGAAGCGCAGCTGGGTGAGGTGGTGGTGGAGGGCAACTCAAAAATAGTGAAAGACGACAAGGTGGTCTACCTGCCCACCCGACGCCAGCAAAATGCCGCTCACAACGCTGCTGGTCTGCTGTTCAACATGATGATACCACAAATCAGCGTCAACATAGACGATGGCTCAGTCAGCACCCTCGACGGCAGCCGCCTGCTGGTCTGCATTGACGACAGGCCTGCCACCCAATCGGAGCTGATGCAAATCAGGGCCAAGGATATACGGCGCGTGGAATATAATGACCACCCCACAGGCTTGTTCGCCTCGTACGACCGCGTGCTGAACATCGTGATGAAACGCTACACCAGCGGTGGCTATGTGGATGTCACCGCCAGGCAACAGTTTATCGCCCCAAGCGGACAATACACCATACAGTCGAGCATCGACAGCCCTAAAGGCAACCTGCTGGCTTTGGCAGGACACAACTACTCTAACACCGACAATGCAGGCAGCAGCGGCAGCGCCTCCTACCACCTGAACGAGGATTTTTCCAAATACACCCACACCACAGAGAACCAGACCGACAACCGCGCAGACTATGCCCTGCTGCGCCAGACCTGGCGGGGCAAGAAATCGTCGTTGCTGGCCCAGGGCAGCCTGTCCTGGAACAAGAGCCCTTGGAGCGAATCGCTGACGGACATCAGCTATACAACCAGCAGCTACCCCGGCTCGCAGTCAGCATCGCGCACCTATTCGCGCAGCATGGCGCCGTCGCTCTATCTTTACCACTACCTGACGCCGGGCACCATGCAGCAGCTTTATTGGACGCTGACCTACACGTATGGCGACAGCCGCTATCGCCGCAACTATCAGGAAGCCACCTTTACCCCCATCACCAGCGACTCTAAAAGCCACACCCACACTGCCGACCTGAAAGTGGGCTACACCAAGTCCTTCAAGAAAGGAAACAGCCTCAGCCTGCTGCTGTGGCAACTCTACACCAACGGCGACGCCGACTATCAGGGCACGCTCGCCAGCCGCCAGAAACTGAATTCTTACGACATACTCTTCATTCCCACCTACAACCATGTGTTCAGCCGCAAGCTGACGCTGAGCCTGCAGTTTGGCTTTGACGTGAACACCTACCGCGTAAACACAGACAAGCGCATCACCGACCTGTGGCTGCGACCGGGACTGACCGGCCGATGGGTGCCATCACCCACCAGCAGTCTCACGATGGCGGTCTATGGCGGCAACACCTCGCCCCAGCTGGCGGCCATGAGCGATGCCATTCAGCAAGTGTCGCCCTTTGAGTACACCCAAGGCAACCCACAGCTCAAGCTGGGCAAGATACTGACGGGTAACCTGTCTTACAGCCGCTATTTCAAGAAAGTAAGCTTCTCTGCCTTCACCAACTACAACGGCATATTCAACTGCCCCGCTCTCAGCTACACTACCGACGGCGAACGCTTAGTGAGCCAGTTTCGCAACATAGGCGACTTCTACAATGTCTTGCTCGGCGTGTCAGCTTCCTATTCGCCGGCGAAATGGCTCACGCTACGCCCCAACGTCACCTACACCCACACCGAGAAGACAGGCTACGCCCCTGCCCACAATGATGCCGTCACCTACGGATTGTCGGCCTTGCTCGTCGTGGGTGGCTTCAGCATTTCGGGCACCTATGCCTCGCCCGTCAAGACGCTCACTACCGAGTCTTTCAGCAAGATGTGCGCCCAGTATGGGCTGACGCTCTCCTACAAGCACAAGAGTATTTTCTTTCAGGCCGGATGCAACCAGCTGCTGAACCGCCACAAGTCCCTGCACAGCTACTTCGACTATGGCTGCTACAGCTTCGACTACCGGACCGTCAGCGACGCGATGAACCGGCGGCTGTGGCTTTCGCTGACCTACAGCTTCGACTTCGGGCGCAAGGTGCAGCGCCAGCAAGCAGAGGTGAGCACCGGCAGTTCGATGATTCTGAAGCCTTAGCAGCATCTATGCCTTGTCATGCCGCAGTCAGGATGAGCGTATGCGAAGCCACGGTCATTAAGAAAGAGAAATATTTGGCCGCATGAATATTTTTTAGTATCTTTGCGCCGTCATAAAAGCATACTGCGCAATGAAACTAACGCATACTCCCGACTCCGGACACCAGTGGTCGCCCATCGGCATCTTCGACAGCGGCTACGGCGGACTGACCATTCTCGACGCCATCCGCCAGCGGCTGCCGCAGTATGACTATCTGTATCTGGGCGACAATGCGCGGGCACCATACGGTCCGCGGTCGTTCGACGTGGTCTACGAGTTTACGCGCCAGGCCGTGCGCCATCTGTTTGAGCAGGGCTGCCAGCTGGTCATCTTAGGCTGCAACACGGCCTCGGCCAAGGCGCTGCGCACCATACAGCAGCACGACCTGCCGCAATGGGATGCTGAGCGGCGCGTGCTGGGCGTCATACGCCCCACGGCCGAGGTCATCGGCGAGCTGACGGTGAGCCGCCACGTGGGCATCTTTGCCACCGAGGGCACCATACGCAGCGAGAGCTACCGGCTGGAGATTGCGAAGCTGTGGCCCGACATCTGCGTGACGGGTGTGGCCTGCCCCTTCTGGGTGCCGCTGGTGGAGTATAACGAGGCCGACACGCCGGGCGCCGACTATTTCGTGAAGAAGCGCATCGACCAGCTGTTGGCTGCCGACCCGCTCATCGATGCCGTCATACTGGGCTGCACGCACTATCCGCTGCTGCTGCCAAAAATCAGGCGCTACATGCCGGCGGGCATCAAGATTATTCCGCAGGGAGAGTATGTGGCGCACTCCCTGGCCGACTATCTGCATCGCCACACCGCCCTGAGCGCCCGCTGCTCGCAGGGCGGCACCACCCACTATCTGACCACCGAGAACCCCTCACGCTTCAGCGAGCAGGCGCAGATATTCCTGCGCCAGCCCGTCAGCGTAGACCATGTCAATTTGGAATAATGAGAAATTAATTAGTCATTGCTCATTAGAATATCGACTCTTCCGTCTCGGTAGTAAGCATCTCAAGCACCTTCATACCCATCACCGAGTTGCCCTTCACACCCAGGCGCGGACTCCATACGGCCACGGAGTAGCGACCGGGATTGACGGCTGCTATGCCGCCGCCCACACCGCTCTTGCCCGGCAGACCGACGAGATAGGAGAACTCGCCAGCCTCGTCGTAGAAGCCGCACGTCTGCATGATGGCGTTCACACGCCTCACCTGCGAGGTGGTCAGGCTGACTTCGGCGAAGCAGAACGGCCGCCGATGGTCGGCAAAGGGGCGGAAGGCATGGGCCAGCTGGCGGCAGGTCATCTCAACCGAGCAGCAGAGGAAGTAGAAGTGGAGCACGTCCTGAATATGGTTCTTGATGTTGCCGTGGTGCTTCAGCAGGTTGGCAATGGCAGCATTCAGATAAGCCTGCTTCTCCTCCGAGCGCGCCACCTCGTAGTTGTAGTCCACCAGTCCGCCGCACAGCTCGCGCAGGAAGTTGATGAACTTACTCTCCGGATTGCCCAGCCGCGATATGAGCACATCGGCCATGACCAGCGCGCCGGCATTGATGAAGGGGTTGCGCGGCTTGCCCTGCTCATACTCCAGCTGCACAAGCGAGTTGAAGGCGTTGCCCGACGGCTCTTTGCCCATGCGCAGCCAGAGGTCGTCGGCCTCTAAACTGAGACACATGGCGAGCATGAACACCTTCGATATGCTCTGTATGGAGAACGCCACGTCGGCCTGCCCTATGGCCGCCACGGGCTGCTGCGAGAGCGGTTCGATGCAGATGCCCAGCTGGTCGGGGTTCACCTGCGCCAAGGCGGGGATATAGTCGGCTTGGCAGCCCTGCCCCGCAAAGGGCTGCACATCATTGTAGATTTTCTGTATAAGCGTCTGATAATCCATTCTGACAGTTTGGTTTATAATTCCTTTTTATTCTTATTTTGATTTCATGGCGATGGCCTGCGCCACAACATAGGCCGTGGTCCACGCCGCCTGGAAGTTGAAGCCACCCGTGACGCCGTCTACGTCGAGCACCTCGCCTGCGAAGTAGAGGCCGGGGTGCGTCTTGCTCTCCAGCGTCTGCTGGCTGACGGCTCCGAGGGCCACGCCGCCGCAGGTGACAAACTCGTCTTTGAAGGGCGCGCGCCCCGAAATGGCATACTGGTCGGCCGTGAGCACATTCACCAGCCGGTTCATCTCCTTCTTGTTCAGACTGCCCCACGGGGCGTGCTCGCGCCCGCTGAGCGCCTTGCGCAGCAGATACTGCCACAGCCGCTGCTGCATGCCGAAGGGGCGCACCGTGGGCAGCTGCTTCAGCCCGTGGCGCATGCTGAGCTCAGCCAGCTCAGCGGCTGTCTCCGCCTCGCTGCGCCCCGTCCAGCTGACCACGAGTGGCATCTGATAGCCCGCATCATGGAGCAGACGGGCGCCGTAGCTCGACAGGCGCAGGATGGCCGGCCCGCTCATGCCCCAGTGGGTGATGAGCAGCGGTCCCTGGGCCCTCAGCTTCGTGCCGGGCAGCATGACGGCGGCCGTATCGACAACCGTGCCCATCAGGCTGCGGAGCGCGGCGTCGTCGATGCTGAAGGTGAAGAGCGATGGCACAGGCTTTTCCACAGGCTGGCAGAGCCACTGCAGCCCCTCGGGGCGCGGCTGTCCGCCGGTGCAAATGCAGATATTGTCGAAGTCTGACAGCTCGTAGAGCGAGCTGATGCGGGCCTCGGTCTTCACGGTGACGCCCAGCCGGCGGGCCTCAGCAAGAAAGAGGTTGATGATGGTGTGGGCGTCTTGCGAGGCAGGGAAGACGCAGTCGTCGGCCTGTGTGACCAGGCGCACGCCGCGCCGCTCAAACCACTGGTAGGCGTCGCGGTGGTCGAAGGTGCGGAAGAGGCGCTTCATCAGTCGGTGGCCGCGCGGATAGACGCTCTGCAGGTCGGCCACCGAGCGAAACGAGTTGGTGCAGTTGCAGCGCCCTCCGCCCGACAGCCCTACTTTGGCGAGCACACGGCGGCTGCGCTCCATGATGACAACATCCATCGCGGGGCACATCTCTTTCAGGTTGATGGCGAGGAAGAAGCCTGCGGCTCCCCCGCCGATGACAGCAGTGCGTGGCATGACAGGCAGTGGCTATAAGGTGGGTGAATATGGTGCGACAGCTCAGATGTCGCCCAGAATGTCGAGGCAGCGCTCAATGAAGATGCCGCAGCAGAGGTCGGTGACGTCGCGGTTGCGGTCGATCATGCGGCTCACCACGTCCATGGCGCGCCGTGTGGCGTCGGCGAGCGTCTGCCCTCCCATGAGCGACCCGATGAGCACGGCCGAGAAGATGTCGCCCGTGCCGTGGAACAGTCCGGGAATCTCCTCGTAGTCGAGGAAGAAATAGTGGCGGGCCTCGGCATCGTAGCCGCACACCTGGTTGCGCCCGTCAACGATGCAGCTGGTGATGAGCGCCGAGCGGGCGCCAAGGGCCACGATGCTGTCGAGCAGCCGGCACGCCTCGTCGCGGCTGACGCCTTCGCTGCGGAAGGGCACGCCGGCCAGATAGCAGGCCTCGGTGTAGTTGGGTATGGTGAGATGCGCCACGCCCACCATCTCGCGCATCAGCCTCACTTGTTCCTGCGTGATGCCGTTGTAGAGATGGCCGCCGTCGGCCATCACCGGGTCTACATAGATGGTGCATCCCTGCTCGGCCTGGCTGCGGCAGAAGCCGGCCACGAGCTTGGCCTGCTCGGGGTTGAACATCAGTCCGGTGCAGACGGCATCGAAGTGGAACCCCAGCCGCTGCCACACGGGGATGGTGCGCCGCATGTAGTCGGTGGTGTCGAGCATGGTGAAGTCGCCATAGTCGAGCGTGTTTGACACGAGCGCCGTGGGCAGGTTGAAGGCAGGAATGCCCATATAGCTCAGAATGGGCAGCATGGCAGCCATGCCTACTTTGCCGTAGCCGGCAATGTCATTTACAAGGAGTATCTTTTTCATTGGTTTCTGTTTCTTTTGAAGAGACGGGGTGAGGTTTTTCTTGGGGGGATAGTGGTGAATTGTTTTTTCTGACTATTCTTTTTCGAAGTTGCAGGAGGCCCTGCTCCTTTCTTAGTTGACACAGCGGAGGTTCTCTGAGAGCTGGCGGGTGCTGCTGGCGCCCACCAACACCGACGTGACGCCGCGCTGCTGCAATATCCAGCGCAGGGCGTGCTCGGCCAGCGTGCGGCCCTGCTGCTGCGCATCGGCGTTCCACTGGCGCAGCCGGCTGAGCAGCTCGGGTGTGAGCATGTCGGGGCGCAGGAACGTCTCCTTGGACATGCGCGAGCCGGAGGGCACGTCGCCGCCGAGATAACGGCCGGTGAGCAGTCCCTGTGCCAGGGGCGAGAACGAGATGAAGCCTATGCCGTGGTCGGCGCAGAAGTCGATGATGCCCTGCTCCTGCGGCTCGCGGTCGAGCATGTTCAGGCGGCCCTGATAGATGAGCAGAGGCACGTCGCGCTGCTTCAGGTAGTCGTGGGCAAAGCGCGTTGCCTCCAGCGGCCAGCGCGATATGCCCACATAGAGGGCCTTGCCCTGGCGCACAATGTCTACGAGCGCCTGCAGCGTCTCCTCGAGGGGCGTGGCAGGGTCGTAGCGGTGGCTGTAGAAGAGGTCTACATAGTCCAGGTGCATGCGGCGCAGGCTCTGTTCGAGCGATGCTATGAGATACTTGCGCGAGCCCCAGTTGCCGTAGGGACCGGGCCACATGTCGTAGCCCGCCTTCGTGGCGATGAAGAGCTCGTCGCGGTAGGGTCGCAGGTCGTCGTCTATCAGCCGGCCGAAGGTTTCTTCCGCCGAGCCGTAGACGGGGCCGTAGTTGTTGGCCAGGTCCATGTGGGTGATGCCGTGGTCGAAGGCGAAGCGCACAATCTCGCGCGACCGCTCGTAGGGGTCTACGCTCCCGAAGTTGTGCCAGAAGCCAAGGCTCACCTGCGGCAGCAGCACGCCGCTGTGGCCGCATCTACGAAACTTCATGCCGCCTTCGTCGTAGCGGCTGTCTGCAGCTGTGTACATGTCTCTACAGGTTTTGAGGTTCTATATAACAGAGATTATTACGCATCTTTTTTCATCTGATTCGTAATGCCGGCTGCAAAGATACGAAAAAAAACTGCTATCATCAGTCATTGGCATAAAATTTTGGCCGAAATTTATTTTATTTTGGCCAAAATTCATTCAATTCTGGCCAAAATTCATTTTCGCTGCAATCGTTTCGCAGCGTCAGACGCTGCATCAAGCCCCGGTGAAGCCATGCCGGCCTATGCTGCGCCTGTAGAGCCACGTCTGCAGCAGGCCACGCAGCGACAGGAAGACAAGCAGCGACAGCCAGAGGGCGTGGTTGCCCAGCACGGGCGACAGACCGAACCACAGGGCGAAGAAGGCCAGGGCGGCGAGGAAACACGACGTGAGCATGCCGCGCGAGAGGGTGAGGCCGATGAAGACGCCGTCCCACACGAAGGCGGCCATGCCCGCCACGGGGATGAGCACAGCCCACGGCAGGTAGCGGGAGGCGGCACGGACCACGGCCCCGTCGGTGGTGAGCAGACCGAGGAAGGCGGTGCCGCCCAGCCAGTAGACGAGCGTGAAAAGCAGCATGACGGCCGTTCCCCAGCCAAACAGGCGCCTCACCGTCTGGCGCAGCCGCTCGGCATCGCCGGCCCCATAGGCACGCCCGCCGAGGGCCTCGCCGGCAAAGGCAAAGCCATCCATGACGTAGCTGAACAGCGTGAAGAGCTGCATGAGCAGCGTGTTGGCAGCCAGCGTGAGAGCCCCCTGGGCGGCTCCGGCCGAGGTGAAATAGAGGTTGACGGCCACGAGGCACACCGTGCGCAGGAAGATGTCGAGGTTCAGGCGGAAGAAACGCCCCAGACGGCTGACAACGTCGGCAAGGCCGACCGGGTGGCGGCGCAGCAGCCGGCCGTAGCGCAGCAGGAGCAGCGAGGCGGCAAAGAGGAAACCGGCCCACTGGGCAATGAGCGTGCCCAGGGCGACACCCCTGACGCCCATGCCCCACACAAGCACGAAGAGCAGCGACAAGAGGATGTTGACCACATTCTGACCCACGGCAATGAGCATGGGCGTGCGCGTGTTCTGCATGCCCACAAACCAGCCCGTGAGCCCGTAGAGCCCCAGCACGGCGGGCGCACCCCACACGCACACGCTATAATAAGGTGAGGCCAGCGCGGCAACGTCGGCCGTGGGGCGCATCACGGCGAAGGCCACCCGCCCCAAAGGCACCTGCATGACGACGATGGCCAGGCCGATGAGCATGCCGACGAGCAGCGAGCGGCAGAGCAAGGCCACCGTCTCGCCCATGCGCCGGCCACCCAGCGCCTGCGACGTGAGGCCGCTGGTGCCCATGCGGAGGAAGCCGAAGAGCCAATACATCACATTGAATATCATTGAGCCCACGGCGATGGCACCTATATGGGCAGCACCGCCCACGTGGCCCATGATGGTCACGTCGCACAAACCCAGCAGGGGCACCGTCACGTTCGACACGATGCTCGGCAGGGCCAACTGCAAGATACGATGGTCGGTTTTGCAAAACATTTCGGCCGCGAAGTTAGCAAAAAGTTTGCAGAAAACCTCAAAAAAGAGCAGAAAATTTGCACAAACTCCCCTACATTGTGCAAAACGATGTCAGTTTTTTGCCAAAAAATTTGCGTAATCCAAAGAAAATGAGTTACTTTGCACCCGATTTTCAAGATATCAACAAAGTTTTAAACTTTAGTATTAACATTTAAAAGAGAAAAAACATGTCAGAAATTGAAAGCAAAGTAAAGGAGATTATCGTTGATAAACTCGGCGTAGACGAAGCAGAGGTTAAGCCCGAAGCAAGTTTTACCAATGATCTGGGCGCAGATTCACTGGACACCGTGGAACTCATCATGGAGTTTGAAAAGGCATTCGGAATCTCTATTCCCGACGACAAGGCCGAGAAGATTGCCACCGTTGGTGATGCCATCGCCTATATCGAGGAGAATCAGAAATAAAAAGTAAAAAGGTAAGAGTGAAAAAGTGAACAATTTGCTTCCGCTACATGCTCTCACTTTTTGTGTGAACCTGTGCTGCGGATGCAAATTATTCACTTTTCACTTTTCACTATTCCCTTTAAATTATGGAATTAAAACGAGTCGTCGTAACAGGTCTGGGCGCTGTCACTCCAGTGGGTAATAACCCCGAAGAGATGTGGAACAACCTCATCAACGGTGTCAGCGGCGCAGCACCCATTACACATTTCGACACAACCAACTTCAAGACTAAGTTTGCCTGTGAGGTGAAAAACCTCAACGTCAACGACTATCTTGACCGCAAGGAAGCACGCAAGATGGACCGCTACACGCAGCTGGCCCTCATAGCCGCCAAGCAGGCAGTGGAAGACTGCGGCATGAATCTTGAGACTGAAGACCTCAACCGCATCGGCGTGGTCTACGGCGTGGGCATAGGCGGCATCAAGACGTTTGAAGAGGAAGTGACTTACTACGGAGTGCACCGCGAAGACGGACCGAAGTTTAACCCCTTCTTCATACCTAAGATGATTGCCGACATCGCCGCCGGACAAATCTCTATCATGTATGGCTTCCATGGACCTAACTACATCACATCGTCGGCATGCGCCTCGTCGAGCAACGCACTGGCCGATGCCTTCAACCTGATACGCCTGGGCAAGGCCAACGCCATCGTGGCCGGCGGTGCCGAGGCTGCCGTCTGCGAGACGGGTGTGGGCGGCTTCAACGCCATGCACGCCCTGTCGACCCGCAACGACGAACCTGAGAAAGCCAGCCGACCCTTCAGCGCCTCGCGCGACGGCTTCGTCATGGCCGAGGGTGCCGGATGCCTCATACTGGAGGAACTGGAGCACGCCAAGGCGCGCGGTGCCAAGATCTACGCCGAAATGATTGGCGCAGGCATGAGCGCCGATGCTCACCACATCACAGCATCTCACCCCGAGGGACTGGGCGCCAAGCTCGTCATGCAGAACGCCCTGGAGGATGCCGGCCTGAACCCTGAAGACATCGACTACATCAACGTGCACGGCACGTCGACCCACGTGGGCGACATCTCTGAGGCCAAGGCTATCAAGGAAGTGTTCGGCGACGCCGCCTTCAAACTCAACATCTCGTCGACCAAATCAATGACGGGCCATCTGCTGGGCGCTGCCGGTGCTGTGGAAGCCATGGTCAGCGTGCTGGCTGTGAAAAACAACATCGTGCCGCCCACCATCAACCACGAGGAGGACGACAAGGACGAAGAGATAGACTACAATCTGAACTTCACGTTCAACAAGGCACAGCAGCGCACCGTGCGCGCTGCCTTGAGCAACACTTTCGGCTTCGGAGGACACAACGCCTGCGTGGTGTTCAAGAAGTATGAATAATGGGTGATTAGTAATTAGTGAGAAGAGTAATTATGTTAGCAGCCGCCTGAAACACACGAAGGGCGGGCAAAGGCTAACATAATTACTAATCTGCTGATTACTAATTGCTAACTTAACCATATGTTATGACATTTCGAGATATTGTCGACAGCCTGATGCTGCCCTTCTGCGGCGACGACAAACAGCTGCGCCGACAGCTACGCAAAATCATCGGCTTCTATCCGCACGACGTGAAATACTATAAGCTGGCACTGATGCACAAAAGCTCCGGACAGCGCAACGAGAAAGGAAAACCGCTCAACAACGAGCGGCTGGAGTTTCTGGGCGACGCACTGCTCGACGCCGTGGTGGGTCACATCGTCTATGAGCACTTCGACGGCAAACGCGAGGGTTTCCTGACCAACACTCGCTCGAAGCTGGTCAGCCGCGAATCGCTCGGAAAACTCGCACAGGAGATGGGGCTCACAGAGCTTATCCTCTCTAACGGACAGCAACGCTCGCACAACAGCTACATGGCCGGCAATGCTTTCGAGGCCCTCGTCGGGGCTATCTATCTCGACCAGGGTTACGACGCCGTCATGAGGTTTATGAAGAAACGCATTCTCGCACAGATGGTCAACATCGACAAGGTGGCCTACAAAGAGGTGAACTTCAAGTCGAAGCTCATCGAGTGGACGCAGAAAAACCGCGTGCGCATGGACTTCAAGATGCTCAAGCAGACGAAAGATGACAACGGGTCGCCCGTCTTCGGCTTCCAGGTCAGCATTGAAGGCGTGGAAGGCGGCAAGGGACAGGGCTACTCGAAGAAAGAGGCGCAGCAGCTGGCTGCCAAGGAGACGCTGCAGCGACTGCGCCGCGAGCCGCAGTTTATCGACGCCATCTTCCAGGCCAAGTCGGGCCGCACCAAGATGGAGGAGGAGCCCACTACGGCAGCACCTAATCTGGAGGCTGAGAAGACTAACTTCATCATTTCACAGGAGAGGCCCGACGAACCGGCCGACGAGGAGCGCAGGGCATATAACAACAGAAAGAAAGAGGGCCTGCAGGAAGACACACAGCAAAAGGCTGAAGCCAAGAGCGACAAGGTGGAGGCTGAGATTGACGAGCTGAACCTGGAGGACATCACACACAATCCGGCAGAACCGTCGCGCGAAGATATCATCGCCGCCGCTGAGGCCGCTGCTTTTGCCGAGGGTAACTAATTGTCCGGCGGCAGAGAGAAATGCGATGAAATGGGCTGAAAAGGGCCATTTCATCGCATTTCTGTTTCGTTTGGCTCGCGCTGCAAAGGGGCTGTCTGCGGATAACGGCCCGAGAGGCGCTGCTGCTGGCGCATGCAGGGAGCTGCTTTCCTGTGCCGCCACGGGCGCTACTTCTCGACAGCCCTGCCTGCCTCGAGCACCGGCAAACCGGCCTCGGTGGGGATGTAGATAATCTTGTTGTTGGTCTGGGCGTTCTGCTGCCGCACCCACAGATACTGGATATAGGTGGGGGTGATGGAGCCGTTCTCTATCCTGATGGCCTCGGCGGCACCCTTGGCCCGCTCTATCTCGGCCTGCGCGTTGAGCTTCTCTGCCTCAAGATTGGCCTTGGCCTCCTCAATCTTAATCTTACGGTTCTGCTCGGCCTTGGCAAACTCGGCCTTGCCCTCCATCTCCTGCGACCACACGCGATACTGGGGAATGATGAACATGCAGCTGCCTACGCCACCAATGAGGACGAACAGCGCAATGATGGTAGTAGTGATAATTTGCCTGGTTGTCATACTTGTTTCTTTTCTTGTTTGTCGTCGTTTTATCATGTTATTTATTCTCGTTAATTGCGGTTTACTCACATAAGCCTGCTCAGCCACGCCGCAGGTGAGCATCAATCTGAGAGGCTATCTCGCCCGCCAGAACGGCGTCGTAGCCTACGCGTAGCGTTATCGTGGGGCAATCGCGCCGACTGGTATTGATAATCACTGCGTATTCATCGATTGTATAGGGCGTCGCCATGTTCTTCGGCGCCACGCCAGTCAGTTCGCTGAGCCTCATCTCACGACCCGCCACGACGACCACGTCGTGCTCCGTATAGAACAGGATGAGCGCCCCAAGCTCGTTAGCCCGCGAGGCATCAAGTGTCACCACGTCGTCGGGCTCGCCATAGCGCTGCGTCACTTCGTCGGCGTCAGTATAAACCCTCGCTGCATCCGCCAGCTCTGCCGCCTGCTCACGCCGTCTGACAAACACCCAGGCTACTGCCAGCACCGGCAGCACCAGCAGCAAACCCGGCCCTACGAATATTGTCAGCAAGAGAACAGCTACGATAGGAATAATAATTGTACGTTTCATTGTTTTTTTCTTTGTTTTTATGGCTACAAAGATACTAAGAAACGGGCAAAACGCCAAAATAATTTGTCTATTTTTCTGCCTGGCTCCTCAAAACACGGCAGCTAATATAATAACCAGGAATACCACGATGACAAGGAAGAGGAAAAAGAAGACCGAGGAGAACAGGAAGAGCAACACCTTGAAAGTGGAGAAGCCCGACAGCTGCTTGAGAGACATGAGCGGAACCAGAATCATGAACATAAGCTGCACAACCTTGCTGATGCAAAAGAAATCGGTCAACACTGTGCAAACGGAATAGGCATTAGACGTATAGACCAGCCCCACCAGAAACTCGGAGTAACGCAAATCAGGAATGGCCGGACTGCGTCTGAAAAAGGAATAATAGAGGAAGCCCGACATCATCACCAGTACCAAGAGCGACATGATGTTGGGAAAGTTATTGGAGAAATCCGAAAGAGAAACAAACATGCGGTGGGCCTTGGCCTTGTCGATTTTGTATTCTGCCAGGTCGTCGTCTATCTCATCAAACGGAGCTTGGTCCGACTGAGCCTGCGTCTGCTCGAGCATGTTTTTGCCTGTCACGTTGAGACCGCCCTGAATGAGCAGCGACAGCGTGGTGAGCAGGAAGAATAGCTTGAACGGGGGGAAATAGGCCATCTGCATGCCCTGCAGATAGTCGCGAATCATGTAGCCGGGGCGCAGCAGAAGGTCGCGCAGCGTGCGGAACATGCTGCGGTTGCCCAGGCCCCACACGTCGAGAAATAGCAGGAACGCCTTCTTGAACGAGTAGCGCCCGATGCTGGCCGACTGTCCGCAGCGCGGACAGTAGTTGCCCTGGAATACCGTACCGCAAGTGGCACATGTGTGTTCTTCGGCAGACAGTGGCGCCACCTCATGGGGCTGCCGTTGCCACTGGCGAAAGTGCTGCCAGCGCTCCTTAAGACCTGTCACCCGCCGCGCCTGCGGTTGTTTTTCTGCATCGGATTGGTTCATCGGCCGCAAAAGTAATAAATATTTTTGAGAATAGATTCATTTCATCAGACTTTTTTTCCTGTCTTCAGCTTAAAATATATTCTGCTTATTAATCTGCTTTAGCACCGATGTCATACCCTCTGAACAAAAGTAATTCTATTTTTTCAACTCCGTAAAGTTAAGAATGCGCATCTCCGTCGCCTCACAGACTTCTCTGGCATAATCATTCAGCTGATGGAAACGGGAGTAGTCGGAAACACCGTCGAAATACCAAGGAGCAAGAATGAGCAGACGGCCCGAAGCACAGGCATAGAAACGACGCTGAGAGGGCTTCCAATAGCGCGTAATAGGTTCTTTCTGAAGAAGAATCAAAGGAAGATGAGCGTCAAGGGCGGCGCTCACCACAAGGCTCTCGCCTTTGGAGATGCCTGGGGTGACAAGCACCGTTCCTTCTTCGCCCAACCGCAGCAGGCGGGTACGTTCTTGCTGATAGGCTGCAGTGAGATGAGTTGGCTGGCCAGTCTGTTTGTCGGTACGATGGAAGAACACCTGCATCTTAATCGGATATTTCAGCAGGAAGAGGTTGCCAAAAGCGGCATATTCCCTGCCGCTAATCCATAGGTGGAGCTGACGTTCCATCAGTCGCGGGCATTCCTCGCGAAGCCGTGCACGGAAGGGGTTCTCCTGCATATACCGCTTGATACTGTCGAGCATGCCAGGCCGGTTGATAATCCGGTCATGATAGCCCTGCTCGAACAAGACGGGCCGCAAAGGCGCTTCTTTTCCCAAGAGAAAAGCCTTGGTCCCCGCCGCCGTCACAGGTCCCCCCGCCGTTGTAAGCCCCGCCGCCGTTGTAAGCCCCGCCGCCGTTGTGGGCCCCGCCGCCGTTGTAAGCCCCGCCGCCATTGTAAGCCCCGCCGCCGTGCTTGGCGGTTCTCCGCCAAGCGCCTGCTCGTCCTGATACGCCCACCAAGCCCTGGAGCAGCCCGTCTTAAAACCACGAACCACCAAACCGAGGTGCTTACCATCAGGCAGCGCCTCCCGTACTCGCACAAGCAGGTGGATATGGTCGGGCATCATGGCCACACGCCACACCTCCACCATCGGATAATACCGATGAATCTTCGGAATCTCCTGCTCCACGACACGCCTCCCCAATTCGGAAAGCACCATGTGAGGAGCCTCATCCCCCTTCGTACTCCCAGCTATACGTCCAAACAGCCGCTTGCGCCCATCAATGACCATCGTCAGCATATAAGTCCCAGCCTCATGATAATCATGGTGGTAAGACCGCCTGTGCTGGTTGTGCTTAGTCTCGCGCCTCATAGCCCCTTGATTGCTGTCCATTTCCATTCATTATGAAAAGAGCGCAACAGGCTTGGTGCTGCTGCGCTCTTTATTAAATAATAATGTATTCGCCTTAGTCGGCCAGCTTGGCCTTGATGAACTCGCGGTTCAGGCGGGCAATGTTGGCGATGGTCTCGTTCTTCGGGCAGACGGCCTCGCAGGCGCGGGTGTTGGTGCAGTTGCCGAAACCGAGCTCCTCCATGCGCATCACCATAGCTTTGGCACGCTTGGCAGCCTCAGGACGACCCTGGGGAAGGAGAGCGAGCTGAGACACCTTCGACGAGACGAAGAGCATGGCCGAGCCATTCTTACAGGCAGCCACACAGGCGCCGCAGCCGATGCACGAGGCGCAGTCCATGGCCTCGTCAGCGTTCTGCTTGGGAATGAGGATGGCATTGGCGTCCTGAGCCTGACCGGTGCGGACGGTGGTGTAGCCACCAGCCTGGATAATCTTATCGAAGGCGTTGCGGTCGACCATGCAGTCCTTGATGACGGGGAAGGCAGCCGAGCGCCAGGGCTCGACGGTGATGACGTCGCCGTCGTTGAAGCGGCGCATGTAGAGCTGGCAGGTGGTGGCGCCGCGCTCGGTCTTGCCGTGGGGCGTGCCGTTGATGTAGAGCGAACACATGCCGCAGATGCCCTCGCGGCAGTCGTGGTCGAAGACGAAGGGCTCCTTGCCCTCGTTGATGAGCTCCTCGTTCAGGATGTCGAGCATCTCGAGGAACGAGGTGTCATCAGGGATGTCGTGCATTTCGTGCGTATCGAAATGACCTGCGTCCTTGGGGCCGTTCTGGCGCCAGAACTTTATTGTAAAGCTGATATTTTTAGCCATAATTGTTTGGTCGTTTGGAGGATTAGGCGTTTGGTCGTTTGGGGAAGTCAGAATGGTAACTGCTCTTGTGGGCTCAGCTTTTTCTTTATGGAACTTATCAAAGCGTTCAACTGCTTCCATACAGATGTTATTGTCTCGGACAATTCATCATAGGATTCCTGATTTATATATCCCAAATTCAGACTCAACAACAACTGAGTTTCAACTTCAGCCATTGAGCCGGAAGATATACGCAGGAAATGCAGTTTTTCCCTGTCTGTGCCTCTAGCATAACCTTCGGCAATATTAGATGGAACAGAGACTATAGCACGCCGCATTTGTGAAACCAATCCAAAGAGTTCTTCTTTTGGAAAGGTCTTGGTCATCATGTATATCGTCGTCACCAACTCAATACTCTGATGCCAGACGCGCAAGTCCTTATGCGTTTCCATTTCTAATTTTCCTAAACGACTAAACGACCAATATCCTAATTACTAAATTAGTTCTTATAGTTACGTGTTTGAACCTTGATAGCCTCGTACTCCAGCGGCTCCTTGATGAGCTCAGGCTCGTTGCCCTTGCCCTTGTACTCCCAGCAGCCGACGTAGAAGTAGTTCTCGTCGTCGCGCTTGGCCTCGCCTTCCTCCGTCTGGTATTCCTCGCGGAAGTGGCCGCCGCACGACTCGTTACGGCTCAGGGCGTCGAAGGCTACGAGCTGACCCATGGTGAAGAAGTCGCGCAGGTGGATGGCCTTGTCGAGCTCGACGTTCAGACCCTCCTTCGTGCCGGGCACGAACAGGTTGGTGTCGAACTCCTTCTCCAGGTCGTGCATCTTCTTCAGGCCGGTCTTCAGTCCCTCGGCGGTGCGGCCCATGCCGACGTACTCCCACATGATGTGGCCCAGCTCCTTGTGGATGCTGTCGACGGAGCGCTTGCCCTTGATGTTGAGCAGGCGGTCAATCTCTGCGTTGACGGCCTTCTCGGCCTCGGCGAACTCAGGACGGTCCGTGGGCACCTTGGGCCATACGGCCTGGTCGGCCAGGTAGTTCTGGATGGTGTAAGGCAGCACGAAGTAGCCGTCGGCCAGACCCTGCATCAGGGCCGAAGCGCCGAGGCGGTTGGCGCCGTGGTCGGAGAAGTTGCACTCGCCGATGGCGAACAGGCCGGGGATAGAGGTCTGCAGCTCATAGTCGACCCAGATACCACCCATGGTGTAGTGGATGGCGGGATAAATCATCATGGGCTTGTAATACTTCACGCCGTTGATCTCGTTGGCCACGTCGCCGGGGAACACGTCGGTAATCTCCTCGTACATCTCGAAGAGGTTGCCGTAGCGCTGCATGATGACGTCGAGGCCGAGGCGGTTGATCGACTCAGAGAAGTCGAGGAACACGGCCAGACCGGTATTGTTCACGCCGAAGCCCTTGTCGCAGCGCTCCTTAGCGGCACGCGAAGCGACGTCGCGGGGCACGAGGTTACCGAATGCCGGGTAGCGGCGCTCCAGATAGTAGTCGCGATCCTCCTCGGGAATCTCCCAGCCCTGCTTGGTTCCAGCTTGCAGAGCCTTGGCGTCCTCCAGCTTCTTGGGCACCCAGATACGGCCATCGTTGCGGAGCGACTCCGACATCAGCGTCAGCTTCGACTGCTTGTCACCGTGGACGGGGATACACGTGGGGTGAATCTGTACGTAAGAGGGATTTGCAAAGTAGGCACCCTTGCGATAGCACTGAACAGCTGCGGTGCAGTTGCAACCCATGGCGTTCGTAGAGAGGAAATAGGTGTTGCCATAACCGCCGGTGGCGATGACCACGGCATTGGCCGAGAAGCGCTCCAGCTTACCGGTGACGAGGTTCTTGGCGATGATACCGCGGGCGCGGCCGTCGACAATCACGACGTCCTCCATTTCATAACGCGTGTAGAGCTTCACCTTCTTGGCCTCCACCTGGGCCGACAGCGACGAGTAGGCGCCGAGCAGCAGCTGCTGGCCCGTCTGACCCTTGGCATAGAACGTGCGGCTCACCTGGGCACCGCCGAACGAGCGGTTGGCCAGCATGCCACCATACTCACGGGCGAAGGGAACGCCCTGAGCCACGCACTGGTCGATGATGTTGTTCGACACCTCGGCCAGACGATACACATTGGCCTCGCGGGCACGATAGTCGCCGCCCTTCACCGTGTCGTAGAACAGACGATAGACCGAGTCGCCGTCGTTCTGATAGCACTTGGCGGCGTTGATACCGCCCTGGGCGGCAATCGAGTGAGCACGACGGGGTGAGTCCTGAATGCACAGGTTGATCACGTTGAAGCCCATCTCGCCGAGAGAGGCGGCTGCCGAGGCACCAGCCAGACCGGTACCGACGACGATGACGTCGAGCTTCAGCTTGTTCTTCGGGTTGACCAGACGCTGGTGTGCCTTATATTCCTTCCATTTCTCAGGTACGGGACCTGCGGGAATCTTTGAATCAATTACTTTTGCCATAATAAATTTTTCAATTTTCAATTTTCAATTTTCAATTATTTACTGACAGCAGGCTGCAGCCTCGGCGCAGCAGTTGCCATCGCAGCACAGCGAGGGAGCAATGCCGAAGGCAAAAGCCAGCACAACCACAAGGAAACCGAGCATGAGCAGCGTGGTGTAGATCATGCCGATGCACTGCCAGCGCTTCAGCCAGATCTTACCGCTCCAGCCGAAGGTCTGCATGGCCGACCAGAAACCGTGGGTGAGGTGGAACCAGATAGCTACAATCCAGATGACATAGATGACCACAAACACAGGGTTTGAGAAGGTCTCCTTAATCCAGCCGAAACCGTCAGTGGGACTGATGGCAGGCATGGCACCAATGAGCTCGGCAAACATCATGTTGTACCAGAAGTTCCACAGGTGGATGAGCAGGCCGATGAGGATGATCAAGCCCAGCACGAGCATGTTCTTTGATGCCCACTCCACCTTGCCGGCATTCACCGTCGTAGCCACCTCGTAGCGGTTGTCGCCACGGGCACGGCGGTTCTGAGCCGTCAGAATGAAAGCAAAGACGATGTGGCACACAGCCAGGAAGGCCAGTCCCAACGTTGCAACCACGGCGTACCAGTTGGCGCCGAGCAATTCACAAATCGCGTCGTATGCCTCGCCGGAGAAGAGCGCCACAATGTTCATGCAACAGTGGAATGTCAGGAACAAAATGAGCGCCAGTCCGGTGACAGACATGACAACTTTACGACCAATAGATGATTTGAATAACCACATAAGTTGTTGATAATTAATTAATTAATGTTATTTAGATTTATTGTTCACACGGTTCTTCCCCTTTGCGGGCCATCTCCCGATACTTATTTATTAGTACACGGAAAGACATTTGAGGGTACAAAATTACTATAAAAATATGACATTTCAAAGAAAATGAACCGAAATTTCAAATATTATGAGTAATTTTGCAGCAAAATAAAGACGCAAGACATGATTTTCAACTACGACGTGGTCGTCATCGGCGGTGGGCACGCGGGCTGCGAAGCGGCCTGTGCTGCAGCCAATATGGGTGCCAAGACGCTGCTGGTGACGATGGATATGAACAAGATTGCGCAGATGTCGTGCAATCCGGCCGTGGGTGGCATTGCCAAAGGCCAGATAGTACGTGAGATTGACGCCCTGGGCGGGCAGATGGGACTGGTGACCGACCGCACCACCCTGCAGTTTCGTATGCTCAACATCGGCAAGGGCCCGGCCATGTGGAGCCCACGAGCCCAATGCGACCGCGAGCAGTTCATCTGGGCGTGGCGCCACGTACTCGACCATACCCCCAACCTCGATATATGGCAAGACCAAGCCTGCGAACTACTGACAGAGCAGACCGCCTCAGATAGCCGTTCGCCCCGCCAGGCCTGTTCACCTCACCAGGCCCATCAAGTCCCCCACCCCAGCCCAACGCCTTCCGCCCGAGTTCTTGGCGTGCGCACCATCTGGGGCGCCGAAATACATGCTCGCAGCATCATAGTGACTGCAGGCACCTTCCTCAACGGACTGCTCCACATAGGCAGGAAGATGGTGCCCGGCGGTCGCATTGCCGAGCCCGCCGTGGCAGATTTCACCGAGAGTATCACGCGCCACGGTATCCGCCACGGACGCATGAAGACCGGCACCCCTGTGCGCATTGATAAGCGCAGCGTGCACTTCGAAGACATGACCGAGCAGCCCGGCGAAACAAGACCCTACGCCTTCTCCTACTTAAACCAGCATCAGGAAACTCCAGAAGCCCAGAAAGTCTGTCAGCTTCATTCACCCCATCAAGCCCGTCCCTCACTCTCCTGCTGGGAATGCTATACCAACGAAGCCGTTCACGACGCACTGCGCACCGCACTGCCCGACTCGCCGCTCTACAACGGGCAAATTCAGTCGATAGGTCCGCGCTATTGCCCGTCGATCGAAACGAAGCTGGTCACCTTCCCTGACCGCACGCAGCACCTGCTCTTCTTAGAGCCAGAGGGCTTCGACACCAACGAGATGTATCTGAACGGATTCTCGTCGTCACTGCCGATGGAAGTGCAGATTTCTGCGCTCCGCCACATACCCGCCTTCCGCGATGTGAAGGTCTACCGCCCTGGCTATGCCATCGAATACGACTTCTTCGACCCTACCCAGCTGCTGCATACGTTGGAATCGAAGATCATCGACGGCCTCTTCATGGCTGGGCAAGTGAACGGCACCACAGGCTATGAAGAGGCTGCCGGACAGGGGCTTGTGGCCGGTGTCAATGCTGCGCTGAAATGCGTTGGAACCGACACTTTCGTCATGAAACGCGACGAGTCATACATCGGCGTACTCATCGATGATTTAGTTACAAAAGGCGTCGACGAGCCATATCGCATGTTCACCTCGCGCGCCGAATACCGCATCTTGCTGCGGCAAGACGACGCCGATGCCCGCCTGACGGAACGTGCTTATCACTTAGGACTGGCCACGCGCCAGCGCTACGACTGGTGGATGGAGAAGAAACAGCATATCGAAGAAATCGAAGCTTTCTGCCACACTTTCCCTATCAAACCGAGAGACATAAATGGTGCACTGGAGCAGATGGGCACCACCCCACTACAGTTTGGCGTCAAACTGGAAGAGCTCATCGCGCGACCCCAGCTGAACTTCAGTAAGCTACGCACGGCCATTCCAGAGCTGGACGCCCTGCTCAACCAGCCGGAAAACAGGAAAGAGGAGATAGCCGAGGCTGCTGAGATACGCATGAAATACAAAGGCTATATTGATCGCGAACGCATGGTTGCCGAGAAGATGCATCGCCTGGAGAACATCCGCATCAAAGGTCACTTCAACTACAACGCCATGCAGTCGCTCTCCACCGAGGCACGCCAGAAACTCACCGCCATCGACCCAGAGACTCTGGCACAAGCCAGCCGCATCCCCGGCGTAAGCCCCAGTGACATCAACGTGCTCTTGGTTCTCATGGGCAGATAAAAAAAAAGTATCAACCCCACAAAGCCCATAAAGCCCATCACCCCATCCCCTTCAAAAAAAGTTCCACGTGAAACAATCCTAACTAATTGAATATGAACAACAAAGTATTAATGCAAAACCTGCGGAGCATCCCCGACTTCCCCATCAAGGGAATCAACTTCCGCGACGTGACTACACTCTTCAAAGACCACACCTGCCTGCAGATTATGGTCGACGAACTCTACGACATCTACAAGGATAAAGGCATCACAAAGATTGTTGGCATCGAGAGCCGAGGCTTCGTGGTGGCCTCAGCACTGGCCATCAGACTGGGTGCCGGCGTAGTGCTCTGCCGCAAGCCAGGCAAACTGCCCGCCGAGACGGTGCAGGAGAGCTACCAGAAGGAATATGGCACCGACACCATCGAGATACACAAAGATGCCATCACCGAAGATGATGTGGTGCTGCTCCACGACGACCTGCTGGCCACTGGCGGCACCATGCGGGCGGCCTACAACCTGGTGAAGAAGTTCAACCCAAAGGCCATCTACGTCAACTTCATCATCGAGATTGCCGATGAAGGGCTGCACGGCCGCGACGCCTTCGAGCCAGGCACCGACATCACCACCCTGTTGAAGGTTTAAGCCGCAGCGCCACACCTGTGCTCCCGACCTGCAAGCCACAGCCGGGGGACGCAGGGGTGCACCGCCACGTCGACACCGCATAAAGGTATACACACCTATGCAAAGTACTACAGACTTTTAGCCAATCTGCAGCTTGCACCGCCCGTGAAACGCATGGCGCACAGCACAGCAGAGAAATCCTTTGTTTCACGTGAAACCAACACCTTGTAAAGTGCTCTGATAAAAGACTTTAGACAAAACGAATCATGACAAAAGAAGAGAACGAGAAAAGACTGCAGTATCTGAAGAGCATCGTGGCGCGACTGCCAGAGAAGCCCGGCAGCTATCAGTACTACGACGAGGAGGGAACCATCATCTATGTAGGCAAGGCGAAAAACCTAAAAGCGAGGGTTTCGTCTTACTTCCACACAGAGGTAGACCGCTTTAAGACAAAGGTGCTCGTCAGCAAGATACGCGACATAAGCTATACGGTGGTGAACAGCGAGGAGGATGCCTTGCTGCTGGAAAACGAGTTGATCAAGAAGTACAACCCGCGATACAACGTGCTGCTGAAAGACGGAAAGACTTACCCCAGCATCTGCGTTACCAACGAGCCCTACCCTCGTATCTTCAAAACACGCAACATCAACAAGAAGTTCGGCACGTTCTACGGCCCCTATTCCCATATCTCGTCTATGTACGCCGTGCTCGAGCTCATCAATAAGCTCTACCATCCACGCACGTGCCGCCTGCCGCTCACCAAGGAGTCGGTGGCTGCTGGCAAGCATCAGGTGTGTCTGGAATACCACATCAAGAACTGCGGCGGCCCTTGCATAGGGAAGCAGAGCTACGACGACTACCAGAAAAACATTGCGCAGGCTCGTGAGATACTAAAGGGCAACACGCGCCAGATATTGCGCGACATGCGCGACGAGATGATGCAACTGGCTGAGCACCTGCGCTTTGAAGAGGCCGAGGAGATGAAGCGCAAATACTTGCTCATCGACTCGTTTGTGAGTAAGAGTGAGATAGTGAGCCACACTATCGACAACATCGACGTGTTTTCTATCACCAACGATGAGCGCGTGGCATACATCAACTATATTCACGTGGCCAACGGCGCTATCAATCAATCGTTTACGTTCGAATATAAGAAGCGGCTGAACGAAAGCGAAGAGGAGCTTCTGCAGCTGGGAATAGTAGAGATGCGCGCGCGCTTCAAGAGTACATCGCGCGAGATTGTGGTGCCCTTCGACCCACAGATGGCGATGGAAGGTGTCACATTCACCATCCCGCAGCGCGGCGACAAGAAGACGCTGCTCGACCTCTCGCTGATGAACGGCAAGCAATATAAGTTCGACCGCCTGAAACAGGCAGAGAAACTGAATCCCGAACAGAAGCAGGTACGGCTGATGAAGGAGCTGCAAGAGAAGCTGGGCATGAAGAAAATGCCCTATCAGATAGAGTGTTTCGACAACTCAAACATCTCCGGCAGCGACCCCGTGGCAGCCTGCGTGGTGTTCAAGTCGATGAAGCCCAGCAAGAAAGACTACAAGCACTACAACATCAAGACCGTCGTGGGCCCCGACGATTACGCCTCGATGAAAGAGGTGGTCAGGCGCCGCTATACGCGTCTCGTAGAGGAAGAACAGCCCCTACCCGACCTCATTGTGGCCGACGGCGGACGCGGCCAGATGGAGGTGATACGCGAGGTTGTAGAAGATGAGCTCCACCTCGACATCGCCATCGCCGGACTGGCGAAGGACGACCGCCACCGCACCAACGAGTTGCTATATGGTTTCCCGCCCCGCGTCATTGGGCTGAAGACCGACTCAGAACTGTTCCATGTGCTGACGCGCCTGCAGGACGAGGTGCACCGCTTTGCCATCACCTTCCATCGCGACAAGCGCTCCAAGCATGCCCTCCACTCAGAGCTCGACGAGATAAAAGGCATCGGCCCCAAGACACGCGACCTACTCCTGCAGAAGATGAAGAGCGTGAAGCGCATCAAAGTCGCTGATATACAGGAACTTGCAGCTATCATAGGCCCCGCTAAGGCCGAAATCGTTCACAGTTATTTCCACAAAGCATAGGCTTCGAGATAATTCAAGTTTAAATTGATAGAATCTGAAGGATACTTACAAGCGAATTTTGGCCAAAATTCAATCAATTCCGGCCAGAATTCGTTCAATTTTGGCCAAAATTCTTTCAGACGCTGCCACGCTTACTTCTCAAAAGATAATGAAAAGGAGCATAATCGTTTGGCAGTTAGCAGAAAAAAGTGTATCTTTGCAACATGAGAACAGTGATACAACGAGTGACACAGGCGTCGGTCAGCATCGGCGGCTGCACGAAATCGGCCATCGGACAGGGCCTTCTCATCCTGCTTGGCGTGTGCGAGGAGGACACCGAGGAGGACATCGACTGGCTGGTGCACAAGGTGGTCAACCTGCGGGTGTTCGACGATGACGAGGGCGTGATGAACCGCTCTGTCATGGACGTTGGCGGCCAGGCGCTTGTGGTGAGCCAGTTCACGCTCTACGCTTCGTATAAAAAGGGCAACCGCCCATCGTGGATACACGCTGCACGCCATGAGATTAGCGTGCCTCTCTACGAGCTTTTCTGCAAGAAATTGAGCGAAGAAATGCACCGACCGTGCGGCACTGGCGAGTTTGGGGCCAACATGCAGGTCAGCCTTGTCAACGACGGGCCGGTGACAATCTGTATGGATACGAAGCATAAGGAGTAAGGAGTGTCCCCCCACCCCATCCGTAGGAAGGGAATGCAGTGTGGAAAATAATTATGAGAAGAAAGACATATAAATTGATTTCTCATCGCATCAGCAACGTCGTTATACCGGCGTTGCTCATCGCCAACACCTTTCTCTGGAATGCGGAGTGGGCGTCATGGCTTATGTTTGCGGCATTATGCGCGCTTCTTCTTTTCCAAATTATAACCGCCAGCTACACCACCCTCTACATGCGCTTACAGGGGGGCGAGAAATGGCGCCGCTACAGGTCGCTCTACCATACGCAGCTGTTCACCCAGCGCGTCGTCACTATCATGTGGATAGCCCTCATTGCTGCCGTCATGATAGGATTATGGATCAAATATTAAGCATCATGGCCATAGAAACTTGACCTGCACTTTTCTGGCAATATCATTTGGACATTGAGTATTATGACAATCAAAGAAGCACAAACGGCAGTAGATAAATGGATTAAGGAGTATGGCGTGCGCTATTTCTCAGAGCTTACCAACATGGCAGTTCTGACGGAAGAAGTGGGCGAACTGGCCCGCGTCATCAGTAGGCGCTACGGCGAGCAGTCGTGGAAGGCCACCGACCCCCGAGCCGCCGACAACGGTCGGCAGGCCCTGGGCGATGAAATGGCCGACGTGTTGTGGGTGCTGCTCTGTCTGGCCAACCAGACGGGCGTCAACCTGACCGATGAATTCAGGAAAAACCTGGAGAAAAAGACCCGGCGCGACTCGCTGAGACATCTTGAAAACGAGAAACTTAAAGCATAAAGATTATGGCAGAACATCATGAACATTGCGGGTGCGAACATGAGCATCATCATGAGCACCAGAAGCCTGTGAGCATCATTGAGCAGGCACTGAGTAAGTATGACCTCGACGTGAAAGACGAAGACGTGCGCGAGGCTGTGAAGAAACTGATTGCCGAGAAGGTGCACGAGAACGACACGCCCGAGGTGAAGAAATTCCTGATGGGCAGCGTGGAACTGACGACGCTGAAAACCACTGACAGCGATGAGTCGGTGCTGGCCTTCACCGAGCGCGTCAACCAGTTTGACGAGCACTACCCCGACCTGCCCCACGTGGCCACCATCTGCGTCTATCCGAAGTTTGCCCGCACGGTGAGCGAGACGCTCGAGGTAGAGGGTGTGGAGATAGCCTGCGTCAGCGGCTCGTTTCCCTCATCGCAGTCGCTCATCGAGGTGAAGACCATCGAGACGCAGCTGGCCATCAAAGACGGTGCCACGGAGATTGACATCGTGATGCCCGTGGGTGCCTTCCTTGCCGGCGACTACGAGACGGTGGTCGACGAGATTCAGCAGCAGAAGGAGGCCTGCGGCGAGCACGACATGAAGGTCATCCTCGAAACAGGATGCCTGAAGACGGCCGCCAACATCAAAAAAGCCTCGATTCTATCGATGTATGCCGGTGCCGACTACATCAAGACCTCTACTGGCAAGCTGGAGCCTGCCGCCACACCGGAGGCAGCCTACGTGATGTGTCAGGCCATCAAGGAGTATTACGATGAAACGGGCATTATGATAGGCTTCAAGCCTGCCGGCGGGCTCAACTCGGTGATGGATGCCCTCATCTACTACACCATCGTGAAGGAGGTGCTGGGCGAGAAGTGGCTCACCAACAAATACCTGCGCCTTGGCACCAGCCGTCTGGCCAACATGCTGCTCTCTGAGGTGGTTGGCCAGGAGGTGAAGTTCTTCTAATCGTAAAGAAACGCAGATTTCACGAATTTAACGGACAATCATCATCCGTTGAATCCGTGAAATCTGCGTTTTTTTATCACGTCATATCAGCTGTTACGCTGAATCACAAAGTCGAGGTAGGCAATGAGTGACTGGCGTATCTCTTCGTCTTTGACGTTTTCGTCCACATAGCGGCAGGCCTCGGCATGAAAGTCACGCATGCGGCGCTCGGCATATTCTATGCCGCCAAACTGCTTGGTGAACTCTACCAAAACGGCGATTTCATCAGCATTGATGGTGCCGGCCTTCACCTTCTTCGAGAGCGTGACCATCGACTCATAGTTGGAGTTGTTGAGCGCATAGATTACGGGGAGCGTCAGCTTGCCCTCCATCATGTCGTTGCCGGTGGGCTTGCCTATCTCCTTCGAGTCGTAGTAGTCGAAGATGTCGTCGCGTATCTGGAACATGATGCCCAGGTCTTGGCCAAACTTACCGGCTCTTCTCACCTCCTCGTCAGACGCACCGGCCGACAGCGCGCCAATGGCGGCACATGCCTCGAAGAGAGCCGCCGTCTTTTGCTTAATCACCTGATAGTAAACGTCTTCTGATATCTCCTGACTCTGTATGTTGGAAAGCTGCAGTATCTCTCCGGCAGCCAGCGTGCGACCCAGTTCCGACAATATCTGCACAATGCGCTGATGGCCGGTGAACGACACGTGGAGCAAGGCCGTCGACAAGATATAGTCGCCCACGAGCACGGCCACCTTATTATCATAGGTGGCATTCACCGAGGCCTGGCCACGCCGCTCGCCGCTCTCGTCCACCACATCGTCGTGCACCAGCGAGGCCGTGTGCAGCAGCTCCAGTCCCACTGCAGCATGCTGCGTGGTGCTGCTCACGCCGCCGAATGCTTTCGCCATGAGCAGTATGAGCATGGGGCGCATGCGTTTACCGCCTCGCTGGCGGATGTGGTTGAGCACGGTGGAGAGCAGTCCGTCAGTATGCGTAAGCGAGTCGTTAAACAAGTTGATAAACTCGTCTAATTCGCTTTCAATAGGTCGTTTAATAAGCGCTAATTTATCCATTTTGCAGAAATTTGTTACAAAATTAGTGAAAATCTTGGAGTATTGGGAATTTTTTTAGTAATTTTACACGAAAATTCTGAAATAACATGGATAAACTGTTCCTTTTAGACGCTTATGCGCTCATTTATAGGTCGTATTACGCCTTTATCAAAAACCCACGCATCAATTCCAAGGGGCTCAACACATCGGCCATCATGGGTTTTCTCAACACGCTGCAGGAGGTGCTCGACAAGGAGCAGCCCACACATGTCGGCGTAGCCTTCGACCCCCACGGCCCTACCTTCCGCAGCGAGGCCTTCCCAGACTACAAAGCGCAGCGTGAAGCCACACCAGAAGATATCAAGCGCTCCGTGCCCATCATCAAAGACATCCTGCAGGCTTACCGCATACCCATCTTGCAGGCTGACGGCTTCGAGGCCGACGACGTGGTGGGCACACTCGCCAAAAAGGCCGGTTCTATCGACGGGCTGCACACTTTCATGCTGACACCCGACAAAGACTATGGCCAGCTAGTATCTGAGCGCGTGAGCATCTATCGCCCACGGCATGGCGGCGGCTACGAAGTGATGGGCCCCGAAGAGGTTTGCCAGAAGTATGGCATCGATTCTCCGGCGCAGGTTATCGACCTGCTGGCCCTCATGGGCGACTCGGCCGACAATTTCCCAGGTTGTCCGGGCGTGGGTGAGAAGACGGCCGCTAAGCTGATAGCCGACTTTGGGTCGGTGGAACAACTGCTGAACCGCACCTCGGAACTGAAAGGGGCGCTGAAGAAAAAAGTGGAGGAACATGTTGACGACATCAAGATGAGCTATTTCCTGGCCACCATCAAAACCGACGTGCCCGTGGAGCTGAACCTCGATGAACTGAAACTGAAGGAGCCCGACATGGAGAAACTCAGCAAAATCTTCGGCGAACTCGAGTTTAAGTCGATGGCAGAACGCATTGCTAAAAAAACTGAAAAGAAACCAAAAACTGATAATCAGCAGCTTTCTCTCTTTGAAAATTTCGCGCCCGAAGGGGCAGACGACGGAAAATTTACGAGTTTTGCAACCATTAAAACAACCCCACACAACTACAAACTCGTTGATAATGAGGATGATTTGCTGAAACTTTGTGACTTTTTTAGGACAAAAGAAATTCTCAGTCTAGACACAGAGACCACTTCCACCAATGCCATCGAGGCCGAATTGGTGGGTTTAAGCTTCGCAGTGGAGGAACATGAGGCATTTTATGTCCCCATTTCCGCCAATCGTGAAGAAGCGTTGCGAGTTGTTAATATATTTAAATCACTCTACGAAGACCCACGAATTCTGAAGGTGGGACAGAACATTAAGTACGATTTAGAAGTTTTAAGAAACTATAACATCCGCCTCGAAGGTCCGATGTGGGACACGATGATTGCCCACTATCTCATCCAACCAGAGCTGCGACACAACATGGATTTCATGGCAGAGTCATATCTGAAGTATCAGACAGTGCACATCGACGAGCTCATCGGCCCGCGCGGAAAGAAGCAACGCTCCATGCGCGACCTTGCTCCCGAGCAAGTGTATGAATATGCATGCGAGGATGCCGACATCACCCTGCAACTGAAGAACAAGTTGGAACCAGAACTGAAGAAGCACAAGTGCGAACAGCTGTTCTACGAAATAGAGATGCCGCTGATGCCCGTGCTGGCCGAAATGGAGATGAACGGCGTGGTGCTCGACACGGAATCACTGCGACAGACGTCAAAAGATCTGACACTAAGACTCAACGAAATAGAGCAGCGCATCTATGAACTGGCAGGCCAACACTTCAACATTGCATCGCCCAAGCAGGTGGGCGACATTCTGTTTGGCAAGATGAAGATAGTGGAAAAGCCTAAGAAGACCAAGACGGGGCAGTACGTGACAAGCGAAGAGGTGCTCACCCAGCTGCGCAGCAAGCACGAGATTGTGGCCGACATATTGGAATTCAGAGGGTTGAAGAAACTGCTGAGCACCTACGTAGACAACCTCCCTACCCTCATCAACCCCCACACAGGCCATATCCACACCTCGTTCAACCAGTGTGTCACGGCCACGGGGCGCCTCTCGTCGAGCGATCCTAACCTGCAGAATATCCCCGTGCGGGGCGAAGACGGCAAGGAGATTCGCAAAGCCTTCGTGCCGGAACATGGATGTCTGTTTTTTTCAGCAGACTATAGTCAGATTGAATTGCGCGTGATGGCCCACCTCTCGGGCGACGAGAACATGATTCGCGTGTTCCGCGAAGGCCACGACCTGCACGCCGCCACAGCTGCCACCATCTATAAAAAAGACATCAGCGAGGTGACACGCGACGAGCGCACAAAGTCGAAACGCGCCAACTTCGGCATCATCTACGGCATCACCTTCTTCGGTCTGGCCGAACGGCTCGACATCAGCCGCGACGAGGCACGCCTGCTCATCGACGGCTTCTTCGAGACCTTCCCCCGCGTGAAAGACTATATGGAGAAAGCCAAGGAGGAAGCACGGCAGAAAGGCTACGTGGAGACACTCTTCGGCCGCCGCCGCTACCTGCCCGACATCAACTCGCAGAACGCCACCGTGCGCGGCTTTGCCGAGCGCAACGCCATCAATGCCCCAATACAGGGCACGGCGGCCGACATCATCAAGGTGGCCATGATACGCATCCACCAGCGCTTCCGGCAGGAAGGCATCCGCTCGAAGATGATACTGCAGGTGCACGACGAACTCAACTTCTCGGTCTATCCCGAGGAGAAAGAGCAGGTGGAGCGCATCGTGCTTGAGGAGATGCAGGGCGCCCTCAAGATGCAGGTGCCACTGGTGGCCGACAGCGGCTTCGGCCAGAACTGGCTGGAGGCTCACTGACCGCCAAAGACAAGACACCCACAATAAAACCAGCATTTCACTTAAACATTAATACAATCATGACAACCAAAAGAATCCTGACCGCAGTCATGGCTATGACTGCACTTGCCATGAATGCCCAGAAGCAGGCCGACCTGAGCAAACTGTCGGCTGGTCTGGCGAATAGACTTAACACTCACGTGACAGGCAGTGCCCTGTCTTCACAACACTCGGCAGCAAAGAGGCAACAAAACATTCTGACGCTCTTGACCTTCAACGACCGACGCCAAGACTCCTCACCGCTCACAGCCGACTACGGCTGCCGCGTGGTAGACAGCATCGGGCGCATCTTCATCGTCGACATGCCGCTCGGGCAGGTGGCGCAAATCTCGTGCGACCCCCGTGTGGAGCGCATCGAGGCCGAGCGCATGCCGCGTCCGGCCATGGACGTGACGCCGGCGCAAATCAATGCCACTAAGATCTACACAGGAGAAGACCTGCCGCAAGCCTTCACGGGCAAGGGCGTGGCAGCGGGAGTGTTCGACAGCGGCTTCGACTTCACCCACCCTGCCTTCCTCGACGCCGACGGCCAGCTGCGCGCCCGCTACTACTACGACTTCCTATGGCCTAACGCCGACGGCACGCTGGGCCACGCCCTGCACACCACCGATGACATAGCTGCCTACAGCCACTCGCAGCACGTCAATCAGAATATTCACGGCACCCACGTGATGAGCATCATGGCCGGACGCGCCGTCGACGGAAAATACCCCGGCATGGCACCCGATGCCGACCTCTACGTGGCCGACTTCAACAGTATGCGCGAAGACTTCTCCAACCCCGACGCCGAGACATCGGCCGTGGCTGTGCTGGGCTTCAAATACCTCTTCGACCGCGCAGCGCAAGACGGCAAGCCCTGCGTCGTCAACTTCAGCAGCTGCGAGAGCATCACCCTGAGCCGACAGCGACAGCTGGAGGCCGAGGCCCTGCTGCAGCTCACCGGTCCCGGGCGTATCATCGTGGCAGCAGCCGGCAACGACGGTTTCCGTTCGGCCTACATGGAGAAAGGCGCCGACGACTACCAGGCCGGCACGGGCATCATCAACGGCATCGGCAGCGGGCAAATTATAGACCTCGACATCGTCACCCCTGTCAGCCAAGAGGTGCGCTTCGACTTCCTCGGCATGAAACTGCTGGGCGAGGGCATCGAGGGCACCATCATCTTCCGCACCGACAGCATCGACAGCCTGCAGGGTGACACCTGCCACCTCAGCACCACAGTAAGCATGGGTGACGTGCAGCTCAGCATCTGGCGCAGCAGCTATGAAGACCCGCGCGGCACGGTCTACCATGTCGACGGACGCATGCCCCACCTGGCCTATCTGGTGCTCTGCGGCGCCACCGTGCTGCTCACGGGCAACGGTCCCGCCTGGCTCTACAGCGACTTGTTCTTCTCGCCGTTTACCAACATCACCTCCCTGAAGGAGTACAGCCACGCCCTGCCTGGCTACAATGTGTCGTGGCCCGCCACGCTGCCTGGCATCATCGCCGTGGGAGCCACGGGCTATAAGGAAACCGTGCGCAATATCGACGGTCAAGACTACTGCGACATGCTCTCCTTCGCTCCTGACCGCGCGGGCCTCATCACCAAGTTCTCTTCACGCGGACCCACCTTCGACGGCTCTATCAAACCCGACGTGATGGCACCCGGCCTGAACATCAACGCTGCCTGCAACAGTTTCGTAGACATCAGCGACAACCTGCGCAAGGAGCTGACCGACAAGACCGAATACAACGGCAAGACCTATTACTACACAGCGCAGAGCGGCACCAGCATGGCAGCGCCCGTGGTGGCCGGCACGGTGGCCCTGTGGCTCGAGGCCAAGCCCGACCTGACGCCCGACGAGGTGCTCGACGTCATTGCCCACACCTCCACCCAGCCAGACGCATCGCTCACCTACCCTAACTCCGTCTACGGCTATGGCCAAATCGACGCCTACCGAGGACTGCTCTATGTGCTCGGACTGCAGGACATCAGCGGCCTGAGCCAGCATCAACCCAAGGAGGTTCGCTTCCGCCTGGAGGGGCGCCAGCTCTATATAGAAGGAACTGCTGAAACTTTGCAGCATGCAGAGTTGCGAGTCTATTCGCTCAGAGGTCATCTCGTGGCCAGCACCACAGGCTGCAACATCGACCTCGCCAGCCTGCCCGCTGGCGTCTATGCCGTTCAGCTGAACACCGGAAACCAGCAAACCACGGGTTCAACCCTGATTCGCTTATGAGAACACGTTTCAGCCTTAGCCTCACAGACAGGCTGCCCCGTGAGCCGCGATAGCGCCCGGCAGTAGGCTCTTCAGTTCCCTCGTGACAAGGGCCTCAACCGCCAGATTGCAACCGGCTCCCCCACCCTGCCCCGCCTTTCGGCCGGCCAACGCTCTGCGAAGGCTTTTCGCTGCATGGCGCCCATGTCTGCATAATCGGCGATGCCGAGTTCATTCCCCTCGCCTCCCCCTCTGCAAAACCCATACATCGAGAAAGAATTATGGCCTATATTCATGCAATTTTGGCCATAATTCTTTTAATTTTAGCTATTATTTATTTCAACTGTTTGGAAATACCGCTTTTATTGCGTAACTTTGCACCCGCAATATTAAACGTTTAAGATAGCAATGGCATTAAAATGTGGTATAGTGGGCTTGCCTAATGTGGGCAAGAGCACACTTTTCAACTGCCTTTCGAGCGCTAAGGCACAGGCAGCAAACTTTCCGTTTTGTACAATAGAACCCAACGTGGGCGTCATCACCGTGCCCGACGAGCGGCTGACCCGCCTGGCCGAGCTGGTGCATCCGGAGCGCATCGTGCCCGCCACGTGCGAGATAGTAGACATCGCCGGCCTCGTGAAAGGAGCCTCGAAAGGCGAGGGCTTGGGCAATAAGTTTTTGGGTAACATACGCGAGACCGACGCCATCATCCACGTGCTGCGCTGTTTCGAAGACGACAACATCACCCACGTCGACGGCTCCATCGACCCCGTGCGCGACAAGGAAATTATCGACACCGAGCTGCAGCTCAAGGACTTAGAGACCATCGAGGGTCGCCTGGCACGCACCGAGAAAGCTGCCGCCGCCGGCAACAAGGATGCCAAGGTGGAGGCCACCGTGCTGAGGGCCTATAAGGAGGTGCTCGACCAGGGCAAGAACGCCCGTGTGGTGGAGTTCGACACGAAAGAGGAGCAAGACTGCGCCCGTAACCTGTTTCTGCTCACGGCCAAGCCGGTGCTCTACGTCTGCAACGTCTCAGAGGCCGACGCCAAGAACGGCAATGCCTTCACCGAAAGGGTAGGGGAACTGGCCCGTGAGGAGGGAGCCGAGATGATGATTATCGCCGCCAAGACCGAGGAGGACATCGCCGAGCTGGAGTCGTACGAAGACAAGCAGATGTTCCTCGAAGAACTGGGCTTAGAGGAGAGCGGTGTCAACCGCCTCATTAAGAAAGCCTACGCCCTGCTCAACCTCCAGACGTTCATCACCGCCGGCCCGATGGAGGTGAAGGCCTGGACCTACAAGAAAGGCTGGAAGGCTCCGCAGTGCGCCGGCGTCATCCACACCGACTTCGAGAAGGGCTTCATCCGCGCCGAGGTCATCAAGTACGACGACTACCTGAAGTATGGTTCTGAGGCCGCCGTCAAGGAGGCCGGCAAGATGGGTATAGAGGGCAAGGACTACGTCGTGCAGGACGGCGACATTATGCATTTTAGATTTAACGTATGAATACACTGCTATACATTGTGTGGAATCCGGATTTGACCGCGTTCCACATCGGCTCCTGGGGCTTGCGCTGGTACTCGCTGTGCTGGCTCGTCGGACTGCTCTTGGCCTACCTCATCGTCAGGCGGCTGTTTAAGGAGCAGAAAATCAGCGACGAGAAGTTTGAACCGCTGTTCATCTACTGCTTTTTGGGCATACTCATCGGCGCCCGCCTGGGCCACTGCATCTTCTACCAGCCCGACTACTTCCTCACCTCGTGGAAAGGCTTCGTGGAGATGCTGCTGCCTATCCACTTCCTGCCCGACGGCGGATGGAAGATGACGGGCTACGAGGGACTGGCCTCCCACGGCGGCACGCTGGGCCTCATCCTGGCCCTGCTGCTCTATGTGAAGAAGACCAAGGTGCCCATGTGGACCGTGCTCGACAATATCGCCATCGCCACCGGAACGACGGCCTGCTTCATCCGTCTGGGCAACCTGATGAACTCCGAAATCATCGGCCGCGTGACCGACGTGCCCTGGGCCTTCATCTTCGAGCGCGTCGACCAGATGCCGCGCCATCCCGGCCAGCTCTATGAGGCCATCGCCTACGCCGTGTTCTTCGTCGTCTCATGGGTGCTCTACCGCCGTCGGCCTGATAGGGTAGGGACGGGCTTCTTCTTCGGTCTGTGCCTCTTCTACATCTTCCTGTTCCGCTTCTTCATTGAGTATACCAAGGAAATCCAGGAGGCCTTCGAGGCCGGTCTGCCCCTCGATATGGGTCAGATTCTCTCCATCCCCTTCATCCTCATCGGGGGCTGGTTCATGGTGAAAGGGTGGAAGAAAGAGCCGAAGAGGTGAAGCAGATGACAACGAAGACGCTACACAACCATTCGCTCACGGGCTACCTGCTCGGCGCCCTGGCCGGCGCAAGCTATGGCACCAATCCGCTGTTTGCCCTGCCACTGCTGGGCGCAGGCATCGATGCGTATAGCGTGCTGTTCATGCGCTATGCGTTTGCGCTGCCCATGCTCGCCATGATGATGGTGGGGCGGGGCAGGGGATTCGGCCTGCGCCGCCATCAGGTGCTGCCGCTCATAGCGCTGGGACTGCTCATGGCCGCCTCGTCGCTGACGCTCTACGTCAGCTATGCCTATATCGGCGCGGCCATTGCCTCCACGCTGCTCTTTATCTATCCCATACTGGTGACGGTCATCATGGCCGTCTGCTTCCATGAGCGGGCCTCATGGCTCACCATCATGTGCATCGTCATGGCCACCTGCGGCATCGCACTGCTCTATCGCGGCGACGGCGGCGAGACGCTCAACCTGACGGGCCTGCTGCTCGTCTTCCTCTCGGCTCTCAGCTATGCCATCTATCTGGTGTGGGTCAACGGCCGCGGCATCCGCGAGATACCCACGCTGAAGCTCACGTTCTACGTCATCTTCTTCGGCATCTTCCTCTTTGCCTTCAAGTTCGATGCCGGCCATACGATGGCCATCCTCAGCGAGAAGCCCCTGCTCTGGCTCTCGGCCCTCTCGATGGCCCTGTTTCCCACGGCCCTGTCGCTGCTCTGCACCAGTGCCGCCATCCAGCGCATCGGCTCCACGCCCGTGGCCATCCTCGGTGCCCTGGAGCCAGTCACAGCCGTTGCCATCGCGGTACTGCTCTTCAATGAAGCCCTCACACCCCGTCTGGCCATCGGCATGCTGATGGTCATCACGGCCGTGACGCTCATCATCGGCGGTCCCAACCTCTCGCATCACATACTCCGCGTCCGCAAGATGTTCCCCCGGATCCGCCGGAAATAAAGACAAAAAAATCCGAAACGCTTGGCCGCTTCGGATTTTTTCTGCGATTATTTTTCTGCTGGGGGTGGGGTCTCTAACTTCTCCCTTTCGTAACAAATTATTCGCTTGCGTGCAAGATTTGCAATCCGATGGAGTTATAAAGAAAAAAGTCATTTCCATGAAAGTCGGCAAACACATCTGCGCGATTCTGATGGCGACCGCTACGGCGGGGTCGCTGGCGTCGTGCATGACCTTATTCAGCAAATCGGAGGAGTCTATTCTCGTCAACCGCGACACGACAGAGCCGTTGACCATTCTGACGGCGGACGACACCCTGCAGGCGTCAGAACAGCTCATGGAGATTCGCATCAGGAAGAAACACCTCAACCGGCCCATCCGATTCGTTTCGGAAGAAAACGTTTATCAGGAGCTTATCCCCGGCCGCCGAATCGACACCTTCGGCTTCCTCGCAGACCTGTATCTCTATGGTCTCGGGCTGCCCGTCGACTTTGCCACGGGCAAAATTTACCACCCGACAAACAAGACCTATTGCATAGCCTCAGCACCGACAGACTCCTGCACCGCGCTGCCCATGCAGGACTGCCGCCTGCCGTCGCCCTGGCGACCGCGCGAGGGGAGGCTGTATCGCCATGAGCTGCGCCTGGGCGTCGGCTTTGGCAATCGGATGAACGAGGCGTCGCACGACGAGCTCTATCGTCGCACCTGTCGGCAACTGCATCTGACGGAGGATCCCTATGCCTTCTACTGCGGCCTGGGCGCCGTCGTGAACGCATCGGCCAGTCTCGCTTATTATTATCATTTGGACCGCCGCTGGGCCGTCGGACTGATCACCGGCACGGGCGGTCAGTGCTATGAATCGCTGGCCAGCAGCGAGGCTGCTCACGGTCAGCAGCAAGAGTCGATGACCTATGCCGGCGACATCTATTCCACCTCATGGTTCTTCATTCCGGCCGTCAAGTTACACTGGGCCTTCCTGTCGGCCATACGCTTCTATGCGAAGTGCGGCGTCGGCGCCATGAGCCAGCACAACTGGTTCGACCCCGCCGACGGCTTCCGCGCCGCCCAGTCTTTCGACGAGCGCACATGGCATTGGGCCTACCAGCTGTCGCCTGTAGGCATCGAGATGGGTAAAGACCGGCTGCGGTTCTATTGCGAGCTTGGCTATGGTCATGAGGGTGTGCTGACCATGGGTTTCAGCACCTTCTTCTGAAACGATTATTTCCCCCCGACGATCTTCTTGATTTCCCAGAGCTTGTTGATGGCTTCCATGGGCGTGAGGTTGTTGATGTCGAGGGTGAGAATCTCGTCGCGCACCTGAAGGAGGACAGGATCGTCAAGCTGGAAGAAGCTTAGCTGCATGCCCTCGCGGCTGTCGGCAATCTCGGCCATAGGCTTGCCGGCCTTGCCCACCTGGGCATTCTCACTCTCCAGTTGTTTCAGTATGACGTTGGCACGCTTCACTATCGAGCGGGGCATGCCCGCAATCTCAGCCACATGAATACCAAACGAGTGCTCCGAGCCGCCGCGCTCCAGCTTGCGGAGGAAGATAACCTTGCCCTCCACCTCGCGCACACTGACGTTATAGTTCTTAATGCGCGAGAAGTTCTTCTCCATCTCGTTCAGCTCATGATAGTGGGTGGCGAAGAGCGTACGGGCACGGGCCTTTGGCTGTTCATGCAGATACTCCACGATGGCCCAGGCAATGGAGATGCCGTCGTAGGTCGACGTGCCGCGGCCCAGCTCGTCGAAGAGCACCAGCGAGCGCGGGGTGACGTTGTTCAGTATGTTCGAGGCCTCGGTCATCTCGACCATGAAGGTCGACTCGCCCAAGGAGATATTGTCTGAAGCGCCCACACGAGTGAAGATTTTGTCCACCAGACCTATTCTCGCGCTCTCTGCGGGCACGAAGCAGCCCACCTGGGCCAGCAGCACTATCAGTGCCGTCTGACGCAGCAGCGCGCTCTTACCGGCCATGTTCGGGCCCGTGATGATGATAATCTGCTGGCGCTCCTGATCGAGCATGATGTCGTTGGGCACGTAAGGTTCGTCGATGGGCAGCTCGGTTTCGATGACGGGGTGGCGGCCCTGCTTGATGTCGATGACATCGCTGTCGTCGATGACGGGGCGTATGTAGCGGTGCTCCTCGGCCGTCTTGGCGAAGGAGAGCAGACAGTCAAGGCGGGCCAGCAGCGCGGCATTCGTCTGAATCTGTGGGATGAACGCCTGGATAGCCTCCACAAGCTCATTGTACAAACGAGCCTCGAGGGAGAGAATCTTATCCTCAGCGCCGAGAATCTTCTCTTCATACTCCTTCAGCTCCTGCGTGATATAGCGTTCGGCCTGAGCCAGCGTCTGCTTACGCACCCATTCGGGCGGCACCTTGTCTTTATACGTATTGCGCACCTCAAGGTAGTAGCCGAATACGTTGTTATAGCCAATCTTCAGGCTCTGTATGCCCGTGGCGGCTGCCTCGCGCTCCTGAATCTGCAACAGGTAGTCCTTGCCGCTATAGGCGATGCGGCGCAACTCGTCGAGCTCGGCGTTCACGCCATCGGCCATGACGCCGCCCTTCTGCACCAGCTGCGGCGGGTCGTTCATCACCTCTCGGGCTATGCGGTCACGTATCTCTGAACAGAGGGAGAGGCGCGAGATGAGCGATTGCACGATGAGGGGGGCCCCCGCCCCCGAGCTATCGGCTTCCGAGGTACCGGCCACCCCACCAGTCTGTGCCTTTATCCTCGCTACAGCTTCAAGAGCCACCCGCAGCTGTACCACCTCGCGGGGGCTGACACGGCCTACGGCCACTTTAGAGATGATGCGCTCCAGGTCGCCGACGTGGTGCAGCTGCTCGTCGATGAGCTCGCGAAATTCGGGTTGACGGAAGAAATAGTCCACCACGTCGAGGCGTTCCTCGATGGGTTTTTGGTCCTTCAGAGGAAACACGAGCCAGCGGCGCAGCAGACGGCTGCCCATGGGCGAGACGGTACGGTCTACCACGTCGAGCAGCGAGCGGCCGTCGTCCTGCATGGGCTGTATGAGCTCCAGTGAGCGTATGGTGAACTTATCGAGCCGCACATATTTCTCCTCCTCGATGCGCGCTATATTGGTGATATGGGCTATCTGGGTGTGCTGAGTGAGCTCCAGATATTGCAGAATGGCACCGGCGGCAATAAGACCGTTGTGCAGATGGTCTACGCCGAAGCCTTTCATTGACTTCACCTGGAAGTGCTTCAGCAGCTTCTGGCTGGCGGTCTGCTCGGTGAATACCCAGTCGTCCATCTGAAAGGTGGTATAGCGGGTACCGAAGTAACGCTCGAAGTCCTGCCGGCGGTCGCGGTCGTAGAGCACCTCCTTGGGCTGGAAGTTGCCCATCAGTTTGTCCACATAGTCGTAGGTACCCTCGCCGACAAGGTATTCGCCGGTGGAGATGTCGAGAAACGACACACCGCAGGCGCCGCGACCGAAGTGTACGGCCGCGAGGAAGTTGTTCTCCTTATAATTCAGCACATTATCCGAGAGAGCTACGCCGGGCGTGACGAGCTCGGTGATGCCGCGCTTGACGAGTTTCTTCGTCAGCTTCGGGTCCTCCAGCTGGTCGCAGATGGCCACCCGCTTGCCTGCGCGGATAAGCTTAGGCAGGTAAGTGTCCAGCGCATGATGGGGGAAGCCCGCCATCTCGTCGCCCTTCACGCCCGCACCGTTGTTGCGCTTGGTCAGAGTGATACCCAGGATGCGTGCAGCCTCCACGGCATCGTCGCAGTAGGTCTCGTAGAAGTCGCCACAGCGGAAGAGCATGAGCGCCTCGGGATGCTTGGCCTTGAGGTCGAAGAACTGCTTCATCATCGGCGTCAGCTCGCCGTTTTTCTTTGCCATAGTCCTAATAGGTTTTAGTCTGCAAAGATACAAAAAAGTGGCGAAACACGGGTTCCTTTTTTGGAACATTAACCATTTTGTGTTATCTTTGCAGGGCAAAAAACAAACATACCATGGACCGCGAAGCATTTGAGAAGCGAAAAATCTATGCAGGAACGACGAAAGAGTCGATGCGCCGGCGAAGTATCAGCAACGACTATTCCGCACGTCGCATGTATATGATCACCATCGTGACCGAGGGAAGGCGCCATCTGTTTGGCGAGGTGCGGGGCCGCGGCGAGGCGCCCGCCGGCAGTGCCGATGCGCCGCATATGGAGCTGTCGGAGCTCGGCGAGGCGGTGCAGGAGCAGTGGTGGGGCATACACGCTTACTACCCCGAGATAGAGGTGATGGCTCTGCAGATGATGCCCGACCACCTGCATGGCATTCTCTTTGTAAGACAACAGATGAAGAAGCCGCTAGGCACGGTGATCCGCGGGTTTAAGACGGGGTGCAACCGCGCCTTCCGGCGGATTCTTCCTTTAGCTGCGACACAGTCGCAACACACGCAACAAAGGGCGACCGGAACTGCAGCGGCGGCGGGAACAGCAGAAGCGGGGACAGCAGGAGCAGCGGCGGGAACAGCAGGAGCGGCAGCGGCGGGAACAGCAGGAGCGGCAGCGGCGGGAACAGCAGAAGCGGCAGCGGCGGGAGCAGCAGCAG
>Ga0256405_10000668_pt1 | contig 109193 bp, 90 predicted proteins | sample RumenRJG_02DNA_FD_189096 | JGI IMG/M metagenome (GOLD analysis project Ga0256405, IMG submission 189096) | Bovine rumen microbial communities from Lethbridge, Alberta, Canada - RJG_02 | ecosystem: Host-associated > Mammals > Digestive system > Stomach > Rumen | place: Canada: Alberta...
TGGCCGCGCGGCCAGGGGCGGGACGCCCCTATGAGCGCAATAAATATCCACAAACTACACCGTTGAATCGAAGTGATGACCTATAACCCAACTTCTGTCCGAATCATTTGGAAAATCCATAAGAATATATAGGAACTCAAAACGTTATTTACAATACAAGCAAGTGGATGATACAAAAAAAGGATGGCGATTTGCCATCCTTTTTGTGACGCCTGCAGGATTCAAACCTGCGACCTTTTGATCCGTAGTCAAATGCTCTATTCAGCTGAGCTAAGGCGCCATTTCAAGGGTTAAACCCTTTATTATTCTGCAGTCTCCTTAACTACGAGCTTCTTCTCCTGGATACGTGCCTTCTTACCGGACAGGTTGCGGAGGTAGAAGATTCTTGCCCTGCGAACTTTACCAACCTTGTTGATCTCTATGCTCTCGATTGCGGGTGACTGGAAGGGGAAAATCCTTTCTACGCCAATACCGCTGGAAACCTTACGGATGGTGAAGGTCTTGGTGAAAGGATCAGCTCCTGAGATCTGGATCACTACACCTCTGAACTTCTGAAGTCTCTCTTTATCTCCCTCTTTAATCTTAAGGGTAACGGTGATAGTGTCACCGGCCTTAAATTTGGGGTATTCTGCAACTTTCTCGTTCTGGAAAGACTGCTCTACTAATTTAATCAAATCCATAATACTATGTACTTTAGCGCAACGTTACTGCATGTCTTGTAAGAGGTTGCTTTGTTTTTCGGGACTGCAAATGTAGGTATAATTTATTTATCTGCAAACTTTTTCTTCAAAAAATCAGAAATTTTCCCTCATTTTTTCAAAAAGGTCCCTGTCTTCGCGGTTCGGATCCGGCCTGAATGCCTCGTTATCCTTTATGCTTTCAAGTACTTCGCGTTCTTTCTTGGACAGCTTGCGGGGTATCCATACCAGGAATTTTACATAAAGGTCTCCGTTGCCGCTGCCGCTGTAGTTTTTAAGTCCGGGCATGCCTTTCCCCTTCAGCCTGACTATCGATCCGGACTGCGTTCCGGGCTCGACTTTAACCTTGAAGGAGCTGTCCAGACCGGGGATGGTCACATCTGTGCCAAGCATGGCCTCCGTGACAGAAAGGGTATGAGTGTAGAACAAATCTTTTCCCTGACGAAGGAAGTACTGGTGGGGGAGTTCCTCTATCAGTACAAGCAGATCGCCCTTGGGGCCGCCCCACTGGCCTGCGTGTCCGGCACCGGTTACGGTAAGCTGCATGCCGTTCTCTACGCCTGCGGGTATGTTAACCTTTACTGATACTCTCTTTCTTACAACGCCGGTTCCACCGCAGCTGCGGCAGGGATTCTTGATCTCTTTACCGGTACCACCGCAATAAGAGCAGGTGGTGTAAGTTATGGTCTGTCCAAAGATGCTGCGGGAAACATGCTCTTCCTGGCCGCTGCCGTGGCAGTGTGAGCAGGTCTGGATGTCGCTGGCGTTCTTTGTTCCCTTGCCGTCGCAATCAGGGCAGGGCTCGCTGCGCTCGATGCTGACTTCTTTCTCTACGCCGCGGGCGATTTCTTCAAGGGTGAGCTTTACGCGAGTGCGGATGTCGCGGCCGCGGAAAACCCTCTCCTGGGGCCTTGCACTGCGTCTTCCGCCAAAACCTCCGCCAAACATATTGTTAAGGAAGTCGTTCAGGCCGCCGCCAAATGCTCCGCCGAAGCCTGCGCCTCCGAAGAGGTCTTCGAAGTTGATGTTGGAGAAGTCCGGCGCACCCTGTCCGTCAAGTCCGGCGTGACCGAAGCGGTCGTACTTGGCCTTCTTGTCGGGGTCGCTCAGCACGGAATAAGCCTCTGAAGCTTCCTTGAAGATTTCTTCTGCCTTCTTCTTTTCTTCTTCAGAGTCGTTTACGTGCTTATAGGGGTGCCATTTAAGCGTAATCTGCTTGTAGGCAGACTTAATCTCGTCTGCCGATGCATTCTTGTTTACGCCAAGGACCTCGTAGTAATCTCTTTTTGCTGCCATATTCTAACCTCCTATTGGCCCACTACAACTTTTGCATACCTAAGTACCTTTCCGTCAAGCAGATATCCGGTCTGGATAACGTCGTAAACCATACCTTTCTTTTCCGGTTCTGCCACGGGAATCATAGCCTCTGCCTCGTGGAAGTCAGTGTCGAACTTCTTGCCCTGGGCTTCGATTCTTTCGAGTCCGCGGGTCTTGAGGTAGGCGAATAGCTTGTTGTAGATGAGTCCGGTGCCTTCTTTTGCGGCCTGGTCCTGAGATTTTTCAAGTATCTTCATTGCGCTCTCGCAGTCGTCCAGGACGGGCAGAAGGCCTTTGATGGTATCTGCTGCGGCGCTGCTGACGATGGATGCGTGCTCTTCCTTTGTTCTCTGGCGGAAGGTGTTGAATTCTGCCAGAAGCTTAAGGTAGTCGTTCTTCTCTGTTGCAAGGTCGTTCTTTGCTTTTTCAAGCTCTTCTTTTACCTTTGCGAGTTCTTCTTCCATTGCCTTAATGCGTTCATCTTCAGCAGGTTTCGCTGTCTGTTCCTTATTCTTTTTATCTTTTGCCATGATATAGCTTCTTTGTTCTTTTTATTGTTCGTCCGTATATACCCACAAAAAAACTGCCAATCTATTCATATATGACAGATTGTCAGTTTGTACGGCATTGAGATTTGTGAAGCATTAAGACCAGGGGTGGGTTGAAAGGTCGTGCCACCCCCGGCTAGGGGGAACGTCGCGCAGCGACAAGGGGGTCCGTCAACCCAGCCCCTGGTCTTAATGTGTTTATAATCCTTTGGCCTTACCTTCATCCCAAATGGCATCCATCTGGGCAAGAGTAAGATCATGCAAAGACTGCCCTTTGCGGATAGTCTGCTCCTCAAGATAAGTAAAACGACGTTTGAACTTAGCACAAGCACGCTGTAGAGCAGTATCCGGATTCAAACCATAAAGACGCCCGGCATTGATAACAGCGAACATATAGTCACCCAACTCCTCTTCAGCACGATCATAAGCAGCCCTGAACTCCTCTGACGAACCCTCCTCGGGAGCCAGAACAGAAGGATCCACATGACCGCCGGCGGCAGCCATGGCGTCAAGCTCGGCGCGAAATTCGCCCATCTCCTCCTTAACCTTATCCCAAACCTGCTGCGGCTCTTCCCAATCGAAACCAACACCACGAGCCTTATCCTGCATAGAAAGCGCCTTAAGGACGGACGGCGTAGAATTGGGGATGCCGGAGAGCACCCTCTTGTTGCCGCCTTTTTCCTTGGTTTTGATGGTCTCCCAATTCTTGGACACCTCTTCCGGGGTCAGGCCCTCGCTTTTGGCCGGACTGCCATCCGGAGCAAAGATGTGCGGATGGCGGAAGATCATCTTCTGGCACAGTTTCTCTGCCACGTCGGCAATGTCGTACTTACCCTCCTGCTCTGCGATTTTGGAATAAAAGACGATGTGCAGAAGGACGTCGCCCAGCTCTTTTTTCAACTCTTCGTCGTTGTGGGCCATAACGGCATCGGACAGTTCATAAACCTCCTCTACCGTCATAGGACGCAGTGTATCAATTGTTTGCGCCTTGTTCCAGGGACAGTTCTCCCTAAGGCGGTCCATAACATCCAAAAGGCGCCCGAAGGCCGCCAGTTTTTCTTCTCTACTGTGCATAAGTTATAATCTTGGAATCGCCCCATACGGACACAAGCATTCCGGCATCGCGGGCTGTTTTAATCAGGGTGTCGTTAACCATTTCGTCCTGGAAACTGATCCACTTGGGCGTAAAGTCCAGAAGGGACATGAAATCTTCGTAGCTACCGCATTCAGTATCAACAAGATAGCATAGGTCAAGGGACGGATATTTCTGATGGATATAGTTAAGGGCGCGGTCGTCAAAACTCTCTATTACCAGCCTGTCGCCAAGGCCCTTGGATAAAAGTACCTCAAGGCAGCAGTCTACAAAGAGCTTGAATTCCGGCCAAACCTTGCCCTCGCCGGCTCCTGAGCCGCTGTTGATGGCAAAAAAGTAGCGTACCGCGGGCCATTTTGTCCAGTTCATATAGGCCTCGATGCGGTCTATAAGCTGGCCTGCATCCACTCCTTTTTCCTGAGTGTATTTTGGGTAGGAGTCGCGAAGCAAAATAACATCGCCGCGCTGGGTAAGCTGAAGGGCCGCTTCAATTGAAACGAAGCCTGAATTTATTGCTGTAAACACTTCATCCTCAATCTCTTGCGCGGTTTTATCACGGGCGTCAAAATGAGCGCATGACGGCTGCTCGGAATAATTGGCACCATGGTAGGCAAGGTCCAGTTTGCCGGCTTTGTTAGAGTAAACGATGAAGCCGTAAGCCGCATGGGGGTCAGGGACTTCTCCGTCAATCAGAATCCTGGTTTCGGGGGGCACAAGAGCCTTGACGCCTTTTGCAAAAGCCTGAGCCGCAGGACCATTGTCCTTAAGGCAGATTACAAGGTCCTTTCCTATGAAAAACGCCTGGTTTTCAGGACCTTGCGCGGGCAGCATATACATTGCGATCTTGGCTTTCGCCAGCTGCTTGTTAACCTTTTGTGCATATGCCGGAGCTACGTTCTTGGTAAGGATGACGCCTGCTGTAAGGCCCTTGATTCGGGCCGTAATGGCCTTATCTACAAGGCTGGGGATGAATTCTTCTTCAAAAGATGCAAACTGCTCTGCATCAGTTATTTGAAGGAAGGGGATTGCAAAAAGGGTATAGTCCTCTGCCGGGGTGGTGGGAACTATGTCAAAGTCGAACCACCGTCTGCCTTCGGCCTCCTGCCAGAAAACGGGGATGCCGTCCTGTTGCTGGGCTGCGAAGCAGTAAGGCGTTACAATCTGGATGTAGGGCGTATCGTCCGACACATCAAAGGCAAAGGTGCCGTCGGCGGCGGTGCTGGTGAAGGCGGTTCCGTCCGTTACGATCACCCCTTGAAGCAGCCTGGGACCACAGTGCACCCGGCCTTCCACCCGCTTGGCAAAGGCTGGTATGGACATCAAAACTGCTAAAAGGTATATTGATAAGATTCTTCTCATTACGTAAGTGTCGTGCAAATATATGAAAAATTCGTATCTTTGCAGGCGATATGTGTAAGAATATAGCAGTTATAGGCCTTGGCCAGATGGGTTCAGCCCTTGCCCTTGTTGCAGCGAAAGCAGGCAACAAGGTGGTAGCCGTAGGTACTCCTCAGGATAAGGCAATCATTGACTCCTGCATCAGCGAATACGGACGCCATCCCAATATAGAACAGCATTTCCCGGATAACGTAACCTTCTGCTATGCAGAAAGTTGGAAGGCTGCGTGCAAGGATGCTGATTTTGTGATCGGCGCCATATCTTCCTTCGGAGTAGATTGGTTCCTGGACGACATCCTCTCTAACATGGATCCTTCCAAGGTGGTGGTTTCTGCTGCCAAAGGTCTGGTTGACCATGAGGACGGAAGCCTTGTTTCTTACCCCGAATACTGGGAAGCCAAGCTGGCAGAAAGAGGCATCAAGCGTGACATCTACGCTATCGGCGGTCCCGGAACGGCAGAAGAAATCCGCCGCGGAGAACATACCCACGTGGCAGTCTGCGGCCCGGATAAAGAGATTTTAAAGATGATAAAATCGGCCCTGGAGACCGATACCTTCCATATTTCCCTCACTACAGACGTTCACGGACTGGAGAGCGCCGTGGCCATTAAAAATGCATACGCCCTTGGCGTTGCAATGGCCATCGGATACACAGGCCGCCAGGACCCTGAAAAGAGCCATTTCAATTCACAGGCTGCCGCCTTCTACCAGGCATCCAAAGAAATGGTGTCCTACCTTAAGGCAGAGGGTGCATCAGAAGACTGCATAATGATTGGACTCGGAGACCTTTACGTAACCGTAACAGGCGCCCGTACAAGAAAGATCGGCGTGCTGCTGGGAGAAGGCAAAACCTACGCCCAGGCCACTGAAATCTTGTCCGGAATGACCCTGGAGTCCATCGTAATCATTAAACGACTGGCCCGCGCCGTAAAGATTAAGGCTTCCCGCGGTCTTGTAGACCTTAAGGATTTCCCTATGCTTACTTTTGTAGACGAAGTCCTTGAAAAAGATCGCATCCAGGAATTCCCTTGGAAAGCCTTCACCTTCAGTGATATTTAACAGGCGCGTAAGGGGATTACTGATTCAGAGCATCAGCAGACTTGATGAAGCGGGACAGATCAGCATCAGAAACATGGTAATTCTGCATCTCGCCAGAGAAGTAGCTGTCATAAGCTCCCATATCCACGAAACCATGACCTGACAGGTTAAAGAGGATGGTCTTAGCCTCGCCGGTCTCCTTGCATTTCAGCGCCTCACGAATGGTAGCCGCAATGGCGTGGCAGCTTTCCGGAGCGGGAATGATACCCTCTGAACGGGCAAACAGAATACCGGCTTCGAAGGACTCAAGCTGCTCTATATCAACTGCTTCCATAAATCCATCCTTCATCAGCTGTGAAAGGATCACACCTGCACCGTGGTAACGAAGTCCACCGGCATGGATGGCTGACGGCTTGAATGTATGGCCCAGGGTGAACATCGGCAGAAGGGGAGTCTTGCCGGCCTCGTCACCAAAATCGTATTCGAACTTACCCTTGGTCAGTTTAGGACATGAATAAGGCTCTGCGGCAATGAAACGGGTCTTCTTGCCATCCAAAATATTGTGCCTCATGAAGGGGAAGGCAATGCCGGAGAAGTTGGATCCGCCGCCGAAGCATGCAATCACGATGTCCGGATACTCGCCGGCCATCTCCATCTGCTTTTCTGCCTCCAGTCCTATTACGGTCTGATGCAGGCAAACGTGGTTGAGCACCGATCCAAGGGCATATTTGCAGTTGGGAGTGGTTACAGCCAGCTCGATGGCCTCTGAAATAGCGCAGCCCAGGGAGCCGCGGTCGCCGGGATTAACGGTCAGGATATCCTTTCCCGCGCGTGTGGACATAGAAGGAGAAGGAGTGATGGCTGCGCCGAAGGTCTGCATAATTGAGCGGCGGTAAGGCTTCTGCTCGTAGCTGACCTTAACCATATATACTGCGCAGTCGATGCCGAACTTCTTGGTGGCATAGGATAGGGCACCGCCCCACTGGCCTGCACCTGTCTCTGTGGTAAGGTTGGTTATGCCCTGCTCTTTTGCATAATAGGCCTGGGCAATGGCCGAATTCAGTTTGTGGCTGCCTGCCGGCGATACGCTCTCGTTCTTAAAATAGATGTGTGCAGGCGTGCCAAGGGCTTTTTCAAGCTCGTATGCGCGAACCAGCGGGGTGCAGCGATATGCGGCATATTCCTCGCGCACGCGCTCCGGAATAGGAATCCACACGTCCTTCTGGTTCAGTTCCTGGTCTGCGCAGGCCTTGCAGAAGATAGGGTAAAGGTCTTCAGGTGCCAACGGCTGCCTGGTTCCGGGATGAAGGAAGGGGAGGGGCTTGTTGGGCATAACTGCCTGAATGTTAAACCATGCTGTAGGGATTTCGCTCTCCGGGAGCAAGAATTTTTTAGTTCTCATAGTAATTTTTAGTTAACGCTTATATATAATTTCAATTATTGACACAAAAAAAGTGGCGCGCTGTGAGCACGCCACCTGATTTTCAGGACTACATACAACGGGACGCTCACAGCTTTTGACTGGGAGTACGCCACCAAAGATTATTAGTCCTATAACAACTCATTTTAATATGAAAACTGAATCTCCTCAAATTCAGCTGACCCAAATATAGGGACAATAAAATTAATATCCAAATTTTTCTTACAATTTGTAAGCTAAAAGTTTTTTCCAAGGGCAAAGAAGAAGCCCGTTTTATGCAGGGCGCTATTCCACTGTACACCAAGGCGGAACGGGCCTGCAATGGTGTTCCAGCCATATTCGATGGCTGCTCCATGAATACCTTCAGGGGTATTCCTGCCAAACATATGCTTAATTGAAGATGCGCCGGCTTCATAATTGTAAGTTGCCGTTATGTAGTGGTTGGCGGCCAGGCGGAAGCGAAGATCTGCGCGTCCTATCATGGTTACATCAGCAAGGCAGAAGGCCCCGTTGATTCCTGCAAAAGGCATCTGCTGGTCAAAATATCGTCCCGGCATCATGCCGCCGGCAAAGTTAAAGTACGGCAGCGGGAAGACTTCTCCGGAATTATACCGTCCATAGAAGCTGGGAATAAGGGCCACGTAATTGTTCAAAGGCAAAACCGCGCTTGCATCTACGAAGACTCTGTGGAAGCCGTATTTGCTTGTTTCTTTTTCAAAGGGATGCCAGCTGTACCTGCCCCTGATCCTGTAACCTGAGGAAGGGTAGTATTCAGAGTCGAACCTATCCAGGACGGCTTCTGCGAAGGCACTCAGGTAGGTGTCTTTTGTGCCCGGAATCTGCACGGAACCGGATGATTCTCCCGTCCTGTACAGAAGGTCGCTACGGATAGATCTGAAGTTGAAATAATCAAACCTGACACCTAACTTAACATCGGTAAAGCTGCGGCTGAAGTTAGATATGAAGATGTCCTGGCGGAACTGATGGAAGGTGCCCTCGAAGCTCTCGTCGCCAAGGTAGAAGTTATTCCTGTCTACGTAGCGGTAAAAACTCTCTGCACCGACGGCTATGCCAAGGCCTGTCTTATATCTGTAAATAGCTGATACGTAAGGGTTTGTTCCTATCTTTCCGGTAATCTCCAAAGATGAACCTTTGACGGAATTGACGTTGAAGCCAATGTTCAGAAGCACTGACACAAGTTCTTCGTTGTCGAATCTTGCGCCAACTGCAGCGCGGCTGACAGGCCCTTTAGCACAGTTTATTTCAAGGTCGTAAGGCTCGTCATGGCCGATAATCCTGTAGCTTACGCTTTCAAAGGCGCCGCTGCCGAAGATTCTGGCAACTTCTTCCTCAATTTCTTTCTTGCCGACCGGCTTTTCTGTCAGGTTGATGTCATCTATCAGTGATTCAGCATCTTCCTGCGGTATGCCTACAATCCGAACTTCGCTGATCTGTACCTTCCGCTGCCCCAGATCTACATAATTTTTGTCCTCCGAAGGCATGGCTTTGTCCGGCAAAACGGGGGCAAGGACCTTGGCAAGATCGTCTGCCTTGGAGGTGGCAGCTTCGTAGCCGCGGTTTATCATTACATCCACGGCCTTGGGATGGAAGCTTAGCATATCGAAGCCATCGAGGTCCGGATAAATGAGGACATCCGTCATGGCTACGTTCTTTTCGTATATCTGATGAGCGAACAGGTTCATTGTCTGCATCATCAGGTCCATCATATTGTTGGTGTTGTCGTAGTCCTTGGCCTTATCTGCCAGGGTGATGCCGATGACAATGTCAGCCCCCAGCTTGCGGGCGATATCGACCGGAAAATTATCCCTCAATCCGCCGTCAACCAGCACCATTCCGTCCGTACGGATCGGTGCAAAGAGGAAGGGGATGGACATGGTGGTGCGCATCGCAGTGGCAAGGTCGCCGTCGTACCAAACCTTTGCCTTTCCCGTCACCATGTCCGTTGCAACGCAGACGAAGGGTATGGGTAGGGTAGAGAAGGAGCGGTTGTCCTGCCATCCGGCAGTCAGGGAAGTAATCAAATTGTTGACATTATGGCCGGTGACAAGGCCTCCGGGCATGCTGGCTGCTATCTTTTTGGCAATGCTTGTCTTGCCCTGCGACAGCTGCAGGCCGTTCTTGTAAAAGGGTACGGTAAGCAGATATTTGGCATCGTGCTTCTTCCTTTCGTAAGAGATGAAGCGGGATGGAATGCGGTCGCTAAGGGCCTCTGTCCAGTCCATGTTGCGCATCAGGGAGTCCAGGTCCCGGGACCTGTAACCAATTGAATACAAGCCACCTACCAAACCGCCGATGCTTGTGCCCAGCACTATGTCCACAGGCATGCCGATGCTTTCCAGGTAGCGAAGTGCGCCAACTTCTGCAGCCCCTTTTGCGCCGCCTCCGCTCAGTACCAGTGCGACGGTAGGACGATGTGCCCTTATAGAGTCCAAATGTGCCTTGAAAGGCAGTTGGGCCAGGCTGTCGGCCTCCGGGGTTACGGTTACCAGTTCCTGGGCGTTTGCTGCCGCTGCCCCGATAAGCAGTAAGGCGGCAATAGTGGCGATGGCGGTTTTACGAATCATTGTTATGCGGTATTGTGCTTGCCGGCCAGAAGACCGCAAGCGGCGAATATGTCTTCTCCGCGCGAAGCGCGAATAGTGCAGGTTACGCCTGCGGCGCCAAGGCGGTCGCGGAACATCTCCATGACGGGGTCAGGCGACGTTCCGTAAGGGAAGTCCGGAATCTTGTGGAAACGGATCAGGTTGACGCGGCAATGTACGCCGCGAAGCAGGCGTACAAGGGCGTCGGCGTGACGTTTGTCGTCGTTGAAGCCGCGGAACATTGTATATTCGAAGCTTACGCGCCTCTGTCCGGAAAAATCGTACTGACGCAGCAGGTCAATCACCTTCTCAAGAGGGTAGGCCTTCTGGACAGGCATCATTTCAAGACGCTCGTCTGCAAAAGGGTTGTGAAGGCTTATGGCAAGATGGCATTTGCAGCCCTCCAGATAGTCTTTCAGCCTTGGCAGTACGCCGATGCTGGACAGGGTGATGCGCTTGGGGCTCCATGCAAAACCCCAGTCTGCTGTAAGCACGTTGATAGCGGCCATCACTTCTTCGTAGTTGTCCAAAGGCTCTCCCATGCCCATGAAAACGGCATTTGAAAGATCGTCGGACTCTTCGATGGCGATGAATTGGGACAGAATATCGGCGGCGGAAAGGTTGCCGTGGAAGTCCTGGCGTCCTGTCATGCAGAACTTGCAGCCCATCTTGCATCCGGCCTGCGAACTAACGCACAGCGTGCGGCGGTCTTCGTCCGGAATCATCACCGCCTCTACCGTAAACGGCGGGCGGCCTTCGAAGGTGATGGGAAAGAGATACTTGCGCGTGCCGTCGGCGGAAGTGAAGACTTCCGTGGGCTCAGTTATGCCTACCTCGTAGTCCTGGGACAGCCTTTCACGCGCGGCCTTGGACAGATTTGTCATCTGGTCCAGGCTGCGGACTTTTTTCTGGTACATCCACTGGGCAATCTGCCCTCCGGTATAGGACGGCAGGCCGCAGGAAGCGGCTATCTCTTTAAGTTGCGCGGGAGTTTTTCCCAACAATCTGGTCTTGCTCATATTGCTGCAAAAATACTGAAAATAATTTTCAGTTTAAGCGCCTTTTTTAATATCTTTGCATCTACGGTATCCTATATGGACTAATTAAATAATTTATTATGGCTAAAGAAGCAGTAGCACAGGACAACGCAGGCAAACTAAAGGCCCTGCAGGCAACAATCGACAAGATTGAAAAAGATTTTGGTAAAGGTACCATCATGAAGTTGGGAGATCAGCCACAATATGATGTCCAGGTGATTCCAAGCGGCTCGGTTGCGCTTGATCATGCATTGGGTATCGGCGGCTATCCAAGGGGCAGGATAATTGAAATCTACGGCCCTGAATCCAGCGGTAAGACTACCCTGGCCATCCATGCCATCGCACAGGCACAGAAGCAGGGCGGCATCGCTGCCATGATAGACGCAGAGCACGCCTTTGACCGTACTTACGCAAAGGCTCTTGGCGTAGACCTTGACACCCTCCTTATTTCCCAGCCGGACAACGGAGAGCAGGCTCTGGAGATTGCGGACAATCTTATCCGCTCCGGTGCCATCGACATTATTGTAATCGACTCTGTTGCAGCACTTACACCTAAGGCAGAGATCGAGGGCGAGATGGGCGACAACAAGGTAGGCCTGCAGGCCCGCCTCATGAGCCAGGCACTTCGCAAACTTACTGCAAATATCAGCAAGACAAATACTTGCTGCATCTTCATCAACCAGTTACGTGAGAAGATTGGCGTAATGTTTGGCAATCCTGAGACAACTACCGGCGGTAACGCCCTCAAGTTCTATGCATCCGTGCGTATAGACGTACGCCGCACAACCCAGATCAAGGACGGAGAAGAAGCCCTTGGTAACCGCACCCGCGTAAAGGTTGTAAAGAACAAGATGGCCCCGCCTTTCAAGAAGGCAGAATTCGACATTGTATTCGGCGAAGGCATCTCCCACAGTGGAGAAGTCCTGGACCTTGCAGTAGAAATGGACATCATCCACAAGAGCGGTTCCTGGTTCAGCTACAATGACCAGAAACTGGCCCAGGGCCGCGAGGCCGCCAAGCAGCTGCTCCAGGACAATGTTGAACTTTGCGAAGAAATAGAAGCAAAAGTCCGCGAACAGCTCAAACAGATGAATGATTAAAAAGGCTTCAGACACCGAAATCCAGTTTCTTCCCGGGGTGGGGCCCAAAAGGGCAGCGCTTCTGGCTAGGGAGTTGGGGGTCGGTACCATTGGAGACCTTGTAAAAATTTATCCCTTCAGGCATATAGACCGCAGTACCTTCACCCCTATAGCAGAGGTGGTGCCGGATGCTGCGATGGTACAGGTAAAGGCGCAGGTGGTGTCCGTAGAGACACCGCCAAAACGCCTTAAGGTTACCGTCAAGGATGACACCGGAGAAATGGACCTGGTGTTCTTCAAAGGCGTAAAATATACCGCAGAAAAGCTTGTGCCCGGGGCTGTTTTCACCTTTTTTGGGAAGCCGGCTCTCTTTAACGGCAGGCTTAACATGGTTCACCCGGAAATAGATCCTGCGCCTGCGCCCGGTGCGGCCAGTCAGGCAGGAGTTATGACCGGTGTGTATCCTTCCACGGAAAAGCTGCGTAACGCCGGCATAACCGCCAAGGTTATGAATAAGCTCATGGCCAACGCCTTAAGAATGGTGCTGCCTGAGGTAACGGAAACTCTGCCGCAGTACGTCCTTCAAGAGAATTCCCTGCTAAGCCTGCAACAGGCCCTGCGCAACATTCATTTCCCCAAGGATGCGGAACTGCTTAAAAGGGCCCGATACAGACTTAAGTTCGAGGAGTTGTTCCTTCTTCAGCTGTCGCTGCTTAAGCAGAAGTTCATCCGCAGCCGCGGGGAGAACGGAATTGTAATGGCAAAGGTGGGGGAGGACTTCAACAAATGTTACGACGCCCTTCCGTATCAGCTCACAGGCGCTCAGAAAAGGGTTATCAAAGAGATTCGCACAGACCTTATGAGCGGGCATCAGATGAACCGCCTGCTTCAGGGTGACGTTGGCTCCGGCAAGACCATGGTTGCTGTACTGACGGCTCTGCTGGCTGTTGGCAACGGCTATCAGGCCTGCATAATGGCTCCTACGGAAGTACTTGCCCGTCAGCATTTTGCGAATATATCAAAATACCTTGCCCCTACGGGCGTAAAGGCTGCAGTACTGACAGGAAGCACCAAGGCATCGGAACGCAAAAAGCTGCTTCCGGCCCTGGCTAACGGAGAGATCGGCATAATTGTGGGCACGCATGCCCTTATAGAAGATACGGTTGTTTTTAAGAACCTGGGGCTGGCTATTATAGACGAGCAGCATCGTTTTGGCGTGGAGCAGAGGGCCCGGCTGTGGGGCAAAACCACCGCAGGCCTGCCTCCGCACGTGCTGGTAATGACGGCTACCCCTATCCCACGTACGCTGGCGATGACGCTTTACGGAGACCTGGATGTGTCCGTTATTGACGAGATGCCGCCAGGACGCAAGCCCATCCAGACGCTGCTGATTACAGAAAAGCAGCGTCCCGCCCTGTGGCGTTTTATCAAGGATCAGATAGCCCTGGGCCGTCAGGCCTTCATAGTATATCCGCTTATTTTCGAGAGTGAAAAGCTTGATTATCAGAACCTTGAGCAGGGCTATGAAAAGGTGGTGCAGGCCTTCCCCTTCCCTCCGTACAAGGTGGCCATCGTGCACGGGCAGCAGGCGAATGATGTTAAGACTTTTAATATGGACGCCTTCGTGGCAGGAAGGGCTAACATATTGGTTTCCACCACGGTAATAGAGGTGGGCGTGGATGTTCCCAATGCTTCCGTAATGGTGATAGAGAGTGCGGAGCGCTTCGGCCTTAGCCAGCTGCACCAGCTGCGCGGCCGTGTCGGGCGTGGCGCTGACAAATCCTACTGCATCCTTGTCAAAGGGGATAAGGTGGGTAAGGACAGCCAGCATCGACTTGAACTGCTCTGCAACACAGAGAACGGCTTTGACCTTGCAGAAGAGGACATGAGGATGCGCGGCCCGGGAGACCTTGAGGGCACGCAGCAGAGTGGCCTGCCAATCAACCTGAACATTGCGTCCCTGGCAAAGGATGGTCAGATTCTCCAGGCGGCAAGGGGCTATGCAGAGCGCGTGCTGGCGGCGGATCCGGCGCTGGAACTCCCCGTTAACCGCCTGCTGCGGATAGAGCTGGCCAAGGGTAAATATGAAGTAAAAGATTATAGCAAGATAAGTTAGAGATGCTGGTAGAGATTTGTGCAGATGGGCTTGGTGCGGCGCGCGATGCCGTAAGGGCCGGTGCGGACAGGATAGAGTTGTGCGAGGACCTGTCCTGCGGGGGCATTACTCCTTCGCATGAGGTTTTGGACGAGGCTGCTTCGCTTGGCGTGCCCGTTAACGTGCTTATACGCCCCCGTGGCGGCGATTTTGTGTACAATTACGCAGAGATCCGCTCCATTCTTTTCAATATTGCCTATTGCGGCAATGTTGGTGTGAACGGCGTCGTTATTGGTGCGCTTACTCCTGACGGTCGGGTTGATGTGCCTCTTTGCTGGGACTTCATAGATCTGGCCCGCAGCTACGGGCTTTCCGTTACCTTCCACAGGGCGATAGACCGTACTGCCGATATCATGGAGGCTCTGGATGATGTCCTTTCCCTTGGGGTGGACAGAATCCTTACTTCCGGCGGAGCGGACTCGGCACCGGAGGGCGCGGCGGTCATCCGGCGTATGGTCGAGAGGGCTGCTGGCAGGGCTGTTATTCTTGCCGGGGCCGGAATTACTCCGGAGAATGCCGTAGATCTTGTCAATGCTACCGGTGTAACAGAAATTCATGGTTCAAGAACAACTATAATTAATGCAATTAAAAAGAAATAATAACCTCCATCCTGCTCCCGTTAGATTTGGGGTTAGGTCGCAGGATATAGGTTATTATTTCAATAGACAAAGATTATTAAAGATTGTTACTTCAGAAGATAATGATGGACAGGGTTGTTATTAAACAACAATATGTTTAAAAAGTAGCATGGTTAAAGAGCTGATTAGGAAGTACTTATGGCTGGTGGACCAGTTCAGCAGGGCCTCGTCGCGGGGGCTGACGCTGGAGCAGGTTATGCGCCGCTGGGAGCAGCGCTGGGGAGAGCCATACAACCGCCGCAGCTTCTTTAACCATCGATCCGCCATACTGGAAATTTTTGACATAGAGATTAAATGCGACCGCAGTACAAATCTTTACTACATAGATAGGGAAGAGCTGGAAGACAGCGATACAAGGTCGTCGTGGTTAATCAATACTTTTACGGTTAACAGCCTGCTGTCCATGAGCAAGGAAGGCCTGGCCGGAAGGGTGTCGGTAGAGAACATACCGTCCGGACAGAAGTGGCTGGTGACGCTTATGGATGCGATGCTGCAGGGAGAGGAACTGCTTCTGGACTACCAGAAGTATACGGACAACCCCATGGAACAGCTTACAGTGCAGCCTTATGCCCTTAAAGAGGTAGAGAAGCGATGGTACCTTGTGGCCTTCAGCAAGGCCAGGAAGGCCCTGCGTATGTATAGCCTGGACAGAATCAAGGGGCTTGCCGGTACGGGCAGGCACTTCCGCATGCCGGAAGATTTCGATGTGGATTTCCTGTTCAGGAATAGTTTTGGGGCTTACATTACAGAGCGTAAAGACGTAAGGCATATTGTGCTCAAGGCTACGGAGCGTGAGGCAAAGTACCTGCGGGACTTGCCGCTTCATCACAGCCAGGAAGAACCCCGCCCGGGTATTTTTACCCTGGATGTTGCAATCGGGGAGGACCTGGTTCTTGAGCTACTTCGCCACGGGAACCGCCTGGAAGTACTGGAACCGCAGGAATTGCGCCTTAGAATTGCTGAAGAATTCACTGCAGCATCGGCAATGTATGGGAATAACAATAAATAAAAAATATATGAACTTAATTAAAACTACCGCGGCGCTGGACCTTGCCAGCGGAGCTACCATCGGCACCAGCGACCTTAGCATCCTGGACTTCGGAGCACGCCACTATGACCCCATCGTCCCCCGTTGGACCACGCAAGACCCTCTGGCAGAGAAATACTTCCCGATAAATCCCTACGCCTATTGTGCCGGGGATCCGGTGAATATAATAGATCCTTTTGGTAGAGATACTGTTTTAGTTTTAGATAAGTCCATAAGACCACAAGATAATGGGGCAAAAGGGACAAGCTATACCGCTGAAGTGTATTACATAGGTAATGGCATTGTCTCTAATAAATATAGGGGTAGCTCTTATCCAAATTCCGTATCAAATATCAATAATGCGGCAGCATACAACACGGTAAACGAGGGTACTTATCCATACAATAATAAGTTTGGACATAGCAAAGGAGGGAAAAAAGGTTTAAACATAGTTGATGATGCTGGTTTGAGAAATGTTCCGGCTACTAACCCACAAGGACAGGAGGTTATGGCGACTAATGTAAATGTTCACTCTGGTTTTAGTGATAATGGTAATTATAATAGCCGAGGTTCTCATGCTTGTATTACTATACATCCAGATGATGCAAGTGATTTTTTTGAGAATTTTAATTGGACAAATACCTTAGAGACGACAGGAAATTCAAAAGGAATGATTATTATTTCGAGAAATGAAGATACGAACATTAAACTTAAAAAAGATGTTGGCATTTTACCAAAGAGTTTTTATGACAAGTTTATTAGCTTTATCAATAGCTTTTTGGGACGCAAAAAGTGAAGATAAAAAAGGAGATTTGTCGAATCTCTTTATGGAGATTATTCGTGCATACAGTGATAGAAACGCAGAAGCATTAGAATACTATAATGGCATTTTGTATCAATATCTTATAGAGGACCCAGAGAACTTCATAGTTATTCTTTCAAATCAATCACAATCGGTTAAGAAAAGGGTCTATTATGAAATTCAATCACCTGTTAATGACTCTATTAATGTGCAAGAGTTAGATCTGTTAGTAAATAAAATTTGTAATAATTTTTCATTTTATGTTGTAAGAATCAGGGTGCTGATATCGCTTATTATTGCTAAAGGAAAGTATTCAAACTCTTCCTAGCAGCCGCTGCTCGACGAAGTCTCCGTTCCCGCCTGGCCGAAGAATTCTCCCAAGCCGCCGCGCTATATAATGCAAATAACAAAAATCAAACTATATGAACTTTATTAAATCTACAGCGGTGCTGGCCGCCGCTCTATCAATTATGAGCTGTTCTCAGACAAAGGAAAATGCCGCGAATGACGGCTACATCGGCCCCTCTACTATGACTATTGAGGATGGCAAAATGACCCCGGAAGTGCTTCTGAGCCTTGGAAGGCTGTCTGATCCGCAGCTTTCGCCGGACGGCAAAGTTGTACTTTATGGCGTAAGCTACACTTCCATCGAAGAGAACCGCAGCTGCCGTAACCTGTTCATCTGCAATGTGGATGGTTCTGATGTACGCCAGCTTACAAAGGATGGCAAGAGCATCAATGCAGCCCGCTGGGCAAATGACGGCAAGGCTATCTTCTTCCTTCAGGGCGCTCAGCTCTGGAAGGCTGCTTATTCAGACGGCTCACTTGGAAGCCGCACCCAGCTTTCAGAGGTCGAAGAGGGCGTTTCTGACTACCTTCTTTCCCCTGACCAGAACAAGGTGATTTATGTAAGCACAGTGCCTTCAAACGTCAAGTCTCCGGCCGACAGCGACCCTGCCCTTGACAAGGCTAAAGCCTATGTAACAGAGGACCTTATGTACCGTCACTGGGACCACTGGGTAACTGAACTTCCGCACTCTTATGTTGCAGAAATTGGTTCAGAAAAGATTACAAAAGACAACTCTGTAGATATTCTTGGCGGCCCGGATGTTAAGTTCGAGCTTCCGCTTGAGCCTTATGGCGGCGCAGAGCAGCTTTGCTGGAGCCCGGACGGCAAAAAGATTGCCTACTCCTGCAAGAAGCTCGCCGGCAAGCAGTATGCTTTCTCTACCAATACCGACATCTATGTTTATGATGTTGAGACAAAGGCCGATGTAAAGGTTTCAGAAGCAGGTGGTTATGACACCGATCCCGTTTGGAGCCCGGACGGCAAGTACATCGCATGGTGCAGCATGAGCCGCGATGGCTACGAGGCAGATCAGGTTCGCCTTGCACTTTATGACACCGAGTCCGGTGCCATCAGCTACCTTCAGGGCTTTGACAACAACGTTGAGGGCATTGTTTGGAATGGCAGCGACATCTACTTCAGCGCACTTTATTCCGATGCTGTAAAGGGCATCTTCAAGACCGATGTCAATCTTGCTCCAGCACAGCTTCTTACCCCCAAGGGTGCATGGTACGACTTTGGCAGCCCGTTTGCAATCCAGGAGGACGGAACCCTTCTTGCAAGCTGGTGCAGCATGGATTTCCCTACAGAGCTCGTAGCTATCAAAGAAGGTCAGCCCGTTGCCATCACCAAGGAAAACGAGCATATTCTCAGCCAGCTGAAAGAGCATAAGACAGAAAAGCGCATTGTCAAGACTGTTGACGGAAAAGATATGCTTACCTGGGTTCTTCTGCCCCCGGACTTTGATCCTGCAAAGAAATATCCTGCAATTGAAATCTGCCTTGGCGGCCCTCAGGGCTCGCTTAGCCAGGGCTGGTCATACAGATGGAACTACCGCCTTATGTGCAGCCAGGGTTATGTTGTGGTACTGCCCAACAGGCGCGGCACAACCGCATTCGGCCAGGATTGGTGCGAGCAGATTTCCGGCGACTACTGCGGCCTTAACATTCAGGATTACCTGAGTGCTGCCAAGATGATTAAGGCAGAGCCTTACGTAGGTAAGCTTGCTGCTTGCGGCGCTTCTTACGGCGGCTTCTCTGTTTACTATCTTGCCGGTATTCATGGCGATGTTTACGACTGCTTCATCGCTCACGCAGGTATTTTTGACGAGAAATACATGTACTACGAGACCGAGGAACTCTGGTTCCCCAACTGGGATAACGGCGGCCTTACAGAGTACGCTTACGCGCAGGGCCAGGTTGGCCCCAAGGGCGACGGCGTCACCTTTGGCGGAATGCAGCAGGCAGGATCTCCTTGGAGCAATGCTCCCAAGAGCGTTCGCCACTACACCAAGGGCTCTCCTAATGTAAACGTAACTAATTGGCATACACCTATTTTGTGTATCCATGGTATGATGGATTACCGCATTCCTTACGATCAGGGAATGGCTGCCTTCAATGCCGCCCAGATGATGGGTGTTCCTTCTAAACTCATTGTATTCCCTGAAGAGAACCACTGGATTCTGAAGCCTCAGAATGCACTCTTCTGGCATCGCAGTTACTTTGACTGGCTTGATAAGTGGTGTAAATAACCATGAAGAAAAGACTAATAACCACACTTCTTTTCCTGGCCTCCACCCTTGCTGTAAGGGCGGAGGGCTGGATACGCATCAACCAACTTGGATACTTGCCGCAATCTACCAAGGTGGCCGTGCTTATGAGTACGGAAGCGCTTGACGTACAGGAGTTTACCTTGGAAGAAACCTTCAGCGGCAAAGAGGTTTGGCGTAGCTCCGCCATCCGGGCCACCGGTCCTATGGGCAAGATGGCCGGAACCTGGCGGCTGGACTTCAGCGCATTTACAGGGGAGGGCAGCTACCGGCTCTGCGCCGGTGGCGTCAAATCCCAGCCTTTCCCGGTGAAGCCCACCGTCTATGACGGCACGGCAGACTTTGTACTTAATTACATGCGTCAGCAGCGCTGCGGTTTTAATCCATACCTTAAGGACAGCTGCCACAAAAAAGACGGCATTATCATATACCATCCTGACAAAACCGGCCAGTATCTGGACGTTCGTGGAGGGTGGCACGATGCCAGCGACTGCCTTCAGTACAGCACTACTTCTGCAAACGCCGTTTACCAGATGATGGTGGCCTATAAGGCTAATCCTCAGGTATTTACAGATAGATATGATGCAATGGGCCTGCCCGGAGCAAACGGCATTCCGGACATCGTGGACGAGATTAAATGGGGTATGGACTGGCTGCTTAGGATGAATCCCGGCCCCCGGGAATTCTACAACCAGCTGGCGGACGACCGTGACCACGTTGGCATGCGTCTGCCCCCTGAAGATCAGGCAGACTACGACTGGGGTCCCGGCGGCGCCCGTCCTGTTTATTTTGTAACAGGACAGCCGCAAATGCGCGGACGCAAGACCGGACGTATGAACTCCAGTACCGGTGTTTCCAGCATCACTGCCAAGTTCTCAAGTGATTACGCCCTGGGAGCATCCATTCTTGAACCTTACTATCCGGAATATGCCGCCAAGCTTCGTGAAAGAGCGGCGGAGGGCTTTGTCTTTGGTGAAGAAAAGCCCGGCTACAGCCAGACTGCATCTGTGCTTTCTCCGTACATTTACGAAGAGACCAACTGGGTGGACGACATGGAGCTTGCCGGCGCGGAGCTATTCCGCCTGACGGGCGAAAGAAAATATTTGGACAAGGCCGTGGAATACGGCCGGATGGAGCCTGTGACGCCCTGGATGGGTGCCGACAGCGCCCTTCACTACCAGTGGTATCCGTTCATGAACATGGGCCATGCGCTGGTAGCTGAGCTTGGAAACGGCCGCGTCCGCGCCGAATTCATCCGTAACCTTCGCTCCGGAATAGACCGCACCTGGCAGAAGGCCAAGGATACTCCGTTCATGTATGGTATTCCCGGCATCTGGTGTTCTAACAACCTTACTGTGGCCATGCTCACCCAGTGCATATTGTACCGCGAACTGTCCGGCGACCGCAGCTACGAGCTGATGGAAGGCGCTCTTCGCGACTGGCTCTTTGGCTGCAATCCCTGGGGCGTCAGCATGATAGTGGAGCTGCCCCATGGGGGAGTGTATCCTACCCAGGCGCACTCCTGCTTTGTAGTGCTTAAGAAAGGCAATACTACCGGAGGCCTGGTAGACGGCCCTGTGTACAGTACCATATTCGGCAGCCTTAAGGGCGTAACCATGGAAGGCGGCATAGACTATGAGCTCTTCCAGCCCGGAGACCGAGTTTACCACGACAGTGTGCACGACTATTCTACCAACGAGCCCACAATGGACGGTACGGCCAGCCTTACCTTCCCGCTGTCTTATTACCAGAGCCGTGCCCATGCTGCGGCCGGCCTTGCCAATGAAACGGACAAAAACGTCTGGGTTAACGGCGGAATAATCCGCCGGGACCCTTCGCAAAAGCGTATCACTCTGGTGTTTACGGCTGACGATATGGCTGACGGGGCGGATCGCATCATAAGCACTCTTAAGAAAGAAAAGATAAAGGGAGCCTTCTTCTTTACCGGTAAGTTCTACGAGCTTTATCCGGACATCATACGGCGCCTGCTGGCAGACGGCCACTATGTTGGAAGTCACAGCTACGGGCATCTGCTTTACATGCCGTGGGAGAACCGCGACAGCCTGCTTGTGAGCAGGGAGGAGTTCGTGGCCGACATGCGTCGCAGCTATGCTAAGATGGCGGAGTTCGGCATCGAACCAAAGGATGCGCCGTACTTTATTCCGCCTTACGAGTACTACAATTCTACCATCGCTTCGTGGGCGAAAGATCTTGGCTTACAGGTGATTAACTTTACTCCGGGAACGGGTTCCAACGGGGACTATACTACTCCGGATATGAAGAATTACATGAGCAACAAATACATTTGGGACCGTATTATGAAGTACGAGAAAGAGCATACTCTTAACGGCCATTTCATTCTCATTCATTTTGGAACGTCGCCGCTTAGGACAGAGAAGTTTTACGATATGCTTCCGGGCCTGATAAAGACCCTGCGAAAGAGGGGCTATTCATTTGATTCATTGTAAGTTATGGACGAGCGTCAAAAAAAGGTTTTGGGCCGCCTGCAGGCCCAGTGCTCCAAGCGGGAGTACTGTGTGCGCGATGTGCGTGACAAGGCTCTGAAGGCTCTTGAGGGCGATGCTTCCGCTGCCGACGAGGTTGTGGCTTCGCTGGTACAGGATAAGTATGTGGATGAGGTTCGGTATGCCGGCGCTTTTGCGCGGGAGAAGGCTCATCTAACCGGATGGGGGCCGCTTAAGATTTCTATGGCGTTGTCTGCCAAGGGCATTCCGCGCGAGGCTATTAAGGCGGCGCTGGAGGATGCTGCTGACGATGAGGCGATGGCGCGGCTGGAGGCGCTTTTGCGGGCGAAGGCTCGCACCGTTGAAGGCGAGGCTGATGCCAAGCTCCGCCTTATTCGCTTCGCCCTCCAAAGGGGTTATAATTACGATCAGGTTAAGATTGCTATTGAAAAAATATAACATAGTTGCATGTGCCTGACGGACCCCCTTGTCACCTTTCGGTGACGTTCCCCCTAGCCGGGGGTGGCACGACCTTACAGGCACACACAACTATGTATTAGACAAATTATTATGAGATATTATTCGTTCTTTGTTGCCTGTTTAATAGCTTTGCTAAGCGGATGTAAGCAAGATCTGACAGTGACATCGCCGGATGGCAGCATCAAGGCGGGACTGTACGTTCAGGCAGGCCAGGTCGGCTACTTCGTAAAAGTCGACACCACAGACTTCATATTGCCATCGCCGCTGGGCCTGCAAGCCAAAAGGGGAGTCCTGGATAAGGACTTCAAACTGATGGGCGTAAAGCACGCATCGGCAGAGGAAGAATGGACATCGCCATGGGGCGAAAACAAACAGCACTCAGACCGCCACAATGAGCTTGAAGCCCAATTCAAGAACACCGACGGGGTCATTATGACCATCCGCATGAGGGCCTTTGATGACGGCATCGGCTTCCGGTACGAATACGAGGTTCCGGGCCCCGATACCGTAAAGGTAATGGACGAGCTAACTTGCTTCAATCTTGCCTCTGACGGCACCTCGTGGTCGATTCCCGGCAACTTCGGCACTTATGAACTAGAGTATCGCACCCTGCCGCTGTCGCAGGTTCAGGACGCAAATACGCCCTTCACCTTCCGCCTCCCTTCAGGCCTTCACGGCAGCATACACGAGGCCGCTCTCTACGACTATCCGGAGATGACACTCTCTGCCGTTCCGGATGCAGTGGCACCCTCCTTCAAGTCTAACCTCGCTCCCTGGCCTGACGGCGTTAAGGCTCTCGTACCCAAGAAGTTCCGCACACCATGGCGCGTAATCCTTATAACGCGTGACGCCCCGGGTCTGGTGAATTCGGACTTGATCCTGAACCTTAATGAGCCCTGCGCCTTGGAGGATGTAAGCTGGATTAAACCTATGCGATATGTGGGCGTATGGTGGGGCATGCATCTGGGCATCCAGTCCTGGTATGACGACGGCCGCCATGGCGCGACTACGGCTAATGCAATGAAATACATAGACTTTGCCGCAGCTAACGGCCTTGAGGGAGTGCTCTTCGAGGGCTGGAATGACGGCTGGGCGTCCTGGGGTTCGCGAGACGACTTCGATTTTACCAAACCGGCTGCGGACTTTGACTTCGACAAGGTTGTGGATTATGCCGCTTCCAAGGGGGTTAGCTATATACTGCATCACGAAACCGGCGGAAACATCGTCAGCTATGAAAAGCAGCTGGATACGGCCCTGGACTGGGCTGCGGCGCATGGAATTCATGCCCTGAAGACAGGCTATGCCGGCGGCATATCGGGCGGAAACAATCATCATGGCCAGTACATGGTCCGCCACTATCAGAAAGTGGTGGAGGAGGCTGCCAAGAGGCAGATAATGATAGATGCGCACGAGCCCATCAAGGCTACCGGCATCCGTCGCACATGGCCTAACTTTATGTGCCGGGAGGGCGCCAGGGGTATGGAATGGAATGCCTGGAGCGCCGGCAACAAACCGGAACATCAGACCATACTTCCGTTTACCCGACTGCTTGGCGGCCCTATGGATTATACGCCGGGCGTATTTGATATCACTTACCGTAACATTGTGGGGAATCCCAACCTTAAAGCATGGAATAACAATCATATAGCAACGGACTGCAGGTGCAACACTACCATCGCCAAGCAAATTGCAGACTGGGTTGTGCTGTACAGCCCCATGCAGATGGCCTGTGACCTGATAGAGAACTATCAGGGGCATCCGGCCTTCCAGTTCTTCCGTGACTTTAATGCCGATTGCGACTGGTCCCGAGCCCTTGCCGGAGAGGTTGGGGAGTACATTGTTGTGGCCCGCCGTGCCGGTGACATCTACTACCTGGGTGCCGTTACGGACGAGGTCGCCCGCACCCTGGAGCAGCCTTTGTCCTTCCTTCCCGAGGGCTGCACTTACCGTGCAGAAATCTATGCCGATGGTCCCGATGCCTCCTGGGAGAAGAATCCTTATTCCTACACCATTACCACGCAGGAAGTTACTTCTGCGGACACCCTGACCCTGGCTCTTGCCACCTCCGGCGGTACCGCCATCGTCTTTAAACCCTTGTAAACCATTAGATTACTCGTAGTATGAAAACTTTTTATTCCAGATGGTTGACACTCGCTATTGGAGCACTCTTTGCTGGCTTACCAATGTTTGCGCAAGAAGATTTTGTTGCTGTAGAGGGTCAATTGTTGCAGATGTCCGATGCGGAAATCAGGGCTGCGAATGATAGTATCCTGTCTGAGGCATATCGACTTTACCTTGCAGAGAAGGTGTCTTGGACAATGGAGGATATCTTTTTTGAAAAATGTCCCAGAAAACAGGATTTTCATGGCTGGTTTCAGTATCCAGACAGCACTGTGTACAGCAATCACGGTATTTTCTATAATGCCCAAAATGAGGTGATATATGAGATATCCTGGAATATGGAAACAGGTAACATCCAGGTTTCTGACACGCTTCGTGCTATGAGTGAAAGTGAACTGTCCTATAACAAGATTAGGCTGAAATGCTTGAATGCAGTAAGTACCCTTGAGGGCGTCGGCGCTCCGCCTTCAGGGACGAATTACAGCTACGAGGCTATTCTTCTTGATGAGAACCTGATTCGTGTTTATGTTTTCTTGGGGACAACCCAACATGGCGTGATTCCATTTGGTAGTGATTTTTCATATGATTGCGATTTTGATGGAAATGTCCTGGCTTTCAGAAAGTACCATAACGCTTCAATTCTGGCTCCGACGAAAGTGGATGGTAATCCTGTCTTGCGTATGTACCATTCCCATGTGGATTTCTGTCCGTTGATTGCACCTACTGATATCGCCTTGTTTTTGCTTTATGGATATGAACTGGGTGGACTTGATAGGTTCTCTGTATACAGTCCTTCCTTGAATCTGGTGTTTACTTTCAACACTAACGATTATTCAATCTCTTACGGTCCTCCAGAATGGGTTGCTCTTCCCAAAGATAAACAACAGGAGGTTTCTACTGACTAGCTTTCACCGGGAAAACCGCCGCTGGTCCTTTGTTGATTCCGTTTTAGAACCCATGGTTTTCCATCCCGGTTTCCCTTGGTTCTTTGCCCTTGGCTCCTAGAGAAATCTTTTTGAAATATGTTCAGAGTGTGTCAAGTGTCCCGATTTAAGGACACCTGACACGTTTTGAGGGGATATTCGTGCAAGGTGTCCTGATTTGAGGACACCTGACACGCTTTTAGGTAAGATTCCTTAAAGGAGTGGAAGATTTTCTTAAAATATTGTCCCTCAGTGGGAATTATGTTGGAAATCTTAGGAATACTCTCTAAATTTGTAAAGACACCGGTTATTTGTTCGTCAATGTTTAGAGAACCTTCTTTATGGAATGTGAGTTTTGGCTGGTTTCTACAGATCACCTCAAAGACCGGCTTTGGTTTAAAGATAATGAGGATTTTAAGGCGGGAATGAATATTTCCGCCCAGGTTGCAGCAACTTACCATATGGATGTCATCGCATTTATATTGATGTCAAATCATGTGCATTATGTGCTAAGTTGCAGCTATTCGGAGGCAATCGCGTTTATAGAAAGATTCAAGCGCTTGTATTCACAGTATTATTCTGGCCGGTACGGCTCCAGCGAACTTCTAAGGGGTAATAATGTAGATATCCGACAGATTTATGTGGGAGACGAATCATTTGAGCGTGCAGTCGCCTATGTACAGATGAACAGCGTGGCAGCTAATATCTGTATCAATGCTTCTGATTACTCATGGGGTACAGGGAATTCTTTCTTTAAAACAGAGCCTGCTCGTGGAGTAAAACTTGGTTCTCTAAGCAAGCGTGCCGTGGCCAGGATTGTTCATAGCCGTGTACAGATGCCATACGATTATCTTGTTGGTGATAATGGTGTAATAGTTCCGGAATCTTATGTTAATGTTAAGTTTGTAGAAGACATATTCCGGTCGCCCAAGCGGATGACTTATTTTTTACAAAACTCGTCCAAGGCTAGGAATCGTGAGGCCCTTCCTTCCTTTGACGATCAAATAATACTATCGGCCATTAAGAATCTTTGCGTATCCATGTTTCGCAGACAATCCTTCGATGCTTTGGACGATAGTCAAAAGCAAGAGGTGGTGAAACAGGTAAGATATAGGTTCTCTGCCGATCCGGGACAGATTGCCAGAATTACAGGCCTGTCTTACGATGAGATTACGCAAAAACTTGAAAATTACTAGGTTATGAGGATTGGTATAATAAAGAAAGTTATAATCATTGCGTGTTTAGCTGGGGGTGTAGAGATGCGGGCTGGTTCTGTAGAGGTTCCGGCGGCAGATAGCATAAACGTACTGCGGATGGTGGAGATTCCGGCGGGGAGTTTTGTGATGGGCAGTGATGGCGAGGAGGCTCCTTACAGTCAGGATGAAACACCGGCCCACGAGGTGAGCTTGCCGGCCTTCCGAATGAGCGCCTGCGAGATTACCAACGCCCAGTTCGAGGCCTTCTGCCCGGAGCATAAGGCCTTTAGAGGCAGCGAGTTCGGCATCTCTACTGAGGACGACGAGGCCGTGGCTTACGTAAGCTGGTACGATGCCGTCAATTACTGCCGATGGCTGTCAGAAAAGACCGGCCGGCACTTCCGTCTGCCCACTGAAGCTGAGTGGGAATACGCCTGCAGGGCAGGGACGACAACGCCGTATTACAGCGGGACAGAGCTTCCCGTAGGGGCAGCCCGCAACCAGCAGACAGAACGCGACCTGAAGAAAGTCTCCCTAAAGATTGGCATCAGCAAGCCAAACGCTTGGGGCCTGTATGACATGCACGGCAACGTAGAGGAATGGTGCCAGGATAATTACGCCGGATATGAGGCCGAGTCTTTGAAAGCCCCTGCAGGAATGTATAAAGTCACCCGCGGCGGCAGCAATAACACCCCGGCAGAATACCTTAGAAGCGCCAACAGAAGCGCTGCGCTCCCGGAAGATTTCCACAGCCAGATAGGCTTCCGCATCGTAGAAACAAAATGGCCAGTAGCTCAGTCAGAGCCTGTTTTCATGGAGCCGATACCATATGTCCTGCCGCCCGTGGACGGAACCCCGTTCTACAATCATAACCATCAGCCGGCAGTAACATGGACAGAGGACGGAGACTTGCTGGCAATCTGGTTCAGCTGCGATGCCGAAAGCGGCCGTGAGATGGTGGTCCTGGGCTCGCGTTTCCACGATGGGAAATGGGCTCCGGCAAGCCTTTTCTTCAAGGTGCCGGACCGCAATATGACCGGAAGCTCGCTAATCCATCTGCCATCAGGGGAACTGCTGCACATTAACGGAGTTGGCAATTCCGGCGACTGGCAGAACCTTGCGATGCTTGTCCGCCGAAGCGATGATAATGGCAGGACCTGGTCAGAGCTGAGCTATATTCCAAAACATGAAAAACGCCATCAGGTAATAGCCGGGGGCATAGTTTTGAAGGACGGAACCATTGTGCAGCCGTGTGACGCCGGCCCCGGAGGTAACGACGGAACGGCGGTGCAGATCAGCACTGACGGCGGCCGCACTTGGACTGATCCCTGGGACGGAACTTCTTCCATTGGCGGCATCCACGCGGGCCTTGTAGAGCTGGCAGACGGCTCCTGGCTGGCACTGGGCCGCGGCAACCCGGAGACAGGGGCCGACGGCAAGCCTCACATGCCGCAGAGCATTTCCCGCGACCGAGGCCGCAGCTGGACTATAACGGCCAGCGAATTCCCGCCCATCGACAGCGGCCAGAGGCTGATACTCAGGCGTTTGAACGAAGGGCCGTTGCTCCTTGTCAGCTTCGCAGAAAACGGGGCCTTTGTGGCTCTGTCCTATGACGAGGGTAAGACCTGGCCGGTGAAGCGTCTGCTGACAGACGGCCGGGAACGTACCCTGGAGGGAGGCGCCTGGACGGGCTCCTTCACCATGGATGCCTCCCACAGCGAGCCCAAGGGATATTTTGCCGCCACCCAGACCCCCGACGGCATTATCCACATTCTTTCCAGCCGCCTTCATTACCGCATTAACCTGCCATGGATAGAGAGCAAATAGAATTGCGGGAACTGGCGCACAAGGGTGTGTTCCGTAGCGTTTATGCGCGAAACTGCACGGTGCGGCGCATTGACGCCGCCACCGCGTGCGACTTCCTAGCCAAATACCACCTGATAGGCCCACTGAAGGGCCGCTACCGCTACGGGCTCTTTGTAGAAAAGCCCGGCCGCAGCGGCCTGCCTGCGGGAACACTGGTGGCTGTAAGCGTCTTCTCTGCCGCGCGCACATGGCAGAAGGAAGGCCGCACTGTGCGCTCCTTCGAGTGGCTCAGGGCTGCATCGCTCCCCGACGTTCGTGCCTGTGGCGGCATGGGCAAGATGCTGGAAGCCTTCGTCGCCGATACCCATCCTGACGACATTATGTCTTACGCCGATGCTTCCTGGTCCGACGGTAACGTATATAGCCGCCTGGGCTTTAAACCAGACGGCTATAAAACATTTCCGGACGGCTCTTGCAGCCTTAAATTCCGTTTAAAACTCTCTTAGATAAAGATATACTTCAGTACAAAGAGAACTGCCAAAATCCACATCGTGATGGAAATATCCTTGAACTTGCCGGCAACAGCGTGGCAAAGAACGTATGAAATGACGCCAAGAAGGATACCATCAGAGATGGAGTAGGCGAGAGGCATCATGATAAGGGTGATGAATGCAGGGATAGCCTTGCAATAGTCATCCCAGTGGATGTTCTTTACAGCAGGCATCATCATAACACCGACGATGATAAGTGCAGGTGCTGTAGCAGCGCTGGGGATAGCCAGGAAGAGCGGGCTAAGAAGCAGGGCTACAGCAAAGAGAATAGCGGTTGTAAGGGCTGTGAGGCCGGTACGTCCGCCTTCGCCTACGCCTGATGCACTCTCTACATATGTAGTGGTAGTAGAAGTACCAAAGCAAGCACCGCAAACAGTTGCGATAGAATCGGCAAAGAACATCTTCTCTACACCGGGGATCTCATCGCCACCCTTCTTGATAAGGCCAGCACCCTGGTGAACGCCAATAATGGTTCCCATGGTGTCGAACATATCTACAAAGAGGAAGGTGAATACCACTGCAAGCATATCCCAACTGAGAATCTGGCTCCACTCGAATTTGCAGAAGATGGGGGAGATGCTGTCAGGAAGAGAAACAAGCTTGAGTGAACCGCCCTCGGTATGAGCAAACTGTGTGATAGCCTGGCCGGTGGTGGAATCCTTGATGAAGAGGCCGATAATGGTGGTAATGAGGATACCCCAAAGTATGCCTCCGCGAACCTTTGCCATAACAAGACCGGCGGTTATGAAGAGGCCGATCAGGGCAAGGAGAGCGGTGCCTTCGGTGATATTGCCAAGGCCTACAAGGGTAGCATCGTTATTGGCGATAATGCCGGCATTCTGGAAGCCGATGAAGGCGATGAAAAGGCCGATACCTGCGCCGATGGCTTTCTTAAGCGTGCCGGGGATGGCGTTGATGAGCCAGCTGCGCACCTTGGTAACAGTAAGTACGATGAAGATGAGACCCTCAAGGAATACTGCGGTCAGGGCGAACTGCCAGGTGTGACCCATTCCAAGGCATACGGTGAATACAAAGAATGCATTCAAACCCATGCCAGGAGCCAGTGCAAAAGGCTTCTTTGCATAAAGGGCCATTACAAGAGTACCGACGATGGCAGCAAGGGCGGTAGCGGTGAAGACTGCTCCGCCGGGCATATCCAGGGCGCTGAAGATACCGGGGTTGACGGCCAGGATATAGGCCATCGTAAGGAAGGTGGTAATACCGGCCAGAATTTCTGTACGGATGCTATGCTGTGAGGCATCGAAGCCCAGAGCCTTCGCTAAGAAGTTTGCCATAAAAGACGTCTCCTATCTTAGAATACCCATTTTGTACCGAGGCAAGGACGAACCTTGAAGCCGTCTACGCCGGCGAAGTTGTAAGAGAACTCTACCTCTGTGCCGATATGAAGGTTCTTAACGCCAATCTCTTTACCGATGTTGTACCAAAGCTGAGGCTCTGAAATAGCAACGAATTTGCCAACATTGGTGGTCTCACCCCAAACATCGGCAAAGCCGCTGAAGGTGAGGCCCTCAAGGCCGAAGAGATCCTGGCAGCCCCAAACTACGGTGAACTGTACGGGAAGTTTGCTCTTGATGCCCTTGTTGAAGGTCTTATAGAGGACCTTAAGGTTAAGTGTGTTCTTGAAATCTGCGGTGTGAAGGAAGTAATCCAGACCGAAAAGGAAGTTCTGGTTGCCAAAGCCTACGCCACCATTGTACTCTACCTGAAGGCTGAGCGGAGCAAGTGCAGAATCGTGCCAGAAGTTGAGGCAACGTGCAATCTCCATGTAGCTGCCGCTTACGGTGTGGTTCTTTTTGCCATCGACGCTTCTACCATTGAAGTCGTAATCGATGAAGAAGAAGGTGTTACCCCAGCTGTCATTGTAGAAGCCCTCAAGCGTAGTAGTAACGTGCTTGCGGTTAAAATCATAGAATGTTTGGAAGTTGGTCTGGGCCTTAGCGGTAAGAGCAAGGGCCAAAGTTGCAAAAGCTACTGTTGCAAATTTTTTGAAGTTCATATTGAATGAGTTTTTAAAAAGGTTATCTTTCTTTAAGGTCAAGTAAGGACGTTACTTCTACTTCGTGAGGGATTTCCTGCGTGCGCGGAATATCCGTTATGTCGATGATGAAGTTGGCATACACAGCCTTGGGATTGAATTTTTTCACAAGCCTTACGGCAGCAGCTGCGGTGCCTCCGGTGGCCAGGATGTCATCGTGGATCAGGACAACATCGTCCGGTTCGATGGCGTCGGTATGTATTTCTATGGTGTCAGTGCCGTATTCTTTGTTGTAGGATTCAGATGCTGTTTCTGCAGGCAGTTTGCCGGGTTTGCGGGCCGGGACGAAGGATGCTCCAAGGCGGGCAGCTACTGCTGCTCCGGCAATGAAGCCGCGGGACTCGATACCAACCACTTTGGTTATGCCCTTATCCTTGTACAGATAGCAGATTCGGTTGACAATCTCTTCAAAAGCATCGACATCCTTGAAAAGGGTGGTTACGTCATAGAACTGGATGCCCTTGACAGGGTAGTCCGGTACCACGCGAATCTTGCTGACAAGCTCCCTGCGGATGGAATCCTTGAATTCGTAATCCTTGCCGGGAAGTATTGCATTAAGGACGATTCCGACAATGGCTGCAATGGCAAGGCCGGACAGGGATGTGAATCCAATTGAAATGGCGTCACCTGCACCGTACTTAACACCGATAGCCAAAACAATTACAGCGGCTGCTATAATCACGTTCCTGGCCTTTTTGAAATCTACATTATTCTCTATCAGGGTACGCATACCGACGGCTGAAATCATACCGTAAAGGATGAGCGAAACGCCTCCTATCACGGCTGCCGGCATGGAACTGATGATGGCAGAGAACTTGGGGCAGAAAGACAGCAGTATTGCAAAACCTGCGGCGATGCGGATTACGCGGGGGTCAAATACCTTCGTAATATTAAGCACGCCTGTATTCTCTCCGTAGGTGGTGTTTGCCGGTGCACCGAAGAGGGAAGCCATGGCGGTTGCAAGTCCGTCGCCAACCAGTGTGCGATGCAAACCGGGATCTTCCAGATAGTTAATGCCGGTTGTGGATGAAATTGCACATATATCGCCGATATGCTCTATCATTGTGGCAAGTGAAATAGGCACGATTGCGATGATGGCCGTAACGACAAGACCCCAGTCCGTATTCTTAAGAACGGCAAAGGCGGTATTGTCCCAGCTTACGGGGAGTCCTACCCAGGCTGCGTCATGAACGGCGGAGAAGTCGCAGAGGCCGAAGCATGCGGCTGCTATATATGAGCCAAGTACACCCATCAGGATAGGAATTATCTTGATAAGGCCTTTGCCCAAAATGCTGCATATAATGATAATCGCGATAGCCAGAATTGCTATTCCCCAGTTTTCCATACAGTTGCCTATGGCCGAACCTGCCAGGGTAAGGCCGATGGCGATGATGATAGGTCCGGTAACTACAGGAGGGAAGAACCTCATTACCTTGCCAACGCCGAAGGCGGCGATAAGTCCGGCAAGAATGAAGTAAATCAGGCCGGCGCAGAATACGCCGATGCAGGCGTAGGGGAGCGCCTGGGCCTGGGTGAGTCCGTTAGCCATGCCAAGCTGAACGACGGTTGCATAACCGCCCAGGAAGGCGAAGGATGAACCCAGGAAAGCCGGAACCTTAAGCTTTGTACATAAGTGGAAAACAAGGGTACCCAAACCTGCGAAGAGCAGTGTGGCGGACATAGAAAGACCGGTGATTACAGGTACCAGGACTGTGGCGCCAAACATCGCGAAAAGATGCTGCGCACCAAGAGTAACCATCTTACCGGTACCCAGTTTCTGGGCATCGTAGATGGCTTGGGCGTTGACTTTCATAGAAAATGAGTTATTTTTGTACAAAATTAGTTACTGCGGTGAATATATCCAAGAAATATTTTCTGCTTTTTTGCACAGTTTGTCTGTTGGCGGCGGTTGACCTCCTTGCCGGCGGCCTGAACTATGGCGAACTGACGCAGACAATACTTCTTGAACTGCGTCTGCCGCGCATGCTCTGCGCCGTTCTGGCGGGCATTGCACTGGCCCAGGGAGGCATGCAGATGCAGGCCATCTTCCGCAACCCGCTTGCCGATCCGCATGTCCTTGGAATAAGTTCCGGAGCGGCGCTGGGAGCCTCACTGGCCGCGGCCGGCCTGCTTACCGGTGCGGCAGCCTCAGGCGGGTGGACTTTGGCCGCCGCTGCCTTTGCGGGTGCCATCCTTGCCGGAGTCGGCGTTGTAGCCGTTTCCAGCCGCTTCCAGGGCGTTGCCACCCTGCTTATCTTTGGCCTTCTTCTTGGCTTTATCTTCAGCGCAATCACAACCTTGATCCAGTACTTCGGCTCAGAAGAAAGCCTGAAGCTTTATCATAGCTGGGTTAGCGGCAGTTTTGCCTCCTGCAGCGGCCAGGGCCTAATATATATAGGAATTTCAGCCGTAATCGGCATTTCAATAGCCGCCACTAACCTTAAGGGAATGGATGTCATTCTCTTTGGCGATGAATTCGCCGCCGCGGCCGGTGCAAGGGTTCCGGTCATCCGCCTGAAAGCCCTTCTTTCATGCTGCCTGATGACAGCCACCGTAACCGCTTTCTGCGGCCCTATCGGCTTTGTCGGAATCATCGCTCCGCATATTGCAAAAGCGGTTTTCGGCACCTCTGTCCACAGTAAGCTGATGCTTCCCGTCGCCCTTACCGGTGCGGGTATTACGCTGCTTGCGGACATCATTGCCCAGTTGTTCAGCACTCCCGTTCCTGTAGGGGCTACCATCGCCCTTATAGGCGTCCCGGTCATTATGTTCATCTTATTGGGTAAAAAGCTATGGTAGAGGTACTTAAGGCGATAGATCTGGTTGTTGGCTATAAGCCGGGCGCTCCCGTCGCCGGGCCGCTTAACCTTACCATAAACCGTGGCGATCTGGTGCTTCTTTCCGGGCGTAACGGCAGCGGCAAAACTACCTTCCTTAAGACCGTCGCAGGCCTGCTGACGCCACTTTCCGGCACTATCTCCGCTCCCGGCGCCGTGCTTATTCCCACGCGTATTCCAAAGATCAAAGGCTTTACCGTGACGGAATTCGTCAATACGGGTTTAACCCCAAATTATCATGAGGAGGGGGGTGGGTATCCATCCCGAAGTCTGTCTGTAAGTGAAACACTGGAGCTGCTGGGCATAGCGGAACTGGCCGACAGGGACATATCGACCCTTAGCGACGGACAGTTCCAGAAAGCCTGTCTGGCACCCGCGCTGGCCTCCGGGAAACAGCTAATTTTGCTGGACGAACCCACCGCTTTTCTGGATACAGAATCACGGGAAAATCTGATGCAATTATTGTCATCTTTTACAAATTGCGCCGTAATTGTATCTTCTCACGACATCGCAGCCTGCAAACCCCATTGCAATCGTTTTATATCGCTATAAACTGTTCAAAATAGCCGTAAAACTATTAAAAACCGCTAAAAACGTTTTAAATTTCACTTTACTAGGGGAATGCAGTATGCATAAAACTTGCATTTTTCATAAACGTTTTCTTATTTTGTGCTAAGAAACACCCTGCAGGAGGGGCTATCTTGGCATAATTTGCAGTGAAAATGAAAGTTTATAATATACTGAATAAGTGTATTCTTGCGACGTTAACTATCGTAGTGTTTGGAATTTACGGCAGGGCTCAAGGAATATCTGTACGCAATAACTTACTCTGGGATTTAACGGGTTCGCCCAACCTTGGAATAGAAATACCGCTATCAGAGCACTGGAGCATCGGAGCTAATGGTGAACTAAAAACCTGGCCCCGCTTCTTTCCTTGGGACAAAGGCACCAAAGACGATGCCCGCCAGTGGAAGTATTTCACTGTTGTGCCCGAGGTCCGCTACTATCCGGAAAGTGTATATAACGGATGGTTCTTTGGCGGAGACCTTATCTATTCACATTACAATGCAAGCAAGATACACCTTCCCCTGGGCCTCTTCAAGGACCTTAAGGACAAGCGTCATCAGGGTGACTTTTACGGCGCCGGCCTCTTTGCCGGTCGCAGCTGGTGGATAAGCGACCACTTCCGCATAGAAGCAGAGGCCGGAATTGGCGCCGGCTACAGGAAAGCCAAGGAATTCGAGTGCCAGCACTGCGGAGACGAGCTTGGTACCGTCAAAGGCCTGCAACTTGTTCCTAAGCTTGGGCTTAACATAGCCTGGAACCCTGTTGCCAGAAAGAAAGCAAAGAAAGAAATCACAGAACTAATTAACCAAATAGAAGATTCCCAGCCGCCCGTTCAGCGCGTCAGGACTCCTGAAATCATAGTTCAGAAGCCTGTCGAAAGGCAGCTTACCGCGGTTGAGGAGCTAGCAAAAAACCATCCTTTACTGCATCCGGCCGGCGAATATGTTCCTTATTCAAAGGGAACGGTTGTCCGCAAGATGCCAGGTGCCTTGTACGTATTCTACGAGCAGGGCAGGGCAGAGGTCAAACGCAGTATAACCACATTATCAGGTCCTCGTGACAACGGTCCCGTCATTGACGAGATTCTTTCAATTACGGAGCAAATCCTTGCGGACGAAGCCAGCAGCATAGCCAAGATACAGATCGTTGGCCTGGCTTCGTTCGAGGGTGACCGTTGGCGTAACGCCTCACTATCTCTTGACCGTGCGCACGCGCTCAAGAACTTTGTACAGCAGCACTTCAATATTCCTAACGAGAAGTTCGAGGTTGTTGGTGGCGGTGAGGCCTGGACAGACCTTCGCGACCAGTTGAATGACCTTCTGCTTGCCGGTGGCGGCGCAGATCTTACGGTAGAGGAACTTAAGACAGCGATAGAAATAATTGATACAGAAAAAGATATAGACGTCAGGGAACGTAAATTCAAGGCTGCTGCCGGTGGCAAGATCTATGAAAAGATGCACCGCGGCCTGTTCGCAGACCAGCGCAGCGCAGGTTACCTGAGGATTTACTACGATATAAAAGAAAAGTAAAAATAAAACAACACGCTTATGAAAACTAAAAGGTGTATTGTAGGGATTTTGGTTGCGGGAGCTGCGGCTCTGGCCTGCCTTGTTGCCTGCCAGAAGGAACGCGGCAATGACAACCCCAACTATGACCCCAATAAGAATGAGGTCAATGCCCAGTTTGTATTCAATCTGTCATCACTTGCTAAGACCAAGCAGACAGGTGACAGTACCCAGGTTAATGCCGGTCATTTCAGAGGTATTTCAAACGCATACCTTATGTCAATGATTTCGACAGCTGAAGGGCTCGGTCCTTATGTAGAGAATGGAATTCTTGTGGAGGATCACGACCTGGATAAGATTTATGACCTTTCCAGCGTACTTACACCAAGTTCCATAGCCGGTATGGAAGGCCGTCGAGTCCTGGAAATGTCCCTGCCGCTCAGAACGGACCTCTTCGTATTCTACGGACGGTCCAGTGAACCTGCAGCGGCAGACTATGCCGGATATGGCCATCTTGATAAATATACTGTAGGGAAAGAAGCCGGCTCTGCCAATTTCCAGCTTGGAAAGCGTTTGACGGACGGAAAGCATTTCCGTACGGCAGAAAAGCTTATGGGCGCCATCTTAACCCTTATTATGCAGACTACGGTTGGTACTGCTTACAAGAATCACAATCAGATTAAGGGTGGAGTTTCAGAAGGAGATAAAAAATATATCTATGATCTTTCAGAATCAACTGATGTTGCAGCTGGGGGATACCCGGATAATATTTCCTGGGAATCTTATAAGGATGGACTTTCTCCTTATGACGGGCAGCCGCTTCGTCCTATGGAGATGAAACTTCAGTATCTGTATACCCAGATGACTACAGAAAGAGCCGCCGAGCTCAGGGCTGCATCCGGAGAAGCTGTGAAAAAGATTGTCCAGGACCTTTGGTCCGTAGTTAATTCTGTGCGCTGCGCAGAGCCTACCTGCGAGGCTGAAGCCGTTGCCAAGTATTTTGCCGCTACGGTTAGTAAGCATATAGCCAAGTATTTTAAGACAAGTACTATCCCTGACGATGGTACTTCTATTACCATTTCTGGTTTCCAGACAATGTCAGATATTGTGGAAGCTTTTGATGCGGATGCTAATCCTACTGCCGCAAGTGGTATAGCCAGCCTTTGGCCTAATACTACCAAGGCTGCAGCAGAGAAACCTAATGCTGATTCTCTTGCAACCCTGAAGTTGTTTACCTTGCCTTTGACCAACTTCCCCCTCAACTTCAATATCCCGAGGGGCGCGGCTTATATGAAATACAGTGCTGCCGGCAAGTGCTTCTATTATCCTCAGGACTTTAATGTTTCCGCATTTGGTGGTAATCCGGACGAGACAAAGTATAATGCCAGCAGCTACTATTTCCCCGCAGAACTTTTATACTTTGGTAACAGTCCCATTAGGGCTACCAGTAAAGAAACTTCTGTCAGTTATCCTGATGCTGATGATGATTGGGAAGCCGATGGCTCCTGGTCAGATGACTGGAAGGTAAGTGGTGAAAGCGATAAAGTGCTTTCCTCTACAAGGAAGGTGGCAATGAAGTTCAGTATCAATTACGGCGTATCTATGCTAAAGACCCGGATCCAATATGCTCAGGGTACTATAGAGGATAACAGGGCCGCGGTATTGAAGCTTGATGATCCAGGGAGTACTGAAGGTAACCAGACAATTGCACTGACTGATGATTCATTCATTCTTACCGGTATAATCATCGGCGGACAGCCACAGAATGTGGGTTGGGACTTCCTTCCTATTAAAGATCCTGAAGGAAATAAGGCTACTCCTACTTATGGTTTTGTTTTTGACAGCGCCATAGCAAGTGACGCAAAGGCTATTCCTGTAAATGGAAAGTCAAATCCCAACTACACCGTTGTATTTGACAACTATAAAACTGGAAATACGCAGGATAAGGTATACGTTGCTCTGGAATTTAAGAATAACACCCAGAAAGATATTTACGGCAACGTTAACTTGATTAAGAATGGCGGTTACTTCTACCTGATAGGAGTTCTGGATCCCGCTCAGGCTTCTTCCGGTATTACCTGGCCTACAACTGGACCATACATTCCTCCGTTCAATACAGACGGATCAAGGTCCAATGTCACCAGGGTATTCGTTCAGGACTTTATGACGGATGTTACGTTTACCTTTGGCGTGAACTCCCTTGCAGCCGCTTACCTGACTGTTCCTGATCTTAGGTCAAGTTCAATGACACTTGGTCTGTCCGTTGACCTTAACTGGAGGCAGGGCCTTGTTTATAACAATGTTCCGCTCGGTGGTGGAACCAACTAACAGCATCGGACGTAACCAATAATTTGATAAAAAATAATAAAATATATGACTATGAAACGCAGTATGTTGATTTTTGCAGCCTCGGCTATGGTGGCCTTGATGAGCTGCAGTAAGGAAAAGGAGGCTCCTGCCAATGTAGAGCCTAATCCTACTTACGATCCCAACACCAACACGGTCAAGACTGAGTTCGTGCTGAGCGTGTCTACCGCAAACGGAAAGGATACCAAGACTTCTCCTGAGTTCACTCAGGTGGACGGCACCTTCCTTGGAATGCAGGATGTTCACCTTCTTGCTTATGAGCTTCCGTACGAGAGTGCCTCTTACGGGCATTTCTTCTACACTCCTGTTTATAATGATGCGAAGGTTGGGTCTGTCCGTAACTTCAATCTTGGATCATTGATTCCTTCGGGCGTTCTGGATAGCGAGCATTCATCCAGGGCTATAGAACTATCACTGCCTCTTGGAACCAACGCCGTGACTCTCTATGGTAAGGCTCTCAAGACTTATTCAGATGAAGAGCAGGGTAAAGTTGATATTACCGGAGATGCAGATGATATGACCTCTCTTAAGTTCAGCCTTTGTTCCCGACTGACAAATCAGGGTGCTTTTGATGCCGGTGCATTCCTGTTCTCAAGAATCTTCAATTATCTTCTTGTCGCCGGTGCAGCTGACGAGCGTCAGGGCGGCTTCTGGAACAACCCTGTAGGATCTCAGGACAAGAGTTATCATTTCTGGTTCCCTCTGGATTCAGGCCTTCCTGAAGATACGCCTTATGATGGCAAAGTTGTAAAAATCGGTGATGTCGATTATACTTATAGTACTGCAACTGGCAAGTGGACTCCGGAGCCTTCTGCTGAAGTTTTAGACCAGCTTCCCACTAAAGCTGTTGATGGAGATAAGACTACGGTATCGGGTGTCGAGTACACCTACTACAAAGGCCAGCTTACCTGGAAGCAGCTTGGAAGAATGTATGACTACGAGTATGACGATGTGGAATCTACCAAGTCTGATGCAGTTGCCACAACCGAATCCGGTATAAATAAAATGACACTTTCTCCTTTGGGAGAAGTCCTTGGAGAGGCTTACTCTGTGCTTACCACCATCAAGGCCAGCACTGACGGCAAGTACAAGGAACTTCGTGCCGGTAGCGCCCCGTCAGTCCTGCATACTCTTCACGACCTTCACGCAATCATAGACAGGGCTTCAAAGGCAGAGCCTAATCTTTGGGAGGAGCAGGTGGCTAAACTTATTGCCCAGGAACTTGATACAAGGATTCATTACTTCTTTACTGTAAGCACCTCCACTAATGAATTGGACTGGCTTAGGAAGACGGACGGAACTGTTGATGTAGCTACCACAAAGAGCCACCTTCAGGCTAGCTGTTCTCCCACAGACTGGAGCAAATACGAAGACAGGCTTTCGAATCTTAACATAGAATACTTCTATGATACCCCGCACGGCAACTATGGCTTCCCTACGAACGTAGGCCTGCCTTATGGCTCCGCTATCCTTACCTGTACGAAGGCGACCGACATAAAGTCTACTGACAGCTTTGCTTATACTACGGATATTCCGGCATACGGCTTAGGAGACCAGTCTTTCCCTATTGCAAACTACCGCTATGCTGCAGAGATCCTGTATTATGGCAACTCTCCCATTAGGACAACCGATCTGGTAAAGAAGGCAAGTGATTATCCTAGTGCCATCGATGCCTGGAATACTACAACCTGGTGGAGCGGTTGGGAAGAAAGGTCTGTCGTGAAGTCAAGCACCCGCAGTGTTGCGATGGAAAACAACATCAACTACGGTACTGCATTGCTTGAGTCCACTGTTAAGTTTGCCGACGGCATTACCTCCCTCGAAGACAATAATTCCAAACTTCATCCCGGTGAGGATGATCAGGTAATTCCTCTTGACGGAGTTAACTTCCTTATAACCGGTATTATCGTAGGCGGCCAGCCGAATACTGTCGGTTGGGACTTCACCCGTTATCCGGACTTCGGTGCTTACAGCAGTATGACATATGATGCCAATGCTAAGCATTACAACGTTACCGAAGACGGTAATTTCAAGAATAACCCCTTTGACAAGATGATTTACGACAGGGTAATGACTCCTATTACTCTTGGCGGAAGAAATAATAAAGCGTATACACTTGTGTTTGACAACTATGACGCCACAAAGGCAGAGGATGAGCAGTCAGACGTTTACGTAGGTCTTGAGATCCTGAATCAGGGAGAAGACTTCTGGGGTGAGATGAACCTTGTACGTAAAAACGGTGTATTCTATCTTCTTGGTAAACTTGACCTTTCCGACGCTATTGCAACGGCACAGGCCTCCAGCTCCGATGCTTTCACCGACCTTAACCGTGATTACTATCGTTATCCTCCGTTCAATCCTTCAAATGGTAATACCATCAATGCTCCCCGAGTATTTATGCAGGATTATATGACCAAGGCGGATCTTGTCATCGGTAAGGATGCCCTGAAGCATGCTTATGTAACCGTGCCTGACCTTCGTTCCGGCCAGGTATCCCTGGGCGTATCCATCGATATGACCTGGACTCCCGGTCTTGCCTTCACGGTTCCTATGGGTCAGACTGATTAATTGGTTAAGTTAGATAACTATTTGAATTATAGGTGATTCACTCTATAAAATATCTTTGTTTCCTGATCTTCGGGGCTGCATTCCTGAGTGCGTGCAGCCTCGTGGACGAGGACACTTCAGACTGCGAGGCGGACTATACCATAGATTATGAGCTGTGCCTGGTCACCAATATGACCACGGAACTTCAGACTCAGTTGTCCCTTGATACGGACGTGGCTGTTGCGGCTGCGCTCAGGGATTACCTCTCGGGCATTTTTACGGATTATGCCCATGATGTAGACCTGAGTTTCTATGACGTTGAGGCGGATTCACTGCGTCTGCACCACGAGAGCCATATTATGGATGCCAACCAGTCAAGTTATACCCTTCATATCCCGGTCCGCAAGTATATGCACCTGGCCCTGGCAAATCTGGCCAACAACAATCTGCTGTCCGTTCAGACGGACGAGCTCTGCCACAAGTCAACCATCGCCCAGGATAAGGCTGATACCATCGGCACTCACAGCGCCGGCCTCTTTACGGCCCGTCTGCCGATGGATATATTGGAGAACAAGGATCAGAGGTTCGATGTGCGCCTTTACATAGCAAACTGCGCATCGGCACTGGTCCTTGACACCACCGGCAGCGGAATAAAGAATATGAAGGTATATATGAAGGGCTTTGCAACGGACTTTACAGTCTGCGACAGCCTGTTCCGGTTCAACTACAGGAACGGCAAGGAGCAGGTGGTTGTCGCTGACCATGTACAGGTGAGCGAGCCCGGCCGAATTTGCTTTGCTTCCGTAAACTTCCCCTCAAGGGGCTTGGAGGATACCAAGGTCATCATAGATGATGACGATCCTTTCGTTTCAGAGGATGCCCAGAATGCCCTTTGGTGGATGGATGTCTATGTGAAAGCGGCTGACGGATCGATAACCAGAAGTCTTCTTGGAGTCAAGAAACAACTGCACGCAGGACAGTTCTATGCCGTGACAGGAAGGATAACAGACAACGGAACAGTTGTTCCCAAGGGGTCATCGGTGGCCGTTACGGTTTCACTGAACTGGGACGACGGTATACACGGACACGTAGATTTTTAAACGATGAGATTAGGCAGAATCATACTTTTAGGGTGCTTTGCTCTGGTTCTGGCGGGCTGCAGCAAGTCCGGCGGAGGCAGTGTCATAGATCCTGAGACCGGGCAGGCCAAAAAGGTGCCGGTAGATTTTGCCTTGTCTATCGGCGGCGGTAATGCCGGCACTAAGGCCAATGTTTCCCTGCTGCCGGAGCTTCACGAAGAGGCCCCAACTTTCCACGGAATATCGTCGGTCAGGGTAGTTCCTTTTGCCGCTAATAACCTGAGTGTCTCCAATGACTGGATGCACATTTTGCCGCAAATAACTACGGAGTCCGCCCCGTACGCTTCTACTGATGGCTATACTTACATCGGTGGTCTTGTAGATGGGTATAACGCCCATATCTATTCCGGTGCGGATGCTGAACTGCCCGTGGGTACCACGAACGTGCTGGTCTATGGAATGGCCAAGTCCGTGGCTTACCAAGATGTAGACCTTACCGAGCAGGAACTCAAGCATATCAACGGCTCTATCAGAGAGGAGGGACTGTCCCCCCGTACCGTAATTAACAAGGATAATGTTTTCTTCTCTCCGGATCCTATTTATTCCGGAGCGGCGCCGGCAGCGGCCCAGACAATAGTAGATGCGCTGAATGTCATAGCCAAAGGTGCTTCAATCACTATTGAGTATTCTTATAAAAAGAATAATGTCGATATTTATAGGAGTGTTTCTTTCAGATGGAGTGAAATCGGAAGTGACATTCTTAGGGAAGCTTACAATACCTTCGTAAGTAACGGAGAGCAAACGACCGGAGCAGGGGAGAATGTGCGTAATTTGATTCAGGACCTTTACAATACCCTGAAGAATTATGTCAGTGACAATGAAACCGTTTATATGCACATAGATGGCACCGGAGAATATGAGGCCCATCTTAGCAATAACGATCCTCTTACGTACGGGTTTATTTACAATACAATGTGTCAAGCCCTGCTTGACAGGCTCACTTCACTGGCCGGGGATGGGGCTTCCAAACCACTGAATATCTCCAGCAGCGGCGTCATTTCATTTAAGGACAGCGATGTCGCGGATTATCCCGTAGGGCTTGGCCTTCCTGCAGGCGCTGCCGTCATACAGTGGACCGGAACGGAATTCAAGGTTGTTACCGACGGCCTTGACGGCATTACGCCTATGAGCAAGTTCTGCTATATGCCTCCGCTGTATTTCTATACAGAATCTACGATCAGCACTACCACCGACAAGAATATTTACCAGCTCTACAAGTATTCTGATCAGGGATCCAATAACTGGAGTACACTGGTAGGACAGTATAATAGCGGTCATGTCATCACGCAGAGAACGGCTTCGGTAGCAATAGACAACGCCCTTCAGTATTCCTGCGGAATGATGCTAGTTACCGTCCAGGCTACCAAGGTGGATTTGGATGACAATGACGGCAAAGCAAGTACTTTATTCAAGGCCGAGGGAAAGAATTTCCCCATTACCGGAATTGTAGTAGGTGGGCAGCACAAACTGGATTATTCTTTCAGCCCGGTTGTCGATTCCGACGAGTACTTTATGTACGACGACCAGATTTCTTTTATGAAGGATAATCCGGACGTCGGGGTATACCTGACGACTTCGCAGTCTTCGGCTATCCGCACTATGGTTTTCCCTACGATTCAGGACAGTGACATATACTTCTTCGTGGAGTTCCGCAATGACTGCGGCAAGTCTTTTATGGGTGCGGAAGGTAAAATTATGCCGGGCAGCCACTTCTATCTTGCCGGCAAACTTGATAAACCCTCCGACGCTGACAAGACTACGTATCCCAGTGTATTTATGTCCGATCACTACACGACTGCGAATTGCACGGTAGGTTCCCTGAAAGATGCACACGTATGTATCCCGGAACTTGGCAACCCGCACATGTCGTTGGGTGTCCAGACCAACATTTACTGGACACAATCGGCCGCGTCACACATTATTTTGGATTAGAATGCGTTTGAAAGGATTCATATATACTCTGATCGCCTTTGCGGCCCTGCTTTCCTGCAACAGCCGCATCGAGGACGGTCCCGGCGTGGATAAGAGTGATCCCACCTTGGCCCTGGCCATCGAATTCCCTTCGATGACTACCACCAAGGGTGATGTGGGTTCGCTTGTCGGCCACGATGGCGAAAACGAGATCAAGAGCCTTTCCGTATGGGTTTTCACTTCAGACGATTCTCATACGCCCGTAGCCTCAAAGTCCATTTCAAGTGAGGATTTCCCCGTTGCAGGAGGCGTACGCCGTTATTCACTGCCGGTTTCAACTGCTTTTGCGGAGAATCCGGTCAACGTGGATGTCTTCGTTCTTGCAAATGCGGCTTCCATCGGCTGCGATATCAGTGCCGATTTCGCATCGGTGACAGCAGATACCTGGACGGCCCTTAATACAGCCTCGTTCGGTAAGGTAGTGGAAAACAGTGTAGTTACGTCAGATCCCTTCGGCCTGACTCCAGGCAAGATAGTACACATAGACAATCCTACCACCACTCCTCCGACTTTCCAGGATGGCCTCCCTATGAGTGGCGTTAAAAAGAATCTTGTAGTGCAGGGGCAATCTCCGGTTCTTAGGCTTGACGCAGTCCGTCTGAGAAGGGCTGTATCCCGTATGCGTTTTGTCTTCTGCAAGACTAAGACGGAGGGTGAAAACAAAACAGTCTCCATTGATAATGTTTCTTTGAACGGGCGGCAGATTCCTGTAGAAGAGTATGTCTTTACAGAGGATGCATACAGCATTGTCATACCCACCGATCCTGACGAGACATACGACCTCAATCCTTATACCTTCACAGGCCCTGGAACGGCCATCGCTTCAAACGAGGCCCCTGAAAATTACATCTACATCAATCAGGATCCGACGGTATACCAGAAACTGATTGATGACGCCGTTACGGCTGACCCGCCCCTTCTGACGGATATGGGTTACACATACTTCAGGGAGAGCGATCAAAGGCTTATCGGCCGCATTGATTATACCATTATAGAGGGTTCAGTTGAAAAGCATAAAACGCGTGAGTTCAGTATGGTCAGCCCCGGGGACTTCGCCCGAAATCATACCTGGACGCTGCTGGGATACTTCCTAAGTAAGCGTAGTATGCAGATTTCAATAAGCGTTCAGCCTTGGGATTACAATGAATACACGGTAGATTTTTCCAATCAGTCCGTGATTGTTACTGAACCATTCGAGATTGAAGCCTCATCGGCCATAATTACCGCTGCCCCGCAGGGTGTTACGGATTACGATTTTAATGTAAAACTCAAGACCGGAGAGCCTGCGGTGGGTCACCTGAAGATTATTGCGCCGTCTGGCGGAAGGCTTATGATAAAACCTTCAGGAGACACCGGCGCCTTTGCGGTCAGCCCTGAGTACGCAGATATCAAGCCCAACGATAATGGTGGTCTGGTTACTATCAGGGTTGCCAAGAACCCTAATTATACCGGCCCTGCCGGGAAGACACTGTCGCTTTCCTTCTATGTCGTGGTGGGCTCCGAAGACAGCAGTGTGCGTCCTATTGACGCAACCTCTGAAGTTATAGATGACGTGTATCGTTTTGAATTATGATGCGCAGGCTTTCATATATTTTTGTCTTAGTTCTTCTTGTTGCTTCATGCGCCAAGGATGGGCGCGAAGTGCCTCAGGAATGGGACGGACCCGTAATTGAACTCAACATCGTCAGTGACGGTATGGATTATACCAAGGCAACGATGGACGGTGTTGACGAATACAACGAGAATCTTATAGACAAGGTAGACCTTTATTTCTATCCGAACGGTGATACCGAATCTCCGGCTACTTACCACGTTGCCCTGCAGGATCTCAATAAGAGACGTAGCGCTGCGCTTCGTCTGGAAGTTACTACGGATATTATCAATACATATATTTTCCCGTCGGCCGACAATATTCGTTCCTGCACCGTTTTCGCCGTCGTAAACTGGCCGGAAGACGTTCTTGAAGATGACCTGTCAAAGACATCTCTACTACAGCTAAGGCAGAAGGTGACCACTGCTGACTTCCGCGGCGATCCTGCTATTACAGACTTCCAGAAACAGGACAACTTCCTTATGAGCGGACTCGTGGGTATTTCCCTCAGGGGCAGGACCCAGACTGTGGCGGCAACTGGAACGATACCCGTTTACCGCTATGCCTGCAAACTGACCGTAGGCGTAAATGTGGCCGACGAGGTGGTCAAGGGAAACGATACCTGGATACCGATTCTTACCAGTATGCAGGTTTATCTGGAAAACGGAATCAACAGCGTCAACCTGAGCGGTGAGCTGCCCAATCCCCAGACCAGCAATTACTTCTCTTACAAGAAAAAGCCGATGAAGTTTACGTGGAAGGATGATAAAGGCGATATTCACTATTATTTTGAAAAGATAGGCGACTATTACCAGACCTTCCCTATGTATATGTATCCCCAGCATTGGGAGTACGGATCGGCTGAAGCGCCGACTACGGAACCGTATTTGAAACTGGTTGTTCCGTGGGTGAAAAAAGGTGCGGACGCTTCTACCCAGAGGCAGTTCTATTATAAGATAGTGATGCCGGATGACAGCCGTGAGGAATACAGGTGCTCCTTCGCCCGCAATAACTGGTATCATATCAATATAAACGTAAGTATCCTTGGTTCAGAGACTGACGAGGCTTCTGTCCCCGTTTCCGGATGGTGCTATGTGTTTGACTGGCAGGACAAGGATGTAATCGTAAAGCATGCCCAGGTTGGAAATGCACGCTATCTTTCCGTTGATAGACTTCATTATGATCTTTACAACATTTCCAGCAAGGTCTTCTTCTCTTACGTTACTTCTCACCCTATTGACATTAAGGATATCCGCGCAACACGTCCGTATTACGGAACGGAGGCTTCGGGAACGAATACGCTTGGCGGAACTGTAATGGTGGCTGGGGATAACGACAGTCACGGTTATAAAAAGGGTACAAAGTATCTGAATTATACCTTGGAGCAGAGAAAGGCTATTACCGGCAGTACAGACGACTGGATTAAGGATTCGGCATCTATGATTAAGTTCCTTCATCCGTTGATCAATGACTACAAGGATCCTCTATTTGATTATTCCCCTTATACCATAAGTTATACCATCTATCAGAAAGACCGTCCTGATGATACGGACTATCAGAGAACTCAGACCGTAGTCCAATACCCGGGTATTTATATTGAGAGTACCCCTAATCCGGATAAAGTTACTAATGATAATCCGTACTGGGATATAAATTATAATGACAAAGGCAGTAAAATTAAGCCGGATCATTGGGGATATGTCTATGTGAATAGCCAATATCAGTATACTAGAAAAGGCAGGACAAGAACAATTGCCGGCCAGGAAGTGTTTGTTAATGGCTATGATGAGGATTTTGCGGCATATACGGGAAGTGATCAATCCTTCAAAGATAATCATATCTGGCGTGTTATCCACTATTCTACCGGTGGTACTGATATGTACAAGGTTAATGTGACCGTATTGCCTAAGGTTGAGGCCGGAGAGGACGAGTTCGTAATAGGCGACCCCCGTCAGAAGTCGCCGGATCAGGGTATCAAGACTCATCTTAGCAGTTATGCGGGTGATCAATACTTCTCTTCATTAGCCCCGTCCGTGACATACGATGAAGCGTCTAAACAATATGTTTTTGGTGCAGAAAGGTGTATACAGAATTATTATCCTACAGAGGCGTCTGTGCGTACGGAGAATATGGTTGCTCCTTCCTTCAGGATATCTACAAAACTGAGTGGTACCGAGTACAACGGAACCGGACTTGCGCAGGCGCGTTACCGCTGTGCCTCCTTCCAGGAGAACGGCTATCCCGCAGGACGCTGGAGGCTTCCTACTTTGGGAGAGATTAAATTCGTTTCCCAGCTTTCTGCAAACAATGTGTTTGAATGGCAGTTCGGCGGCAATTATTGGTCTGCAAATGGTGCGGTAAATGTTAGTGTAGCCGATAAGACTGTAAAACCTTCATCTAATACAACTTGCCTTGTCAGGTGCGTATACGATTCCTGGTACTGGGGCGAGGCCAGAGTAGTGAATGAAAATGATATAGTAGACGGCGAACCGATGCCGAGTTTATTCGTATGGGGAGACGCAGAGCGATGAAACGTTGGATACTTGTAATATGGATTATACTTGCGACCGTTTCTTCTTGTATGAAGGAACGGGTGCAGGAAGATGCCGTCCGTCACGAGCCCGGTTTCCCGGAAGGGCAGCCGGTAACCATAGAGTTCTCTCTTCCCGGGGCAGGGCCTTCTACAAAGGCGCTTGGAGAGAGTGAGCCAAATGACCTTAATACCTTGCATCTTGCAGTTTGTGGTGGTTCCGGTTACCTTAAGGAATATGTGCCTGCCAATCCTGTTTATGCCGGTACATATACCTATCTTGTCTATAAGGACGCATCTGGTAATGAGTTAAATCCTCCCAAGGAGGTTACTGCCTATAAATACACTTATTCGGCAACACTGACGATGTCCGAGAGCCCGCGTACCATCCATCTTATAGGAAACGGCCCAGAGACCCTGGACTTCGGTTATGATACGAATATACTTCCCAATCTCTATACGACCAACGGAGAAAAGGGATATTGGCAGATGATATCCCTCCCGGATGGTATCAGGGCTAAAAAGGATCCCACCGGTACTTATTATGTAGATGAGAATGATCAGCCAATACCGACTGATCCCACCGACCCCAATTTCAACAAGGGTTATGTTCCTGATAACGTGACCGCGACTGCATTTGAGGAAATTGCGTTAATCCGCAACTGGGCAAAAATCGTCCTGTCAGCAGAGCCTACTTCCAACTTTGAGCCTATTTCAATGGCTGTTGTGAACGTTCCGGCCCGCGGCTCTATCGTCCCTTATAATAGTATGAAGGCCACTGATCCGGAAACTCACGGTTTTATTCCTCATTATGAGGATAAGAGTTTCACGGACTTGTCTGAAACAGATAAATATCCTGCCAATATCCCGACTGGAACCGATTTTGACGGAACTGTTCCTGAAAAGGATTCCTTTGAGTCTTATACAGTGGTGGATGGTAAAAAAATATTTGGCCCCGGCGTGTCATCTACGGATCCTGCCTATGGCGCCGTTTATCTTTATGAGCGTCCCGCCCCGTCTCTGGGCGTACAGCCTTCGTATATCATAGTGTATGGTACATTCACGGATCCTGATTCTCATGTGGAGACGAACTGTTACTATAAGATAGACCTTATGGAGACCTCCGTTCATGAAAAAGAAGGGGTGGGAGAAGAAAAGCAGTACGAATTTGTCGCCAACTATTATCCTGTATACAGGAATTTTAAATATCAGGTCAGAATCAATAAGATTCTGTCCGTTGGTCAGGAGACTCCGGAAGAAGCGGCTGTTTCTGCCGGCAGCGCCGATGTTTCCGCAGATTTCAATACTTCCAACTTGACCGATATCTCCGATGGTCTTGCCCGAATGACGGTGAAAATCGGCAATGAACAGGTGATATCGAAAACCTATATGTCGGCTCAGGATGATATTCCGCTCCGTGTCAAGTTCTCCGTTTTGAATGCCGCCGGTACCGAATTGGTGCCCGATATGGTTAAGGACCACGTTACTCTGGAACCTCAACCGGTTGATGACGGTGGCCCAGACATCATAACGATAGTTAAACATGACGGCCCTACGGATGAGTCGGACGGCTATCACGAGATTACACTTTCTACTTCCGGTCCTGTAGGTTATATACGCAGCCAAACCCTGCGCGTTACCGGTTCGTACTTTGACAACGGCAAGCCCGGAAGACTTTATCGAGACATAGTGTTTACCGTGCTTGGTAAACAGGACCTTAAGGTTATTTGCCAGACTCAGTTTGTCGCCAGGAAAATCGGAGCATCGCAGGTGGTAAGGATAATGATTCCGGACGGACTTAACCAGTCCATGTTCCCGCTGGACTTTACTATCGAGGCCGAGGATATGACCCTTACCCCGGATAACAGCAGGCCTGATAACAACTTGCCTGTAAGATGGGGAACGTCTATATCCGAATCCGCAGGATACGCGGGCAAAAAGGCCTTCCAGTTCATCCGTACCATTACTTGGGATGAGTATATAAATAAGCTCTCTGCTACTACGGATAACAAATACAAGACCTGGCGCTGGGTTGACTGTTATTTCAAGACAACCGAGGTGGAAAGTGCTACGAAGATCTGGGTTGAAAACCAGTACTTTAATAAGGGCTCTGATTTCTTCCAGAATACCGGTCTCAAGCAGTTCCATAATCTTACTTTCAATGAGGCGATACCAATCGCCACGGATCAGACTTTGACCGTTACCTTCGAAATGGACGAGGACGAGGATTTCTCCCGTATTCTTATACGTAAGGTTGGACTCCTCTGCAAGCCTGAGGATAATCCCGGCATCGAGCCTGGTCCCGAGACCGATACGTATTATTACAAGCCCACGTCCAAGAACGTTACCCTTAAGTTCGTAACAACTACCGATGACGGCGATATCTCTGTAGAGATTTCTGCGGACGGATATGACGACGGTCTGCTTTATCCCTGCCGGTTCTCCGACGTGGGATTCGTGGATGGTATGCCTGTCCCCGGCGGTTATTCCAACTGTATGTATGGCCGCGTCAACGGTAACGTGAATCCGCTTAACGGTAAGCCGAATGCCAGTAAAACACTGCTGTTTGCATATAAGGAAGACCCCAGGAAGCAGAATACAGAGGTTACTATAAGTTATACCGGAGGTCTGGTTCCCCAGGGCTTTACTCCGACAAATAATACAATCAAATACAAGCCGACAGGTCCTATCAGTGCAAACGCCGATCCGAATTACCGTGAGGTACCATTTAAAACAGGAGGAAGTGTTACTTCCACTCCTATTGATGTAACCATTTCTTCTCCGGGATATGTAACTTATGCTTTCACTGCTTACAGGTATATCGCGGAAATGAATGTTGTCGAGATTAAAGGTTCGGAGGGCCCTCAGTCGCAGAGCAATAGTTTATTGAAGATAAAGCCGGGGAATACTTCCGAAATATATACCGGCAAGTGGAGCGACGCTTCTAAGAATTATAAGAATATCGTCAGCATCCCTGAAGTTTCGGAAACGGATACCAAGGGAGTGCATCTTCCCGGTGACGGAGATTGGCACGATATTACGGTTTCTATGACAGGAAACCCTAGCCCTGCGACTCACTCTTCGATGAGTAATTATGACACGACTCACGGTTTGCTTCTTGTACGTTTCTGGTTCTATTCCAATGCTGGTACGCTTTATGCTCCTGCATCACTGAATGATTTTATGCCTAGTATAGGTAAAGTGGAACGTACGGAGGACAGTGATCTTAAGGATGTAAGCACTGTAGAGCACTTTGACGCCTATTATGATACGCAGTACATCTGGAGAATCCCTATGAAACCTAACGGCGAGGGTTATGAAAGCGCAACTCTCCGTATCCGTACGCAGGAAGGTACCGACGTTGTCATTACTGGTATGCAGATAGTTGATTACAGAGTACTGTATCTGTATCATTAGTCCCGGTTTATGCCAGTAAAGCTCTACATAATAGACGGCCACGCCCTGATCTTCAGGATGTACTATGCCTTCGCGCGGCATCCTATGATCAATTCCAAGGGCGCGGATATGTCCATACTCTTCGGTTTTACCAAGTACCTGATGGAGCTTATAGAAAAGCGCCGTCCGGACGGTCTGGCCGTGGCCTTCGACCCCCCCCTGGAGGCACCTTCCGCAACGATCTTTACCCCGCCTACAAGGCTAACCGTACGGAAACTCCGCAGCTAGTTATTGACGCCCTGGAGCCCCTGAAGGAGCTTTGCGGGGCGCTTAACATACCCGTTCTGATGGTTCCCGGCTTCGAGGCCGACGACGTCATCGGCACGGTTGCAAAGCGCTTTGCAAGTGCTGACAATCAGGTGATTATGGTAACCCCGGACAAGGATTACGGCCAGCTTATAGAAGACAATATCCTTCAGTTGAAGCCCGGAAAGGGCGCGGCCGATGATGAACTCTTCGGCCCGGCTGAGGTCTGCGCCAAATATGGAATTCAGACTCCGTCCCAGGTGATTGAAATGCTTACCCTTTGCGGTGACGCATCGGACAACGTGCCTGGCGTCAAGGGAGTAGGCGAGGTGGGCGCAGCCAAGCTGATTGGCCTGTACGGCAGCGTAAAGAATATCTATGCCAATCTGGACAAACTTTCAGAGCGCCAGCGGGCTATGTTCCGCGAGGCCGAGGGCCATATCGCCCTTAGTCACGAGCTGGTGACTATCAAGACCGATGTCCCTGTTGAGGTTACTGCCGCTGACCTTGCCTTCACCGGCAAGTATCAGCCCCTGGCCGCGGATCTCTTTGGCAAATACGAGTTCGGTTCCCTCCGGAAATACCTTTCCGGTCACGTCGGGGGTAATGGGGCTGGGCAAGCCCCCTTCGGGCCAGAAAAGAGGGCCGATGGCCCTCAGGGGGCCAGCCACAGCCCCGCTGGTGGCGACAAGGCCGGGGAAAGCTCCCCGAAGGCCATCGGCTGCACAATCTGGCCTGAGGGAAGCGTCCCCGGCCCTGGCTTGGAGCGGGGGGCCATTGCCCTGGGCTGGAGCAACGGCGACGGCTTGTATCTTGTGCGTTTCACATTTGCTAAAAAGAACAACAAGTTCTGTGCTCCTGCCAGATTCCTAAGGCCAGAAGACGGCAGCGTGGAGACCAACGTAGAGAAGTATATGGGCAATGACGACCAGTATCTCTGGCATCTGACCGGCGGAAGCGAGGCGTCCATAATACTGGAGGCTCCGGATGACCGTGAAATTTGTATTTCGGCGATGGTTGTCTGGGACTATAGGGAAGCTACTTTCTACAATCCATAAATTTTTCACTTTTAGAAAAGTGTTTCCTATATTTGTTATCACTTTTTCTAAAGTGTATTAAATGGACAAACTCTACATAATCGACGGCCACGCCCTGATCTTCAGGATGTACTACGCATTTGCGCGTCATCCTATGATCAATTCCAAGGGCGCGGACATGTCTATACTCTTTGGCTTCACCAAATATCTGATGGAGCTTATCGACAAGCGCAAGCCGGATGGGCTGGCGGTTGCCTTCGACCCCCCGGGCGGCACTTTCCGCAATGAATTATATCCCGCCTACAAGGCTAATCGCACGGAGACTCCGCAGCTGGTAATTGATGCCCTGGAGCCCCTTAAAGAGCTTTGCGGCGCGCTTAATATACCCGTGTTGATGGTTCCGGGCTTCGAGGCCGACGACGTTATCGGTACTGTTGCAAAACGCTTTGCAAGTGCTGATAATCAGGTGATTATGGTAACTCCGGACAAGGATTACGGCCAACTGGTAGAAGACAATATCCTTCAGCTTAAACCCGGCAAAGGTGCGGGGGAGGACGAGCTCTTCGGCCCTGCGGAGGTGTGTGCCAAGTATGGTATACAGACCCCGGCTCAGGTTATAGAAATGCTCACCCTTTGCGGTGATGCTTCTGACAACGTGCCCGGCGTCAAGGGCGTAGGGGAGGTTGGTGCGGCAAAGCTGATTGGTCAGTTCGGCAGCGTAGAAAACATTTACGCAAATCTGGACAAGTTATCAGAACGTCAGCAGGCTATGTTCCGCGAGGCGGAAGGCCATATCGCCCTTAGCCATCAGCTGGTAACTATCAAGACCGATGTCCCGGTTGAGGTTACGGCCGCTGACCTTGCCTTCACCGGCAAATATCAGCCCCTGGCTGCGGACCTTTTTGGAAAATACGAGTTTGGCTCGCTTAAAAAGTATATTGCCGGCACGGTAGAGGCCGAACCTTCGGCCAGTCAGAGCCTTGAATACGATACCGTTTCATCAAAGGAATTCAAGCACCTTACGGCCATAGGCCTTGGTTGGAGCCATGGCGGCGACGGCCTTCTGCTTCGTGCTGCAGCGGTGGTGAACGGCAGTGTCAAGGTATGTGACGGAGACGTCCCGGCCCAACTTATGGCAGACCCCAAGGTGGCAAAATACGGCTATGGCTTAAAGAAACTCCGCAACCTGCTTCTTGAAGAGGGCAAAACTCTTGAAGGCAGGATGTACGACATTGAGCTTATGCATTACCTGCTTAACCCGGAGCAGGACCATAGCCCTGAGGTTCTGGCGGCAAGCCTTTTGGGTATCAATATAAACGAAGAGCCGCAGAGCGAAGGTGGCCTTTTTGCCGACGTTTCCAAGGAAGAGGAAGAAGACGCCTGCCGCCATGCGGCGCTTTGCTCCTTGTTGGGGCCTGCAGTGCTTAAAGAATTGAGAGACAGTTCTTTGGACTTCCTTTATGCGGATATGGAAGAGCCTCTTGCTCTTGTTCTGGGCAAGATGGAACGTGCCGGCGTGAAGGTAGATGTCGCCGGCCTTGAGGAGTTCGCAGCAGAGCTTCGTAAAGAAATAGACGCACACGAGGCCACGGTGCGCGAGATGGCCGGAGAACCCTCCCTCAATGTGTCGTCTCCCAAGCAGGTGGGCGATGTCCTTTTTGATAAGCTTCATCTTGATCCCAAGGCCAAAAAGAGCGCCCGAGGCAGCTATTCCACGGACGAAACCACCCTACAGGAACTGTATGACCGTCACCTAATAATAGGGGAGATACTGGAATACAGGGCTGCCAAAAAGTTATTATCGACATACATCGACCCTCTGCCAGGATATATTTCTCCGGTGGATGGCAGGATACATACAACCTTCAATCAGGCACTTACGGCAACCGGCAGGCTGTCGTCTTCAAATCCGAACCTGCAAAACATCCCCGTCCGCACGGAACGGGGCATGCAGATTCGCAAGGCCTTTGTGCCCGGAACGCCGGATGGCGTAATATTGTCTGCCGACTATTCGCAGATAGAGCTGCGCATCATGGCCCATCTTAGCGGCGATCCGCACATGGTGGATGCCTTCCGCCACGGGCTGGACATTCATGCCGCCACGGCTGCAAAGATTTATGGCGTGCCGGTAGAAACTGTGACCCAGGATCAGAGGCGCGTGGCAAAAACCGCCAACTTCGGCATCATATACGGAATATCGTCATTCGGCCTGGCGCAGCGGCTGCATATTTCCCGCACAGAGGCGAAGGGCATTATCGACGACTATTTTGCCGCCTTCCCGCAGGTGTTGGAATTCATCGAATCCTGCAAAGAGGGGGCCCGCAAGGACGGTTATGTCAAGACAATGTTCGGCCGCAGACGCTACCTGCCCCTGATTAATTCGTCCAACAAGACAATGAGGGAACTGGCAGAGCGCAATGCGGTAAATGCACCAATCCAGGGCACTGCGGCGGATATCATCAAACTGGCAATGATTGCCGTTGACCGCAGGATGCAGAAGGAAGCGCTTGCCAGCAAAATGGTACTGCAGATTCACGACGAATTGCTGTTTGACACCGTCGACTCAGAGAAAGAAATCCTGAAGGCGTTGGTATGTAATGAAATGGAGAACGTTCTTACGCTGAGCGTTCCTTTAACTGTAGAATGTAACTATGGCAAAAACTGGCTCGAGGCTCACTGATTGGGAAGAGGAAGACCTCATTAAAGCCGCCCTGGGGGATGATTCCGCCTTGGCGCAGGCCGCTTTCTATACCCTCTATTCCCGTTACCACAAAGGAGTGAAGGGGCATATCGCGCATTATGTGCAGGATGAAGAAGAGGTAGAGGATATATGCATGGAGAGTTTTGCAAAGGCCTTCAAGCAGCTTGCAACCTATAACTTTGGGAATAAGTTTTCTACCTGGCTGTTCAGGATTGCGCGCAATACCGCATTTGACCATCTTAGCCATGAAAAGGCCCGCACCCACAAGTCCGTCCGCCTTACCATCGACTACGATGCCCTTGAGCATATAGACATTCCTTCCGACGACGACAGTCCGGAAGAAGAGGTGATCGGCACCCAGGACCATGAGAGCTTTCTGGGCTGTGTGGAGGCCCTGCCCGACATTTACCGCGAGGTTGCAAAATTTTGTTTTATAGAGAATTTGGGTTACAAAGAGATAGCAGAGAAGACTAAGCTTCCGCTGAACACCGTGAAAACCCGTATCAAAAGAGCCAAAGACTTGGTAATCAAGCGAATGGCAGAGGAGGACCAGGACTTATGACGTATCAGGAATTCGAGCTTGCTGCTACGGCCCTTCTGGGCCCGCTGGACGCCCTCGCAAAAGAGCGCTTTGCGGCCATGGAGGCCTTGTATAACGACTGGAACGCCAGGATCAACGTGATTTCCCGCAAGGACATGGACGGCCTTTACAGCCATCATGTGCTGCACTCCCTGGCCATTGCCGCTTATCTGAAGACTGCTCTGCCGGAAGAGTTCGAGTCCTGGCAGAGGGGGGAAGTGAAGGTCCTTGACCTTGGCACCGGCGGCGGCTTCCCGGGTATTCCGCTGGCCGTACTTTTCCCCAATACGCTCTTTACCCTTTGCGACTCCGTGGGCAAGAAAACCATTGTTGCCGGAGCTGTTGCAAAGGCCTTGGAACTAACTAATACAGAGGTGGTTAACGCCCGCGCAGAGAGCCTGCCCCAGAAGTTTGACTACGTTGTTTCCCGTGCCGTTGCATCGCTCACGGACTTTTATCCATGGGTTAAGGGCCGTTATGGCAAGAGGATACTCTACCTTAGGGGCGGCGACATTGCGGCAGAGACCGCGGAACTTTGCGGACGCCATAAGGTGAACCCCGCGCGCATTGCAACCTGGCCACTTGCCGGGGTATTGAAAGACGATTATTTTGATGGAAAGTGGCTTGTAGACATTCACGCTTAGCATGACTCCATTCCTTTATCAGGTAGCCCGTCACCTGCTGTCGGCAGATTTGCAGGATAAGTGTTTGATCTTCCCTAACAGAAGGTCTATAGTCTTCTTTACCAAACATTTGCGCACCCTTGTCGCTGCCGGTGGCAGTAATGGCAAGCCGGTAATTATGCCGCAGATGCTTACGGTGGCAGACTTTTTTGGCAAGCTTTACGGCCGTCCCGTGGCGGACAAAGTTACCCTGCTTCTGGAGTTATACGACGTTTACAAGAATCTTTATCCGCACGCCGAGCCTCTTGACGACTTCGTCTTCTGGGGCGATGTCATTCTGTCCGATTTTTCTGATACCGACAAATATCTGGTCAGTCCGGAGCAGCTTTTTACCAATGTGGCGGACTTCAAGGCTATTCAGGATACATATTCATACCTGTCCCCGGAGCAGCGTGATGCGGTAGAGCAGTTCCTGTCCCACTTCAAGGGGATGCCCGGTCAGGCCGGGCATGACGGTGGGGGTGTCATGGCCGGGCATGACGGTGGGGGTGTCATGGCCGGCGAAGACCGGCTATCTTATAAAGAAAGGTTCCTGGGCCTGTGGAATATTCTGCTGCCACTGTATAAACAGTACAATGAGCTGCTGACGGCAAAGGGCCTTGCTTACGACGGCATGGTTTACCGCAGCGTGGCAGCTGCCTTCAAAGAGGGTGCGGCCGCAGATATCGTGGTGGATAAATTTCCCGGCCGCGGCGGCTTTGTCTTCATAGGCCTGAACGCTCTTAACGAGTGCGAGCGTCTGGTAATGAGGCGCCTTCGCGACGCAGGCCTGGCCTCTTTCTGCTGGGATTACTGCGGCAGCATGATTAAGGACAAGGCTAACAAATCCTCCTTCTTCATGGATGCGAATGTGGCCGAATTCCCCATGGACTGGCAGCTTGAAGAAGTGACATCGACACCACAAATTAATGTTGTTGCCGTTCCTTCTGCTACCGGACAGGCCAAACTGCTGCCCGGAATGATAGGGGACCCTCTGAATACCGCAATAGTGATTCCGGACGAAGCTATGCTTCTGCCGGTGCTTAGCTCTATTCCGGATACCGTGCAGGAAGTGAATGTGACCATGGGCCTGCCGCTTCAGGGCAGCCGCATCCATGCGCTGATGCATGACGTAGCCATGTTGCAGTTACATCTGCGCCAGACTCGTGGCCAGTGGTACTTCTATCATAAATACGTCTGGAGCATTCTTGGCGGCGGAATAATCAAAGCCATTCTTTCTGACGAAGAGAAAGAGGCGGTTCAAAAACTTAAGAGCGCAGCCAAATACTATATCCCGCAGGAAGACTTTGCTGAGTGCGGTCCTGTTGTGGCGGATATCTTCCGCCCTGTCGCAACTGCTCCCAAGGAGGCATCGGTACAGGGAATAACCGCCTTCTCTGATTATCTGGAGGGCGTTTTGCGTACGCTGGCGCCGCGGATGCTGCAGGACAGCGACCTTGCTGCAGAGGTAGAGTTCGCTTGGCGTTGGCTGGGCTGCGTGCTTCGTCTTAAAGACAAGGGACTGGCCGTTATGCCCGCCACTTATGTGCGCCTGCTTGGGCAACTTCTTGCCCTTCAGAGTGTTCCGCTCGAAGGCGAGCCTCTTGGCGGCCTTCAGATTATGGGCCCGCTGGAAACCAGGGCACTGGACTTTGACACCGTTATACTGCTGTCCTGCAACGAGGGTACATTCCCCAGGCACAACGTCAGCGCTTCATTCGTGCCTCCGCAGCTGCGCAAGGCCTTCGGCCTGCCTACATACGAATTCCAGGACTCTATCTGGGCCTACTATTTTTACCGTATGATTTGCCGTGCCGGCACTGTCTGGCTTCTGTACGATTCCCGCACGGAAGGCATCGGAACAGGGGAAGAGAGCCGCTACATCAAGCAGCTTCGCTATCACTTCCGCCTGCCTGTCAGGTTCTATACTGCCAACGCGGATCTTCATACGGTCAAGGAAGAGGAAAGCATCCCTAAGCCGGCGGATATAGAGAGCCGTCTTAAGGATCATAGCCTTTCTGCCAGCGCCCTGCAAAAGTATCTTGCATGTCCTGCACAGTTCTACTATGCTTATGTGCTGCGGCTTGAACCGGAAGAAGAAGTGGCAGAGAGCATGGATGCCGGAATGTTCGGAGACGTATATCATGGCACCATGGAACAGCTCTATCGCGAGGCTCCAGATAATAGGCTGACAATCAATTATTTGACTGCTGTTAGAAAGGATAAGGCTCGCATCCGCCGGATTGCGGATGATAAGGTTAAAGAAAAGGTCCATACCATAGAGGTGTCGGGCCGGAACCTGGTGCTGGAAGATATAATTCTGGAGTATGTCGATAAGACCTTGGAAATTGACCTTCAGCTAGTTAAAGAAAAGGGGGATATCCAGATACTCGGTCTTGAAATACCAAAGACCTGGGAGTTCGATGGCTATAAGTTCTATGGCCGAATAGATAGGTTGGAACGTCTGGCTGATGGTACGGTTCGAGTGGTAGACTACAAGACCGGCCATACCAGTCCGGAGGATGTCAATATAACTGATGAAAATGCAGCCTCAGTGGCCGACAAGCTGTTTGGCGACGATAACGCCAAGCGTCCCAAAATAGCCTTGCAGCTCTTCCTGTACGATATGTTCATATCCGGCAGCATACCTGCCGGGGCCCGGGTGGTCAATTGCATCTATCCTACGCAGAAGCTCTTTACTTCCGGGGTAGAGCAGGCACCATTGAGCCAAGTGTTCTGTGATATTATGAAAGAGAGGGTGGGTGGCCTTCTGAAAGAGATTGCCGGCCCCGGAGTGCCCTTCGTGCGCACAGATGACAAGGAGCATACCTGCGCTTATTGTGATTTTAAAAATATCTGCGGCCGATGATTAAGCTATTACGCGCCAGTGCGGGTTCGGGTAAGACCTACAACCTTGCAAAGACATACATTAGGCTTCTGCTGCAGTCTGACGACAGGTTTGCATATCGTCATATACTTGCCGTGACCTTTACCAACAAGGCTACGGGAGAAATGAAAAACCGTATCCTTAAAGAGCTGGACCGTTTGGCGCACGAACCGGATAAGTCTCCTTATATCAAGGAGTTCGCCCCAGCCTTCGGCGGAGTGGCCAAGGTGCAGAAACGGGCTTCCGAACTGCTTAAAGACATACTTCACGACTATTCGGCATTTTCTGTAAGCACTATCGACAAGTTCTTCCAGCAGGCTCTGCGGGCTTTCGCACGCGAACTGGGGCAGTTCTCTTCTTATCAGGTAGAGCTTGACAAAGAGGCTCTGGTACGCGAGAGCGCAGACAGGATTCTGGAATCCATCGGCACGGATGACATGCCTTCCGATGTTCGTAACTGGTTGAGGGAGAGTCTTATGGACCAGCTTGGGCAAAAGGGCAAGATGTCGCTGGACAAGGCGATGGACAGTGTGGTCAAGCAGCTTAAGTCCGACGAGATGCGCGCTGTCATGGAGCTGCATTCACTGCGCCCGGAGGAAGTTTTTTCCCGCGATTATCTCAAAGCTGTGCGTCGCGAGTGCGCCGAAATCGTCAAATCTTTCCGGGGGAAAGTGTCCTCTTCCGCCTCTGAGGTCCTGGCAGGAATGCGTGCCGCCGGCCTTGATTTCAGTGACTTTTCCGGCAACTTCAAGCTTGCCAGCCTGGAGAAATCAGTGGCCGATGGTTCTGTTTTTCCTACTGATGCTTTTCTTCGCAGAAGCGAGGAGCCATCCAAGTGGTTCAATAAGGATAAGCAGAATATGGTTCCAAGGGCCGAGTCCAATATGGCTGCGCCTTTTGCAAAGCTTAGGGAACTGTTTCTGGGTAAGGATTTTATTCAGTACAATACTGCCGGAATACTGGCTTCGCAGGTCTTTACCCTTGGCCTTGCGCTTGAATTAGAGAAAGAATACAAGGCGCTGGCAGATGAGAAGAATGTTATCTGCCTGGATGATAGTAATTTAACGCTTCGTAACATAATTGCCGGCAGCGATGCCCCCTTTATATACGAGAAACTTGGCGTTCGCTTCCAGAACTTCCTGTTGGACGAGTTCCAAGATACATCCACCATACAGTGGGAAAACTTCAAGCCTCTGCTGGCAGAGAGCGATGCGAACGGTGGTGCCAACCTGCTTGTGGGTGATGTAAAGCAAAGCATTTACCGCTGGCGCGGTGGTGACTGGACGCTTTTGGACAGGGGAGTGAAGAATCAGTTCCCCAGTGCCGATGATACCACTAATCTGCGTGAAAACTGGCGTAGCCTGCCGGAGATTGTTAATTTTAACAACAAGTTTTTTGACTTTGCCGCCCGTGCTCTTGACGGAAAAATGGGAGGCAGTCTTGTCCAGGATATTTATGCCGGTGCCGTTCAGACTCCATGTGCGCCGGAAGACGCTCCGGGCTATGTAAAATGCACCTTCTGCGAATCCAGGGAAGAGGAACTCCCGCAGTTGCTGGAGTCAATCGGTGCGGCCCGCGAGGCCGGAGCAAGCTACGGTCAGATAGCTGTGCTGGTCAGAAAGAATGATCAGGGTTCCGAGGTTGCTGCCTTCCTGACAGATAATGGCATACCTGTTATCTCCGACGATTCTATGTATGTCAAGTCTTCTGTTACTGTTCGCAGGCTAGTGTCTCTGATGTCTTGCATGGACAATGAGGCTGATTCTGTGAACCGTTTTCTGGCAGAAGAACTTGAAATTGAATTGCCGTCGACATACGACTCCCTTTATACTCTTGCAGAGGAGCTTTTGCGCAGCCTTAAGTTCGTAAATGAGGAACTCTTCAATGGGGAAGTGCTTTATATCCAGTCGTTTATGGATGTGCTCCTTGCATGGAGCTCGTCAAACGGAAACTCCCTTTCCGCTTTCCTTAAGTACTGGGACGGAGAGAACCCCAAAATTGCATCTCCGGACGGTATAGACGCGGTGCGTATTATGACGATACACAAGGCCAAGGGTCTTGAGTTCCCTTACTTGATTTATCCTTTTGCCGGTGAAGAACAACTCTTCAAGGTGACAGGTCGCTGGTGCGTCCCGGAGCAGAAAGATGGTGCGTCCGACCTTATCTCAGAGGGTATATTTAATGTGAATCTTAGTTCTAAGTCCGTCGGGACGGTGTTCGCAGGCCAGTACAAGCAGGAAGAGCAGCTTCAGTATGTTGATGCAATAAACACTTTCTATGTGGCTATGACCCGTGCTGTCAAGGTTCTTCATACTATAGCGGTAAAGTCGTCCAAACCGGATGAGTTCAAGTGTTTTGCAGACATTCTGTATGCTTTTACCCGTGATTTCGGCTCCGAGCATGGTCGTATGTATAGTTTTGCTCCCATGACAGGCCAGACAGGGCGACTCATGCCTGTTACTTTCAATAGCTGGCCGCTTCGTGGCCGTATGCGCAGTACTGGTAACGGTGCAGAGTATTTTGCGGCTTCTGCCGATGGCGATGTTCAGGTTCCGGTTCGCCTTAAGGGCATCGTATTGCATAAGATTTTGTCCGATGTGCGGGTTCCGTCAGATATTCAGCCTGCTGTGGATGCTGCCCTTGCTTCCGGTCTTATAGATCCGGCCCAGGCGGCCGCTTACCGTGACTTTCTTCAGGCCCGTCTCGCCGAGGTCGCCTCTTACGGCTGGTTTGCTCCTGAAAATTTGGGGGGAGTCTTGAATGAGGTCGGCATCATCGATGCGGACGGCGGCCTGCATCGCCCTGACAGGGTAGTGCTTGGCGCAGACGGCTCCGTCACGGTTATCGACTATAAGTTCGGCATCGAACACCCCGGCTACGCCGCCCAGGTCCGCCGCTACTGCGCCCTCTTCCGCTCCCTGGGCTACGCCCCCGTCAAAGGCTACCTCTGGTATGTCACTGAGTCTAAAGTCACTCCGGTACAATAGGGGAATATTTTGTGAGATTACAAAAGAATTGTTACTTTTGTAGGTTTAGACAGAATAACTATATGGAAGAAAGAAAATTGGAATACAATACTGAGAGGGAGAAGATGGCGATGCCGGAGTATGGCAGGAACGTCCTGAAGATGGTAGAAAGCCTGAAAGGCATAGAAGATAAGGGAAAAAGGACAGAGCAGGCGCGAGCCATCGTACGTGTGATGGAAATTCTGAACCCGCAGGTGCACGGGGTGGAGGACTGGGAACACAAGCTGTGGGACCACCTTTACGCCATCGCCGGTTACGATCTTGATATCGATTCACCCTTCCCTGTACCGGCTGCAGAAGACAGGCAGGTTCCGCCCATGCCTATTCCGCTTAAGACAAAGCCTATTAAAGCCACCCATTACGGCCGCAATATAGAAAGCATCATCGACCTTATTGCATCAGAACCGGAAGGGGAGCAGAAAAATACAATGCTGCGTCGTCTTGCATTCTACATGAGGCAGCAATACCTGATTTGGAACAAAGACAGCGTGGAGGATGCTACAATCTTCCATGACATCGAGCTTCTGTCCGGAGGCCGCATCACCGTACCGGAGGGCCTGTCAATTTCTCGTCTGCCGGACGGAAATTACAGCAAACCCGGAATGAATATGTCTGAGTTCGGTCCCCGTAAACCCTTCAACAAGAAGCAGTTCTTCCGTAATCAGGGGAAAAAGGCAAAACACGGCAACCAGTAATACCAGTTAAAGAAAATGCCCAAGCTTAAATTATTCTCGGTCTGGAGCGACATGTCCCGCGAGAAACAACGCAAGATAGAGGTCATTGCAGGCCTTGTGATGGGAGCGTTTGCCCTGTTCACGCTTCTGGCTATTGTGTCTTACCTGTTTACCTGGAAGGCAGACCAGAGCCTGGACGGTTATGCAAGGGCTATGGACCAGGATGTGGCTGTGTCAAACATGGCCGGCAAGCTTGGTTTTAAGTGGTCTTATCTGCTGGTTTGCAAGTGGTTCGGCCTTGGCTCGCTTGCCCTTGTAGTTATACTTGGCGTAATATCCATCCGCCTGCTTTTTGGCAAGCGGTCATACTCTATTATCAGGGTGCTGCTCCTTTCCATTACCGGCGCCCTTGTAGCATCCCTTGTATTTGCCTTCATTTCCAAGCTCGCCAGCCTTGACACAACCTTTGGCGGCGGCCTTGGCGGTGGCTGTGGTAACGTAATGGTTTCCTTCTTTGACAATCTTGTGGGCAGCCTGCTTACCCTTTGCATTATTGCAATCCTGTGCGTTCTGTGGCTGCTTTTCGCAAGCAGGAGGTTCTCAGAGAAACTTACGTCAGAACATAAGGAAGAGAAGAAACCTAAGGAGCCGAAGGAAAAGAAGAAACATGGTACCTTTACCTGGCTTAAGGATGCCGTAAAGACGGAAATGGAGAATGCAGCCGGCTCTGAGGAAGCCCCGGAGGCAGAAGACGAGCCTGCAATTCAGGAACAGCCGGTAGAAGACATTATTTCTGATATTGAGAGCATCGAAGTAGAAAAGCCCGCTGCCGCTGCGCCTGCAGCTGCTGAAACAGAGCCCGGCACCGACGAGAATCTGGACATCATTACCGGTGATCCTCTTTCTACCGATGCAAACGAGCCTCTGCCCAGAATCGATGTCCGCTCAGATCTGGACAAATACGAATTCCCTTCACTGGACATGCTGGGAGACTATGCAGACAAACGTCAGAGCGTATCCCAGGAAGAGCTGATGCGCAACAACTATAAGATTCGCGCAACCCTTAAGAACTATCGCATCGAGGTAGAAAACGTCAAGGCTGTAGTAGGTCCTACCGTCACCCTGTACAAGGTCTTCCCCGCACCCGGCGTTAAGATTGCAGCCATCAGGGGCCGTCAGGAAGATATCGGTATGGCGCTTAAGGCCAAGGGCGTTCGTGTTGTAACTCTTGAAGATTCAGTTGGTATCGAGGTCGCAAATGACAATCCGTCAATGGTTCCGCTCAAGGCCATGCTCAACGACGATGCCTTCCGCAATACCAAGGCTGAACTGCCCGTCGCCATCGGTTACACCATCACCCAGGATGTGAAGGTCTTCGACCTTGCAGAAGCACCGCACCTTCTTGTTGCAGGTGCCACCAAGCAGGGTAAGTCCGTGGGCTTGAACGTGCTCATTACTTCATTGCTTTATTCCAAGCATCCTTCAGAGCTTAAGTTCGTCTTCATAGATCCTAAGATGGTAGAGTTCTCTGCTTACGCAGGCCTTCTGCACCACTACCTGGCCGTTCTTCCCAACGCCGCCAGCGAGCAGGAAGAGAAGGATACCGCCATCTGCAAGAATCCCAAGCAGGCAGAAGCCGTTCTCCGCTCTCTCTGTACAGAGATGGACGACCGCTACAAGCTCATGAACAATGCCCTTGTAAACAAGGTTACTCTTTATAACGAGAAATTCCAGGATCGCCATCTGTTGCCTACTGAAGGCCACCGCTACCTGCCTTATATCGTAGTTGTAGTGGACGAGTACGCAGACCTTACCATGACGGTAGGCGCATCCGGTGACTCAAAGGCAATCGCCCGCAGCATTTCAACTTCTATCGTGCGTCTGGCCCAGAAGGGCCGTGCCGCCGGTATCCATGTAGTGCTTGCGACCCAGAGACCTTCAGTGGATGTTATCACAGGTCTTATCAAGGCTAATTTCCCTACCCGAATCGCATTCAGGGTGTTCTCCGGCATTGACTCCAAGACCATTCTGGACTCCCCGGGAGCAGAGAAACTGATTGGTAACGGAGATATGATTTACCTTTCCGGCGCTGATACCGAGCGCGTTCAGTGCGCCTTTGTCAGCGGTAAGGAAATCAACGGAATATGTAAGTTTATCAGTGAGCAGCAGGGCTACAAGATGAGCTACAATACTCCTTACTATCTGCCCGAACCCGAGACCGAGGAAGGAGGCGGAGAAGGTGGCGGCATGGTTGACATGAAGAACCTTGACCCTCGCTTCGAGGAGGCCGCACGCATGGTCGTTACCACACAAAGAGGCTCAACTTCCGACATCCAGCGCCGTCTTGGCATGGGTTATGCACGTTCAGGTAAAGTGATGGATCAGCTTCAGGCTGCCGGCATCGTAGGACCGCAGGAGGGCTCCAAGCCCAGACAGGTCCTGGTAAGCGATCTGGCAGAGCTTGACAGCATCATCGAAGCTTACAAGAACGCAAACGAGTAAAAAATGACAAAAAGACTTCTTACTGCAACTTGCCTGCTGCTTGTAGCTGCAGGCCTGGCCGGCGCGCAGGACGCGCTGCGCACGCTTTCTGCGCGTCTTGCAAAGGAAGTGGCGGCATTCGGTTATTCATATACGACCAAGGGCACCGACACCCCCTTCAAAGGTGACGGAAATGCCATCGTTTCAGGCAGTTGCTACCGTATCCAGGGCAACGGGCTTGATATTCGCTGCGATGGTTCCGTCCGTTGGACGGCGGATCCTGCGGCGGGAGAAATGGTGATCGAAGACGCTGCAGGTCAGGCTCTTGATTTCCTTTCCAATCCTGCACTGCTTGTTGCAGACCTTGAGGGTAATTTCAAGGTTGCAGGGACCAGCTCCTCCGGTGGCAGGAAGACTTATATGCTTGAACCTCTGAATGAGCCTTCCATAATCAGCCTCGCCCTTGTGCTGGAAAAGGACATACCTGTAGCAGCTACGCTAAAGATGAAAGACGGGTCGGTTGTAGATTTTACTGTATCAGGCTTTACGCTTGCCGCCAGACAGCCTGAGTCTGTTTGGAACTTCGGCAAGGAAGAATTATCTAAGTATAAGACAGTTACTGATTTACGATAAAGCCGGGGCTGGCCCAGTTCTTCATAACGCCATCCTCGTCATAAATAAGGAAGGCTTCATAAGAAGAGTTAAGGATGAATTCCTTAGCTTTTTCCAATCCCATAACCATGCAGGCAGTGGACATAGCATCCGCTGTGCAGGCGTCCTCTGCCATTACTGTTGCACTCAGAAGGTTGTGCTGAACCGGCATTCCGGTTCTTGGATCTATGGTGTGGGAGTATTTCTTGCCGTCTTTAATAAAGAATTTGCGATAGTTGCCGGATGTTACGATGCCGTGCTTGCGGCCGTCGGACACCCATGTGCCCTGGATCGATTCGCCAAGCTCCTTGCTTCCATCGACCGGGGAGTCAATAGCAATGGTCCATCCCTGTCCTGCGGGATTCTTGCCATCCACATAAATTTCTCCGATATCGATAAGCATGTCCTTTATTCCCTGCAAGTACAGGTAGTTTGCTACAACGTCGCAGGAGTAGCCCTGTGCAATGGCGTTGAAGTTGAACTTAAGGCCAGGAGCGGCCTGGTACAGGTTGCCGTCGAAGTTGCTCATACCGCAGCTGGCACGAACCTTGGCCAGTTCCTCATCCGACGGAATGGTTTTGTCCTGACCGGTAAAGCCGAAGCCCCAGAGATCGAAGAGGGGAGCAGATGCGACGTCCACCATGCCTTCCGTAATTCTGTAAATATGTGTCGCTCTGTTGATTATGTCACCCCATACCCAGTTGGGCTGAATTCTTTCTCCGCGGTTGTAGCGGCTTAGTACGGAGCCGGGATTGTAGCCGGACATGGTTGTGTCAAGACAGGTCAGTATTGAATCGACGTCGTGACAAATGGCTTCCGGACTTTTCTTGATGCCTTTAGTGTTGAATTTAACGTGAAATTCTCCTCCCTGGGTGTAGCCGGAGATTTCTACGTAGCTGTCCTTGTTTTGGTTGCAGGATACTGTCAGGCAGAGTGTTAAGGCTGCCAGAATCAGAGTGATTTTTCTCATGGTTATTAATTATTTCCACAAATTTACCAAAAATCTATAAAAAAGTACGATATTTGTAAGAATTTGTAGAGTTTAGATATTGACAGTAGACAAATGAATATTTCAAGGACATTAAAGTTTGTTGCAGTTGGCGCTCTTGCGCTGGCAGTTGCGTTCTCTTGCAAGAAAAAGAGCGAAGACGATACTCAAGAATATTTGGACGGTTATCTTACTTACGTTGTCCCGTCCTTCATGGCATCGGGTGCATCGGCAGAGATCCAACCTACCGGTGTTTCTTATGATGATGGCAAGATCCCTGGTTTCTTTTGGTACACCAGCCTTGATACGGTAAAGGATACCACCCGTTATGAGGGAGACCCGGCATCAGTATTGGGTAATTTTACCATTACTATCCCTGAGGATTACGTAGGAGACGTCACCCTTACAGTATCTGCTTACGCTACAGGCTATTATCTTAAGACTCAGGCTTCTACGATTACCGTTATCAACCAGGAGAAGTCCCTTTATGTTCCCGGCCTTTCTGATGAAGACCCTGTTTTTGTAGATGAGCGCGACGGAAAATCTTACCGTTATGTAAGCCTTGGCGGTCTTGACTGGTTCGCAAGGAACCTTTCCTACAAAGCCGGCTATCCTGCAATGGGAACAGATCTTCTGCGTGATATCTACGGCTCTGTTTTCAATTGGGAGGAAGCAAAAACCGCCTGCCCTGACGGCTGGCGCCTTCCTACCGGGGAAGACTGGAAGAGCCTTGCAATTGCCCTGGGTGCCAATCCCTCTGATAAAGACGCTGTCTATAAGGATATAGCCGGAGCCATGATGGTTAACGCTACCTTTAACGGCGACGACCTTTGGGAGTACAGCAACAAGGTCAAGATAAGCGCAACCAGTAAGTTTAACGCCCTGCCCGTCGGCTATGCCATCATCGATAACGGTGCATGCCAGTTCAGCGACTATACCAAATATGCCGTTTTCTGGACTGCTGACGATTTTGACAAAGAAAACGCCCTTTACCGTTATCTGTACGTTGCTTCCCCTGACATGAATATCAGCGCCGGAAACAAAGAGGTATTTGCAGCATCAGTGCGTTGCGTAAGGGATTCAGAGTAATTATAAACAGATTAAATTTTAAGTATTATGAAAAAGAAATATATTATAGCTTCTATTATTTCAGGAGCAATTGTTATTGGTGGCCTTATTTTGTTGGCTATTGTTAGTATCCTTTTTTATAATGGAATTGTAAAATTGGATGAGAAAGCAGCAAAAGCTTGGGCACAGGTGGAAAGCCAGTATCAGCGCAGGGCAGACCTCATCCCTAACCTTGTCGCTACCGTTAAGGGTTATGCAGAGCACGAGAGCTCTACACTTCAGGCCGTAACAGAGGCCCGCAATAAGGCTACCGGCATTACTATCGATGCCAATAACATGACTCAGGAAGACCTGAACCGCTTCCAGCAGGCTCAGGACGAGCTTGGTAAATCACTCGGCCGCCTTATCGCTGTAAGCGAGGCTTATCCTGACCTTAAGGCAAACGAGAATTTCAAAGATCTTCAGGCTCAGCTTGAGGGTACTGAGAATCGCATTGCTGTAGCTCGTAATGACTTTGCTGAAGCCGTTCAAACATATAATTCCGCCATTCGTACTTTTCCTAGAAATATCGTCGCAAGCATCTTCGGCTTTGAGAAGAAGGCCTACTTCCAGGCTGCTGCAGGTTCAGAGGAAGCTCCTAAGGTAGAATTTTAATGAAGCCTAAAGACTTCCTTACAAAAGAGCAGCAGGAAGCGGTGGTGGCAGCTGTCATGGCGGCAGAAAAAGCTACCTCCGGAGAGATTCGCGTGCATATTGAATCAAAGTGCGACGGGGACCCTAAAATTGGCGCCCTTCGCACTTTTCATAAACTTAAAATGGATCGTACAGCTGCGCGTAACGGCGTTTTGGTGTACGTAGCATGCGAATCAAAGAAGTTTGCGGTTATTGGCGACAAAGGTATCAATAACCTTGTTCCTGACGGCTTCTGGAAGGATGTTGTCGCCAAGATGGGAGAGCATTTTTCCCAGTCAGATTTCGCCGGCGGTCTTGTAGAGGGAATAGCCATGATAGGGGAGAAGCTAAAGGTTTATTTCCCTTACCAGGCAGATGACGTAAACGAGCTTTCAGACGACATTTCATTCGGAGAAGACAGTGACAAGAAGTAGTATAATCCGCAGGTTCTGTGCCCTGGTTGCAGTGGTTGCCATAACAGCAGTCACTGTTTTTGCCGGTATTCCGGCAAGGCCGTCCCACCAGCGTCTTGTCAACGACTTCGCCAACGTATTTACAGCAGAGCAGGCAGATTCTCTGGAACGCATGCTGGTCGCCTTCGACGACACTACGTCCAACCAGATTACCATCGTCACTGTGGCAGACCTTGAGGGCTATGCCGTTGACGATTATGCAATCAAACTGGGACGCGAATGGGGCATCGGAACCAAGGAGCGCAACAACGGCGTGCTGGTTCTGGTTAAGCCCAAAAACAGCAACGGAGGCGGTCGTGTAACCATCCAGGTGGGTTATGGTCTTGAAGGCGCCATCCCGGATGTTTATGCCAAACGCATCATCGACCAGATAATGATTCCCTACTTTAAGGAGAATGATTATTTCACGGCTGTTAGCGAGGCCTGCGACAAGCTTATGGGGCTTGCCAGCGGAGAGATTGCCGTTAAGCGGGAGTTGGAAGATGACGGAGAGCCCAAGCTCATCCATTACATTTTGTCAATTATTCTCCTGTACTTCATATACAAGTGGTCCATGAATGGCGGTGGCAGTGGCAGCGGTGGCAATTATTCCGGCGGGGGCGGACACGTCTACATCGGCCCCATTGGTGGCGGCCATATCGGCGGTCACAGTTACGGTGGAGGTCACAGTCACGGCGGAGGCTTTGGAGGCTTCGGCGGCGGATCCTTCGGCGGAGGCGGTGCTTCCGGAAGTTGGTAATTATTTAATTACATTCCGGCTATGATTGTCAGGATTTGAATCATAAGGTTGGAGAAGACGTCGGCGGCAGAAAGCAGGAAGCCGGGGCAGAGGCCGATGGGGGCAAGGAAGACTATAAAGATAGAAACTGCCGTGAAGGCCGTCGCTAGAGGCATAATCAAAAGATTGGCAAGAAGAAAATACTTTGGAAGGCTGCCAAACTGCAGCCATGCAACCGGCGTAGTAAAAACCTGGCAGGAAATGCTAAGGCTGCAAAGCTGCCAGATCTTGCGGGGAATGTTGAACCGGTCGTTATCGGCCTTCGGATACAAGCCCTCCAGCCACGGGTACAGAATGGCGATTCCGGCAACGGCAAGATAAGAAAGCTGGAAGCCCGGAGTGGCAATCTGCCCGGGGCTGAAAATAAGCTGAAGGGTTAGGGCGGCAAGCAGTATGCGCAGAAGCGATATTTTGCGGTGAAGCAGAGCCGCAGATTCCCGCAAAACAATGAAGAGCAATGCACGCATCAGAGAAGCCGATGCCCCGGCCAGTACAACGTAAGCGCCCGCCAGTATCATTATGGTGAATGACTTAATCTTCTTGGCCGTAGGGGAGTTCCCGAGCGGCTTCAGTATCCAGGACAGACAAAGGTAGAATATACCAAGATGCAGGCCGGACAGGGCCAGTACATGCGCCGCCCCGCTGGCGCGAAAAGCCTGGGTTAGCTCCGGCGTCAGGCCACTGCGGTCTCCCAGAACCAGGGCCTTTACCATGGCCCCTGTATCCCCGGATTTGAATGAAAGCCCGTCCACGCATCCCGCAAGCTGAGCCCGCAAAAAGGCCGGAAGGCCATCTTCCGCAACATCGGACAAGGACAAAAGGCTGCCGGTAAAGGAGCAGAAAAGGCCGCAGCAGAACATGAGTATAATGTAGTAAGCTACGCTCCTGGGGACACGCAACCAAAAATACAGAATCATTCCGAAGAGCGCCGCAGCGGCCAGGAAGGCCGCCTCGTGAGAGGGCGATAGAATCTGCCCCGCGGCTACCGCTGCTACAAAAGGCAGCGACAACACTAACATATCTCTCTCCTCTTTCATCAGCCAGCCTGATTTGTTTGCTAAATTAGCTATAATTCCGTAACTTTGTTCGATTTATAATCACAATTTCAGAAAAAATTAAATTCAAACCATAATGATCATTCTAGTAATCAATTGCGGCAGTTCATCCATCAAGTATCAGCTCCTTGATATGAAGGGTGACGACGCTTACACCCTTATTGCAAAGGGTATCGTAGAAAAAATAGGTCTTCCCATGGGTATTTTCCAGTACGCCCCCGCCGGCGGAGAGAAAATCGTAAGGGATCTGCCCGTTCCGGACCACAAGGAAGGAATGCAGCTGGTGCTTGAAGCCCTGACAGACAAAGAGCACGGCGTTCTTGCTTCTATAGAGGACATCGAGGCTGTAGGTCACCGTATCGTGCATGGCGGCGAGTTCTTCTCCGGCAGCGCCCTTGTAGACGAAGACGTACTTAAGAAGATAGAGATTTGCTGCGACTTCGCACCTCTTCACAACCCTGCACACCTTCTTGGTATCAGGGCTGTTCAGCACGTACTCCCTACCGTACCCCAGGTTGTTACCTTCGACACTGCATATCATCAGACCATGCCGGAGTACGCATACATGTACGCACTCCCGTACGAGTATTATGAGAAGTATCGCGTACGTCGTTACGGTGCTCACGGAACCAGCCACCAGTTTGTTGCAAACAAGGGTGCAAAGTTCTGCGGTATAGACATCAACAATTCTAAGATAATTACCTGCCACATTGGCAACGGTTCTTCTGTAAGCGCCATCGTTAATGGAAAGGTAATTGACACATCAATGGGCTTCACCCCGCTTGAGGGTATGATTATGGGAACCCGCGTGGGCAATATCGACGCCAACGTCATCCCTTACATCATGAAGAAAGAGAACCTTACCCCGGACCAGATGACGGAAATTATCAACAAGAAGAGTGGTTTCCTTGGCCTGAGCGGCAAGACTTCAGACGCCCGTGAGATGGACGCTCTTGCAGTTGCAGGCGACCATAAGGCCAAGCTGGTTCTGAAGAAGCTCACCTTCGACCTTATCAAGAACATCGGTATGTATATCGCAGAGATGAATGGTGTTGACCTTATCGTATTCACCGGTGGTATCGGAGAGCACAACAACCGCCTGCGCCGCCGCGTCTGCGAGAACTTTACCTATGTAGGCCTTAAGTTCGACTATGACGCCAATGCAGATGCATGGGGCAACGATGCACTCATCTCCCTGCCTGACTCAAAGGTAAAGGTAGCCCTCATCACTACGGACGAGGAGCTTGTTATCGCCCGTGATACCATGCATATCGTAAATTCATTGGAAGACTAAAAATATACCCAATTATGATAACCAAATTTTCAGACGTATTCGCAGAGCTCAAAGAAAAGGGAATCTGCAAAAGAATGGTCGCAGCTTGGGCTGTTGACGAGCATACTATCGAGGCTGCAAGCAACGCAGTAGATCTGGGCATCGTTTCCGCTACATTGGTAGGTGACGAGGCTCTTATCAAGGACGTTTGCGCCAAGAACAATATCGACGTTGCCAAATTCACCATCGTCAATGAGCCTGTAGAGCTGAAGGCTGTTGCCAAGGCTGTCCAGATGGTTCATGACGGCGAAGGCGATATCCTTATGAAGGGTCTTTGCTCAACTGACAAGTTCCTTCGCGCCATCCTTAACAAAGAGTGCGGACTTCTGCCTCCGAAGGGCCTCCTGAGCCATGTTGGTATCATTGAGAACCCCAACTACCACAAGCTCATGTTCCTTGCCGATATGGCAGTTATCCCTCAGCCTGACTTCCGTCAGAAGGTTAAGATTGCAGGTTTCGTTACCGGTGTGGCTAAGTCCTTCGGTATTGCTAAGCCTAAGGTCGCTTTCATCGCTGCTTCTGAGCAGATGCTTGACAGTATGCCTGCTTGCATGGAGGCTGCTATGCTTGCAAAGATGTGCGATCGTGGTCAGATCAAGGGTGTTATTGGTGACGGTCCTCTTGCCCTTGATGTTGCTATTGATAAAGAGGCTGTTGAGATCAAGAAGCTTGAGAGTCCTGTTGCCGGCGATGCTGATTGCCTTGTATTCCCTAACATCGAGTCTGCAAATGTTTTCTGGAAGTCTAATTCCAAGCTTTGCAACGGTGTTAAGCAGGCCGGTATGCTTGTAGGTACTACTGCTCCTTGTATTCTTGCAAGCCGCGCTGACAGCGCTGATACCAAGCTGAATTCTATCGCAGAGGCTGTAATGTTCGTTAAGTAACGAACGGCGTATTTTAAAAAAGACTACTGGGTTTCGAGGTCGTGCCACCCCCGGCTAGGGGGAATGTCACCGAAAGGTGACAAGGGGGTCCTGAAACCCAGTAGTCTTTTTTATTTTAAAATATCCTCTTCCTTTTCATGAAACAAATCCTGTTTAGGCAGGATTTTGCTGTATTTCTGGCGCAGCTCGTTCATAAGATTGGCAGTATAGCGCGCCAGAGAAGGGCCTTTCCATGTGCTTGTGTTGGACAGGAAAATCCAGCACTCACCGTCAGGGAAGTATTTGATAAGAGCATTTGTACCGGAAAGAGTACCAGTACGAACCCAGGCCTTTGCAGGATCGGTCTCGTTCCAGCCAAGAGAATAAGTATCTTCGTCAATATGCTGCGTCATTGCAGCAACACTCTCCTTGCTGATGATATCCGGGATTTCATCCTTACCGTCGATGGAAGCAACAAGCAAGGCAAGCTCGGGAGCGGAAGCCACCCAGGCGCCGGCGCCGGTAAGTGCGGTAATATTGTTACCGCCATAGCAGCGGACCACATTGCGGCCGCTGTTGTTGTATTCCTGAACACCGGGATCGTTGGAAGGAACATAGTAGCGAACTTCTCCTTCGTGGCGGTCTTTAAGGTAAATGCCGGCAATGCGGAAGCCGTAACAGCCGGCTTTCTCCAGTACCTCTTTGCGCATGAACTCTTCGTAGGGCTGACCTGTAACCTCTTCTATCACAAGGGAAAGGATCATATATCCCACGTTTGAGTAGTACTGCGACGTGCCAGGGGCAAAGTGCAGTTTGCTGCCAAGGATAATCTTAAGAAGCTGCTTGTTGTCCGGAGGAGTCTTAAGCTTGTTCTGCTTCATGATGGCGGCGGTAGAGAACATAGGGTCTGCAATCCTGGCCCTGAAGCCGCCCTGGTGCCGCAGAAGGTGCTCTACGGTAATGTTGTAGTAATTCTTGTCTTTTATGCTGCTGCAATAAGTGCTGTCTTTCAGTATGCCTTCGGGACCAAAAACCTTGTCTTTAATGCTAAGCTTTCCTTGCTCCTGCAGTACCATGATGCCGGTAGCCGTGATAAGTTTGGATACCGATGCCACCCTCATTATATTGCCGGGCCCCATGGGCTCTTCCTGCTCTTTGTCAGCCCAGCCGAAGCCCTTCGCGTACATAAGGGAATCGTTGCGCATTATGACCAGCTGGGCGCCCTGAAGCTGCCACTGGCTCATGTAGTTGGCTATTTTCCGCTCCATCGGGGCAAGAACGGAAGAGTCCGACATCTCGTTTGTCAGAACTCTGTTAAGATCTATTGTCGGGCGGATCGATTCTTCGGGCACGGAGCCGCAGGAACATAATGCCGCCATCACGGCGGCAAGAAACAGCAGCCTTTTTATCATTTGCCCATCCTCTCCATGAAGTCAACAATAAACTGGGCTGTGCCTTCTATTCCAAGGATTGAAGAATCAATGCAAAGGTCATAATTGGATGCTGCACCCCACTCGCCAAAGGTGAAGAAGTCGTAGTAAACCTTGCGGGTGCGGTCTTTGCGCTGGGCCATGTCCATGGCATCGTCGTAGGAAAGATTCTCCCTCTTCATAATGCATTTGACCCTTTCTTCAAGCGGAGCGCAAATGAAAACGTCAAGGCAGTCTGTCCTGTCGCGCAGGATGTAGTCAGAGCAGCGGCCAATGAAGATTGCCGGACCTTCGTCGGCGAGCTTTTTGATAACGTCGCCCTGGATCTTGAACAGCTCGTTGTCGCTGATATAGTTGTCTGCCATTGAATACCTGCCTGATGTGAAGAAGGAAGAGAAGCTGAATGCACTTCTTTTCTCGTCTTTCTTGGCAAAAAGCTGAGCGCTGAAGCCGCTTTCCTCTGCGGCTTTGGAGATAAGCTCGTTGTCGTAAACGGGAATGTTCAGGATTCCGCTTATGGCGGCTGCAACTGAGTGGCCGCCGGCCCCGAACTGTCTTCCTAGGGTAATGATGCGAGGTTTCGTTTTCATAAGGCTATTTTATTTTACTGCCCAGGATGTCCGGATTGTCTCCGTCATTCAGGCGGTTAAGTTTGCGTACAAGGGATATAAGGAAGAAAACTGTAAGTATGCTGGCAAGGAAATCGGATAAGGGGAAGCTGTACCAAACTCCGTCAACATCGAACAGAATGGGCAGCAGGAATACTGACGGCACAAGGAACAGAAGCTGGCGGGACAGGGACAGGATGATGGACTTGTGAACCATGCCAAGGCACTGGAACAGGTTGGTGGCCACCATCTGGAAGCCGATGATCGGGAAGAGTATGTTCATTGTCTGCAGTCCATGGCCGGCCATTTCTTTAAGCTGAGGCTCGTCCGTGAATGCGGATACTGCCAGGTTCGGGAAGAAAACGGATATGATAAAGCCAATGAACACAACGCCTGTGGCCCACTTGGATGTAAGGAAAAAGACTTCCTTAACCCTGGAATACCGTCTTGCCCCAAAGTTATAACCAGCAATCGGCTGCATGCCCTGGTTGAAGCCCATCACTATCATCACAAAGAGGAAGGAAATCCTGTTGACAATGCCGTAGGCGCCAATTGAAAGGTCTCCGCCGTAGCGCATCATCTGCTGGTTAATGAACAGTGCTACGATGCAGCTGGCCGCATTCATTAGGAAGGGGCCCATGCCGATGGCCAAGGAATCCTTGGCTATTCTCCAGTCCAGGCCGAACACCTTTTTGGGAAGGTGCAGGAACTTCTTCTGGTCCATAAAATACCGCATAGAGAAGCTCAGGGCCATTATCTGGCAGATGACAGTTGCAAGGGCGGCGCCCCTGATGCCCATATCCAGCACAAAAATGAAGATAGGGTCCAGTATGCTGTTGGAAATAACCGTGAACAGGGTGAGTCCCATTGCCAGCTTGGGGTTGCCGGAAGACCGGATTACCGCATTGAGGCCGAAGTACAGATGGGTGACTACGTTTCCTGCCAGGATTATTATCATGTAGTCAGATGCAAAGGGCAGGGTATTGTCGCTGGCTCCGAAGAACCTGAGGATAGGGGACAGGAACAAAAGCGTTAGGGCTGTGAAGGCGACGCCTATTATGACATTGAGCGTTACCTCGTTGGTCAGCACCTTGCTTGCTGCCGAGTAGTTCTTCTGCCCCAGCAGAACCGAAATCATTGTGGCTGCTCCTACGCCTACAAGCGTTCCCAGAGCGGCCGAAAGGTTCATTAGCGGAAAGGTGACGGCCAGTCCCGATATTGCCAGGTGACCGAAATCCTTGATATGGCCGATGTAGATACTGTCCACCATATTATATAGCGAAGATGCAGTCATCGCTATAATAGCGGGGACTGCATACTGCGCTAACAGTGAACTTATTTTCCTGGTCCCCAGGTCAGTGGGGATCCTTGCGTCTGCCATGCGTTTTTAAGGTTTGTCTACCAGCTCTATTTCGAAGCACAAAGGTGAGTATGCCGGTATTGTACTGCCGCTGCCGGAATAGGAATAGCCCCATTTTGAGATGAAGTAACCTATACCTTTTTCATATTTGTGCATCTTCAGTATCATGTTTGCAAAACCGGTGATGATGGAGCTGCCGTCCATTGTTACACCTTCTGTGTTTGAGCCAAGCTTAACTGCCTGAGGCTCATAGTCTTTTGAGCTGCTGTAGATATTGTTGTCTACAGCTACCTTTTTGATGTTGGTATCGAAGACATGTCCGTTAAGAAGGCGGCCGGTATAGTTAATGTAAACGGTTGTGTCCGAAGGCAGTTCTTCCAAGTCCGCAGGTTCAACCAGCTGCTTGTAGTATAAGCCGTAGGATACTGAATCCTGAGGAGTGCCGTAAACATGTACAAGATGGGTCTCAAGAGAGTCGATCTCCCATTTGTCGATGTCGTCGGTCTTGTCGATAAGCTTAATGTCGTACATTATGCTGCTGGGAGAAGACTTGTACTTTTTGAAGTACTGTTCCTGGCTGTCATAGCGGTTGTAGGTAATGAACCAGAAAGGCACAATCACCTTCTTTCTGCCGCCGACCTTCATTCCGCGCAGGGAATACAGGAAGCCTGCACTTGCGTCTTCGCCGCCGGCAACCATCTTGGGGCCGTAGTAATAGGTCTCGTCGTAAGTGCCGAGCTGCTGGGCAAGTTTGATGTCGTCAGTAGAGGCGATATTGCCTTCTATGTCGTAGGTGGTAACCTCTGCGTAAACGTATTCCTCGTCGTTGTAGAGAGCACCATTGCCTTCCTGATTGCTGAGCACGTAAATACCGTATGAGTCCGGAGACAGGCCGGGATAATTCTTCTCCATCCAGGCCAGAAAATAAGCCCTGTTGTCTTCTTTCTCGCTGGTAGTGGTTGTCTTGGCACAGCCTGCGGTAATTGCGGTAACTGCCGCGATAATAGGTAAATATCTAAATATATGTTTCATAATCAATTTGTTACATCTAAACTACTCTGACACCTCAACTATGTGCAGGGCATAAGCTAATGCAGAGTTTGCAGGAATCGTGCCTAAACCCTTGCTGCCGAACCCATATTTACCGGAAAACAGCACATAACAGTCTTCTCCGGCTCTAACTCCAATAAGACCGTTCTTCAGGCCTTTGACAAGTTTGCCCTCTGAAAGCTTTCTGGTAACGGGCTGGAACTTGTCCAAATCCGTGGTGTCACGGTTGGCCTGTTTAGCAAAACTGAATATATTGGTATCGAACATGTTGCTTATGCTGATGGTTGTGGAGGGCAGCGTAAAGCCTGCGTAGTAGAAGCTTACAGTGCCGGAAGCGGTCAGGGTGTCTCCGGTGCCCTGTTTCAGTATTACCCTTTGGCAGCCTTTATGGTTTACCAGATGTGCAAGCCCTGTGGTATCGGCACTGATAAGCGACTTTACCAGACTCTCTATCCTGGTTTCCTGCGACGAGTAAAGCGTCTTGACGCTTTCTTTTGAGCAGGCTGCCAGAATAAGCAGAACTGAGGCCAGGGCCATTATGCAGTGCTTAACTTTCATTGCCAAAGTAATCCTTTATCATATACTGTACATACTGCGGGGCATCTGCCGGTGCCGGAATGTCCTGGGGGAAGAAAAGCTTGCCCCCGGATGCGTTCTCGTGGCCTCCGCCGTGAAAGTATTTTGTGGCGCAGGTAGCTGCGGACGTTCCTTTCTTGGAGCGGATAGAGATGCGGAAGTAGCCCTTGTCTTCTTTAAGAAGAATGCTCATCCTTACCTTTGCGATGGCCAGAGGCATGTTTACAAAACCCTCTGTATCACCGTCTTCAAGGCCGTAATGGTCTGTGTCTTCTTTGTACAGGACCATGTAGGCGACACCCTCCGGTGTTACTGCCATTCTTGTGCCAAGAAGCATGCCCAGCGCACGAAGCCTGTTTTCTCCGTAGTGCCAGTTTATGTGTTCTACTATAAAGTCCCGGTCAACTCCCATTGCAAGCAGCTGAGAAGCCATTTCCAGGGTGCTGGGCCAGGTAGAGTTCGCAAAATTGTTAGTGTCCGTGGTCATGCCGGTCATAAGGGCCGATGCGCATTCCAGACTGATTTTTCCTACTCCGTTGCCGCACAACTCTTTGAGCAGCCAGTACACCAGTTCCGATGCCGACGAAATCTCTGTTTCCGAAACCGTCAGGGCGAACTGATCCCTGGAAGGCTCAAGGTGATGATCTACCAGCACCTTGGGCGCCGGGTGGGCCTTCAGAATGTCTGAAAGGCCTTCTGACCTTTTGACATCGTTCATATCCAGAACCACTATAAGGTCGCAGTCCTGCAGCCAGGTTTTAACGGCCTCCGGTTCTTTGCTGAAGAAAAGAGTCTTTTCTTTTCTTTCTCCTTTATAGACAAAGTCTATTGTTGAGGGAGTAGGGTCCGGGAAAATACATCTGACCTCTTTGCCAAGGCTCTCAAGCCAGCAGGCCATGCCGATGCTGCTTCCGGCGGCGTCTCCGTCAGGGTGGGTGTGCGCAACGGTGGCAACCTTGTGTGAGGCTGCGGCCATGCGGCCCAGCAGGGCGGCGCTATTTGCGATGTCAACTGTCATTTTCCAATAATCGGATGTGCAAAAATACAAATTATATTGCATTTGATAAATCAATTTTTTAACTTTGTCCGACATTTGTTGAAAAAAGAATAATAAAAAACACAACTATAATGAACGAAACACTTAAAAAAGTACTTCAGTACTGCATTCTTCCACTCGTAATCGTGGCTTTGGTAATTGTTATCGTTAAGGGCGTTCAGAAGCCTGTTAAGTTTGACAAGGAGAAGGAGTTCCGTACCAAGGAGGCTGTTCAGCGCCTTAAGGACATCCGTGACCTCCAGGTTGCTTACAAGAGCGTTAACGGTAAGTTCTCTTCTACCATCGATTCACTTATTCTTTTCTACAACACCGGTAAGATGGACGTTGTCCTTCAGGTAGGTTCAAAAGATGACTCTATCGCAGTCGTTAACACAGAGCGTATCAAGAAGGCTAACAAGAAGATCACCCAGGAAGAGCTGTATGAGCTTTACAAGAAAGGCGAGCGCGTAATCGCTACTGTAAAGACACAGTTTGCAGTTAAGGACACCCTCTTTGTTAACCGTACTAACTTCGTAGTAGACTCTATCAAGTACATTCCTTACTCAGGCGGTCAGCTTGTTGAAATGGAGTCTATCGTAAAGAAGGTTTCAGGTGTTGACGTTCCTCTGTTCGAGGCTCGCATGCCTTACAGAGCCCTCCTCAAGGGTATGGACAACCAGCTCAGGATTAACCTGGACGACGAGCGCAAGACCATGAACCAGTACGAAGGCCTTATGGTCGGCAGCATTAACAATCCTAACAACAACGCCGGTAACTGGGAGTAATCCTTACCGTACCGTTTGTCATGGAGTACATGCAACAATCAGAAACAGGAATATCCATTCAAGTCTCCTTGAGTGGATATTCTTTTAAGGTATCCGGTCCGGAAGGTGTCAGCCGCAGCGGCTGGCTGCCGTCCGGTCAGCTGTTTACTACGCCGGAATTCCAGCGCAGGTACTCCAATGTAGAGATATCCCTTTTCACTCCCAAGGTGGCTTTGGTGCCGGAGTCTTTCTTTAACGCCCAGACTGCCAGAGAGGCCCTAGAAGACGTGTGCCGTCTTAAGGAGAATGATCTTGTCGAATATGCACGCGTGCCTAAGTTCGGTGCGGTCATGGTTTATTCCAATTCGATAGGGGAGTCTTTGTCCGATACAATATCTAATACTGTATTCAATACGGCCGGGGAGCGCGCCAAGGTACTGCCTGAACTGTGGTTCATGCTTAAGGACCTGGCCCTTTGCCCGGATTACAACAAGATCCTCTGCTCCTGGATAGACGGCCACCTGTATCTGGTAATTGCCCAGGGAAGCAGCCTGCTGCTTACAAATGTCTATACTGCGGCGGATTTCACCACTGCGGAGTATTTCATTTTTCTGGCCCTTAAGCGCCTGCAGCTTAACCCTGAGGTCTCTACCATTTGTTTCCGTACTCCGCTGGAGTACGACCAGGAGATGTCCCTGTACCGTTACTTCAAGTCTGTTGAGGTACTATGAGAATCATTTCCGGCTTCCTGAAAGGAAAAATAATTACGCCTCCGGCATCCTATAAGGCCCGTCCAACCACGGACTTTGCCCGGGAGGCGCTTTTTGATATCATTTCAAACGAGTACGAATTCGAAGACCTTAAGGTTCTGGATCTTTTTGGCGGCACCGGAGCCGTTTCTTTTGAATTCGTCTCACGTGGCATCGGCCATGCTTGGTGCGTAGAGATGGCGCCTGCCAATGCCGCTTTTATTTCGAACGCTGCAAAGCAGCTTGGCATTGCGGATAAGCTGACAGTGGTTCGCCACAATGTCTTTGACTTTATTCCGCTTTGCACAGAGAAGTTCGACCTTGTCTTTGCTGATCCGCCTTATGCCCTGGACGGCCTGGACACACTTCCTGACCTTATAATGGGCTCTGGCATACTTCACCCCGGCTGCTACTTTATTCTGGAGCACGGCAGCGAGCATTCCTTCACATCGCATCCTGCTTTCGTGAAGGAAAAGAAGTACGGCAGGGTACACTTTTCTTTCTTCGAGTCTTAGCCGTTCTTGCGGCCGGCAATCCTGTCTACCAGGGCCGATGCAACCAAATTGCTTGTAGAATTTACCAATGTGGCAGGAATGTCGCAGATGGTACCTATTATCATAAGGGTGGCGGCAAATGAGGGATCGATGCCCAGAACGGCGCAGATCAGTATTTCTCCTGTCATGCCACCAATGGGAATGGCTCCTACTACCATGCTGACCATCAGGGATATAAGAATGACAATGGCAAGCGTTCCAAGGCCGGAAGGGTTCATTCCAAAGAAGTAAAGGGCGAACAGAATCTTTGCTACGGCGGTGATGACAGAACCGTCCTTATGCAGATTTGTGCCAAGTGGGATGACTCCGTTGGCTATCTTTTCACTTACTCCCATCTTCTGCGCCGCAACTATGTTGACGGGGATGCAGGCCGCAGATGAACATGTGCCTACGGCAGTGACTGAAGGAACAATCATCTCCTTCCAGAACTTGCCAATCGGAATATTGCAGTACATGGCATAAAGGGTGTTGAAGACCACATAGATTATGGCGCATACTGCACATACAAGCAGCAGAACCTGAAGGTAGTTGCCCACAATCTGGCCTCCCAACTGTCCGATGGTGTATGCAAAATAGCATCCGATGCCGATAGGCGCCAGTTTCATGACCAGTTCCATTATCTTCATGATGACGGCGCCGCCTTCAAAGACCAACTTTTCTACGGTAGCGGCCTTCTGGCCAAGGAAAGAAACTGCCAGGCCGAAGAGGGCTGCAAACAGGATCAGCGGCAGAAGATGATCGCGGGACAGAAGCAGGGGAAAGTCGTTCACCGTAAATGCTCCGGCAATGGCCTCGCCAATGTTGACATCCTCTCCCATAAAACCGCCGACGGCCGATCCGTCTCCACCAAGGGACGCTACGGCTTCAAAGGGGTTCCAGAAACTCATCACGCCGTAGGCGAGCAGACCGCAGATTATCGACATAAGCAGAAAGACACCGAAGGAGGTGCCAAGAACTTTGCCTATCATCCCGTTACGCCTTAAAACGACCATGGACTGGGCTACGGACAGGAAAACCAGCGGTACAACCAGCACAAAGATAAGGTTCAGGAATATGGTTCCGACCGGTTGCAGTACGCTGGCCTTTTCACCCAGCAAGGCGCCAAGGATTCCTCCTGCGACAAGGCCCAGGAGCAAAAGTATAGTTGACAGGTAGTTCTTTAATACTTGCTTCATTTTATGTAGAGATGATTATTCATGCAAATATACATATAGTTTGCTATAATAAGTCTTTTATTTAACGATGAAAAACGTTAAATTTGCGTAAATGCAAATACTTGATATGAAAAAGTTAATTTTTTGCTCCCTTCTGGGACTTTTCCTTTGCGCCGCAGCTGCAGCGCAGCCTTTGCGCAACAGTGTTATCAATACCGACAATGTCCAGAGCAGTATTCTGGGAGAGCAGGTAGACTTCAACGTTTACCTTCCTGCCGGGTACGATGCTTCATCGGATCAGACCTATCCCGTCATTTATCTGCTTCACGGCTTGTATGGCACCAATGTGGATTGGGCTACCACCGGCCACATGAAGAATGTCGTAGATGAACTCATCGCTTCAGGGGAGCTCAGAAAAGTCATCATCATAATGCCGGATGCCGGAGACAACGACGTCCGCAATGTACAGAACGGCTATTTTAACATGCCTGACCGCCCGTACGAGGACTTCTTCTTCCAGGAGTTCCTTCCCCAGGTAGAAAAACGCTATCATATCGTAGGCGACAAGGAGCACAGGGCAATTATGGGCCTGTCAATGGGAGGCGGCGGTTCTACGGTTTACAGCCAGCGCCACCCCGACATGTTCAGCAGCTGCTATTCTATGAGCGGTTGGCTGGATAATGAAGATATGACAGCTAAGGATGTGCCCCACGATAAGCTGTACATCGTCCGCCAGTCCGTACGCGAGCATTCAGCTCTTGATTTTATTGACAATGCTGACGAGGAAACCGTTGCCAAACTGCGCACTGTCAAGTGGTTCTTTGACTGCGGCGACGACGACTACCTGCTTAAGCTTTCCGTCGATATCCACTTCAAGATGAACGAAAAGGGTATAAAGAACGAACTGCGCGTCCGCGACGGCTGGCACAGCTGGGAGTATTGGCATACAGCCCTTCGCCTTGCACTGCCTTTCGCTTCGCGCAATTTCGCACTGTAGCCCTTAGGCGTCTTCCGTTATATATTCGTACTTTTTGGTGGAAATTAGCTTACCCTTGGGGTCGTACATGTACTGAACTTTTTTCTTGCCGAATTCGTTGTATTCGAATTTTTTGTAGTTGACAAGTTTGTTCCGTTCATTGTACACAAGTTCGCGGGTCATTTTGCCGTTTTCTCCCCACTCGTAGCGTTTGCGCCATTTCTGACGTCCGGAAGTATCGTACTCTGTTTCTTCTATCTTCTTGCCCTCGGCGGAATAGATAGTTACGTGGTCCAGCGTCTGGGCGTTGCCCTTGCCGCCGGCGTTCCATTCTTTAACGATAAGGTTTTTCTTGTTTATTTTTGGGACAGAAACCACATCTTCCGTCTGTGCAAGGCAGAAAGTAACGGGAAGCAGTATGGCTGCTAAAAGGGTAAGTAATCTTTTCATAATAATTTGGATATCCGGGCTCTTTGCCTGCAACAACCATACCTCTGTTTTTTTTAACATAAAAAATTGATAAATTTGTTGGAGTATTATCGCCTCTGAGTTATGATATCATTTCTGCTATGCGTTTTGGCCCTGATTCTGGGCTATCTTGTCTATGGTAGGTTTATAGACAAGGTGTTTGGCTCCGATCCGAAAAGGGTAACTCCGGCTGTAAGCAAAGCGGACGGCATTGACTATATAGCGATGCCAACCTGGAAGGTCTTCATGATCCAGTTCCTGAACATCGCCGGAACAGGTCCCATCTTTGGAGCAATCATGGGCGCCAAATTTGGTCCGTCATCCTATCTGTGGATAGTCCTGGGCTGCATTTTTGCCGGTGCGGTGCACGATTACCTGACCGGTATGCTGTCCCTCAGGCACGACGGAGCCGGCCTGCCGGAAATAATAGGCACCTATCTTGGCAAAACCACCAAAGGAGTAATGCTGGCCTTTACGGTATTGTTGCTTCTGCTTGTGGGTGCGGTGTTTGTCTATTCCCCGGCGGAAATCCTTAAAAGCCTTGCAGGCGACGGCTCCGACACGTCGTTCATGATCTGGGTGGCCATAATCTTCGCCTACTATATCATAGCAACCATGCTGCCGATAGACAAGATCATCGGCAAAATATATCCCGTTTTTGCAGTTGCACTGCTCTTTATGGCTGCCGGACTGATGGTTGGCCTGTTTGTGAAGTGGCCTGCAATTCCGGAAATCTGGGACGGACTGGCTAACCGGACATCGGCGGCCACACCCATCTTCCCCTGCCTTTTCATTACCATCGCCTGCGGCGCGATCAGTGGCTTCCATGCTACCCAGAGCCCGCTTATGGCCCGATGCCTCAAGAATGAGAAACTGGGCCGTCCGGTATTCTACGGATCCATGATTACAGAAGGCCTTGTGGCTCTTGTATGGGCAGCAGTCAGCTCTTACTTCTTCTTTGACGGGGGAGCAGAGCAGGTAGGAGGCAGCGCGTCGTCATCGGCTCCCCAGGTTGTAGAACTTGTTTCTAAGAACTGGCTTGGATTAATTGGCGGCATACTTGCCATACTGGGAGTTGTTGCCGCACCTATCACCAGTGGCGATACAGCCCTTCGCAGTGGCCGTCTTATCATTGCCGATGCCCTTCATTTTGAGCAGAAGCCAATCAAGAACCGCCTGGCTATCAGCATCCCCATCTTTATTATCGTAGCTCTGCTGCTTTGGTTCAATATGGCCAACCAGAAGGGCTTTGACAACATCTGGGGCTATTTTGGCTGGGCCAACCAGACCCTGGCCGTCTTCTCCCTTTGGGCCGTAACGGTATATCTGAAGCGGGCAAAGAAGGGCTATTATTGGCTGATAACCTGTCTTCCTGCCATCTTCATGACAGTAGTCAGCATTACTTATCTGTTTGCCATTAAACTACACATCTTTACATTATAATTATGCTTGATAAAGAACGGGGGCTGTACATTGCCCATTGTGAAAACGGACCTATCTCTCTGGTAGGCAAAATGGCCAATCGCCACGGACTTATAGCCGGTGCAACAGGTACCGGTAAAACCGTTACCCTTCAGGTTCTTGCAGAGACTTTCTGCCAGGACGGCGTACCATGTTTCATGGCCGATATGAAGGGAGACCTTTCCGGCATCAGCCAGCCTGGCAAGCTTTCCGGCTTTATCCAGAAAAGAATGCCGGAGTTCGGTATAGAGGATCCCCAATTCCAGGGCTGCCCGGTACGTTTCTTCGATGTTTTCGGAGAGCAGGGACATCCCATGCGCGCTACCATCTCCCAGATGGGCCCTCAGCTGCTGTCCCGTCTTCTGGAACTGAACGAGACCCAGACCGGCATAATGAACATAGTATTCAAGATTGCCGACGACCGTGGCCTTTTGCTGCTGGATCTTAAGGATCTGCGCTCTATGCTGGACTATGTTGCTAAGAATGCGGCAGAGTTTACAACCGCTTACGGCAATATTTCGTCAGCCAGCGTGGGTGCCATCCAAAGGAGCCTTCTGACCCTTGAAAACCAGGGTGCTGACAAGTTCTTTGGCGAGCCTTCTTTCGATATTTATGACCTGCTTCAGTGCGAGGGTGGCAAGGGCGTGATGAACGTTCTGGCAGCCGACAAACTGATGCTGAACCCCAAGCTTTATTCCACCTTCCTGCTGTGGCTGCTGTCCGAGCTATACAGCACTCTGCCCGAGGTTGGCGATATGGACCGTCCCAAGCTTGTGTTCTTCTTTGACGAGGCCCACATGCTCTTTGACGGAACATCAAAGGCCATGGTGGATAAGATAGAGCAGGTAGTACGTCTTATCCGAAGCAAGGGCGTTGGTGTTTACTTTGTAACCCAGAGCCCTTCTGACATCCCGGAAAACATACTTGGCCAGCTTGGAAACCGTGTACAGCATGCGCTTCGCGCCTTCACTCCCAAGGATCAGAAAGCTGTAAGGGCGGCTGCTGATACCTTCCGCGCTAACCCGGCCTTTAAGACTGCGGATGCAATCATGGAACTTGAAACTGGTGAGGCCCTTATATCTATTCTTGACGAAAAGGGTGCTCCTACCGTGGTAGAGCGTGCCAAAATACTTTTCCCTCTCAGCCAGATTGGGGCAATTACTGACGAGCAGCGCGCGGACATCATAAAGAAGTCTCGCATCTACGGCCGCTACGACAAAGCGATAGACCGCGAGAGCGCCTTTGAGGTTCTGCTTAAGCAGAGCGAGGAGCAGGCTGCTGTGGCTCAGCAGGAGGCTCAGGCTGCTCAGGAGGAAGCAGAGGCTGCTAAGAAAGAGAAGGAGGATGCCAAGAAAAAGAAAAACAGTCTTGGCAGTAAGGTGCTGAAGGCTGTTTCTACTGCGTTGATTGGTATTTTTGCTAGCAGCGTTGGTTCGCTTGTGGGTGGGGCTGTGAGCGGTAAGAAGTCCAGCAAGAAAAAGAGTAGTTCCAATACGGCTGGCAAGGTGGCTGGCAGGGTTGCTACTACGGCTACTCGTACCGTCACCAAAGAACTAACCCGCGATATTCTGGGTAATCTAATAAAATAATACCACCGGACCCCAACGCCGAAGGGCAAAGTGGTTCGGAAACTTACGCTCCGAACCACATCACCCTTCAGCTACGCAGGCCCGCGCAACCTGTTTCATCGGTTCTTGGAATCTATACAGATTGTGACGGGGCCGTCGTTTATTAAAGATACCTTCATGTCGGCGCCGAATTCGCCGGTGCCGACGGGGCGGCCGATGGCATCTGACATGCGGCGGCAGAATTCTTCGTACATTGGGATGGCTTTTTCGTGGCCGGCGGCTTCTATGTAAGAGGGTCTGTTGCCCTTTTTGGTGTAGGCCATAAGGGTAAACTGGCTTACCACAAGGACTTCGCCTTCAATATCTACGACGCTGCGGTTCATCACTCCGGCATCGTCGTCAAAGATGCGTAGCGCGGCAGCCTTTTTTACCAGATAGTCAATATCGGCTATTTCGTCCTCGTGACCAACGCCAAGAAGAATCATCAGGCCCTTTCCAATAGAGGATTTGACCTTACCGTTTATGGTCACCGAAGCGGACGCTACTCTTTGAATTACAACTCTCATATATCGCAAATTTAAAAAAATAATTTGTAATGCGCTGCAGTCAGCCTTAGTAACTATAGCAATGGCGGCGGAGGCCCCGGTGGGCGTTGGTAATTCTTGATGTTTTTCTTATCTTTGCTATATGTTGCAGGATAAGCACATATCGGTAGACGATGCGGTTAAAGGCATGACGCCCATCACTCTGGAAGAGATGGACAGCGTGAAGCTTCTTAACCGCATCGATACTAAATACCTGACGGATGAAGCTAATCTTGTCCGTGTGCTTGAAGACGCCACCGCAGCCGGCTATCGTGCCCTTATTGCCGATGGGGAAAAGATAAGCCCTTATAATTCAATTTATTACGATACTGCCGGGCTTAAGATGTTCCTGGATCATCACAACCGTAGGCTGGTACGTCAGAAGGTGCGTACAAGAGTTTACCTGAACTCCGGTGAAGCATTCCTGGAAATTAAAAGGAAGAACAATCACGGCCGAACCAAGAAGAAGAGGACTCACATTCCGCAGACGGAGATGATGGACTTTTCTGCAGATGCCGCTGCCGTAGCTTACCTTGCAAAGCATTCCGCCTTTACCGTGGAAATGCTGTCCCCGGTGCTCTCCACCGCCTTCAGGCGCATAACGCTTGTAAATCCTGCAAAGACGGAACGTCTTACCATAGACACATCGCTAATCTTTACAAACTTCCGCACCGGGCATAAAGCCTCGCTGGAGGATGCCGTCATTATCGAACTAAAGCAGGACGGCCATGCAGCCAGCCAGATGAAAGGCATACTGCTGGCCCATCGCATCAAGCCCACACGTGTCAGCAAATACTGCATAGCAGAAACTCTTACGGATCCATCGGCAAAAAGCAACCGCTTTAAGCTGAAGATCCGCAAGATTGAAAAGATAATAAACAAAAAAATACAAGTGATATGATCTTTGCTCAGGAACTAGGCGATTATTCTCTTGCCGATGACAATGTATTTGACGTACAGACTATTACAGATGCCATGATGTCTACAAGCCAGTCTATGACAGAGCTTGCGATCAGGTTCTTCATGAACCTGCTGGTTTGCTTGGTACTGGTTCATTTCTTCTATTACAGGAAGAGCCGCCGCAGGGACTATTATTTCACCTTCATGGTCTTCTCTTCCGCCATGCTCATGCTGCTTTACATAATGGGCAACGTAGAGGTTGGCGTGGGACTCACCCTGGGCTTGTTTGCCATCTTCGGGGTTATCCGCTACCGCACGGAGACCGTTCCGATCAGGGAAATGACATATCTGTTTGTTATTATCGCCCTTGCCGCCATGAATGGCCTCGCTCCGGTTTACAAGCTGGTTGGGGTTGCTACCGATCATCCCCAGTACGTGCTTTCTGCCGGAACGGTTGGTATAATGGCCGTTTCCAACCTGCTGGTTGTGGTTTTGATCGGCGTGCTGGAAAGCGAAAGACTCATCAAGCACACCTCTACCAAACTTGTGCTCTATGATCGTATTGAGTTGATTGTTCCGGAAAGGCGTGCAGAGCTTGTAGAAGACCTTGAGAAACGTACCGGCCTCAAAATTAACAACGTTGAGGTTGGCCACATTGACTTCCTTAAGGATGCGGCCTTTATCAAAATCTACTACAATCTGGAAAAAGGACAGACTGGTTCAATTGACAGTCTGACTAAGGCAAAGAACTTTGTAGAACAGTAGGGTAGAGGCGGTTTTAACGGTGCCTGAGGGCGAGTTCGCGCTCCAGGTCCTCTATTGTGCAGTCCATGGCTTCCATCAGGACCAGAAGGTGGTACAGCAGGTCAGATGCTTCATAAATGAAGCGACTGCGATTGCCATCTACGGCCTCTATGACTGCTTCTGTGGTTTCTTCCCCAACCTTTTTGGCTATAACTTTGGGACCTTTTATAAACAGTCGGCTTGTATATGAGCCTTCCGGCATCTGACGGTGGCGGTCCTGCACCAGTTTGCTTAATGAGCGGATGAAGCCTTCGTCCTCAGGGCTGTCAAAGCAGGCGGTGGTGCCACGGTGGCAGGTGGGGCCGGCCGGATCTGCCTGAATAAGCAGGGTGTCGCCGTCGCAGTCTATGAACATTTTTTTGACTGTCAGGTAGTTACCGCTGGTTTCGCCCTTAGTCCAAAGGGCCTTGCGGGTACGGGAAAAGAAGGTGACGCGTCCTTCCGCAACGGTCTTGTCGAAGGCGGCGCGGTCCATATATCCAAGCATCAGCACCTTAAGGGTGGTGGCGTCCTGTATGATGACGGGGAGCAGTCCGTCCCCGGTCTTGCCAAGTTTAAAGTCGTCGAAAGTCATATCATTCAATCTTTAAAGCCGTACCGGAATTCCGGCCTGTGCAAGTTCTTTCTTTACCTGTGCAACTGTGTACTGTCCATAGTGGAAGATACTGGCAGCCAGGGCCGCATCTGCCTTGCCGATGGTAAGGACGGCGGCGATGTCTGCCACGCTGCCGGCGCCGCCTGAGGCGATAAGCGGAATACTAAGGGCATCGGACAGGGCCGCATAGATGGGGCAGGGATAACCGGCCCTGGTGCCGTCGTGGTCCATGGAAGTGAAAAGGATTTCTCCGGCTCCGCGCTCCTGGGCCTCTTTCGCCCAGCTGAAGAGTTCTTTGTCCGTAGGGCGGCTTCCGCCGTGGGTTGTGGCCATCCAGCGGCCGTCGGGACCCGATTTCGCGTCTATTGCAACCACTACGAACTGTCTGCCGTACTTGGATGCTATTTCTTCTATCAGCTGCGGCCTGGCTATGGCTGCGCTGTTAAGGGTAATCTTGTCCGCCCCGGCGTCCAGCAGGCGGGAGGCATCGTCAAGGCTTCTTATGCCGCCGCCAACGGTGAAGGGAATGTTGATGGCTTCCGCTACGCGTGAAACAAGGACGGCAAAGGTATTGCGTCCCTCCAGCGTAGCGCTGATGTCCAGGTAAACCAGTTCGTCGGCGCCTTCCAGGGCATATCTGCGCCCTAGTTCAACGGCATCGCCTACGTCCTGAAGACCCTGGAAATTGATGCCTTTTACAACTCGTCCGTCCTTGACGTCTAAGCAGGGAATGATCCTTTTTGCAAGCATAAGCTTATGTCGTTCAGGGTGATACGGTTTTCGTAAATTGCCTTGCCCACGATAATGCCGGGAAGGCCCATACTGTCTGCTCTGCGGATATCATCCATGGATGAAACTCCGCCGCTGACTATTGTTTTTAAAGCGGGGAACCGCGTCTGCAGCCCCTTGTAAAGGTCGAAGGCCGGGCCTTGCAGCATTCCGTCGTGGGAAATGTCAGTGACTATGGCCTGTTCCAGCCCTTTGAAAGATTCAATAAGACTGTCCAGACCGATGCCGCTGTCCTCGAGCCAGCCGCTGACGGCAACCTTTCCATTGCGGATGTCGGCCCCCAGGATGATGCGGCTTCCATAGGTTTGCAGCCATCCCTGCATGCGCATAGGCTTCTTTGCGGCGATGCTTCCAATAATGGCCCAGTCTGCTCCTGCGTTCCAGACTGATGCAAGTGCGTCATCGTCCTTTATTCCTCCGCCCCATTCAAGCTTTAAAAGCCCCAGGCCGGCAATCTTCTCCAGAGTGCGAAGGTTCTGGGGAGTTGAGGCTTTTGCACCTTCCAAATCTACCAGATGCAGGCGTCGGATGCCGCAGCCGGTAAAGGCCCTGGCCCATTCGGCCGGGTCACCACCGTAATTTTTCTGTGTGGCGTAATCTCCCTGGGAGAGGCGAGTGCATTTGCCCTCTATTATGTCTATGGCGGGGATAATCTCTATCATAGGGCCAGGAAGTTTTTAAGAATCTGTTCACCTACGGAGCCGCTTTTCTCCGGGTGGAACTGTGTTCCGTAAAAGTTCTCGTAACGCAGGGCGGCGCTGAACATTTTGCCTGCATAGTCGCATGTGGCCACTGTATCCGGGCAAAGGCCGGCATAGTATGAATGCACAAAATATACGTGGGAACCGGACTCTATGTCCTTGAACAGTTTGCCTTCCATGTTACCCAGATTGTTCCATCCCATGTGCGGCACCTTGCAGTCCGGGGCAGGGGAGAAACGGCGTATTCTTGCATCAAAAACGCCAAGGCAGGGCACTCCGGGGGCTTCTTCGCTATCCCTGCACAGCACCTGCATTCCTACGCAGATGCCAAGGACTGGTTGGCGAAGTGAGCGAATCATGTCCGGCAGCTCGCGCTCGATCAGATTCTCCATCGCAAGTCCGGCATGACCCACGCCGGGAAGTATAACCTTATCTGCCTGCTTTATTATACTGGGGGCGGATGTTATGCAATACGTGGCTCCAAGGCGGTCCAGGGCATTCTCCAGCGAGCGGAGATTTCCCATATCATAGTCAATAATGGCAATCATAGCGTTCCTTTTGAAGAGGGGAGGGCGTCATCAAATACATTGCGGCGGACGGCCTGGCGAAGCGCCCTTGCAAAGGCCTTGAAAATGGCTTCCGCAAGATGATGGTTGTTCTGGCCTTCGGCCTCGATACGCAGGTTGCAACGGGCTTCGGTGCATAGTGATTTAAAGAAATGCGGGAACATCTCCGTAGGGGTGTCACCAATGAATTCGCGCGTGAAATCTACTTTCCAGACAAAGTCTGCGCGGCCGCCGAAGTCAATGAGAACCAGGGCTTTGCATTCGTCCATGGGGAGTACGAAGCCGTATCGCTCTATGCCGCGTTTGCTCCCAAGAGCCTGGTAAATTGCCTGGCCCAGAACTATGCCTACATCTTCCATGGTATGGTGCTCGTCTACCTTAAGGTCTCCCTTGCAGTCAATGGCCAGACTGATTCCGCCATGGTGGGGGAGCTGCTCCAGCATGTGGTCAAAGAAGTTAAGGCCGGTACTTATTCCTGAGGGGCCTTTTCCGTCCAGGTCAAGGGTAAGTTTTATATCCGTTTCCCGGGTTTTCCGGGCGATGCTAACCTGTCTGGAACTGCTGCGCACGGCTTCGGCAGCTTCCGCCCATGTCATGGGACCAATCTGCAGGGCCTTTGCGCCAAGGTTGGCGGCCAACTGAACATCTGTTTCGCGGTCACCTATCACAAAGCTTGCAGAGAGGTCATAGGAGCCGTCCATATATGCCCCAAGCATACCTGTGCGGGGCTTGCGGGTAGGGGCGTTATCCTGGGGTAAAGACTTGTCAATCAGTATATTGTCAAAGGTGATGCCTTCCCCGGCGAGGGTTTTCAGCATCAGGTTTTGGCAAGGCAGGAAAGTCTCTTCCGGGAACAGGTGGGTTCCAAGCCCGTCCTGATTGGAAATCATTACAAGCTCGTATCCCAGGCCGGTCAGCGCCTTAAGGCCGGAGATGGCTCCGGGAACAAAGGCGAACTTCTCCAGGGAATCTATCTGCTTGTCTTCCGGCTCTATCAGGATTGTGCCGTCCCTGTCAATAAACAGGACTTTTTTAAGCTCGTTCATATCTTGTAATTGTCCAGTGCGTTCAATAAAGAATCGTTCTCTGCCGGCAGACCTATGGTAAGCCGCAGGCAGCCTTCGCAGCCTGTAATGCGGCTGCGGTTACGTACTATGATGCCCTTCTTCAGAAGGTAGGAGTACAGGGCATCGGCATTATCGACACGAATCAGGATGAAGTTGGCATCGCTGGCGAAGACCCTTTTTACAAAGGGGTAGCGGGGGAGGATGGAATTCAGCCTTTTCCGTTCGTATATGATTGTATGTACTTCATCGTCAATGGATTTGCACATGAAGGACATGGCCTTTTCCATGGCGGCCTTGCTAAGGTTGTAGGGGTACTTGACCATGGACATAAGGCGGATGATTTCAAGGCTTGAAATGGCCAGTCCGATTCGCAGGCCTGCCATTGCGCGGGCCTTGGACATAGTCTGCAGTACGATCAGATTATCCCGCTTGGTCGCCTCTGTCACCAGGCTGCCTTTCTCTGAAAAGTCGATGTATGCCTCGTCCACTACAAGAATGCCCTTGAAGCGGTCGCATATATCAAGCAGCTGTTCTCTGGAAAAGGCGTTGCCTGAAGGATTGTTGGGCGAGCAAAGGAACATCACCTTGGTATTATTGTCGCAGGCGGCAAGAAGTTTTTCTGTGTCCAGTGCAAAGTCCCGGTCAAGCTGGACACTGCGGACAGCAATGTCGTTGATGGATGCTGCAACGCCGTACATACCGTAACTTGGAGTCATAATCACGGCATTGTCCTTTCCCGGCACGCAGAAGATCCTGAAAACCAGATCAATGGCCTCGTCGCTTCCGTTACCAAGGAAGAGATTTTCTGCGGGGATTCCCTTAATGGGGGCAATCTTTGCCTTGAGCGCAGCCTGATGCGGGTCCGGGTAGCGGTTGAAGCCATTTGTATATGGGCTCTCGTTGGCATCCAGAAAGATGCCAATGTGGCCGACATATTCGTCCCTGGCCGTTGAATAAGGTGTTAAGGCTGCGATATTGGGCCTGACAAGGTGGGTGATACGGCTCATTTTCCTTCTATTCTGATTGTTACGGCGCGGGCATGGGCGTCAAGGCCCTCGGCGCGTGCCATGTTGACGATTGTGGGGGCAAGCGAGGTCAGTCCTTCGCGGGAAAGCTCCTGGACTGTCATCTTGCGCATGAAACTGTCCATGTTGACTCCGCTGCAAGAGCGGGCCCATCCGCTGGTGGGAAGGGTATGGTTGGTGCCGGATGCGTAATCACCTGCGCTTTCGGGGCTCCAGGGGCCTACGAATACGCTGCCTGCGGCGGTGATATGTCCTGCAAGCTCTGCCGCATTATTCATGGCGATGATAAGGTGCTCGGGGGCATAGGCCTCTGCAAAATCAATCACATCCGTCAGGGTAGGGAAGACTACGGCAAAGCTGTGTTCCAGAGCTCCGTCAACCTGGGCGTCGCGTGGCAGCGATTTTTTCTGCTTTTCTACTTCTGCCAGCACCGTGGCGGCATAATCTTTTTCTGTGCAAACCAGAACGGCAGTACTGTCTTTACCATGCTCTGCCTGAGACAGAAGGTCTGCGGCAACAAAAGCGGCCGGTGTGCTACTGTCTGCCAAAACCATGACCTCTGACGGCCCTGCAGGCATGTCGATGGCTGTGTTTCGGCCGCTTACAAGCTGTTTGGCCAGGGTGACGTAAGGGTTGCCGGGGCCAAAGATCTTGTCCACTTTGGGAACGCTTTCGGTACCAAAAGCCATGGCGGCTATGGCCTGGGCTCCGCCAATCCGGAAGATGCGGGTTACTCCGCATTCGCGGGCAGCAAACAGTACTTCCGGGGCTACAGAGCCATCCTTACGGCATGGAGTGCAAAGAATTCGCTCGTGGCAGCCGGCCAGTGCGGCCGGAACGGCAAGCATCAGAACGGTAGAGAAAAGGGGTGCGCTGCCGCCGGGAATGTACAGACCTACGCGGCGGATGGGCACGGGACGCTGGGTGCAAACCACGCCCTTTCCGGTTTCTACGCGAACCTCTTTTGGCATCTGTGCCTGATGGAAGGCTTCAATGTTCTTCTTTGCCGCTATTATTGCTTCGCGGACAGCGTCCGTAACATTGTTGCAGGCTTCTGACACCTCGGTATCTGATACTTCCAGTGGCGCATCAACCTTGTCAATCTCTGCCATCAGGCGCTTCAGGGCCGAGTCACCATCCTTTTCGACGGCTTCCAGAATAGCCTCTACACGAGTGCGGATGCCCTCATAATCAACGCCCTGCCGGCCGGTCAGTTTGTTCCATTCTATCCGTGCCGGATTCTCTATAATTCTCATAAGATGATTTTGTCTACGTCCATCACAAGTATACCCTCGGCACCGATTGCCTTCAGTTGCCGCACCTTGGTCCAAAGGTCTGCGGCGTCAATAACCGAATGCAGGGAACACCAGTCTCCGGTAGCCAGAGGCATGACGGTAGGGCTGCGCATGGCGGGCAGAATCTTAATAGCCTCGTCCAAAGAGGCGTTGGGAAGGTTCATCATCAGGTATTTTTTGCCACGGCTTACGGTTTCGGAGTCGATGCGGAACAGCAGGTCGTCGATAAGTACCTGATCCTCGGGTGAAATGTGCTTGTTTGCAATTAGCACAGCCTCTGACTCGAAGACGGTCTCTACTTCACGCAGGCCATTGGCGATGAGGGTGCTGCCAGAGGAAACAATGTCAAAGATGGCATCGGCGATACCAACGGCCGGGGCAATCTCTACAGAGCCTGTAATAACCTCTACCTTTGCGTCTATATTCTTGCTCTCCAGGTATTTACGAAGTATGTTGGGGTACGATGTGGCTATGCGGCGGCCATTGAACCAGGCGGGGCCGTCATAGTCTTCCCCCTTGGGGATGGCCAGACTCAGGCGGCAGGTGCCGAAGCCAAGGCGGCACAGTACGTTTACGTCCGAGCCGCATTCCTCAATTTCATTGAGGCCGACTATGCCAAGGGTGGCGGTACCGCCTTGTACTACGTTGGGAATATCGTCGTCTCTAAGGTAGAGAGCTTCTATCGGGAAGGTCTGTGATTTGGAAAGAAGTTTCCTTTTGGGGGCATCGACCTCTATGCCTATGTTTTGAAGAAGGGAGAGGCTCTCTTCATTGAGCCTCCCCTTGGATTGTATTGCAATTCTGAGCATATCTGAACACTATTCAACTTAAAAAGTTGAAGGTAGTGATTATTCCAGCGAATGCAACAGTTTGTGTATAAAAAGGATATTTTTATATCCTATCCTGCCACTAATTCTGAATGATTTGTTATGATTCCGGATTTAAAATGCGAAGAATCATCATCAAAAGCGGTACTATCGGTATCATGATATTGCTCCAGCATTAAGGTATTCCTTCAATGAATTAATGTAATTCTCAAAGGCTTCGCGGCCAGTGGAGGTAAGACTGCAGGTGGTGCATGGCATCTTGCCCTTGAACCCCTTTTCTACATTGATGTAGCCTGCAGAGGTGAGCTTATCTATCTGAATACTCAGGTTGCCCGCAGTGGCGCCCGTCTGGTTCTTGATGAAGGTAAAATCGGCAGATTCTACCCCCGCCAGGATTGACATTACGCCAAGCCTCAGCTCTGAGTGCAGCAGCGGGTCTAATTTGGGTAACATGGCCTACTTGTTTTGATGTTTTTCTATAAGACCGATGGCAACAAGAAGAAGGCCGCCAACTGTGAAGAGCAAAAGCTCTGCATCTGACATAATCAGCATGGTTGCAGCAGCACCACCTACTCCAAGGATGAATCCGCCAATAATGATGATCCAGCTCTTGAGAAGGGCGCCTGTAAAGCACATTGTCATTCCAAGGATGAGGACGATGGCAAAGGACAGGAACATAGGTACAAGCAGAACGGCGATTACGCTGATGCTTACGGCAAACACGCAGTAAATCTTCCAGGCGTGGCTGATCATATTGCCGACAAAGCTCTCCGGAACATGCACGTCCTTTTTACGAAGGCAGAAAGAGATTGGAAAGCCTACTGCGGGCATAACAAACCAAAGCAGGTTCCATCTTGGATTTCCCGTAGTGTGCCACAAAAAGTAGATAGCCAGGGAGAAAATAACAAGGAGGCTTCCCCACAAAATGAAGTACTTTGCGCCGTTGCTAAGGATAGAACGACGGCTGTTGTTAAGAGTTTCTGAGATTAACTGAAGGCTTTTCTGTGCCGTCATTTCATTGTTAAGTTCCATAATATCAATTGTTTATAATTGTTTGGCGGATTAAGTCCAGCTGCGCAGTCCGTCTTAATCCACTGCAAATATAAACTACTTTATTTTATAAACCAAATTATTTTGCAAATTTTTTGAATATTTTTTTGGGGACGTATTTTAGGGGAGTGCGTGTTTATATATCAGAAACAGTTGTATCTTTAAAGGTTCAAACAAAACTGTGAGTGTATTGTGATTTGGATGAGCAGGCTCTGGCCAGGTGCTGCTCTCAAGGGGATAGATTGGCGGAAGAAGAGCTGTATAGGAGATATGCAGCAAGGGTGTATACACTCTGCAGACGATATCTTGGGGATGGCGACGATGCAAAAGATTTGATGCAGGACGTCATCATTCATGCCCTTGACAAGATACAATTATATAAATATACGGGCAAAGGATCTCTTTACGGATGGATAAGCCGCATCGCCATAAACAGGGCGATAAATATGATCAAGCGGCAACGTTGGAGGACGGTTTCGTTAAGTTTATGGTCCCAGGATTCAATTCCTGAACCGGCGGCCGAAGACGTCCAGTCCATATCTCAGGAGAAATTGCTTGAATGGATATCCCAGCTGCCGGATTTAAGAAGAGCCGTCTTTAATATGTACTGTATAGACGGTTATTCGCATAAGGATATTGCTAAAATGCTGGGTATCAGCGAAAAAGGCTCTGCCGGAGTGCTGGCTAAGGCAAGGGCTCAACTTAAGCAGAAAATTAAGGATTATTTAAGTGTTAGTGGTTAATGAAACAGTGGGAAGACATAGTTAAGGACAAGCTGGAAGGGTACGAAAGTGCTCTTCCGGAAGGAAGCCTTGCTGCTTTCCGCGCCCGGGCTTCAGTCATGGCCGGCCAGTCCGGCCATCTCCCCGCCCGTCGCTCCCCGCTGCTATGGCTGGCTGCGGCCGCTGCTGCGTGCCTTGCCGCCGTCTTCTTCCTGCTGCGCCAGGCCCCTGAGGCCGATAGTCCTTTAGTCGCCCAGGTGGTAGAGACTCCCAAAGAAATAGTGACTCAACCACAAGAACCGGTACGGGTCGTTGAAACTCCTCGTCCTGCAGAAAAGACAAAGCCTGCTGCGGTGGTAGAAACTGTAGAACCTACTGAAACAATAGAGATTGTAGAACCCGCAGAAACAGTAGAGGAGGTAGAAACGGTAGAACCTGTAGAAACCGTAGAGACAGTAGAAACTGTAGAAACAATAGAAAAAACTGAACCTGCAGAAGCAATAGAGACGGCAAAGGTTGTAGAATTTGCTGATACAGAGGTTGTTACCAGGACGGCCAATAGCTCCGGCTCTTATATCGCCGGGGGAGTGGCAGGAGGCGGTCTTGCTGCCGTATATGCACTTGCCAAGGGTGTTTCACACTTTGCCCCGGCAGCAGGCAAAAATGATTATCAATATGACCCCGGTCATGTGACGGATCAGGGTAACTCTTCAGTTATTCCGGATAATCTTCTGAGCCAAAAGCATAGTATGCCATTTAAGGCAGGCCTGTCGGTAAGGATAAAACTTAATGACCGGCTGGGTATTACAACTGGTTTGGAGTATTCTTTATATACTTCCAGATTCAAATACCGTAATTCCGGAACCCTGACTCAGAAGGCTCAGTATCTTGGCGTTCCGCTGCGTCTTGACTGGACATTTGCATCAGCCCGATGCTTCGATTTTTATGTTGGAGGCGGCCTTCAGGGAGACTTTTGCGTAGGAGCAAAACTGGGAGGCAAGTCCATCGCCAAAGACGGATTCTCATTCTCTATGCTCGGCGTTGGGGGCGTTCAGCTTAATATTTCAAAGCGTATCGGCATATATATGGAACCCGAATTCAGCTGGACCAAAACAGCAGGCAGGGTGCTCGATACTTACCGCAGCAAGCATCCGTTCATGTTCTCTGCTACGGCAGGCCTAAGGCTTAATCTGTAATAGTCTTTATTCGTGAAGACGATGCAGAAGGCACTGCATCAGTTTACCGTCCGAATCCCTCAGGTGCATGCCGCCGCCGCGACAGTACTTCCAGAATTTGCAGGAGGCGCATTCATCCTTTTTCATCCAACTGCGGTCGCGATACGGAACAAAGCGGTTTTCCCATACCTCCATGAAGTCGTCCTTGTAGATGTTCCCCTGGGTGTAGTCGGCCCTGATGCTGGGGCATGCAGAAATGGAGCCGTCGGACAGTACGGAGCCTACGGTTACGCCGGCATTGCACATATAGAAATGATCGCGGATGTCGCCTTCGTAGTTGCCCATAAAGCCTTCGCAGGCAAATGACGTTTTAATTATTCCCTCTTTGCGGGTAGCTTTTATAAAGTCCAGTAGGTATTTCAGCTCTTCTCGGGTCAGGCGGAGCTCAGGATCGTCTTTTGCCCTGCCGGACGGGAAGATGGTAAACAGCCGCCATTCTTTAAGGCCCAGGCTAATTAGGAAATCCTTCAACTGCAGAAGTTTGCCGATATTGCGCCTGTTGACACAGGTGACAACGTCAAATTCTATTTCTCCGGATTGGATAACCATGCTTATGGCAGCGGCGGCACGCTTGAATGAAGAGCTGCGGCCACGCATCCAGTCGTGGTCATCTTCAAGGCCGTCAAGACTTATGGTCATTGCCCTGAGGCCGCATTGCAACAGCCGCCTGTATCTTTCCGGCGTTAGGGCGAAGCCGTTGGTGACCATGCCCCAGGGGAAGCCTTTCTGATATATCATCCGTCCGCAATCTTCCAGGTCCGGACGCATCAAGGGCTCCCCGCCGGTAATGTTGATCATTACCTTATGAGGGTCTGTCTTTGCTGCGACACTGTCCAGTACTTTGCCAAATACCTCTTTGGGCATGTCCGGGGCCAGCGCAGTCTGCTTGCAGTCGCTGCCACAGTGGCGGCAGTGAAGGTTGCAGCGCATGGTACATTCCCAAAAAAGTTGCCGGAGCGGATGTTCAGCAATTACATCGTCCTGCAACTTCTTTGTGATATTCAGCGCTATGCGGCGTCGCAGCGAAAGGTTATCCATCTGTTAGTCTTCCTTCTCCAATTTGGCATCGGCCTGGATTGTATACTTTCCTTTATCCCAGGATCCGCTGCCCTTTGCTGTCTGGCTGACTTTAAGGTCTGATGCCTGAAGCGTTTTGGTTTTAAATGAGCCGTTGTCCGCTCCGTCCACATCTTCAAAAATGACATTTGCTTTTTGAACGTTAGGGAAGTCATATTTAAGACGATCAGACTGGAAGTGTCCCTTGGCGTCAGTATATAAAGTGTCGTTGTTATAGGGATAGGATGCTGGATCCGGGGTAAAAACAACCCTTATGCCCTGGATGGGTTTGCCGTCCTGGCCCTTAACGTCGCCAATCAATTTGTAATCTGCGTGCGGCTGGCCGTACATGCAATATCCGCCACCTATGCCGAATCCTTCTTTATCGCAACCGAAGCCCAGCAAAAAAAGAATGCCGCCAAATATGTATTTCAGAAACTTTTTCATAATCCTTGGTTTACCTTACAAATATACAAATAATTATTGTCTGATATATAAACACCAAAGGATTGGAAATACGTCTCCGGAATATAATACAAAAAGAGTCAGCCTTTCGACTGACTCTTTTTGCGGTGCGGAAGGGACTCGAACCCTCGACCTCCGGCGTGACAGGCCGGCATTCTAACCAGCTGAACTACCGCACCAGGTAGTTTCCCTGTTTGGGATTGCAAATATACAACAGTTTTGGCGAACTGCAAATTTTTTTAAGGTTTTTTACATCATTTTTTGATAAGATCCAGAATCTTGTTCACATCCACGGGAGCCTCCGGCTCTTTCGGGACTGCCGGCAAAACGGGAACAGTATCTTTAACTGCTACAGTATCAATCAGATGGGTCTTAAGCAGCGAATCCAGGTAGTCAATACGGTCCCTTAGCTCGTTAATCTGGGCGTCACGGACCAGTATGGATTCGTCAGTGTGCTTGTAAATATTTTCTACCAGGCTGTTCACTTTGTCGTCGCCCATGCCAAGGGCTCCTTCCTGCAGGAAGAACTGATTGTCCTTAAGGTGATGCTTATGGGCGCTACCCGTCAGGGTCTCCCTTTGGTCATCGGTCAAAGGCTCGCCGGCCAAGTTGATGTAAACCTTGTTGCCGTCTTCCTTGACTATTGCGTAATCATATATATAGGTCTTGCCCAGGACTCGGTTCTCTGCAACGAAGGCCCTCACGTTATTGGTGAAGTTATTATCCCTTATCATAACGTATGCAGTAAGGAAGCTGGGGATCATTACCAATACGAAGGTGGTGGTAATCAGGTGTTTGCGGGCCCTCATCCGGCGATGATCCGCTGCGTCTCCGGCATCGGGGAAGTGAAGCAGCTTTACGCCAATGTAGGTTGCGGTAGCAATGAAGACCGTATTGATGATGAACAGGTACATGGCTCCAAGGAAGAAGTGCATGTCCATCTCTGAAAGTCCGTAACCGGCTGTGCAAAGAGGCGGCATCAGGGCCGTGGCAATCGCTACGCCGGAGATGACAGTTCCCTGCTCTTTGCGGCTGTTCTCTACAATGCCGGCCGCTCCGCCAAAGAAGGCAATCAGTACGTCAAATATCGTCGGACTGGTACGGGCCTCCAGTTCTGTAGGGTCCGCCAGATTCAGCGGCGATAGTAGGAAAAAGAGGCAGGATGCCGTCAGGCTGATTAAAACCATCGTCAGAAGATTCTTGAACGACAGCTTCATCAGGTTGATGTTGTTCGTTCCGATAGACAGGCCGACGCCAAGTATAGGCCCCATGACCGGGGAAATGAGCATGGCGCCAATTATGACGGCCGTTGAGTTTACATTCAGTCCTACGGATGCGATGATGATGGCAAAGGTAAGGATCCATACGTTTGCTCCGCGGAACCAGATTCCCTTACGGATTCGTTTTTCGGCCCCGGCGGTGTCAAGGTCTCCTCCCAGTTGGGAAACCTTGCTGAAAAATTCTTTTATTCTGAAAAGCGGATTCATAAGCGAAAGCTCTTTTCGCAAAAATAAGATGTTTTTTTGTATATTTGTATTTCCTGATAGAAATTTTTTATGCCGGCAGAAGGAAGTATCATAATAAAAGGAGCTAACGTAAACAACCTCAAGAATATAACCGTTGAGATTCCAAGGGGGAAGCTTGTGGTGGTTACCGGCATTTCCGGTTCCGGCAAATCTTCGCTGGCTTTCGATACCCTTTTTGCAGAAGGCCAGAGGCGTTTTGCAGAGAGCCTTTCTTCTTACGCCCGCCAGTTCCTTGGCAGGATGAGCAAACCGGACGTAGAACTCATTGACGGTGTGCCGCCTGCAATTGCAATAGAGCAGAAGGTGAATGTCAAGAACCCTCGCTCTACCGTTGCTACAACTACGGAAATATATGATTATCTGCGGCTTATCTTTGCCCGCATCGGCCATACATATTCGCCCGTCAGCGGAAGGGAGGTCAAGGCACATACGGCAAACGATGTCATTGCTTATCTGTGCGACAGGGCGGGGGAGAACCTTTATCTGCTGGCAGACCTGCAGTGGCAGGGGAGGCAGGACCGCACGGAACTGCTGCTGTCCCTTAAAGAGCAGGGTTACAGCCGCCTTTGGACGGGTAAGCCTCAAAGGATAGACGACGTCCTGCAGCAGTCTGCGGATGGTACTTTCCCGGACGATGCCTACCTTCTGGTAGACCGTGTCAAGGTGGCCCCGGAAGGCCTGGACGACGATCTTAAGACCCGCCTGCTTTCATCCATAAATACTTGTTTCTCAATGGGTAAAGGCCTTCTTTGGGTGGCCGATGACGCCAATGCCAAAGAACGCTTCTCTACGGCCTTCGAGCTTGACGGAATCACCTTCAAGGTGCCGGATGAATATATGTTCAGCTTCAACAGCCCGCTGGGCGCTTGCCCGGCCTGCGGCGGTTTGGGCAAAATAATCGGCGTAAGCGAAGACCTCGTCGTGCCGGACAAGTCCAAAACCATCTACGACGGAGCCATCGCCTGCTGGCGTGGAGACAAAATGGGCTGGTTCAAGGACCATCTGGTTAAGTTGGCGTCCAAGTACGACATCCCCATTTTTACCCCTTACTGCCAGCTGACTGCAAAGCAGAAAGATACCCTTTGGAACGCACACAGCGTAGAGGGTGACGAGAATTCCCTTGTAGGTATCCGTGAATTCTTTGACTGGGTAGAGTCTAACCGCTACAAGATTCAGTATAAGTTCATGCTTAACCGCTTCAGCGGCAGGACGATATGCCCTGACTGTGGCGGCACAAGGCTTCGCAAGGATGCATCGTACGTAAAGGTGGGCGGCAGGACTATCAGCGAGTTGCTGGCTATGAACGTCTCCCAACTGCTCGATTTTTTTGCGACCCTGCAACTGTCTGACAGTGACCGCACAATAGCCGGCAAGGCGATAGAGGAAGTTACTTCAAGACTGCAATATATATCTGATGTCGGTCTGGACTACCTTACCCTGGACCGTGCAAGCAATACGCTTTCCGGCGGAGAAAGCCAGCGAATCAACCTTGTTACGGCGCTGGGTAGCTCCCTGGTCGGTTCAATGTATATTTTGGACGAGCCTTCAATAGGCCTTCATCCACGTGACACGGACCGTCTGATAGGCGTTCTTAAGCATTTGCGTGACATCGGCAACACTGTAATCGTGGTAGAGCATGACGAGGAAATCATGCGTGCGGCGGACCTTCTTATAGATATGGGCCCGAAGGCGGGCATCGGCGGAGGCGAAATAGTCTTTAAAGGCACTCTGGGTGGGGATATCCCGCAGGCCGGGAACTCCCTGACGCTTCAGTACCTTAGCGGGGCAAGAAAGATTCCTGCCCGCAAAACCAGGCCCTGGAACTATTCTGTCAAGGTTGAGGGTGCCATGGAGCACAACCTTAAAGATATCGATGTGGCCTTCCCGCTTGGCGCACTGACCGTTGTGACGGGTGTCAGCGGTAGCGGAAAATCATCCCTTGTGGGCGATATCCTTTACCCGGCCCTTCAACGCAAAATCAACGAAACAGGCCCCCTGCCGGGCGTATTCCGCGGCTTGTCGGGCAACGTGGACCGCATCTCAAGGGTAGAATACGTAGACCAGAACCCTATTGGCAAGAGTTCCCGTTCCAATGCCGTCACTTACCTTAAGGTGTACGACGACATCCGCAAGCTTTTCTCTGCCCAGCAGTATGCCAAGATCAATGGCTACACCCCGTCTTTCTTCTCTTTCAACCAGGAAGGCGGACGTTGCCCTGAGTGCCAGGGCGAGGGTGTAATACGCATCCCCATGCAGTTCATGGCTGATGTGACCATGGTTTGCGATGCTTGCGGCGGCCGTCGCTTCAAGCCGGACATTCTGGAGGTCCGTTACAAGGGCAAGAATGTGGACGACGTACTGAACATGAGCGTAGAGGAGGCCATCGCCTTCTTCGGTGGCCAGGAAGAGGACGAGGCCAAAAGCATCGCCCGCGGCCTGCAACCGCTTATGGATGTGGGACTTTCGTACATAAAACTGGGCCAGAGCAGCAGCACCCTTTCCGGCGGAGAAAGCCAGCGTATCAAGTTGGCGTCGTTCCTGGGAATGGATGACGGCTCGCGTCCTGATAAAAAGATACTTTTCCTGTTTGACGAACCTACGACAGGACTTCATTTTTACGATATAGAAAAACTGCTCAAGGCTTTTGACGCCCTGTTGGACAAAGGTCACAGCATCATTGTGGTAGAGCATAACCCAGAGGTTATCCTGCGTGCGGACTGGATAGTGGATTTAGGCCCGGAGGCCGGCGACGGCGGTGGCAAAATCGTCTTTCAGGGTACTCCGCAGGACCTTTTGACCAAAGGTAAAGGCCATACGGCAGACTATATGAGAATCATTTCACACTATGACTAAGATTAAGAAAATAGCGGCCATCACCATGGTTCGCAACGACGACTTCTATCTGCGCAAATGGGTGGAGTATTACGGCGCCCAGCTTGGCAAGGAGAACCTGTATATCTATTTTGACGGCACAGACCAGGTAATCGCCCCCTTCTGCGAGGGCACTTATGCCGAACTTGTGCCCAAGATAGGTTCACAGGTTGTAGAGGCAGAGAAGGGAAGACTCAGCTTCCTTTCCGGCAAGGCGGCAGACCTGCTTGCCGGTGGTTACGATCTTGTGATTGGCGTTGATGCCGACGAATTCATAGTGGTAGATCCCAAGCTTGGCAAGACCCTACCGGAGTATCTGTCATCCATTAAGGTGAGAGGCTCCGTGTCCGGCCTGGGTGTAGATTTCGGCCAGAAAATAGGTGAGGAAGCGAATATTACTGAGGACAAGCCGTTCCTTCAGCAGCGCCATTACGGCCAGCTGGGGACACGCTACACCAAACCGTCAATTCTGGCCAAACCTCTCAGATGGGGCAGTGGCTTCCATCGTATCAAAGGTCACAATTTTCACATTGCCAAGGACTTGTTCTTGTTCCACTTCGGCTACTTTGACATGAAGCGCTTGGAGGACCGCTTCATGGACAAAGACCGTCTTGCACAAGGCTGGGGCAAGCATATGGAGAAACGCTCCCGCACCATCCGCCTTGTCACTGAAAAGAAGGCCCGTGACTTTGATAAATGGACAAAAATAGCGCGTCGCATACAGACCATAGTGCGTCCGCCTTACGCCCTTAACAAGCCTGCTATGTTCGAGGCCAAGATTATAGTACGCATACCGGACAGATTCCAGAATATTGTATAAAATGGCTGATTACCAAATAGATGCCCTGCTTCCCTGGGTGGATGGTGACGATCCTGCCCTGAAGGCTAAGCGCAGTAAATACATGACTACGGTGGCTTCCGGCAACGACGATGTCGCCGGTGCAACCCGTTACAAGAGTGTCGGGGAGATCAAGTACTGCGTGGCTTCCATACTCCGCTTTGCTCCTTTCGTAAGGAAGATATTCATTATGACGGACGGCCAGGATCCCAAGCTTGGTCCTTTCATAGAGAAGAATTTCCCGGGACAAAGTTCCAAGATAGAAATCATAGATCATAGCGTCATTTTCAAGGGCTACGAGCATGCCTTGCCGGTGTTCAATTCCAACGCCATAGAGGCTGTGTTCTGGAATATCCCGCAAATGAGCGAGCATATTCTTTATTTTAACGACGATTTCATGCTGACTTCGCCCGTCAGGCCGGAGGATTTCTTCCGTCCGGATGGCAGGGTAGTGTGCTTTGGCTCGTGGTTTCTGACCGCTTTCGGAAAGCTTCTGCGGGCTGTCAAGCCTAAGCATAACGGCCATAAGACCATCGGCTTTAAGGATTTGATGATCAATGGTTTGGATTATTATGGTGGTGGCTGGCGCTTCATTAATCTTGGTCATACGCCCAGGCCGCTTCTGAAGAGTTGGTTCCAGTCTTGGGCTAAGGAGCGTGACGACATGGTGCAGACCAATATCCGCGGCCGTTTTCGTGAGCCTTTCCATTTCCAGACGCAGGAGCCTTTCTACATTGATCTTGCGCGTAAGGGTAAACTTGATTTGGTATCGGCGGATAAGATGACGTTGTATTTTAAGCGTCGTAATGCCAAGGATTATGTTGCGCGTAAGTTGGCGTCCTTCGATGCTTCCGACAAGCCTTTCGCCTGCTTCAATTCCCTTGACTACTGTACCCCTCAGGAGCAGCAGCAAGTCCTCGCCTGGCTCCAGAAACGCATCGGCGTCACTGAGTAGCTAGGAGGCCAAGGGTTGACGGGGTTTTTGCGATGCCAGGTGAACGATAGCTGCGATTGCGTTAATAATGGCAAAAATGATAAATGATATCTTGGATACATTTTCATCAGCAAAGTTGAATATAACAGGACAACCATTTATCAAACTTGCAATTATATCACTTAGCATCGATAGTCCAAGTAGAGGTATGAGCGCAAGTACACTAATACCATCGGCAGGCTTAGAGGAACTTGCAAATCCGGAAATTATAGAGACGAGTAAAAAGACTACTCCTAAAATAACGAGAATATTTGGACCTTCTACGTCTTCTATATCCCTAAAATTTGAAGAGCTGAATAGAATAAGAGCGATTAGCATGCATAGCCAAGTTAAGCATAGTGTGATAGAATAGCATCTCATGGCCCCTCCTGTGGAGTTTTTATATCCTAAGGCGATTTGATCTTTTTTGTTCCTTAAGGTAAGCACTAGCATTAAGATGGATATCACGGCTGCAACAAGGGCTGCAGGAATTGGTGAAAACGCGAATCCGATAAATCTGCTTGATTCAAATTTAATAAGTGCCGCAAGAATGCCCAAAACTATGCATAATATCAATGCGGCTCCTGCAACATGACTATTTGGGAATACGCGATTAGGCTTATAAACTGGCGCCCCATTTGTCTCGACTATAGGTTGCTGCGTGGTGGTAATGCTATCTGCTGATGCAAGCCATTCCACAAAAGCCGGCAATGAAGTGACTATGATAAACGCTATCAGGCATATATACAACAAGGAATAGATCAACAAGGGGATGCTGGTTGTAAACAATCCTATGCGTGGATCAATAATAAAGCAAATGTTGATAAGAAGAGACAGAATGTAGCATAATGCCAGGATGAGAGAAATGCTCTTCTGAAGTGTCTTTTGCCAGAAGGCCTTTGTCAGGCAGAAATAGCAGGAAATAAAAAAGATTTCAGACAATACTCTTAATCCACCAAAAACATATTGATGCAGGTTGGCAAAAAACTCTGTATCAGCGTCTGCGGATAGGAATATAATGTTAATCAATAACAGCCATATATCAGACAGAATATACAGCACTATTCCAGCCATTCCCAAAAGTAGGCCCTTTTTTACAGGGGAACTGTTCGATAACTTATATGTACGTAGGAAGTAAATAAACAGTGAACCCCAAGTAACAATCCATAACAATAAGAAAAGAATGGGGTTGGAATTTGACACTTTAAGTGTATCAAACAATTGCATGAACAGAAATGCAAAGGAGACTACAAGAGCTAAAACCCATTGTTTCTTGATGGGTGAACCATAGCAGGAAGAGCAAGTATTATCCATAATGAATTAATTTTCCAGACATTACAAATTTATACATTATTGTTAAAAAAATCAAAATATTTACGCGCAAAGTTAACTGGTTGGTTATCAGTACAAAGCATAAAGTGCCTTAGACGCGTGGCATCTTGAAATAAGCAGACTGACGGTAGTGGTCCAAAAATCCGCAGACTACGGTCAAAACTGGCGGTTTTTGAGGGTAGTGGTCCAAATTTTTGCAGACCACCACCACTGCCAGGGCACCCGGGGCTGCTCCCCCGCCAGAGGGCAAAGTGCCCGTGAAACTCACGCTCCCGGGCACATCACCCTCTGGCTTCTCAGGCCCTGCGCGCCAAAAGCTGTAATCAGTAACTTTGAATCCCCGGTCTATTGGACATTTTGGGTGATAGATTTCATGTCAAAAGTTAAGGTTGGACATTTGGGGTGATAGCACGGGCAACAGTCGGGCGCGAGGAGGGCCATTTCCCGGAGCCCCCCGCAGCGCCCGAT
>Ga0256405_10000669_pt1 | contig 109150 bp, 104 predicted proteins | sample RumenRJG_02DNA_FD_189096 | JGI IMG/M metagenome (GOLD analysis project Ga0256405, IMG submission 189096) | Bovine rumen microbial communities from Lethbridge, Alberta, Canada - RJG_02 | ecosystem: Host-associated > Mammals > Digestive system > Stomach > Rumen | place: Canada: Alberta...
TCCATTGGTATAACAATGAACGTATTCAAAAGAATCTTGGATACTTGTCTCCTATACAGTATCGACTAAAATTTTCAAATTAATTAATCTTTTTATTTAGTGTGTACTTGACAGGTACTAGTATCAATAATCCTTATTTTTTTGTTAATTTAATTTTTTCTCCTACTTTTAAATGTTTATTTGTTTCTTTAGGAAGAAAATATACATTTTTTGCTTTTAGTTTAATAATATATTTTTCGCTTTTAACATTATCATATAAATATAGAATATTATCATCTTTATCAGTAAAACAAACATCTACTCTTTGACAAAAAAGGTATGTATTTGCGACTTTTTTATTGGGTAATTTTATTCCAAAATCAATATTTTTTAAATAAAACTTAAAAGATTTAAATCTATCTTTAAACTTAGTATATTCAAGTATTTTAATTTTTTTATTATTAATTTTTAAATACATGTTCTTCACCTATTTAAATTATAACAAATATCTTTCAAATAGACTAGTTTTATGATATTATAATGAATGAAAAGAGGAGGTATTAATATGAGTGGACATTCTAAATGGGCTACAATTCATAGAAAAAAAGGTTTATTAGACGCTGCTAGAGGAAAAGTTTTTCAAAAACTTGCGAAAGAAATTATGGTAGCAGCAAAAGGAGGAAGTCCAGATCCCTCTCAAAATGCTGCATTAAGACTTGCAGTTGATAAGGCAAAAGCTCAAAATATGCCTAAGGATAATATACAAAAAGCAATTGAAAAGGCAACTGGTGGAACAGATGGTGCTAATTATGAAAATGTAAGATATGAAGGTTATGGTCATGGTGGAGTTGCTTTCATGGTTGATTGTTTAACCGATAATAGAAATAGAACGGCTTCAATGGTTAGATCTGCATTTACTAAAGCTGGAGGTAATTTAGGAACTGACGGTTCTGTTAGTTATATGTTTGAAAGACGTGGATCTATTGTTATACCTGGTGAGTATGATGAAGATACAATGATGATGGCAGCGTTAGATGCAGGCGCAATGGATTTTGAGAAGGTAGAAGATACATATTTAATAACTACTGATCAAGCAAGTTTTACTGCAGTAAAAGATGCGTTAGAAGCAGCTGACGTTAAAGAGTTCCTTCAATGTGAATTAACTTATATTCCAAACATGGAAGTAGAGTTAGATGATGAAGGACGAGAAAAAGTTGAAAAACTAGTAGAAACACTTGAAGATCTAGATGATGTACAAGATGTTTATTATAATTTAAAAGAAGATTAAAAAAGCAATTATGCTTTTTTTTAATTGTTTTATTTTTTGTTTAATATTATAATTATAATGGATAATAATACAAAAGAAGGATATAAATTATGGGTAGGAATAATAGAAAAAAAAGAAAAATTCTTTTACTATTTATCGTTATTTTAATTACTTCAGTAGTTTTAGTAGTAGAAACCTACGCATGGTTTGTAGGTCTTTCTACTGTAAATACTAATAGTTTTAATATAAGTATTTCTTCTGGAAGTGGATTAGAAATTTCAATGGATGGAGAACATTGGCATAAGGATGATGATGTTCTTATAGTTAATGCTCAAACTGTTGCAGGAACAAGTAATGTTAGTGGTGAGGCAAATAGTAATGCTTACTCAGGAAATACTAATAGTTGGGTTGACTCAAATGGATTAGTTCCTGTTTCATCTGCAGGAATTCTAGATACATCAACAGGACGCTTAAATTTCTTTGAAAAATCAAGTTTATCATCTACGCCAGGAGGATATAAATTAATTGCTGATCCAGTTGATCACTCATCAGGTGAGGCTAAAAGTTATGTTGCTTTTGATATTTTTATTAGAAATGGAACAGACAATGTATATGATAATTCAAATTATGATTCTGCCGCTGCAGAAAATATATATTTAAAGTATACATCATCAGCAAATGTAAATGGAACAACAGGATATGGAGCAGCAAACTCAATAAGAGTAGGTTTTTTTGAAATAGCAGGAATGAAAGCATATGGAGCCTCACTTACAGATATAAGAGGATTATCATGTTCAACCACGACAGGTGGGGTGAAAAAAAACTATGTCCAGCTAATGGAGGATATTCAAAATTATATTGGAATATATGGGAACCAAATCATACATTACATACTACTTCAGTATCAAATTATTTTAATAGTGCCTGTAAAAAAAGAAGTTCTGATGGAACATACACAACAAATGCTTGTACTGCACTTTCATCAACAACTCGAACATATCCTATTAGAACTGCAATTGCATCAGAAGATAATGTAGATATATATGATGGATTAAATAGCTATACTGCAAATACTTTTGGTAATGATACTAAATTAAGTTCTTTAGTAACATATAAAACTCCAGGTTCAGCAGATGATTATGCAGTCGCAAATCAATTATTTAAACTAGCAGGAAATTCAATCACTAGAGTAAGAGTTTATATTTGGTTAGAGGGACAAGATCCAGATAATTATGATATTATCGCAAAGGATAATAATGTCTCAGTAAAATTTGGATTCACAAAAGATAGATATGATTTACAATCAGAATATGTTTATACGATAATTAATAGCCAGATCGCAATTGGTACGGACTTATCAAGTTTTACAAAGTATAGCACATTTGAAGAAGTGAAGAGTGCAAATAGTGGAAAGCCAGTAGCAATAGCACATGAGACAGAAAATGGAAAAGTAAAAGTTTCATATGTTGCTTTTGAAAGGAATGGAAAAGTATATTATCTACGTGGAGGAGTAGAAAATGAAATTGGACAAGAAAATATGCCAATATATGATGCAAATGTGTCAGCATTAAAAGAAGCTTTTGGCCCAACATGGTCAGATTATTGTTCTGATGATAGTGATGGTGATATTGATGGTTTTAGATGCAATGCTGATGGACTGGCCGCCAATGTTAATAGTGATGGTACTGTCACTGCGTATGTCAATAGATGTATTTGCATAGTCAGTGCTAATGGTACCTCTATAAGTATGAGATAATATATATTTAAATTAGACGTATTATTTAATTTAAGTAATTTAGTAAAAAATAATATTTGAGTTGATATTAAGAAAAACATCAATAATTTGAAAGTGTTATCATAAATGAATATAATCTATATTTTAAAACATTTGTTTTAGTTTTGTTTGATTATATTTTTAAATTGGTTTATAATGATTATGGTGATTATTATGTATGATTATATTATTGGAAAGATTACTTATATAAAGAATAATGCTATAGTAGTTGATAATAGTGGAATTGGATATTTAGTATATGTATCAAATCCATATTCTTTTGAAATTAATAATGAATATAAAGTTTATATTTATCAACATATTACTGAAGATGAGAATACTTTATATGGATTTAAAACTATTGAGGAGAAGGAATTATTCTTAAAACTTATTAGTGTTAAGGGGCTTGGTTGTAAGATGGCTCTTCCTATACTTGCAGTTGGACAAATTGATGGAATAATGGATGCAATAGAAAGAGAAAATATCTTGTATTTAAAGAAGTTTCCTAAGATAGGAGATAAACTTGCTCGTCAAATGATTCTTGATTTGAAAGGAAAGCTTGAGTTTATCGGTGTTGGTATTAGTGATGATCAAATAAGCACTGAAAACGAACTTAAAGAAGTTTTACTTGGACTTGGATATAAAGAAAAAGAAATTATTCCTGTGCTTGCGAAAGTTGATACATCTTTACCAATTGAGGGACAAGTTAAGGATGCATTAAAATTATTATTAAGATAGGTGATTTAGATGAATGAAAGTGTTGTTAAGAATTATAGTATTTTAGATGATAATAATTTAGATAATACTATTCGTCCTGAAACAATTGATGAATATGTTGGACAGAGTGATGTTAAAGAGAACATTAAAGTATTTGTAAGTGCTGCAAAGATGAGAAATGAGGCACTTGATCATGTATTACTTTATGGTCCTCCTGGACTTGGTAAAACAACTCTTGCTTTTATTATTGCTCATGAGTTGGGTACTAATATTAAGACTGCTAGTGGACCTAGTATTGAAAAAAGTGGAGATCTTGCAGCAATTTTATCTTCTTTAGAACCTGGAGATGTATTATTTATTGATGAGATACATAGAATGCCTAGATATATAGAAGAAATATTATATCCGGCTATGGAAGACTTTTCTTTAGATATAATTGTTGGAAGTGAAGGTAATAGTCGTAATATAAAGATTGATTTACCTCCGTTTACGTTAGTTGGAGCAACAACTCGAGCAGGAGATTTATCTTCTCCCTTAAGAGACAGATTTGGTATTGTTTCAAAGCTTCAGTTTTATACAGTTGAAGAGTTATCTGATATTATTAAAAGAACATCTCGTGTACTTGAGATGCCTATTACAGATGAAGCTGCATATGAGTTAGCAACTAGAAGTCGTGGTACTCCTAGAATTGCGAATAGATTATTTAAAAGAGTAAGAGATTTCGCAATGGTTGAGGAAAGTAATGAAATTACGAAGTCTATTACTGAAAAAGCACTAGATAGATTAAAGGTTGATAAAATAGGACTTGATAATACTGACCGTGAATTATTACTTGCGATTATTAATAAATTTAATGGAGGACCGGTTGGAATAGAAGCATTATCCAGTTCTATTGGAGAAGAAGTTACTACAATAGAAGATGTTTATGAACCATACTTATTACAAGTTGGATTATTAAAAAGAACTTCTCGAGGAAGAGTAGTTACTGATAAAGCATATGAAGTTTTAGGTATAGAAAAGCATTAATTGCTTTTCTATTTTTATCTTATGTGGTATAATTATCGAGAGATTTGGGGTGAGTCTATGAAAGTAAGTGACTTTGATTATTATTTACCAGAAGAATTGATTGCACAAACACCTTTAGAGAAACGTGATTCTTCTAGACTTTTAGTTTTAGATAAAAAAACTGGAGAGATTGAACATAAGAGATTTTATGATATTATAGATTATCTTAATAAGGGTGATACTTTAGTTTTAAATGATACTAAGGTTTTACCTGCGAGACTAATTGGAGTTAAAGAAGAGACTAATGCGGTTATTGAGATTCTTTTATTGAAAAATATTGAAGGAGATAAATGGGAATGTTTAGTTAAACCTGCAAGAAGAATAAAGGAAGGTACTATTGTTTCTTTTGGAGATGGAAAACTTAAGGCAAAGTGCTGCGGTGTATTTGATGAAGGAATTAGGCATTTTGAACTTATTTATTCTGGTATTTTTCTTGAAATATTAGAAGATTTAGGTACTATGCCTCTTCCTCCATATATTCATGAAAAATTAGAAGATCAATCTAGATATCAGACTGTTTATGCAAAAGAAGTAGGTAGTGCAGCTGCTCCTACTGCTGGGCTTCATTTTACTCAAGAATTACTTGATAAAATTAAAGCTAAGGGTATTAATATTGTATATGTTACTTTGCATGTTGGACTTGGTACTTTTAGACCTGTTGCGGTTGAAAATATAGAAGAGCATGAGATGCATAGTGAGTTTTATACTATGAGTAGTGAGGTTGCAGAAATACTTAATAATACAAGAAAAGATGGAGGTAGAATAATATCTGTTGGTACTACTTCTACTAGAACGCTTGAGACTATTATGGGATTATATGGTGAATTTAGAGGATGCAGTGGATGGACTAATATATTTATATATCCAGGATATAAATTTAAGGGAATAGATGCTTTAATTACAAATTTTCATTTACCTAAATCTACATTAGTAATGTTAGTTTCTACTCTTGCTGGTCGTGAAAATATTCTAAATGCTTATAAAGTTGCAGTTGAAGAAAAGTATAGATTTTTCTCTTTTGGAGATGCAATGTTTATTAAATAGGAGTGATTTTATGGGAAAAATAAAATACAATTTATTAAAAAAAGATGGTAATGCTAGACTTGGTAGTTTAGAAACTAATTATGGTACAGTAGATACTCCAATGTTTATGCCAGTTGGAACACGTGCAAGTGTTAAAGGGATGACTCCTGAAATGGTTAAAGAGTGTGGTAGTGGTATTATACTTGCTAATACGTATCATTTATGGCTTAGACCTGGAGAAGATATAGTAGCTAAATGTGGAGGACTTCATAAATTTATGAATTATGATGGGCCTATACTTACTGATTGTGGTGGTTTCCAAGTATTTAGTTTAGTTAAAAATAAAGAAAAAGATATTACTGAAGAAGGAGCTATTTTTAAAAGTCATATTGATGGTAAGAAAATGGTTCTTACTCCAGAAAAGTCAATTGAAATTCAAAATAAACTTGATAGTGATATTGCGATGTCTTTTGATGAGTGTCCTCCATATCCTGTAAGTTATGAATATATGAAGAAATCAGTAGAGAGAACTCTTAGATGGGCTGAGAGAGGTAAAAAGGTTCATAATAATCCTAATCAATCTTTATTTGGAATAGTCCAAGGTGGAGAATTTGAAGATTTAAGAGAGTTAAGTTGCAAAGAAACTGTTAAAATGGATTTTGATGGTTATAGTATTGGAGGAACTTCGGTTGGAGAAGATAAACCTACAATGTATAAAATGATTGAATATGGTGTCAAATATCTTCCTGAAGATAAAGTCAGATACTTGATGGGTGTAGGAGATCCTATTGATATTCTTGAAGGTGTAGAAAGAGGAATTGATATATTTGACTGTGTTCTTCCTACTAGAATTGCAAGACATGGGCAAGCTTTTACAAGAGAAGGAAAGAAAAACTTCAATAATGCACAATATATTGAAGATTTAAGACCTGTTGAAGAGGGGTGTGACTGTTACTGTTGTAAGAATTATTCAAGAGCTTATGTAAGACACTTAATTACTGTTGGAGAAGCACTTGGAGGAACTCTTTTATCAATTCATAATATTAGATTTTTGATTAGATTGACAGAAGAAATTAGAGAAGCTATAAAAGAAGACAGATTCTTAGATTACAAAAGAGAATTTATAAGTAAATATACAAAAAAATAAATCAGGAATTAATCCTGATTTTTTTTATACGAAGAAAATAGGGCTATTATTAGAACTCTTTGTATCTTCAATTATTGAATTAGTTGTTGTATTGCTTATCGGTTCATTCATTATATTCTTAATTTTTAATAGTGTTCCTATATTACTTACTAATGGTTTTACTTGATAAATAACTGGAATTGCTTGGTTAATTACTGATAATGTTTTTTGAGTTCCATCTAGTATTCCTGATATATTTAATCCTTTTATTAAATTTAATAATCCTCCTGTTGTTGGAGCTGGATTCATAGCCTCACCTCTAAAGTAATATATGTAAATTTTTATAAAATGTTTATTTTTATTATTAAAAATTATTTAAATATATTAATTTATATGCTAAAATGTAATAGGATGAAAAGAATATAAAAGGAAGGAAGATTGTATGTTTGGTATAGGTAAAAAGTCAAATAAAAAACAATTAATGAAACAGCAAACACCTAGTAATACTGTTAATCAAAGTACTAATAGTCAACAAACTCAAAATTTAGTTTTACAAAACTCAACTATTCAAAATCAATCTCTTCCTAGTAATATACAACAAAATAGTATGAATCAAAATTATGTAGGTACTACTGCTGAATTTTCATTACCTAGTGATGATGCTATGTCAAAAAGTCGTTCTAGGATTCCGCTAAAAAGATATAGATATACTGTAATAAACAGTCAGGGTAAAAAAGAAAATAATACAATGGAAGCTGAAAATGTAGATGATGCAAGAAACTTTTTACAAGGTCTTGATTATAAAGTTTTAGAAATAAAGGAAAGAGCAAAGTCAGATATTGATATTGGTGGTAATGGAAAAATAAAAGCTGGCGATTTATCTTTTTCTCTTACACAATTATCAACTTATATTAAGTCTGGTATACCGCTTGCAGATTCAGTAAAAATCCTTGCGAAACAAACTAAAAAAACATCATTAAAAAAGAGTTATACTACACTTGTGTATCAATTATTGAAGGGAGAATCACTTTCTGATGCAATGGAAATGCAAGGAGCTTTTTATCCTAAATTATTAATTAATATGGTAAAGACTGCAGAAATGACAGGGGATTTGCCTTCTATTCTTGATGACATGGCTGATTATTATACTTCTATGGATCAAACAAGAAAACAAATGAAGTCGGCAATGACTTATCCAATAATTGTTTTAATAATTGCATTTGGTGTTTTAATATTCATGCTTACATATTTAGTTCCACAATTTACTGCAATGTTTGAGGAAAATGGAGCAGAATTGCCTGCTTTAACTCAAGCAATTATTAATGTAAGTGATTTTATAAAAAAATATTGGTATTTTTTATTAGTTGGAATTGCAGGAGTATTTGCAATATTTTATGTTTCATATACTAAGATAGAAAAGATTAGAGAATTTGTACAAATTGTTTTAATGCATGTTCCTGTTATTAAAAATATTATTATTTATAATGAAATTGCAAACTTCACAAAGACTTTTGCATCATTATTAAATCATGGTGTATTTATAACTGATTCAATGGAAATATTATCAAAAATAACTTCAAATGAAGTTTATAAGAGAATTATTACACGAACTCTTGAAAATTTAGGTAAAGGAGATTCAATTTCATCAGCTTTTAGAGGAGAATGGGCAATTCCAGTTGTTGCATATGAAATGATTGTTACTGGTGAGACTACTGGACAGTTAGGTAATATGATGGAAAAGGTTGCTTCTCACTTTCAAATGTTACATAAAAATGTAATTGATCAAATGAAGAGTTTGATTGAACCGGCATTAATATGTTTCTTGGCTGTAGTAGTTGGAATTATACTTATTTCAATTATTCAACCAATGTTTTCTATATACAGTCAAATTAAATAGTAAAGGAGGTAATTAAATTGAAAATATTATACTTAATTATCTTTTTTATTCTTGGTACTTTAATGGGATCTTTCTATACAGTAATTGGTAGTAGACTTCCAAAGGGAGAAAGTTTCATAAAAGGAAGAAGTCATTGTGATCATTGTAATAATGAATTATCTTTTTTAGATATGATACCAATTGTTTCTTTTATATTTTTAAAAGGAAAATGTAGATACTGTAATTCTAAAATAAATCCACTATCTACATGGATGGAGTTATTTACAGGATTATTATTTTCTTTATCATTTTTTACTTTTGGATTTTCTAAAGAACTGTTTTATGCATTAGGAATAGTATCACTTCTAACTATTCTTTCTGTATCTGATATTTCATATTATATTATTCCTGATGAAGTTTTAATTTTCTTTTCTGGATATTTTATAATATTAACTGCGATTACTAGTGGAGTGTTATCTGCATTATATTCTATTTTATCTGGTTTATTATTATTTGGATTTATGTATTTAGTAATGCTTATTGGTAACTTTTTATTTAAGAAAGAAAGCCTTGGTGGAGGAGATATAAAACTCATGTTTGTTGTGGGACTTGTTTTAAATCCTTTTTTAGGATTATTAGTGATTTTTATTGCAAGTTTTCTTGCTTTACCAATATCTTTAATAATTCTTTGGAGGACTAAGAAAAATTTAGTTCCGTTTGGGCCATTTTTATTAACTGGATTTATGTTTATTTATTTTACAAGATTAAATATGGATATAATTATTGATTTTATAAAGTCTATTTAGGAGAGGTTAGCCTTTCTTTTTTTTTGATTTTATTATAATATAATATTTGTAGGTGGTGATATTGTGAAAAATATTAGTATTTTACCAGCAGATACATATACAGTTATTAACAAGACGGTTATTACTGATAAGGATAAGAAGATTGTTTCGATGTTATATCAACCTATAATAGGATTTACTGCAGTATCGCTTTATTATACACTTATTGCTGATTTAGATAAAAGAGAGTTATTTAGTGAAGATTTGATGCATCATCATTTAATGACTACTATGCAATTAAAATTAGATGATATTATTATTGCTAGAGAAAAATTAGAAGCTGTTGGTTTGATAAAAACATATATGAAGAAAGATAATATTAATCAGTATGTTTATATACTTTATTCACCACTAGATGCGAATGAATTTTTTAATCATCCTATATTGAATATTGTTTTATATAATAATGTTGGAAAAAAGGAATACGATAAATTAATAGATTTTTTTAGGACTCCTAGAGTAATACTTAAAGATTATGATGATATTACTGCTTCCTTTGATGAAGTTTTTAGTCCTGTACAAGGAACAGTAATGGAGATTGATAATGTTATTACAAAAAGTTCTAATGCTATTAATGTAAATAAAAATATTGTTGATTTAAATTTGATTATCTCATCTATTCCAGAAAAACAGGTTAGTAGTAAATGTTTTAATGATGAGGCTAAAAATCTTATTAATAATTTAGCCTACATTTATAATTTATCTTCATTAGATATGCAAGGATTGGTCAGAAATTCTATCAATGAAAGAGGATTAATTGATAAGACTTTACTTAGAAAACAGTGCAGAGATTATTATAAATTTGAGAATGCTGGTAATCTCCCTACATTAATATATAATAAGCAGCCTGATTTTTTAAAAAAACCAAAGGGTGATAGTTCTAAGTGGGCTAAAATGGTATATACTTTTGAGAATATAAGTCCGTATCAGTTATTGAAAGCAAAATATAAGGGTGGAGAACCTACTGATAGAGATAAAAGATTAATAGAAAATCTTATGATAGATCAAAAACTTAATTCTGGGGTTGTCAATGTATTAATAAGTTATGTTTTAAAGACAAATGATGAACAGTTAAAGAAGAGTTATGTTGAGACAATTGCAGGGCAATGGAAAAGGGCTGGAATTGAGACTGTTGAAGATGCAATGAAGTTTGCTGAAAAAGAACATAAGAAGATGAAAAAGGCTATTAAACCAAAATTTGAAAATACTAAAATGAAAACAAAGGATAGTAAACTTCCGTTATGGTTTGGTACTGAACAAAATATAAATGAAACAACTTCAGAAGAAGTAGAAGAATTAGATAAGATATTAAATGAACTTATCTAATTTTTTGTAAAAATATGTAATAAATAGGCTTATAATTGGTCTATTCCTTGATTTTATAAATATTTATATGGTAGAATTGTTAAGAAGGGGCTTGATTTCAATGCAAAAAAGAGAAAAATATGAATATTTATTTGGTGAGTATTTGAATCATCCTAAGATAAAAGAAACTAAAAATTATTCTCATCATGGTATAAATAGATATGATCATTCATATAGGGTAGGTTTACATACATATAATATAACAAAGGTGCTTCATTTGAATTATGAGTCTGCGACTAAAGCAGCTATACTTCATGATTTTTTTCTTGATGAAGTAGATAGTAAAAATGCTTATAAAAAATTAAAAGATCATCCTAATGTTGCGGTAGAGAATTCTAAAAAGTATTTTAATATAAATGAGATGGAAGAAGATATTATTAAGAAACATATGTTTCCGATTACTTTTTCTCCTCCAAAATATATAGAAGGTTGGATAGTTGATATAGTTGATGATTATATTTCTGTTTATGAAAGGGTAGTATCTATTTCAAAACGATTACAATTCAATATTAATTTTATTATTATAATAACATTTATATGTAAGTTATTTTAACCTATATAAAAGAGTTCTTTACTCTTTTTATTTTGGTATGATATAATTGTTTAGTAGAGGATGAAAGATTATGGGGAAAACTTATATATTTGGACATAGAAAACCTGATACTGATTCTGTAATGTCTGCGGTTGCGCTTTCTTATTTAAAGAATCAGATGGGTGATAATACTGAGGCTAGAATTCTAAGTAATGTTAATAAAGAAACACAATATGCTTTGAAGTTTTTTAATATAAAAACACCAAAGTATTTGAATGATGTAAAATTACAATTAAAGGACGTTAATTATCATAAAGGTTTTTATATTGAAGAGACAAAAAGTATATATGATGCTTATCAAGAAATGTTACATGAAGAATTAACTGGTATACCTGTATGTAGAACTAATGGTAAGTTTCTTGGATTAGTTACTTTAAAGGATTTATCATATAATTTAATTAATGAAAATATTCTTGATTTATATACATCTTATGATAATATTATTAGAGTTTTAAAAGGTGAAGCTATATGTCATTGTGATGATGAAATAATTGGTAAACTATTGGTTGTAGCATATAGAAGTACTACTTTTTTATCAAATGTTAAATTAGAAAAAAATGATATTGTAATTGTTGGAGATAGACATAGTATTATAGAATATGCTGTTAATTCATCTGTTAAATTAATAATTTTATCTGGTGATTCATATATTAAAGATGAACATATAGAAATTGCTAAAAGAAATGGAGTTAATATAATTAGAACTCCTTATGATACATATAGAGTTTCAAGACTTGTATCTTTAGCTAATTATATTAAAACGATGATTAAGTTATATAATCCTATTGCATTTAAGGATACTGATTATATTTCTGATATTATTGATATAAATAATAAACAAAAACATACTAATTATCCTGTTATAAATAAGCATAATAATTGTTTAGGATTATTAAAAATTACCGATTTATCTGAAAAGAAGCCTAAGAAAGTTATACTTGTTGATCATAATGAGAAATTACAAAGTGTTGAGGGATTGGAAGAAGCTGAAATACTTGAAATATTTGATCATCATGCTTTGGGTAATATAACTACAAATAATCCTATAAATTATAGAAATATGGTAGTAGGTTCTACTTCAACTATAATTTATACATTATATAAAGAGATAAATGTTTCAATACCAAGAGAGATTGCTGGAGCTTTACTTTCTGGTATTTTATCTGATACTTTAATTTTAAAAAGCCCAACAACTACTGATAGGGATAGAAAAGCAGTTTTTGAGTTGGCGTCAATTGCTGGAGTTAATTATTATGAATATGGTATGAATTTATTAAAATCTGGAACTTCTCTTGATGGTATGACTAAAGAAGATGTACTATATAATGACTATAAGTTGTTTACTGTTAATGAAAGAACTTTTGCAGTAGGGCAATTCTTTACTGTTAATTTTGAAGATATATATAAGGATATTAATGAATATGTTGATGTATTAGATAGGGTAGCTGAAGCTAATAATTATTCTTTAGTAGCTTTGTATGTGACTGATATAATAAAAAATGGAAGTTATGTTATTTATAATAGAAGAGCAGAAAATATTATTTCCGTTGCTTATCAAAAAGATGTTTCTGAAGGAGAATTTATTAAAGATTGTATTTCTAGAAAGAAACATATTGTTCCTATTATAATGCAAGTATTAGAAAGTTAGGTGATTAATTTGGCACAAAGTCTTGTTGAATCTATTTTAAATTTATTTGGTGGTTTAAAAACAATTCCTTTTGGTAAGGAATTATTGGTTTTTATTATTTCTTTAATGCCTATTTTGGAATTAAGAGGTGGATTAATAGCAGCTGCTTTATTGGGTGTTAGTCCAGTTAAAAGTTATATTATTTCAATTATAGGAAATATCATTCCAGTCCCATTTATTTTATGGTTTATTAATAAAATTCTTGATTGGATGAGAGGAAGAAAAAGACTATCTAAAATAGCAAAATGGTTAGATAAAAAGGTTGAAAAAAGAAAAGGAAGTATTGAAAAATACGGATTTTGGGGATTGGTTTTGTTTGTTGGTATTCCTCTTCCAGGTACTGGGGCTTGGACGGGGTGTTTAGTTGCTTCTGTTCTTGAAATGGATAGAAAGAAAGCTTTTTTAGCAACGATGATTGGTATTTTTATGGCTAGTATTATAATGATGTTAGTTTCATTTGGTTTTTTAAAAAATATTATAGGTTAATTTTTAGTTTTTATCAGGTGGTGAAATAATGATATATAATTATTCCAATTTATTTATGTTGTTTTTTATGTATTCTTTTATGGGATATTTTGTTGAAGTTATTTCAGCATCTATTACAAATAAGAAATTTAGTTTAAGTAGAGGATTCTTAATTGGACCTTATCTTCCTGTATATGGGATTGGAGCACTAATTATTACTTTATTTATATCTAAATACTCTAATGATTATATTGCTGTATTTATACTTGGAATGGTTATTAGTTGTATTGTTGAGTATTTTACAAGTTATATTTTGGAAAAAACATTCGATTTAAGATGGTGGGATTATTCTAAGAAAAAGTTTAATCTTAATGGTAGAATATGTTTGTCTACTGGTATAAAATTTGGTTTTTGTAGCATTTTTGTTATTAAGATTGGTAATCCTTTCTTATTTAAATTATTTAAGTGTTTTTCGCCTAAGAATTTATTAATTGTTTCTATTGTTTTATCTGCTGTTATATTGATTGATACAATTATGTCTAATTATATTATTTCTAGTTTAAAGATTGATACTAAAAAGTATTTTAAAAAGGATGCCACAGAAGAAATTAAGAATAAAGTTAAGGAGTCTCTTAGTAAATATAGAGTACTTTATACTAGACTTCTTAAGGCATTTCCATATTTATCACTTGAAAATAGAAAGTTTGATAAGATAATAAAACTTATTAGAAGAAATAAATAGGAAGTGATTTATTTGAAAAAGAAGAATAAGGGATTTACATTAGTTGAGTTATTAGTTACGATTGTTATTTTAGGTATGATTACGGCCTTATCATTTCCACTTTTAAAAAGATTAAAAGATAATAATGAAACTAATAGATTTGAAACATATAGAAGCTCTCTTGAAGAACTAGCTAAATCATATGTTGATGCTTATGAGGATGATTTATTTTATCAAGATGGTAGTAATAAGTGTGCTATTATTTCTATTGAAATGTTAGAACAAAAAAAGATATTTAAAGATGTTGTGATTGATGAATATTCTTGTAATAGTAATGGTACTTTTATTAAGGTTACTTATGAAAATGATGGTGATAATTTAGATAAGAGAAGCAGAAGGTATAAATATACAGCTTATTTGGGTTGTGGTGTTGCTGGTGATAATGGGCGTGTTGCTGATCAAGATATTAATACGGTTTTTCCGGAAAAAGATAAAGGTTTCTATAATTATTTAACTATTTGTAATGATGAATAAAGAGGAGTTTATATGAAATATAAGAATAATATTAATAAAAATATTTTTAGAGGATATGATGTTAGAGGTATATATCCTGATGAACTTGATCAGGATACTGCATATACATTTGGGCTTGGGTTTGGAAGCTATATAAAGCGACTAGGAAAAGAGAAGTGTATTGTCGGTCATGACAATCGTTTAAGTGGTGATATTTTATATAATGCAGTTATTAAGGGTATTACTGAGACTGGAATTGATGTTATATCATTAGGTTTATGTACGACTCCAATGTATTATTATGCTTGTATTAAATTAAAGATATATAGTGGTGTAATGGTTACTGCTTCTCATAATCCAAAAGATGATAATGGATTTAAATTTGCTTATGATGAAAGTGGTAATTGTAAGGGACAAGAAATTCAGGATTTATTGGATTTTATTATAAGAGGAGATTTTGAAAGTGGAAATGGTTCTATAAGTAGTTATGATATTACAAATGATTATATTGAACTATTTAAAAATAATTTTAATTTTGGAACTAGAAGAATTAAGGCTGTAGTTGATCCTGGTAATGGAACTACTTCCATAATTGTAAAGAAAATATATGATTTATTTCCAATTGATTTAGTCTATATTAATGATATAAGTGATGGGACTTTTCCTAATCATCATCCTGATCCTTGTGTTGAGAAAAACCTAGAACAATTAAAACAAAAAGTAAAAGAAGTAGGCGCAGATATTGGAATAGGTTTTGATGGTGATGGTGATAGAATGGGAATGGTATCTAATATATCTAGAAATATTCCAACTGATCTTTATATGATTATTTATATAAGAGATATAATTAATAAGGTTTCAAAAAAAGAGTTTTTATGTGATGTAAAATGTTCTAAAGCTCTTACTGATGAGATTGAAAGATTAGGTGGAAAATATATAATGTCAAGAACTGGAAACTCTTATACTAAAGCAAGAACTAGAGATGAAGATCTTCCTTTAGGTGGAGAGTTGTCAGGACATGTATATTTTAGAGATAGATGGCCTGGATTTGATAGTGGATTATATGCAGGACTTAGGATGTTAGAGATACTTTCTAATACAGATAAATCGGTTGAAGAGTTGTTAGAAGGAGTAAATCATTATTACTCAACAGAAGAGATAAAGTTCCCATCAGCTGATTCAGTAAAATTTGAAGTAATAGAAAAAATTAAGAAATATGTTACTGAAAAAGGATATAAATTCATTGATATAGATGGAGTAAGAATTTTATTTGATGATGGTTGGGTTCTTATTAGAGCAAGTAATACAGGACCTAATATAACTGCTAGATTTGAATCAAGTACTGAAGAAGGATTGGAAAAGCTAAAAGATGAATATACTAATCTAATAAATGGATTCAATATAGATATAGATATAATATAGTTTACAAAGTCTGCTAATAATTTATATTATTGAGATTAATATTTTTATATGATATAATGTATATGGATGAAGGAAACTTCATAAAATAAAAAGGAACATTCAATGTTGCATGTTGGGTGTTACCTATGTGTTTTTGTAGCACCTAACTATGACAATAGTTAGGTGTTTCTTTTATTTTAGTATTACAAATAGTAATGCTATAAGTAAAAGGATGATAGTAAGTAAAGATGAGATTAAAAAATCTTTCTTACTCATATGCATCACCTCCAATCTTTGATGATTAGAAGTAGCACCCAACTCATTGAATATTCCAGCTGTTTATCGCGCCAAACACTTGTTCTATATACAAGTGTTTTTTTGTGTAAAATTAATATAAAATTATGTAAAGTTTTATATTAATTTTTTCTTTTTATGATATTATTAATTAGTACGATAATATGTGAGGTGTAGTATGGCAATATCTGAAGTAGAGTTTAAAAAAGAAAAGAAAATTCTTAGTAAAGTTCATAAATTGCTTGGTGATACTTTAGAAGAATTAGGAGATTGTGTTATCCAAGATGAAGATAATTTAAAAGAATTTAAAAAGATGATGTGGGAAAATGCCAATGACTTCGATGATATGGAAGCACAACAAGTTATGTATGCCACTGCACTTGAGGCTGATAAAGCATATCAAAGACAAAAGTATTTTAAGAAACTCAATAGTATTAAAAATAAGCCATATTTTGCGAGCATAGTATTTAAAGATGATGATGGAGAAATTTTTAATATTTATATGTCTCTTACATATTTAAAAGATAGTGATACAAATAATATTTTATATGATTGGAGAAGTCCAATATGTAGTTTATTTTATGATTATGAAACAGGCCCTTGTAGTTATAAAGCTCCTGGAGGAATATATAGTGGTGAATTAAAAAGAAAAAGACAATATAAAATAGAAAATAATAAATTAATTGGAGTGTTTGATAATTCGCTAAATATAGATGATGAAGTATTACAAGAAGTGCTTGCGAGAGAATCTTCAGAAAAGATGAAGAATGTCGTTAATACAATTCAACAAGAACAAAATAAAGTTATTAGAAATTTAGATGATAATAATTTAATAGTACAAGGTATTGCAGGTAGTGGTAAAACTACTGTTGCGCTTCATAGGATTGCTTTTCTTTTATATCAATTAAAGAATTTAAGTAGTAATGATATATTAATATTCTCTCCTAATAATATTTTTACTGAATATATTTCAGATGTTTTACCTTCTTTAGGAGAAGATAATACTTTGCAAACTACTTTTGCAGATTATTTATCTACATTTATAGATGAATATAAAGATGTAGAAAACTTCACTGACTTTGTATCAAGATATTATTCTTATAGTGAAGTTAATCCTGATTTAGTTGAATATAAACAAAGTGATCAAATTATAGATGATTTAGATGCTTATTTAGAAAACTATATTAGTAATTGTAAGTTTATTTCTAATTTTACTGAAGGAGATAAGAATTTAATATTAAAAGAAGATTTAAATGAGATGTTACATGATAGATATTCTAAATTACCATTATTTGAAAGACTTGATGAAATGGCTAAAAAGTTATCTTCTAATTACTATAAAGGTAGTTCTAAAAAGGTTAAAACATTCTTAAAATTATTTAGAGAGAATTCTAATTTTGTTAAAGATTATAAAAAGATATTTAAAGATTTCTTTATGAGTGAATATTGTCGTTTTAAATTAGATGAGAAAGATATAAATAAGTTTATTAATAAAGATACTATTAATTATGAAGATGCTTTGATATATACTTATATTAAGGGTACTTTAGAAGGATTCTTATATGAGGGTAGAATAAAACAGGTTATTATAGATGAAGCACAAGATTATAATAGACTTCAATATATAATTATTAATAATATATTTAAAAAAGCAGATTTTACTATATTGGGTGATATTAATCAAAATATTAATCCTTATTATCATTATAAATCTTTAGAGTCTTTAAAAGATTTATTTAGAGGAGATACAAAGTATTTAGAATTATTAAAGACTTATCGTTCTTCTCCTGAAATAATTGATTATACTAATAAAATTCTTAATTTAAAACATGTTAATGCGATAAGAAGAGATAATAATAAACCTGTTATTATAAGAAAAGGTGTTAGTGATATTAAAACTAGAATGATTGAAGATATTAAGACATTACAAAATGAATATAAATCTACTGCGGTTATTACTAAAGATTTTAATGAAGCAGAAAAGATTTATAATTTAATACATGATGATATAGATATTTCATTGGTTGATCATAATAGTAAGAAGTTTAAGAAAGATTTAATAATTATTCCTGCATATGTTTCTAAGGGATTAGAATTTGATAGTGTTATTATATATAATGATAGAAATAATACTTATAAGAAAAATGAGAGAAACTTACTTTATGTGGCTTGTACTAGATGCCAACATGAATTATATATATATAATTAGTTTAGTTTTATAGGAGTTGGTTAAATGGATGCTAGTTTTTATTATTCTATAAGAAATCCAATTAATGATGATAATGTTTTAGAAGAATTTGTTAGGATTTATCATAATTTAGGTAATAGTAATTATTATGATGCTTTATTAAAGAGGAGTGATAGTACATTACCATCAAATTCTTTTTCTTCTTCTGATAGAGATGTTTTGTATGTAGGAATGTTTTATCATTGGAGAAATAGTATTATTAATTATTATAATAATCTTGATTCTAATGATTTATTTAGAAAGAAAATGACAAGTACTCTTATAAAACATATTGCTGATAAAACTCCTAGAACATATAGTGATGTTATGGAAATTATGAAGCCACAAAATAGTAACTCAGAATTAGATAGGGCTCTTTTAGTATTTTCTTTCTGTAATTTTGATAAAAATTATTGGAATTTTGTTGAGTCTAAAAGATTAGATGTTTCTATAAATGGAATAAATAATGATTCTATTAAACATAGATTATATGTTAATTGTGATTTAAGTATTATTCATAAATTAGTATATAAATTTATAAAAAAGTGTAATGAAAATAATTTACCATATTATTTTAAATATAGTAATTATGATAGAGATGATACTTTTGTTATATATAGTGATGATGAAAATTTAGATAGGTATATAAATATATTAAATACAATTATTTATGAAGATGGGCTTCATAATAATATTAATAGACCTCCTTTAACAACAGGTCTTATTAATAATTATATTGGTTATGGGGCAAATCCAGATAGTGATAAAACAACTTATAATGATAAGAGAAGTAAAGTCATTTCTAATTCAATTTATACAACGACAATTAATACGATAAGAGAATGTCTTAGATTTGATGTTAAAGATAGTTCTGGAGAAATTTTATCTTATAATAATTATTTAATAAAAAAGTTGGTTTTACATATTAAAGACAGATTAAAAGATAATATTGATATTGAGTATTCTACTTTTTCTAATTCTGTTAAGGAAAGTCTTTATAGTGATATTAATAAAATATTTTATAATTACTCTATAAGTGTTCCGTATAAAAATACTTTTGTAGATATTACATATGGAGATGTTTATTGGTTAATAAGAAATCAATCTATGTTTTTATATAAAAATGTAGATTCATATAAGGATAGATTAAGAAATGAAATAAGAAGAGAATCTATTTCTAGTGATATAGATCCTGATAATTTTGTTTTTGACAATAATAGCTTTTTTGATAAAATAGACTTATCAGATAAAAAAAATAGCAAATAAAGGAGTGATGTATATGGAAAATAGTTTGTATCAAATGATTTCTAATCCATTAGATAATAATAGATTTATAAAAGAAATGTTATATTACTATGTTTATTCTGATAATATGATTGATGAAGTTACTCGTAATGATCAAATTAGTGATGTACATCCTTCAATAATATTTCATGATTTGTTATATAAAATGATTTGTATTGAATGGATAAATAAAATAAATTTATTATATAATTCAATGGATAAAAGTGATGATAATTACAGTGAAATAAAACAGTTACATGATTATTTATCTAATTGTAATGTAAGAAGTTTTAAGGATACTTTTAATTTAATAGGTAATGGTTATAAAGATTATGCAACTTTATTTTCTAAGTATGGTTTTTTTAGTGATTTAAACTATAATCCTATTTGTATTAATACTTCATCAGAAGACACTTTTGATCATTGTCTTGCGATAAATTGTAGTGTTCAAAAGATGCATTTATTTCTTTTTAAATTATTTGAAAAATGTAAAAAAAATAATTTGGATTATTGTGTTGAATTTGATGAAAAAGGTTCAGAAATGTTGTCTATTAAGGTTTATTCTAATACTGATAATTTGCCTATTTATTTAGATCTTATTAAGAAAGTAATTGAAGAGAATGAAATAGAAAAAGAACTTGGTCCTCTTCCATTAGTAGTTGGAGAAATTTCAAAAAATATAGGTTATATGTCAGGTAGTGATGACTTTATTGAGAGAAGAGTCCGTGATATAAAAAAATGTATTGAGAGAGAAACTGCGGAATGGATTAAAAGGACTTTAAATTCTAATATTATAACTTCTACTGGTAGAGAAATTCCATATAAGTATTATTTATTTAGTAAAATTGTCATTGATAAAAAACACTCATTATTAAAACAGTCTGATAAATATCCTGCACAAGAAATTAATACAAGGGAATTTTCATATGTGTTGACAGAAAGTTTAATTAATAATTATAAAAATATTTTACATGCTTTAATTCATAATGACTATCAATACCAATTTATAGTTCCATTTAAATCTATTAATGTTGTTTTTACTTATGATGATTTTAAAGATTTATTAAAGAGTCAAACCGAGTTTTTTAAAGATAGTGTGGAATATCAAGAAAATGTTAAAAAAAGAATTAAAGAAGAGTCTTTATTTGTTGATTTTGATAACTATGGAATTGATTTTAATAGTAGTTATTTATTGGGAAAAGAAGAGCCTAAAAAGAAGAGTAGTGTTTCTTTAGATGTTTTAAATAATTTTTCTAGTGATAATATGAGAAGTAATTATAATTCTAGAGAAGGTAGAATATTAGATAGCAATATTCCTTCAAAAAAGAAATTTGGTATTTTAAATAGATTTGGAAAAAAATAAACTGATAAGAGTTACTTATCAGTTTTTATTTCGAAGTAAAAGTTTGTTCCTTTATTGATTTTTGATTTTACTCCATATTTATAATTATGTAATTCTAGGATGTTTTTTACTATTGATAATCCTAGTCCTGTTCCGATTAGATTTCGTTTATGTTTCTTTTTATTTTTGTAATATCTATCCCATATATATGGAATATCTTCATCTTTTATACCTTTACCTGTATCTATAATTTCAATTAGAATTTTTTCTTTGTTTTTATTTATATTTAGTGTTATTAAATTATCTTTTCCTGTATAATTAATAGCGTTATTAAGAAGGTTATATATTACTTGTTCTAACTTCTTTTTATCTGCATTTATTATTATTTCTTTTTCGTTATGATTAAATATAAATTTATAGTTTTCTGTTTCTTGGTATAACTTATATTTTTTTAATATTTTATTACATAGAGATATAAGGTCAAATTCTTCAATATTTAATGAATCTATATTTGATTGCATTTTTGATAGATTTAAGATGTCTTCTACAAGGATTGTTAATCTATCTACTTCAGATATAATAATATCCATATCTTCTTTTTGTTTTTCTTTATTATTAGAATGAATGTCTGTTGACATTTCTGCATATGCCTTAATCATAGTTAATGGAGTTTTTAAATCGTGAGATACATTTGCCATTAAGTCCCTTCTTAATTCTTCAGTTTTTTCTAATTCTTTTCTTGTATAGTTAAGGGTATCACTTAATTCATTCAATTCTAGAATATTACTTTCATCATCAAATTCTTTAGAAAAATCCCCTTTGGCAATATTTTTAGCTTGATTATTAAGTTTTATTATAGGGTTAGATAAATGTTTTGAAATAAAATAACTTATAATAAATGATAGTATAAATACTATTATTGTAACTATTATTAATTGTTTTTTTAATATTTGGGTTGTTGAATCTATTGGATCAATTGATGTATTTATAAATGCATATTTATTATTATTTAGTTTTAATGCATATAGTAATCCTTGGCTATTAAAGTGTTTATTTTCTATTTCAAATGTTTTACTTTTCTCATTACTATTAATAAAAGAATGCATGTAACTTATTTTGTCTCTTTCTTCTCGCATACATCCTTTTCCAAAGAAAGTTGATTCATAGATAGATGAGTATTCATCTGTAATTTCAATACATACTTCTTTATCAAAAGATAAATCATTTATTTTAGAATTAAAGTCTTCATCACCTTGGATTTTTTCAATTTCTTCTGCGACACTTTTTATTTCGTTTGTTTTTTCTGTTTTATAAAAACTACTTAAGAATAAGACTTGAAATGTCCATAGAAATACTAATATTAATATAGAAAAAAGTAAGAAATATTTTAATATTTTATTATTTAAATTATTCTTCATTTTCAACATATTTATATCCTATCCCTCTAATTGTAATAATATGATTTCTATATTTATCTAGATTATTTCTTAACATTTTAATATGAGTATCTACTGTTCTATCTTCTCCAAAAAAGTCATATCCCCATATGGCTGATAATAGTTGTTCTCTTGAAATTGCGATTCCTTTGTTTTTTATTAGATATGTTAGTATTTCAAACTCTTTTGGTGTAATATTTTTAACTTTACCATCTATTTTTAATGTATGAGCAGAGTAGTTGATTTCAATTCCTTCACATGTATATATTTCTTGTGTAATTTTACCACTTCTTGAAAGTACTGCTTTTATTCTTGCGATTAATTCTTTAGGTGAAAATGGTTTAGTAACATAATCATCAATTCCTAATTCAAATCCTGATAATTTATCATATTCTTCTCCTCTAGCTGATAACATAATAGTTGGTATTCTTTTTTCTTTAGGTAATTCTTTTAGCATGGAATATCCGTCCATTTCGGGCATCATAATATCAAGAATCATTAAATCATATTTGTAATTTAATAAAAGATTTAATGCTTCTTTTCCAGAAGATGCTTCATAGACTTCATAATTATTATTTTCACAATATTCTTTTATTACTGTTCTGATTAGTGCCTCATCATCTACAATTAATATTTTCATAGTAACCTCCACATTTAATAATATTATACTATAATTGTGTAATTTAGGTGAAATATTACTTTAAATATGAAAATAATTTTTTTATTAAATAAATTGTAGATATTATTATATTAATAATAATTGATATTATATATGAATATATTCCTATATGAAAATAACTTAATAATACTATTGATAAGACTCTTGTTATTGAACTTATTATTGATAGTAAGAATATTACTTTATTTTTTCCCATTCCATTTAAAGTAAATGTATAAATACTTTGTAGATATTGCAGAATAAAGATAGGACTTAATATTTTTAAATAATTATACCCTAAAGATGTTTTATAAATTGTTTTTAATAAGATATCTCCATATAGTTCATAAATAATAATTATAAATAAACTGAATATTATTATTACTATACTTATAAAGTTTATTCTTTTTATTATATTTTTAATATTATTCTTTTTATATTCCTTTGTAATATAGGGCATTATTGCTTGAGAAACTGCTAGTGTAAAAAAACTTGGAAGTGTAAGAAGAGGGATAACGTATCCTGTAATTATTCCATATTCTCTAACTATGTAGGTACTTGAATATGTTTTTATTAATATATTAGTTAGAATTATTGGCTCTATAAAGTAACTTATACTATAAATTAGATTACTACTTACATTTGGTATTCCTAATTTGAAAGATTCATATATATAATATTTATTTGGTATAAAATCTCTTAAATTGATAGAAATGTTTTTGGGGAGAAATATTATTAGAATTATTGTTGATATAAGTTCACTTACTATATTTGATAGTACTAAGATAAATATTATATATTCCATTTTGAAATGCATTATTCTGGGAAGTATTATTATCATAAATAATAATCTAATTATATTTTCTATTATTAATGATAAAACATGAGGAAATAGTTTTTCTTTTCCAAAGAAATAACTTCTACATATACTTGATAGTGTAGTGAATGGGATAATTAAACTAATTGCGATAATACCTAATTTAATTGTGTTATTGTGAAGTAGATTATTACTTATATATGGTGCTAATATAATTATAAATATTGATATTACTAAGTTTATTAATATGGTGATTGGTATTATTGATAAATAAAGTTTTTTATTATTTTTATTATTTAAGGCAACTAGTCTTGATAATGCTATTGGTAGACCTATTTGTGCTATATTTATAAATAACATCATAGATGGTAGAATTAACATATATAGTGATAATCCATCTATTCCAAGATTTCTTGTCATAATTATTTTTATAATCATTCCAAGTATTTTTGTTATCAAACCACCTATAAGTAGAATTGTTGTAGAGATGATAAATTTTTTCTTCATACTAATTTTTATGAAAAATGTATAAAAATTATTTCATTGTTTTACATTATATGATATCATTGTTTATAGAAGATATATGTCGAATTAAGGGTATATAATCTGTAAATTATATTGTAAATTAAGAAAACAATTATTAATTTATTTATCAATATATTTAATAAATGTGATAAACTTATATTGTACAAGAGGTGGATATTATGAATGAATTAATTGAATTTTTAACATCAGAGGAGGTAATCCTTGTTTATTTTATTGCTGGATTAGCGTTATTTATTTGTTTTATAGTATATATTGTTGAGAAAAATAATGATAGATTAAGAAAAAGACATAATACAAAGGAATTAAATAAATTAGTTGAGCAAATTAAAGAAATTGTACCTGAAGAAAAAAAAGATGTTATTGAAGATGAAAAACCTATTTTGATGCCAATAACTGATGCTGCTTCTATTGATGAAATGTTGGAAAAAACGGAAAATATTAAAAATGTGGAAGATAATATTAGTTATGCATCTTATAATATAGAACCTAAGTTACATGAAAATACAATTGATGAGATTCAATATACAAGTATTGAACCTGATATGGAGACTGCTAAACTTGAGTTAAAGAAGTTAGAGGAGCAATTGATTTTAGAAGAAAAAAATAAAAAAGAAGAAATAGTAGAACCTGTTATAGAGAATGAGAAAAATATTGAGTTAACTGCATATGAAAAAGGACAAGAAGCTGAGGCAATTATTTCTTTAGATGAACTTCTTAGTAAAGGTAAAGAATTGTATGATGCTAATGAAGTTACTCAATATGAAGATGAAGGTAATGAACCTATTTCAATACAGGATTTAGAAAAGAGAATGGATAAAAATAAAGTGGAGACTATCTCTTTAGATAAAGAAGAAAAAGTTGATGAAATTAAACAAGAAATTAAAAATGTTGGTGATATTCGTATAGAACCTAAATTTAAAAGTAGTCCAATTATTTCTCCAATTTATGGAATTGAAAAGATTAATAATGATAATATAAATGATTTAGCTCTTGAAAATACTGCAAATTATGATAAATTAGATCAGGAAATAAAAAAGACAAATGAATTCTTAATGACTTTAAAGGAATTACAAAATAAATTAGAATAATTTATAGATTCTAATTTGTTTTTTTTGAATATGTTTATTATTTTAATTAATAGGATGTGAGTTTATGAATAGTAGTACTAATTTAGATTGGGATAAAATTCAAAGTACTGTTTCTGATTTGGAAACATATCATGCAGTTGATAAGGAACTGTCATGTCTATCTGATTTAGAAATATATTTATCTGATGTAAGTGCAAGTCATTGTAAATTTTTGGGTGAATTACCTAAAAGTTTAGATCCTAATGTTGCCGATGGTGTTGCAGGATTCTATAAGAGTACAAATGAATTATATAACGGTCTGATTTCAAAATTGAAAGGTGTCTTAAGTTATAGAAGTATAGATTCTGATGGCGCCGTTTCTAGTGGTGGAGGAAGTGGATCATACTCTGGAGGAAGTGGATCATACTCTGGAGGAAGTAGTTATAGTTCAAGCCCTGCTCCTCACGTTAGTGGTACTGGATCTCCTTCTGCAAGTACTCTTTCACAACTTTCTAGTGCAGCAAGTAGTAATTCTCCAACAATTAATTCTGGAGGCGTTTTATCAAGAAAGTCGGGAGTTTCTTCTACTGGCGGTAGTTCTGCAGCTGCCTCTGTTGGTGCAATTAAATCAACATCTGGTACTTCAGTTCTTGCATCTGCTCGAAATGCTATGTCTACTGGAGGAGTTGTATCTGCAGTGGGAGGATCTCTTGGTGGAACTGCACTTGGAGCAATTATTGGAGAAGTTGGTGGATTAGGTGGAACTGGTACTACTAGTATTTTATCTCCTACTAATTATTCAATGGGTAATTATCATGTTGGTGATAATTTCAAAGAAAAATTTAGTGATAATGAAAGACAATATGTTACAAATGTTTTAGAAAAATATGGATATTCCAAAGAAGATATTGATACTATTTTTGATGGTGGATATGATACTTCAAATGTTTTGATTGAAGGTGTATCTTCATCATTAGGGGAAGCTCTAAAAGATAACCCTGGTTTAAGAGATGAGATTATTAATCAGTATGGTTTTGATGTATTTAATTCTGATGGTTCTATAAATAATGATAAATTATCTATGGCACTTTATATTGATGATTTAAATGGAAAAGATAATTATAGTATGATTTCATTATTATCAAATAATGGGGTTAATTTAGTTGATTCAAGTAGTTTAAATAATTATTCTAATCAATTTGAATCACTGATATTAAAAGATTATGGTGTAAAGGATAAGATAATTAATCAATATGGCTTTGATATATATAATACTGATGGAACAGTAAACAAGGATAGATTAACATTAGCAATGTTAATTGATTCTAAAAATGGTGATGGAGTAACATTATCAAGTATTGCAAGTGAGACAATTTCATCAGATATTAATAGTTATCTTAACACTAGTATAAAGAGTGTAAAATCTGGTTCAAATAATAAAAATATATCTGGGTTTGTTCCTCTTGCTGCAGCAGTTGCGGCAGGTGGAGCAGCTGCTGGAATTGGAATTGCAACTCAAATTTCTAAAAATAGTAAAAAAGAAAAAAATGATTCTGAAAGAATTGATAATATTATTTCTTTGAATAATGGGCATGAAGATAAGAAGAATGATAATGATGATAAAAATAAAGATTGGATGAAAAAAATTATAAATGATTAATAGTTAATATGTGTGGAGGATTTATATGGCAATAAATAGTATAGATGAAATAACTTGTGACACATCATTGAGTTCTATTTTAAAAAGTGAGGAAATTTACGATGAGTTAAAATGTATTGATGGTTCTTCTAGTATAATGAAAAATATTAATGATAGACAAATGACTATAAATACTAATGGAGCAAATGGTGGTTTAACTTCTTCTATTATGATTGATAATCAGTATAGTTGTTATGATTATGCTTTAAATATAGTAGCACAATATGATGCTTGTGGACAAGGATTTGCAACAATTTGTCAACAAGTTGGTCTTCTTTCAGAGACTCAAGAGTTTAATGAGTTAAGTGCATTAAAGACTAAGGTGAAAGAAAAAATAGAATCTATTCAAAGTAATATTTCTGGTTTGGATAAAGAAAGCGATGATTATGATTCAAAAGTTGCTGATTATCGACATGAAATGACTAGATATGATACTAAGTTGGCCAGTATAGAAGCTCGTATAGGTAAATTAAATCCTAATATTACGGGTGTTAGTTCATCATCTGCAGGTTCTTCTGGTTCTGGTGGAAATTATGGCCCTCTTAAGGTGATTGATACTGGATCTGATGATAACAATGTAGCTTATGGTAAAGATAAAAATATTATTGATGATGATATACTTAATTCATTAAGAAGTAGTGATAGCAGAGATAAATGGGTTTTGTCAAAAGGAAGAATTGGTATTAACGGATGGTTATCTACTGAGGGAGATAAATATTTTGATTGTTATAATAAGTATTTTACTACAAAAGTTATGTGTAAAGATGGAGTTGAAAGAACTGTTTATATGATTTGTCCTAGTAGTGGTTTTGGAACTGGTGATGATGAGTCTCTTCAGAATAATTCTGAACCAATTTTATATATTACTGAAGATGCGTTAGGACATAAAATTTGTTATGACAAAGGCGGTAATGCAATTAGTTATAATGGAGCTATGAATGTTTTGGAAATATCTAGAAATTCAAATGCTAGTTCTAAAGGTTGTGTTTGTTATTTTGATAGCGGTGCTCCTGAGATAAAGACAAAGCCAACTCCATATTGTCCAACTGTTAATTATGTTCAAAATGGAAATGGAGATCAATATTCTTGGCAAACTAGTAAAGCAGATGCAAATGGTAATAAATGGCAAGAGTATTCTACAAAGAATTTTGATGACTCTGATAAGTGGATTAATTATGACATAAGTGAAAAACATGGAAATTATTCTGTTTACTCTAAGGATAATGGGGATGCAGGTAGAATAAATGTTTTATTAACTGATAATGATTCGAATACTAGATATTATAGTGTTAAACAATCCGATGGATCTTATTCATATTATGATCAATTCTGTAGACCAGTTACCGAAGAGGAAGTTACAGAATATATTGAACACTTATATTAATATTTCTAAAAAACTCGATTTTTCGGGTTTTTATTTTGCTATAAGATATAATGTGATATAATAACTAAATGAACTGAGGTGAATTTTTTGAAAAAATACGTAATAATAGTTGTTATTGTTTTATTGCTTGGAAGTACGTCTCTTCCTATAAATAAAGTTAATGTTAGTAATAAAAATTATATGACTGGAAAAGAAATGAACGATGCTAGAGATGTAATTATAAAAAGCTTATTTGATAATAATGATTTAGATATTAATAGAGTTAATATAAATACAGAGGATGATTTTATTAAATATATTCAAGGAATAAGTGAAGAAATAAGTAAAGTTATTTCTAAAGATAAGATTAGTAAAGATGATAAAGAAGTACTAAAAAAAACATTTGTAGATTTTGCTGATTTTATTTTTTATGGTAAGGAAATAAAAGGACATAAATTTAAAGATTTATCATTAACATCTAAAAAAGAAGTGCTATCTTTATTTAAAAAAATAGATACTAAGATTGAAGATATATATCCTAATTATAAAGATAATTTAATGTCAATTTCTAAAAATAATTATAATAATATAAAAGATAAGGCATCTAAAATGCTTGATAATTATAAGGAACAAGTAAAAACTGAAACTTATAAATCTTGTAAAAAAGAAAGTCAAAGTATCCTTAGTAAAATTAATAAAGTTATAAATAATTGGCTAAAGAAAGTAAGTGGTTAAATGAGAACTGTTGGTATACATACGTTAGGGTGTAAGGTAAATACTTATGAGTCTGAATATATCATTAGTAGTTTGAAAAATGCTGGTTATACAATAAAAGATTTTGATGATATATGTGATGTGTATATTATTAATACTTGTACTGTAACTAATAACAGTGATAGTAAATCAAGAAAAATTATTAGACAAGCAATTAGAAGAAATAGTGATGCATGTGTTGTAGCGATGGGATGTTTTATTGCGTCTCATATGGATTATAAAGAAGCAGGTCTTGATATAGTCCTTGCAAATAAGGATAAATCTAAAATTGTTGAATTGCTTGATGAATATTTTAGAAATAAGGAACAAATAATTGATTTATATGATAAAAGATTAACTGATTTTGAAGATATGTATATTACAAGTTTTCCTGGTAGGACAAGAGCTTTTGTAAAAATACAAGATGGTTGTGATAATTTCTGTTCATATTGTATTATTCCTTTTGTTAGAGGTAAATGCCGTAGTAAAGATTATAATACTGTAATTAAAGAGGTTACTGAACTAGTTAATAATGGTTATAAAGAAGTTGTTTTAACTGGTATTCATACAGGAAGTTATGGTGTTGATTTAGATGTATCTTTTGCAGATTTACTTAAAGGATTAATTAAAATTAATGGATTAAAACGACTTAGAATTTCTTCAATCGAGGTTACTGAATTAAATGAAGAAGTTCTTGATATAATTAAGAATTCTAATATTATTGTTGACCATTTACATATTCCTATTCAGGCAGGAAGTAATCAGATACTAAAGGCAATGAACAGAAAGTATGATCTTGAATTTTATAAAAATAAAATATCTGAAATTAGATCTATTAGACCTGATATTGCAATCAGTACAGATGTAATTGTTGGTTTTCCTGGAGAAAATATTGAATTATTTAATAAGACTATAGAAACATGTAGAGAAATAGAATTTTCTAAATTACATGTATTTCCTTTTAGTGAAAGGGAAGGAACTAAAGCTTCTCGAATGAATAATAAATTAGATGGGAAAGTAAAAAAAGAATATGCAAATAAATTAATTTCTGTATCAAAGGAATTAGAAATTAATTATATGAATAAATTTGTTGGCAAGAATGTTGAAGTTTTAGTTGAAGAAAACAAAGATGGTTATTCATATGGACATACAAGTAATTATTTATATGTTAAAGTAAAGGGTCAATTAAAACATAATGATCTTGTTAATATTAAATTAAAGGAAGTATGTTATCCATATATGATTGGAGAATATAATGAGTAATAGCTATTATTATAATATTTTATTTTTTGCTTTTGAAAATTTAGTTAAGTGTGAAGGTAAATATGAACTTGATTTAGATAAATTTTCTGATTTTAGGAAGGTTGTAGTAAGTAGGGTTAAAGAAAACTATGATTTTTTAACTATGAAAAAATCTGATACTGTTAAAGAAAAATTAAAAAAATTTATTATTGAAAATGAAAAGATGTCTAAAGAGGATGAAGCAAGACTATTAGATTTATTTCTTACTAAATATAAAGCACTGTTTGAGAGAAAAGATAATACAATTTATTTAAAGAAAAAAGTACCTTATGAAGACATTGCTGAGGTTAGATATTTGGAACAAAGAGTTGATGAAAGAGATGTATTGCTTTCAATTTATAGAGAGTCTATTTCATTTGATGCATATGAAGCGTTAGGGACTACTTCTATTTTAAATGATATTAAAAAAATTATTGAAGTAGAAAAAAACGTTGAAGAAGCGTTTTATGGTGATATTAATAATGAGACTAAAAATATTATTAATATAGGTAGTATGTTTGTTAAAGGAAAATTAATTAGTATTATAAAAAGAGGGTATAACATTATTGATGAGTATTATTCTAATTTGGTTTCATTAGCGTCAAGAGCTAATAATCATGATTGGATTACTGATAAAATCTTGAGTGATAAAATTAGAAGTGATGATGTATTGTTTTTAGATAATATATATATTGATGATGAATTTTCTAATCTTTTTCAAAAGGCTATTTTTGATGATGAGGTGTTGGTTTATAAGTCTTTGATTAATTATTTTGATGATATTTGGGACTATATTAATAAAGATGATGAAGCTGCTTCAGAAAGAGTTGAAAACATACTATATGATATTTTTGGTGATGAAGATTTAGATTGTGATTTAGACGATGTTGATGATAAAGTAGTTGATAACGCAAATAAATTATTCTATTTAAAGTATATAACTATTTTAAATAAATTAATTGATAAGGGATTTAATGAATTGATTGATACAAAAAATAGATTATTATATGCAATGAATTATTATGATTCTAATTATATGGATAATAAATACTTATCAAATTCTATAACAAAATTAAATAATAATGATTATGAGATGATTCATTTTCATAGTTTTTATGTAATGTCTAGATTAATGTTGATTGATATTCTTGATAATAATAATTATGATAGTCTTATAAAGAAGGTTATATTTATTTCTACATATTATCAGTTAACTAATGATATTAGAATATTTAAAACACTTAATAGTTATCATAATTCTATTTTGGGAAGTGATTTATCAAATATAATTTTAAATAATAATTATAATGAATTATTTAAATTATCTAAAATGGTAAAAATAAAGATAAAGAAAAGGGAGGATAGTTAATGATATATATTAAAGGCAATTATTCAAAAAGTATTTATGTAAGTAATTCTGGATATCATATTGGTATATTTAGAGTACATGATACTGATAGTGAAGAACTTGCGGAATATATAGGAAAAACTATTACTTTTACTGGCTATTTCCATGAATTAAATGATATTGATACATATAAATTTTATGGTAAATTAGTTAATCATGAAAAATATGGAGAACAATTTCAAGTAGAAAGTTACGAAAGATGTAGACCAGAAGAGAAGAATTCGATAATTGAATTTCTTACATCAGGTTTATTTAAAGGTATTGGTGAGAAGAAAGCAAAACAAATTGTTGATGTTTTGGGAAAAGATACTCTAAAGATAATATTAGAAAATCCAGATAATTTGATTCTAATTCCTACAATAACTAAGAAAAATATTGATACTCTTCATAATAAATTAAAAGAATATGAAGCAAGTTATGAAGTTATTATGTTTTTAGGGGATATGGGGTTTTCTACAAAAGATTCTATGATTATTTATAATTATTATAAAGCAAAGACTAAAGATATAATATCTAATAATATATATCAAACAATTAAGGATATAAATGAATTATATTTTAAAAAGATAGATACTATTGCTTTAAGAAATGGTGTTAAAGTAGATGATAAGAATAGGGTAATGGCTTCTATTATTTATATTATGAATGAAGTTAGTAATACATTAGGTCATGCATACTATTCATATTTGGAGATATATAAATATCTTCCTAGAGTATTAGGTATTAATATAGATGAAGAATTATATAAAATATGTTTAAATGAATTAGAAATTAATTTAGATATAGTTCATAAAGAAGATAGATATTATTTAAAAGAAATGTATGATGCTGAATGTTTAATTGTTAAAAGATTTAGAAGTCTAAATAGTACTAAGCCTCTTCCTATAAAGAAATTAGATGAAACTATTTATAAATTGGAAGAATTATTTAATATTAAGTATAATGAAAATCAATTGGAAGCAATTAAGAGTAGTTATTTAAAGAAATTTCTAATTATAACTGGAGGACCCGGTACAGGAAAAACAACTATTATGAAAGGTATAGTTGAATTGTATAGATTAATGAATAAATATTCTTATGAAACTTTAAAAGAGAAAATAGCTTTACTTGCACCTACTGGAAGAGCTGCGAAGAGAATGAGTGAAGCAACATTAATGCCTGCCGCTACTATTCATAGGTTTTTAAAGTGGTCTAAAGATAATAATAGGTTTCAAGTAAATGAATATAATAAATCTAAGGTGGAATTTGTTTTAATAGATGAAGCAAGTATGATTGATACTTATTTGATGGCAAGCTTACTAAAGGGTATTTCAAGTAACTGTAAAATTGTTATAGTTGGAGATGATCATCAATTACCTAGTGTTGGACCTGGAGATTTATTACATGATTTAATTGATTCTAACAAACTCGAAGTTGTTGAATTAAAAGAATTATATAGACAAGGAAAAGATTCAAATATAATTAATTTAGCTTATGATATTAGAAAAAGTGATATATCAAGAGATATTTTTAATGTTGATGATGATCTTACTTTTATTGAGTGTAGGGATGATGAAGTAATTAATAATATATGTGATATTTCTAATACTTATAGTGATATATCATATAAGAAATTTCAAATACTTGCTCCTATGTATAAGGGATTAAATGGAATTGATGAAATTAATAGAAGAGTAAGAGATATTTTTAATCCTAAATCGAGTGTTAAGAAAGAGTATAAAATAGGAGATGTTTTGTTTAGAGAAGAAGATAAAGTAATACAACTTACTAATATGCCTGATGATAATGTTTATAATGGAGATACTGGATTAATATATAGAATTAATTCTTCTCAAAAGAAGGAAATACAAATTGATTTTGATTCAAATATAGTTAAGTATACTCCAGCAAATTTTAATAATTTTAGGCAAGCATATGCTATTAGTATTCATAAAGCACAAGGATCTGAATTTGATGTTGTAGTAATTCCTATCGTTAAGGGTTATAATAAAATGCTTTATCAAAAACTTATATATACTGCTGTTACAAGAGCTAGAGAGAAAATATATTTAATAGGAGATATTTCAGCGTTAGAGATGGCTAGTAAGAATACAAAATCAGATATTAGAAGAACTACAATTAAAGATTATTTAATTAATGGTATAATTTAGTTTAATTTACAGATAATAATATCAGAGGTGATATTATGAAAATGAGTATGCTTGAGATGGCGATGGTAGCTTCTGCAGTGACTGTATTAGGATATTGTTATATGAAAAATAATCCTGAGATGGTTTGCAAGGCTAAAAAAATGGTTAAAGATACAAGTAAAATGATTTATACTAAATTAGATAAAATGGAAAAGGAAGACTAGAATTAGTCTTCTTTTTGTTGTATAATCTTATTGTTGAGGTGATTTTCATGATTACAATAAAAAGTGAAAGAGAAATAGATTTAATGAGAAAAGCTGGTATGCTTGTTTCTTTAATGCATAAATATATTAAACCTTTTATAAAAGAAGGGATTACTACTAAAGAATTGGATAAATTATGTGAAGATTTCATTATTAAAAATAATGCTGTTCCGACTTGTAAAGGTTATGAAGGATATCCAGCAGCGTTATGTACTAGTGTTAATGATAGAGTAGTGCATGGGATTCCTGATAATACTAAATTAAAAAATGGAGATATTATTACTATTGATGTTGTTATTGGATATAATGGATATCAAGGAGATGCTGCATGGACTTATGCGGTTGGAGATATTGATGATGATAAAAAATATTTGATGGAACATACTGAAAAAGCTTTATATGTTGGTGTTGAGCAGGTTAAGCCTGGAAACAGAATAGGTGATATTTCAGCTGCTGTACAAAAATATGCAGAAGATCATAATTTAGGTGTAGTTCGGGAACTATGTGGTCATGGAATTGGACAAGAGATGCATGAGGATCCAGAAGTACCTAATTATGGTATTCCTAATACTGGAGCAAGATTAAAACCAGGAATGGTTATTTGTATAGAACCTATGCTTACATTTGGAGATAGACATATAAATTTATTAGATGATGAGTGGACAGTTGTTACAAGAGATGGTAGTCCTGCGGCTCATTATGAGCACACTGTTTTGGTTACAGATGATGGATATGAAATACTAACTCCAAGATTAGATGATTAAAAGAATAAAAAGAATAAAAATATATTTTAATGGTAGGGTGATTTAATGAAAAAAAGTGTTTTATTTTTAATTAATGGTTTAGGAATTGAAAAACCGGGAAGTTATAGTTTAGCGATTGATCAAGTTATGCCTAAACTATCAAGAACAAGAGAAACATCATTTTTTACGACTGCTGTTACTAGTTCATTAGAATATAAAAGTGCATATCAGAGATTCTTTTTAGGAGATACCTATAAATTAGAAGTAGACTATATTAAAAATAAAATTATCAATGATCAATTGGTTAACAATCCTGTTTATCAGGATTTAGCTAAAAATATTGCAATACCAGATACTAAATTACATTTCTTTGTTGAACCTACAAATGAAAAAGTTGTTGATCAAATAAATAATTTGGTAAATACATTTACTCTTGAAGAAAAAAAGAGAGTTTACTTACATTTATTACTTTCACAACAGACTATAGGTGAGTATGATAAACTTATTTCAATTATTAATTATATTAAATTTCATTTAAATACACATATCACTGTAGGATTTGTAATTGGAAAAGAGTCAATGTCACAAACTCTTACAAAAGAAGAAGCAGATTATGCAAAAAAATTATTATTTTATTGTTCAGCTGAAAGATGGACTGAAACTGATAAAAAATTAATTGATTTAAAAACAAGTAATATTAGGCCTTGCGAAGTAAAGGGATTTTGTACTACTAATGATTGTTTTATTTCAAATAACGATTCTATTTTCTTCTTTAATACAAGAAGAGAAAATTATGATAATATAATTGGAGCAATAAATAATAGTTCTAAAGAAGTATTTAAAGAAGAAGTAAATTTACATTTATATTCTTTAATAAAATTATATTCGAATTATAATATTCCTTGTTTTGTAGATAATATTAATTATGAAAATAGTCTTGCAAGTATCTTAGAAAAGTATAATAAGAAATGTTTAATATATACTGATAAGGATAATTTGAATTTAGTTAATTTTTATGCAAATGGATTAAATTCTATTAACAATCCTTTAATTACTTTTGCGAATAAAGATGATAATTTATATAATAAAGAATATGTTAATGGTTTGATTAATGGAACTGATTATGATTTGTTTATATTTGATTATCATATGGATGTTTCAACTACTATAAATAATTTAAAGGATCAATTATCAAAAATAGATATTATTATAGGTAATTTAGTTGATTGTTGTGTTAATAAGAATTCTCTTTTAATTACTTCTTTATATGGACTTAGAAAAGAATTACCTATTGCAGATTATAATACAGAAGTAGTTCTTATTAATTATGAGATGCAGATACCAATTTTCTTTTTTGATTATTCTTATCCAAGGAGTAAATATGATTTGTTTCCTGGAGAGACAAATGATATATTAAATACTGCACTTAAATGTATTATTGATGATCCTAATATTTATAGTTTAATAAGACCTAAAACTCTTGTTGGAAGTATATTAAAATCTATAATTAGATAATTATTTTATAGAGACTTATGTCTCTTTTTTGTGTTATTATATAGTGGAGGTGTTTATATGAAAAAAATTGTACTTGCTTCTAATAATATTCATAAAGTAAAAGAGATTAAAGAAATTCTCTCTGATTATGAAATTTTAACTTTAAATGATCTTTCTTTTTATGATGATATTGTTGAGGATGGTGATACTTTTTTGGATAATGCTTTAATTAAAGCTAGGACGATTAGTAAATATATAAGAAAATTAGGATTCAATTATGATGTGATTGCGGATGATTCTGGTCTTTGTTGTAATGGACTTGATGGAGCACCTGGAGTATATAGTGCAAGATATGCTGGTAATCATGATGATAGTGCTAATAGGAAAAAAATAATTCACGAATTAAAAGGTAAAGATAAGACTGCAAATTTTGTTTGTTGCATGGTTTTATATCATCCAGATGATACTTATTATTCTTTTGAAGGAACAACTAGTGGAGTAATAATTTCTGAGGAAAGAGGAAAGACAGATTTTGGATATGACTGTATCTTTTTATCTGATGATTTGGGTATTACTTTTGGTGAAGCATCAGATGAGGCCAAAAACAATGTGTCTCATAGGAAAAGAGCGTTGGAAAAAGTAAAAACTAAACTAGAAAAGTATAATTAGTTTTAATAATTAAATTTATTATATATTGGTAATAATATTGTAAAGTGACATGGTTTCTTTGTTATATTTAGTTTATTTTTACTTTTTATATGTTATGGTATGTTATAATTATTATAAGGAGAGTGTGTTATGGAGTTATTAGAGTATATTATATTAGGATTGTTACAGGGATTAACTGAACCGTTACCTGTTTCTAGTAGTGGTCATATATTTATACTTAAATCGATTTTTAATTCAGTATTATTAGATGATATCAATCTTGAAATATTTTTGAATTTTGCATCATTTATTGCGATATTAATTATATTTAGAAAAGATATTATTTCTATAATTAAAGGAACAATTAATTATATTAAAAGTAATGGTAAAAAATCTAAGGATGAATTTAATTATCTTAAAATGATTATTATAGGAACTATTCCTGTAGGTATTGTTGGTTTACTTCTTAAAAATCCAATGGAAAATATCTTATCTAAAAATATATTTTTAATTGGTTTTGGATTTATAATAACAGGACTTTCTTTATTATTAGTAATTAACTCAAATGGTAAAAAAGAAGATAAGGATATTACAATTATGGATGCAATAGTAATTGGATTATTTCAAGCAATTGCGATTGTTCCAGGAATTTCTAGAAGTGGTCTTACTTTAGTGGCTGCTTTACTTAGAGGACTAGATAAAAAGTCTGCAATTAAATATACTTTTATGTTATATTTTCCTGTAAGTGTTGCATCTATGTTACTTGGTATTAGAGATTTTAGTTCTACTAATTTTCAATTAAGTATGATTTTCTATTATATAATTGGTATGATTTCAGCAGGTTTATTTACTTATATTTCATATAATTGGTTAACTAGAATTGTTGAAAAGGGTAAGTTGTGGAGATTTTCAATATATTTATTTGCAATTGCTTTATTTACAATAATGTTTTTCATTTAATATAGAGGTGTTATTATGATAGAAAAGATTTCACGAAAGACTTTTATAGTTTTATTAATAGTATTTTATCTGGCTTTATATGCAGGATTAAAATTAGTAATTGTATATTGTCAGGATTTATTTATGAGTAATGAAGTGTATGATAAGGAATATGGTATAGGGAAGGTAATGAATATTACTAAGTATTCTACATCTCAAAGAAATAATACTAATTATTTTTCAAATAAATCAGATGCTTTTAAAATTAAAATAAAAAATTATTTTGATAATTTTGAATTAGGAGATTCAGACACTAATTATGAATATTATATGTTATATAGTGATAATAATAAGGTGGATGCTGCGATAATGTTAGGACAATTTGATACTCAACTTACTAATATTGATAAATTAGATAAAGATAGCCCATATTATGAATTTAATTATTTTCCATTATATATTTCTAAATTTTTAAGAGATAGATATTTGGATAAATACGATATAAAAAATGATGTAGATTTAATTAAATACATTAGAAATAGAAAAAAAGTTGATTGTAGTTTTATGACTCCAATAATAAAATTAAAAGAAAACTATTTCTTTAATTATATTGAGACTGTTCTTCCTGATTTAGATAATATTACTTATTTAGAGGGTGATTTGGAAGGATATATGTTTGAGACTGAATCATATAAGCAAGCATGTATAATTAAAAATGATAAGTTGTACTGTGTAACATTCTATAAGTTAGATTATTTTGATGATAATAAAATACAAGATATTTTAAATTCTTTAATTATTGAAAAATAAAAAACAAACATTTTGTTTGTTTTTTTTATAGATTTTTAATTGTTTATTGCAATGAAATAGTTTAGGTCAGGTGTCAATTCATCTATAATATGAATTAATTCTTTTGTATCAAATTGTTTCTTATTATTTATGCTTTCAATTATGATATTGATAATTCCACTTGCATAATATAATACAATTGTTTTTGTTGGAATGTCTGATTTGTTTTCATATCTTTCATCTATTTCTTTTGTTGCGGATGTTATTATAACTTCTGTCATCATATCTCTTGCGATAGAATTACTATTTATCTTTATTGCTGAACTGTAGATATCTATATTTGATTTTATATGGTCTAATAAAATTTTCATTAACTCTATATAATATTCTTTTATATTATTTGTTTTTATAGATTTATTCAATTTTTCTACTAATTCTTTTCTCATATCATTCATTAATGACTCTATAAGTTCATATTTGTCATTGAAATGATCATAAAATGTAGATCTATTTATAAGAGATTCTTTGCATATTTCAGAGATTTTAATATCTTCAAATGGTTTTGTTTTCATTAAGTTCATAAGACCTCTATATAAACATGCTTTAGTTTTTAATATTCTTAAATCTTCTTTTTTTCTCATATTATCACCTGATTTCATTATATCTAAATGGCCTACAAATGTAAAGATAGCCAACAAAAATCGTTTATTTAATAACACAAAAAGGTGCTTTTTGTTGGTTATCATACAAATAATTACTTTTTAATTTTAATTTTTATAAATCATGGAATAGAATATATTTTGCAAGGAGGATGTTTATGAGAAAATTTTCTGATTTTATATCTAATCATAATATTTTAATATTGGTTATATCTTTATTATTAATAATTCCTTCAATAATTGGATATGCTAATACAAAAATTAATTATGATATTTTAGTTTATTTGCCTGAAAATTATGAAACTATAAAAGGTGAGAAAATCTTAACTGATGATTTTGGATTAGGATCATATGCATTTGTAATGGTTGATATGAGTGATCCATATAAAGTTATGAGTTTAGAGGGTAAAATAAGAAAAATTGATGGAGTAAAAAAAGTATTTAGTATTAATGATGTTATTGGTAGTACTATACCTAAGGATATGTTACCTGATAAAGTACGTGATAAGCTTTATAATGATGATACTAGTATTATTATGGTTACATTTAATGATTCTACATCTGCGGATAGTACAGTTGGGGCTGTTGATGAGTTGAGAAGTGTTGTTGGGGATGCTTCTAAGATTAGTAGTATGACATCACTTGTTTTAGATACTAGAGATATTTCTAATAGTGAAATGTTGATATATGTAGTAATATCTGTATTTTTATGTTTAATAGTATTGATATTTGCGACTGACAGTTATGTAATTCCTTTATTTTTGCTTGGAAATATAGGTATTGCGATTTTATACAATATGGGTACTAATGTTTTTTTAGGTGATATTTGTTATATAACTAAGGCAATTACTGCTGTATTACAATTAGGTGTTACGACAGATTATTCAATATTTTTATATCATAAATATGAACAAATAAAAAAGACTGAGAAAGATAAGCGTAAAGCTATGTCACTTTCAATTATAGAAACATTTAAATCTGTCGTTGGTTCGTCATTAACAACATTTTCTGGATTTTTGGCATTATGTACAATGGATTTAACTTTAGGTACTGATATTGGAATTGTTATGGCTAAAGGAGTATTATTTGGACTTGTTACTGTATTTACTATCTTTCCTGCCTGTATATTAACTTTTGATAATTTAATTACTAAAACACAGCATAAAAAGTTATTTCCTGATTTTAAAAGGGTTCAAAAATTTACAGTTAAAAATTATGTTGTAATGTTTGTTATTTTCTTATTATTAGTTATTCCTGCAGTCATTGGAAATAATAATTATCAAGTATATTATAAACTTGATGATGCGCTTCCTGCTGATTTGCCATTTCATGTTGCGAATAGTGATTTAGCAAAAAAATTTAATATTGTATCACCTGAAATAATATTACTTGATAAAAATATAAAGAATGATGATGTTGAAGATATGGTTAATGAGATTAAATCTGTTAAAGGTATTTCTTTAGTTTTATCTCCTAATGTGTTGATGGATGATACTATAAAAAATCTTATGCCTGAAGATTTGTCAAATTTAGTTGAAAATGATAAATATCAGATTGTTTTGGTTAATTCTAAATATGAAGTTGCTTCTGATAAATTAAATAAACAAATAACTGAAGTTGATAAAATAATAAAAAAATATGATAAAAAAGCAATACTTGCTGGTGAGGGACCATTGATGAAAGATTTAGTTGTTACTGCAGATCATGATTTTAAAATGGTTAACTATACATCTATTATTGTTATCTTTATAATAATGTTATTTGTATTACAATCAATTGGATTACCTATAATACTTATTTTTGCGATTGAGTTCGCGATATTCCTAAATATGGCGTGTGCATATTTTACTGGTACTAAATTACCATTTGTTGCATCTATTGTTGTAGGTACTATTCAACTTGGGGCAACAATAGATTATGCAATACTTATGTCTACAAAATATTTAGAAGAAAGACATAATAATAAGAAAGATAAAATAAAAGCAATTAAAGATACTTTAAGTGTTACTGTTCCTTCAATTATTACTTCAGCATTGTGTTTCTTTGCAGCAACAGTTGGAGTTTCATTATATACAAAAATTGATATGATTGGTTCTATATGTACATTATTATCACGTGGATCAATTATAAGTATGTTAGTTGTTGTTTTAATTCTACCAGCATTATTAATTATATTTGATAAATTTATTATGAAAACAACAAAATTTAAGGAGGTTAAATAAAATGAAAAGAGTTTATATATTATTTTTAGTTTTATGTTTTATTCCATTAAATATTAGTGCAATGACAAAGACTGAAACTGTTTATTCTACACTTGATTATGATGGTTCTGTTAAGAAGACTATTATTAATACAAAGTTATCTAGTATAGATAAAGGAGATATTATTGATTATAGTAATCTTGATAATATTAAAAATCTTAATGGTAATGAAAAATTTTCTAGAGAAAGTTCTAAAATAACTTGGAAATCTACTGGAAAAGATATTTATTATCAAGGTATTCTTAATGATAATTTGCCTATAAATGTAAATGTTAAGTATTATTTAAATGATAATGAGGTTAATCCAAATAAGATTATAGGGAAAAGTGGAACTATTAAAGTAGAATTTATTTTAGATAATAAAGATTATAATTATGATTATCAAATGTATGTTCCTTATGTTGTTGATATAACTGGAAGTTTTGATAATAAAAATAATTCTAATTATAATGTTACAAATGGTAAAACTGTTTCTTTAGGAGAAAAAACAATTTGTACAGCTATTGCGGCACCTGGATTATATGAAAGTACTAAAATAGATGAATTTAATGGGTTAGATAAAGTTGTTTTAACTTATGATACAAATAAATTTGAAAAAGAAGAATTCTATTTTGTGATTACTCCTAAATTACTTTCTAATGTAGATTTAGATTTACTTGATAATGTTAATTCTAAAGTAGGTAGTATTAGTACTTTAAATGATGGAGTAAAACAATTAGTTGATGGATCTGGTGAATTATATAAAGGAAATATAGATTTTAATGAAGGGTTAAGTAAATTAAATACTGGAATAAAATCAGCGTTAGATGGTTCATATGAAATTACTAATGGGTTGTCCCAAGTTAGGGAAGGAACAAATTCATTTAGTTCATTAACTACTTTAGTTGATAAATTATATGAAACATATAATAACAATTTAACTTTGCTTCAAGGCATTGAAAGTGGATTAACAGAACAACAATTAAGAGAAGGAATAGAGAGTGCAACAACAGAAAAAACCAAGTTAGAGAATACATTAATTCAAGTAAATGCTGGTATTTCTCAACTTGAACAAGGTGAGAGAATTGGTGCATTAACAGAAGAGCAAATTAATCAATTAAATACTTTAAGATATCAAAAAGGACAATTAGAAGAAGGTATTCAAAAATATGAGCAAGGAATTGCAGAAGCTCAAAATAATTTGGTAATCTTACCAGCAGCAAAATATAAAATTTTAGGTGCTAACGAAGTTATTAGTCAAGTATTATGTGGCATTCTTGGAGTAGATGATATGTCATATGTAACTGACGAGACTATATCTATCTTTAAAGAGAATATCTATAAGTTAGTTGGTGGAGTTAACTCTTTATATGAAGGATCTAATCAGTTAAATAATGGACTTCAAGAGTTATATAAAGGTTCTAATCAATTAGTTGATGGAAGTAAAAAAATTGAAAATGGTACTAAAAGTTTAAATGAAGGACTAAATAAATTAAATGATGAGGGTATTTCAAAATTAAACGAGTTAGCTAATAAGGTTAGTATTTATTCTAATAAAGTGAAAGGATTATCAAAACTTTCTAAGAATTATTCTGGATTTGCTTCTAATAATTCAGATAATACAATCTTTATATACAAAATGTCATAATCATAATTTGCGTATGTAAACAAAAAAGTGTTGACAGGCACTTTTTTTTGTGATATATTTGTTTCGAATTTGAGGGAAAGGAGTGAGAATATGAGTATTGAATTCAAAAGATTAAAATTGAGTTATTTAGATTATGGTGACATAAGTGAGAAGTATTTATATTCTCACAACTTTTAATGTATTAAAAGATTAGTCACCTCCTAGTGATTTTTTTATTTGTTAGGAGGTAATATAATGAAGAAAATTTCTAGTTTTAGAGTTTTATTCCATTATTTAAGAGATGAAAAGTTAAAGCTTTTTATTTATGTTTTATTGGTTGCTTTAACTTATTTGCCTTCACTTGCGACAGCATTCTTTTGGGGGTTGGCTTTAGAAAAATTAATTTTAAAAGATTTTAATTCGTTTATTTTATATTTGGCCATTTGGGAAGGAATATATATTCTCTTTTATACAATATTACAAATACCTAGAGATAAATTGTATAATTATTTGGAAATAAAATTTGTGAAGTCTGTCTCATTTGATTTGTATAAGAAAATAGATTGCTTACCTGCTAAATCATTTGAAGAAATTGCGGTTGGAGAATTTATTAATAGGCTTTATACAGATCCAGATAGAGTAATGGAATTATTACAACAATTAATAAAATTATTATGTAAATCATTAGTAATAATATTAGTTCTAATTTTAGCATTTAAAATATCATTATTGTTAGGATTTGAAATATTATTATTCGCATTTATTATGGGATTTATTTCTTATAAATTTTTCCCTAAGATAAAAAAGACACAAGAAAAGATTAAAAAGGAATCGGATAACTATGTAAAAGTAGCTACTGAAAATATAACAGGAATTAGAGAAATAAAGTCATTAGGAATTAAAAAGAATATTGAAAATAATATTTTTAATATATTAAATAATTTATTTAAACATCAAAAAGATATAAAAAATTATGAGGTTATTTATTATAGTTTAAACAATTTAGTATATTTTATTTTACAATTTTTAATTTTATTTACGGCTGGTTATTATATGATACATGGACATATTGCTTATAGTGTTTTTGTAATGCTAAGTAATTATATTTGGAGAATAGATGAAGTTGTAGAAAGTATTTCTGATTTTGGTGTTAACTATAATAAAGTTACTGTTTCGCTTAAAAGAATTGGTGAAATTGTAAATAATGAATTATATGAAGATGAAAAATTTGGAAATACTAATTTAAGTAATCCTAAAGGTATAATTGAATTTAAAAATGTTAAATTTAAATATAGTGAAAAAGAGGATTATACCCTAAAAGGATTATCTATGAAATTAGAACCAAATAAAAAAATAGCTATTGTAGGTAGAAGTGGAAATGGTAAATCTACAATATTTAACTTACTTCTTAGGTACTTTGATATAAATAAAGGTAATATTACAGTTGATGGAATTGATATAAAAGATTTGGATGAAGATTCTTTAAGAAGAAGTATTTCAATTATTAGACAAGCACCTTTCTTATTTAATTTATCTATTATTGATAATTTTAAACTTACTAAAGAAGATGTTTCATTAGAAGAAATAAGAGATGTTTGTAAAAAGGCTTACATAGATGATTATATAATGTCTCTTCCAAATAAATATGAGACGATTATTGGAGAAGGTGGAATAAATTTATCTGGTGGTCAAAAACAAAGACTTGCGATTGCTAGAACTTTATTGTTAAATACTAAAATAATTTTATTTGATGAAGCAACAAGCGCTCTTGATAATGAATCTCAAAATTATATTAAAAAGACTATTGATAGTTTGGTTAAAGATCATACTGTAATAATTGTTGCTCATAGATTAAGTACTATTATTGATGCTGATGTTATTCATGTAATAGATAAAGGTAAGTTAGCAGATTCTGGTACTCATAGACAATTGCTTAGAAGATGCGGAACCTATAAAAGTTTATATCAGAGTGAATCCTCAAATTCAGAATAAAAAAGATAATATTTTTATCTTTTTTTAATTATGTTTGTTTTTTTTAGAATATAATAGTAAAATAAATAATAGATGTATATTGTAGGAGGAGTACTATGACACCAATTAAAGATTTATTTACTAAGTTTTTTAAGAAGAAAAATAATGAGGATGTATGGCTTGATTATTATTCTAGGGAGGATAATAAAATAAAGTTTACAGATAAGAGTATATATAATTTTTTAGTTGAATCAGTGGGAGCAGATAAAGATTTTATTGCATTAAATTATTTTGGAAATAGATTGAGTTATAATGAGTTTTTTTACAATGTTAATGTTTGCGCTAAAGCATTAAGAGAATTTGGAGTTAAAGATGGTGATGTTGTAACAATATGTTGCCCTAATATGCCTGAGGCTATTTATGCTTTTTATGCATGTAATAAGATTGGTGCAGTTGCTGATATGGTTCATCCTTTATCTAGTCCTGAACAATTATATAGTTATTTAACTAATTCCAAATCAAGAATTTTAATATTAGTTGATTTTGATTACGATAAAATGAAAGAAGTAATTGATAAAACTTTGGTTTATAAAACAATTCTTGTATCCCCTAAGGAATCTATGCCAATCGGACTTACTGTTGGATATACACTTACAAGAAGTTTATTTCAAAAAAGACCTAATTTATCTGATAATAGATATATGTCATGGAAAGAATTTATGGGAGTAGGTGTAGTAAGTACTGATAAATATAGAGCAAAAGTAGATAAAGATGATTTAGCTATTATATTACACAGTGGTGGAACTACTGGAACACCTAAAGGAATAATGATTTCTAACTATAGTTTCAATGCTTTAGCCCAACAGTCTGCAGTTAATGTAATAGAGGTTAGACCTAAAGAGAAGATTTTGACTTTACTTCCTATTTTTCACGGCTTTGGACTTGGAGTATGCGTACATACACCTTTATGTTTAAAAGTTGAGACAATTCTTATGCCAGAGTATGATGCGAATAGGTTTTATAAGATTTGGAAATATGATAGACCTAATGTTATTTTAGGAGTTCCTACTTTATGGGAAGGTATGATGTCTAATAAGAAATTTAAGGATGTTGATATGTCTCAATTGAAATATATTGTTAATGGTGGAGATTATTTAACAATTAGTGCTGAAGATAGAATTAATAAATTTTTACATGATCACGGTGCTAAGGTAGATATACTTAAGGGTTATGGAATGACAGAGTCCGTTGCAGCTACTGCATATACATTTCCTGGAAAAAATGAACCTGGTAGTATTGGAATTCCAATGGTTGGTAATAAATATATGGTTTGTAATCCAGAAACACTAGAGGAAATGCCAGTTGGTAAAGAGGGAGAACTTTGTGTACAAGGACCAACTCTTATGATGGGGTATTTAAACAATCAGGAAGAAACTGACAAAGTATTAAAGAAACATAAAGATGGATCTATTTGGCTTCATTCTGGAGATATAGGTTATATTGATTCTAAGGGTATAATTTATTATACTCAAAGATTAAAGAGAATGATTGTTGTATCAGGATTTAATGTTTATCCATCATCAATTGAAGAAGTAATTGCTAAACATCCATTAGTTGATAAAGCTTGTGTAATAGGTATTCCTCATAAGTATAAGATGCATGTTCCAAAGGCGTTTGTTGTATTAAAAGAAGGAATAGAACCAACTGCAAAGATAAAAAAGGAAATAATTGATCTTTGTAAAGAATCTTTATCTGTATATTCTTTGCCTAAATATTATGAATTTAGGGATTCTCTTCCAAAAACACTTTATAATAAAGTTGATTATAAAAAATTGGAAGATGAAGAATTAAAAAAGATTGAAGAAAAAAAGAAATAAAATTCAGATATTAAAGATATCTGTTTTTTATTTGACTCTATTTGGTGTTTTGTATTATTATTTATGATATACTTGTTATAATGGTGGTTATATGATAATAAAAGATAAAGATAAATTTTATAAAAGATTATTTATATATAGATATTTAAAATTTCTTAATTTTGAATCTGGTATTAAAGATGAAGAATTACAGACTATTATTAGAGGTTTAAATATTAAAAGTAGATATAAAAGAATAAAATTTGTTATTGATGAAAGTTGTAATTATATAGATAATTATTATAAAGATTGTAATCTTTGCCACTTCAAAAATAATAAATGTATTTGTCATAGGAAAAAAAATAAGAATTATATAAATGGTTGTTGTAGAACTTGTAAATATCAATCTAATAAAGGTTGTACTACTAAGAATGTGGCTTGTAAATTATTTAATTGTTCTTATGTTGATTTAAATGGTAAAAAAAAGTTAACTGTTAAGGATGTGAAAATACTATATCTTCTTAATTTTTATCAGAGATATGTAATTAGTACTGATTTTTTTGTTACTCCAAAGACAGTAGCTAGAGATTTATATGTTGGCCCTATGATGTTACTTTTGTTATTGATATTAAGAATTATTCTTTGGGTGATAGTATGAAGTTTTTCATAGTAGGTGATAATAATAAAGCAATTGAAAAATTATCTATGGAATTATCTAATTATTATAAAATAGATAGTTTTAATATTATGGATAATAATATAGATGATATAAATAAAATTGTAAGAGAAAATAAGGAATGGATTATTTGGAGCTTATCTATTTCTAATATTGATGTCATATGTAATCTAGCAGAGACAATTATTTTTTTAAATTTTTCAAAAGAAAGTATTTTTAAAAATGATTTTTTACAAAAACATATAAGAAAAGGAATTATAATAAAAAATAAGAGAGAACTAAAAAAATATTTAAAAAGTGTTTATGAAAGTGATAGATATAATTTTTAATATGTGATATAATCTCCTGTGAAATGAAGTGATAAAGTGAATTATGATTTAGAAATGGAAAAACAAATGAAAACTATTAAAGAAGGAACACCTTTATTATTACATGCTTGTTGTGCTCCTTGTAGTAGTGCTGTATTAGAAAGAATTGGAAATTACTTTAAAGTAACTATTTTTTACTATAATCCTAATATTACAAATGAGGATGAGTATAAAAAGAGAGTAAATGAAATCAAAAAATTTATCTCATCTTTTAAGACAAAATATCCTATTTCTTTAGAAGAGGGTAATTACAACTCTAAAGATTTTTTTGATATATCAAAGGGACTTGAAAAGGAACCTGAAAGAGGTAAGAGATGTTATAAGTGTTATCATTTAAGACTTAATGAAACTGCAAGAATTGCTGATGAATTAGGTTATGATTATTTTTGTACTACTCTTACATTATCTCCTCATAAAAATAGTAATTGGATTAATGAGATAGGGGAAGAACTTAATAATAAATATAATTCTACTTATTTATATAGTGATTTTAAAAAGAAAAATGGATATAAAAGAAGTATTGAATTATCAAAAGAATATAATTTATATCGACAAGATTATTGTGGATGTGTTTATTCTATTAGAGATAAAATGGATGAATAATTATACATATTATTAATATATTATAAGTGTAAAGGTGTAAAGCAAAACCTTTACATCTTTTTTTTGATATATTATAATTTTATTGGGATGTGATAATATGAAATATTATTGTATAGGTATAAAGGGAACAGGTATGTCTACTCTTGCTCAAATATTATTTGATTTAGGAAATGATGTATCTGGATATGATGATGCAAAGGAACATAAATTTACTCAAGATGGATTGGATGATAGAGGAATTACCATTTACTATGATCATGAACATGAAATAGACAAGGATACTATAGTTACATATAGTGTTGCTTTTAGTGAAGATCATCCTGAACTTAAAAGGGTTAAAAAAATGGGTTTAACTATAAAAAAATATGGAGAATTAATGGGTGATGTTATTTCAATGTTTAAATCGATTGGTGTTTCAGGTACTCATGGTAAGACATCTACATCTTCAATGATCAAACATATTTTAACAAATAGTATTGGTTGTAATTACTTTATAGGTGCAGGGGATGGTTATGCAGCAAAAGAGAATGATTATTTTGTTGTAGAAAGTGATGAGTTTAATCGTCATTTTACTTATTATCATCCAAAGTATTCTATAATTACAAATATTGAAGCTGAACACTTAGAATGTTATAAGGACATTGATGATATTAGAAATTCTTTTGAAATTTTTGCTAATAATACTTCTAAATTAATTATTGCTAATGGAGATAATCAAGAAGTTAGAAAGATTAATTATAATACTAAAGTTTTATTTTATGGATTTGGATTCAATAATGATATTGTAATTAAAAATGTTAAATTAGAAGAAACTGGTTCTACGTTTGATATTTATATTAAAGAAGAGTTATATGGTAGTTTTGAGATACCTTTATATGGAAAACATATGGTTTTAAATGCAACAGCTGCTATTGTAATGTGTTCAAACATTGGAATTGATAGAGAAGTTATTTATAATAGCATGAAAACATTTAAAAATGCTGAAAGAAGATTCGCAATTCAAAAGATTGGAAAAACAACAATAGTTGATGATTATGCTCATCATCCTACAGAAATAAAAGCAACTCTTGAAGGTATTAGACAAAAATTCCCTGATAAACGTATTGTTGTTGTATTTGTACCAAATACATATTCTAGAACAAGAGATTTTAAAGAGCAATTTATTGATTCATTAAATGTTGCGGATAAGGCTTTTGTAACTGAAATTGATAGTAATCGTGAAAAGAGTGAAGATTATCCTGGTGTTTCTTCTCAAATTATTATAGATGGATTAAATGATGGTGATATTATTTCAGAAGAAACAATTGATAAACTAACTCCTGAGTTGGATTCTATAATATGTTTTATGGGATGTGCATATGTTGGTGGACTTATTGATAGTCTAAAAAAATTAATTATATTACTTGATAATAAAAAAGAAGAATAATCTTCTTTTTTTTGACTTTATATATAAGTGTTGTTAAAATATATGCTTATCAAGTGAGGGGTATATATGAATTTTGATAGAAAAAAGATAAAGAATGATGCAAAGAACTTTATTAATAGTGATGAAATATACTATAACTCTAACGAAAAACTTAACATAATTTATAATAATTTTGATTTTAATGGTAAAAATATTTTATCTGTACTAGGTAGTGGAGACCAGGCATTTAACTTAATTAATCGAGGTGCAAAAAAAGTTGATTTATTTGATAGAAATAAGATGACTATTTATTTCTTTTATCTTAGAAAATGGATAATTGAATATTTAAATATGTATTATTATAAAAAGTATTTGAATAGTAATTTTATTAAAGATTTACTTAAAATTGTTACTCCTAAAAGTTTAGATGAAGAAATAGCACTTTATTTTTGGAGATATTTAGTAAGAAATAATTTATTTGGTGATTGTGAAGATGCAATCTTTTCAAGAGATTTTGAAGGTATGAAGGATAATAATATTAGGAATCTTAGTAAAATTAAAGGATTTATTAAACAAAATGAATTTTTATTTAGAAATATTGATATTACAGAGGATATTTCAATAGATGAAAAATATGATTATTTAATTCTTTCTAATATTTCTGAGTGGTTATGTTATTCTGATTATGATAAGATATGGAAATTTACTAATAATATATTTGATTTACTTGATAATGATGGTATTGCGATATGTTCAACGTTATGGGTTGATGATTGTGATGGTAGGGTAAGGGATATATTTAAAAGAAAATTTGATATTTGTACTTTAAAGAAGAAGTCTAAGTTTAAGTATAGTGGTAATTATTATCCAGGATATTATTTAGTGAAGAAATAATATCTTTTTTTCTTTTTGAGTTGTTTTCTTTTTAAAACTGTGTTAATATTAATTTGTTGTTTAAATGGCCTGTTGGTGAAGTGGCTTAACACACTGCCCTCTCAAGGCAGCATTCACGGATTCGAATTCCGTACAGGCTACCAAATGTTTATAAAGACTCTTTGAGTCTTTTTATTATTATGTAAATTTATTAAGTTTTAAATGTATAAGTCTTTTTGCTAGTATTTTAAATTTATCTTTGATATAATTATTTAAGATAAGGGGTATGTATATGGAACTAGTAACAAGAATTTTAAAAATTATTAGAAATGTTATTATTATTATATTTTTGTTTGCAGTTATAACCGCAGTTTTAGATTATACAAGAATAATTTCTGGGCTTGAGCCTATATTTAATATCTCTTCTTATAATAGTGTTACGCATATTGAAAAATATAGAGGATTATTCTATCAAGCTTCTAGGAAAACGAAAATTAATAATGAAGAGGATTTAGAAGATTCTTTTGATATAAATTTTTATGTATTAACGATTAAAATTGATGTTCCAAATAAATCTAATGAAGATAACTTCGAATTTTATTTGAAAACATCTGAGGTAAACGAATGTAGTGATTCTTCTAAACTTTATTATGCTGATAAAGATATTAAAATTTATACTTATTGTATTGATTCTATAAATGTAGTTGAATTAGGCCAATCAAAAGAAAATACTTTATTGTCATATTTAAAAAAGGATAATAAAATTATTGATGATTTAATTCAAAATATTTCATTTACTGGTTTATATGTTGATGGTTCAACAGAAATGTATAAAACTATTGATGAGTCTTTTTCAAATAATGGAATTAATTTATATAAATGTAATAAACCAGGTATTAATGATATCTATATTGGCCCAAAGGGAACTGATATTCAGGGAGATTTTTGTACTTACAAAGATGATGATTTTAAGTTTATTTCTACAATTAGTGAAGAAAAATTAGATTCTGAAACAGTAGGCGCTAATGAAAAGGAAGTATTTTATGAAGATGAAAATTATAGATATGAGTTTGATGAAAAAAAATCAGATAGAATCTTTATTATAGCTCCTGCAGTTAGATTGTCTTCTGAAAAAAAATATTCTTTAAAAGATGTTTTAAATTATAAATTACTTACTATAGATGAATTGGAAGAAAAAGGTCTTAAATTTAATAAAGTTGCAAAATAGTTGCAACTTTTCTTATTATAATGTATATGTTATAATTAAACTGGGTGAGGTATTATGAAGACGTTATTGATATTAGAAGGTGGCGGATTAAGAGGTATTTATACTGCAGGTGTTTTAGATGCTTTTATGAAAAATAAGATTAAAGTTGATACTGTTATAGGTGTTTCTGCGGGAGCATTATTTGGTATTAATTATTTATCTAATCAGAGAGGAAGAGTTATAAGATATAATTTAGATAATATAAAAAATAAAAACTATATGGGTATTTCTTCTCTAATTAGAACTGGAAATATAATGAATAAAGATTTTTGCTTTGATAAGCTTATTTATGAGACAGATCCATTTGACTTTGATACATTTAATAAGTCTAAAACTGATTTTTATTGTGTTGTTACGAATGTTGTTACAGGTAAGCCAGAATATATTAAAATAGATGATATAGAAAATCAATTAGAATATTTAAGAGCGAGTGGTTCTATGCCAGTTGTATCGAGAATTGTACATATAAGGGGTAAGGAATATTTAGATGGAGGTATTAGTGATTCTGTTCCAATTAAATGGGGACTTAAAAATGGTTATAAGAAGATAATTGTAGTTGAAACTAGACCAAAAGATTATAGAAAGAAAAAACATAATAATTTTTTATTTAAAAGATTTTATAAAAATTATCCTAAATTTGTTGAAACTTACTCAAATAGATATAAAGTATATAATAAAACAAAAGAGTATATAGAGTCATTAGAAAAAGAAAAAAGAGTATTTGTTATTAGACCGAGTGAGCTTGTTAAGATTAGTAGAATTGAAAAGAATAAAGATAAAATTCAAGAAATGTATAGACTTGGTATGAAGGATGCTAATAATAAATTAAAGGATTTAAAAAAGTATTTAAAATGAATAGATGTAGTTGGGTAAATGATAATCCTTTATATATTAAATATCATGATGAAGAGTGGGGTGTAGCCTCATATGATGATAAATATCTATTTGAGATGCTTTTACTTGAATCTTTTCAAGCAGGACTTTCTTGGGAATGTATTTTAAATAAGAGAGAAAACTTTAGAGAAGCTTTTGATAATTTTGATTATAATAAAATATCAAATTATGATGAAAATAAAATTAATGAATTGATTAATAATAAAGGTATTATTAGAAATAGATTAAAAATTAATGCAGCAATCAATAATAGTAAAATATTTATTAAGATACAAAAAGAATATGGAACTTTTTCTAAATATATTTGGTCTTTTACAAATAATAAAATAATTATTCATAATGGAGTTAAATTATATACTAGGAATTCATTATCTGATAGAATATCTGAAGATTTAAAAAAAAGAGGGATGAAGTTTGTAGGTACGGTAATTATTTATTCTTATTTACAGGCTATTGGTGTTATTGATGATCATGAAATTGATTGTTTTAAAAAAAAGAATAGTTAATGTATTTAATTATTCTTTTTGTATGTTATAATTATAATGCTTGTTATAATACATATAATTTATGGAGGAGATTTAATGTTTAAATTATTTAAAAATTTAGAAAAAAAAGATTATTTAATTATTTTATTTGTAAGTATTTTAGTAATTTTTTCTGTATTTTTAGATTTAAGAATACCTGAATATATGAGTGAGATTACTAAATTGGTTCAAACAGAAAATAGTACAATGAAAGAGATTTTAACATCTGGATTTTATATGCTTGTTTGTGCAATAAGTAGTTTAATATGTACTGTTGTTGTTGGATATTTGACTTCTTTATTATCTGCTCGTTTTTCAAGAAGTGTTAGAAGAAAAATATTTGCAAAAGTTGAAGATTTTGGAATTGCTGAAATAAAGAAATTTCAAACTAGTAGTTTAATTACAAGGACTACTAATGATGTAACTCAAATTGAAATGTTACTTGCTATGGGATTACAAATGTTAATTAAAGCTCCTGTTATGGCAATTTGGGCATTAACTAAAATAATTGGTAAGAGTGGAGAGTTAAGTTTAATTACTGCAGTTGGAGTTGTTATAATTGTTGTAACTAATTTAATAATTATTAGTATTGTTACTCCTAGATTTACTAAGATTCAAAAATTAACTGATAAGGTAAATGGAGTAACTAGAGAAAATATTACAGGTATACAAGTAATTCATGCTTTTAATGCTGAAAAATTTCAAGAAGATAGATTTGATAATGTAAATGATGAAATTACAAATATTCATTTGAAAATTACTAGGACATTTGCTCTTATGGAACCAATGATGAATTTTGTTATGCATTTTCAACATTTAGCAATTTATGTTGTTGGGGCTTTCTTAATAATTAATTCTAGTATGACAGATAAGATTACTATGTTTAGTAATATGGTTGTATTCTCAAGTTATGGAATACAAGTAATTATTTCTTTCTTATTACTTACCTTTATATTTATGGTTGCTCCTAGAGCTAAGGTTTCTGCTAATCGTATTAATGAAGTATTAGAGGAAGATATATCTATAAAGAATGGTACATTTAATGGAAAAACTAAAGAGAAGGGTACAATAGAATTTAAAAATGTTAGTTTTAAGTATCCTGATGCTGATGAATATATTTTAAAAGATATTAGTTTTAAGGTAAAAAAAGGAGAAACTATTGCTTTTATTGGGTCTACTGGTTCTGGTAAATCAACATTAATTAATTTAGTTCCTAGATTATATGATGTTACTGATGGAGAAGTTTTTGTTGATGGTGTTAATGTACGAGAATATGATATTAAGGCATTAAATAATAAGATAGGATATATTCCTCAGACTGCTGTTATGTTTACTGGAACAGTAGCTGAAAATGTTTCTTATGGTGATAAAGATGGAGAAAAACCAACTATTGAAAAAGTTAAAAAAGCAATAGATATTGCTCAAGCTAGGGATTTTGTTCTTAAAATGGATAATAAATATGATGCTCATGTGGCAAGAGGTGGAACAAATATTTCTGGAGGACAAAAACAAAGGTTATCTATAGCTAGAGCTATTGCAAAAGATCCAGAAATATATATTTTTGACGATTCTTTTTCGGCACTTGATTATCAAACTGATTTAACATTAAGACAAGAATTAAAAAAATATACAAAAAATGCTACTAGTATGATAGTTGCTCAAAGAATTGGTACAATTATGAATGCTGATAAAATAGTTGTTTTGGATAAGGGAGAATGTGTAGGAATTGGTACACATAAAGAATTATTAAAGAAATGTGAAATATACAAGGAAATTGCGCTTTCTCAATTAAGTGAGGAGGAATTAGAAAATGCCTAGAATGAAAAAAGTTGAAAAGGTTAATGATGTTAAAGGAACACTTATTAATCTATTTAAGAATCTGGATAAGTGGAGATATTTACTTATTGTATCTGTTTTATTAGCTTTAGTGGCTGCAATTCTTTCTACTGTTGCTCCTAATAGACTCGCTGGTGTTACTGATGTTATCACTGAAGGTATCAAACCTAGAGTAGAAAATATTGAAGTTATTTCAAAAGAAATATTTAAACATTCTAATATTAAAGTTAATACATTTGGTAACTCTATGGAAGATACTAATTATTTGGATATGTATAATAATTTATCTAAAGATGAGAAACTTGCCTTATTTAATGAATTTGAATATAAAGGAGTATTAATTTCAAAAGAAGATCAAGTTAAATATCTAGATAATTTAAGTACTGTTAATAAGGATTCTACAGATGAGACATTAAAATCATTTGATGATATGCCTAAATCTATTAAAAGTTTTATAGAACCTAAAATGAATGTTTCTGATTTGAAAATAAAATCAATAATTTTAGGAATAATTTATTTATTAAATTCTTTATTTACTTATATACAAGGTATTATTATGGCCTATGTTGGAATAGGATATTCTAAAAAACTAAGACAAAGTATTAGTAGAAAAATTAATAAACTTCCTTTAAAGTATTTTGATTCACATGAAACAGGAGATGTTTTATCTCGAGTTACAAATGATGTTGATACTATAGGAATTAATATGAGTAATACTATTACTTCTTTAGTTACAAATGTGACATTATTTTTAGGGTCTATTGTTATGATGTTTGTTACTAATCCTATTATGGCTTTAACTGCTATACTTTCTAGTATAATAGGATTTGTATTTTCATTCTTTTTACTTAAGAGATCACAAAAATATTTTGTACAACGTCAAAAGGAATTAGGAGATTTGAATGGTCATATTGAAGAGATTTATTCTGGACATAATGTTGTTAAAGCTTATAATGGAGAGAAAAGTGCATTAGAAGAATTTGATGAAATTAATGAAAGATTATATGATTGTAATCGTAAAAGTCAGTTCTTATCTGGTATAATGCAACCGATTATGAGTTTTATAGGTAATTTTGGATATGTTGCAGTATGTGTTGTTGGGGCATTACTAGTTATGAACGGAAAAACTTCATTTGGAGTAATCGTAGCATTTATGATTTATGTTAGATTGTTTACTAATCCTCTTTCTAGAATTGCTCAGGCAATGACTACTATGCAGTCTATTTTAGCAGCAGCTGAACGTGTTTTTGAATTTACTAATGAAGAAGAATTATCTGATGATAGTAAATTAAAAGGTGTTGTTAAAAAGAGTGATGCTAAAGGTAATATTGAATTTAGAAATGTTTCTTTTGGATATAACAAAGATAAAACTATTATTAAGAATTTTAGTGCTAAAGTAAAAGCAGGTGAAAAAATAGCAATTGTTGGTCCAACCGGTGCCGGTAAAACAACAATGGTTAATCTTTTAATGAAATTTTATGAAATAAATTCTGGAGATATTATTATTGATGGAGTTTCTATTAAAGATTTAAAAAGAGAAAATATTCATGACTTATTCTGTATGGTTTTACAAAATACATGGTTATTTGATGGAACTATAAAAGACAATATTAAGTATAATGGTAAAGATATATCTGATGAGACTGTTTGGGAAGCATGTAAGATTGTTGGTATTGATCACTTTATAAATACGCTTCCAGGTGGAATCGATTCAGTTGTTGGAGATAACGAAGTGATTTCATCAGGTCAAAAACAATTAATTACTATTGCTCGTGGTATGATTGAGGATGCTCCTTTCTTGATTTTAGATGAGGCTACTTCTAATGTTGATACGAGAACTGAGGAATTAGTTCAGAAAGCAATGGATAAGCTTACTAAAGGTAGAACAAGTTTTATTATTGCTCATAGATTATCTACTATAAAAAATGCTGATTTAATACTTGTTATGAATGAAGGTAATATAGTTGAACAGGGAAAACATGATGACTTACTAAAAAAAGATGATTTTTATGCAAAACTTTACAATTCTCAGTTTCAAAAATAGTTAAATTATTTATTAATTCAATTATTTATGATAGAATAAAATAAAGGAGTGATATAGATGGCAAAGTTTTGTCCAAAATGTGGTATGCAAGTAGAAGATACTCAAACATTTTGCCCTGGGTGTGGTGCACAACTAAATGGAGCTACAAATACAGTATCTACTGGACCTGTTAATCCAGAAGCAAAATCAAAAATGGCTGCAGGATTACTTGGATTATTTTTAGGAGCATGGGGAGTTCACAATTTCTATTTAGGAAACACATCAAGAGGAGTAATCCAAATCGTTGTAACTATCTTAACTTGTGGTTTTGGAGGCTTATGGGGATTCATAGAGGGAATTATGATTCTTGCTGGTAGTATTAATACTGATGCTAATGGTGTTCCACTACAAGATTAAATTTAATAATAATATTTATAAAAAAGGAATTCTTTAATAGGTTAAAATTAATTGAATTTCTTTTTTTTGTAAAATAATTGTTTTATAAGTATTTAATTATTATTTTTTATTATATATTTTTTTATTTTTGGTATAATTGTATTGTTATATTATAAAATTGATTCTTTTACATAAAATAGATAATGTGTTAGTATTTTTATTTATTGAAAAGAGGCGGTTTATGATATTTATTTTTTTAATAATATTATTTATTATATTATTATTTATATATTGTTCTTTAGTTATTGCTGGAAGAAGTGATAAATGATTTGGAGGCTACTATGAAAAAATATTTGATGTTTTTTTTACTTATTATTTTAATTCCTATCAATGTTTTTTCTTTAGTTAATAAATCTGATTATGAATTTATAACTGATTCAAGCAGTGTTCTTAATGATGAAACAATAGAATATATTTATGAACATTCTTTTTATTTAAAAGATAATACAAATATAGATTATTATGTTGTTACTATTAAGGATTTGGATAATAATACAATTGAAGATTATGCAAATAATATTTATGATTCTTTTGGTATTAGTGAAAATGGTATTTTAATATTGATAGCTACTGATGATAGACAAATAAGAGTACAGGTTGGAGAAGATTTATCTGATATTATATATTCACAATTAATTGATGAATACATTGATGATTATTTTATGCCATATTTTAAGAATGGAGAATGGGATAAAGGTATTAAAAATGGTTATTCTGCTTTTTATAAGACTATTTGTAATTATTATGATATTGATACATCTGAAGTTGATGTATATCAAGATAGTTTTATTGTCAAATATAAAAATTATATTCTATTTCTTATTATTTGGTTTATTACTTTAATTGGATATATTTTCTCAGAATATTTTTTTAGATTATTTATTAATAAAAATAAAACAAGTCAAAATATGGATACTGTTATATTTGGTATATGTTTGTTTATTAGTATGTTACTTCTTAATCTTACATATATAATTATGCCTAAGTCTTTAATTGTAGTATTATTATTTGAATTTATTGCGATTATTTCTAATATAATTAATCATTCTAAAAATAAAAAAGGGATAAATAAATCTAATGGTAAAAAGAATAGAAGAAAAAACAAGAAAATAAGATAACAAATTGTTTGTTATCTTTCTTTTTTATTAAAAAAAATGTTATAATAAAAAACAGGTGGTAATATATGAAGAGAAGTGAAGTTGATAGGTCAAAATTAAGTCCTATGATGCAACAATATATGGATATTAAAGATAATTATGAAGATGCAATTATCTTTTTTAGACTTGGGGACTTTTATGAGATGTTTTTTGATGATGCAATTTTGGCTTCTAGATTATTGGAACTAACTTTGACAGGAAAAAATGCAGGATTAGATGAAAGAGTTCCTATGTGTGGAGTACCTCATCATGCATATTCTTCATATGTTGATGAACTTATTGATAAAGGGTATAAAGTTGCTATTTGTGAACAATTAGAAGATCCCAAAGAAACAAAGGGAATGGTAAAAAGAGATGTTGTTCAAGTTATTACTAAAGGAACTAGAATTGATAGTAATATTGATTCAAAAGATAGCAATTATATTGCGAATATTTATAGTTTTGATTATTGTTTTGGATTAAGTTATGCCGATGTTTCTACTGGAGAAGTATATGCATCATTGATTGAAGGAGATAACGACAAAATAATAAAAGAAATTACAAGAAATAATTTTAAGGAGATTATAGTTAATGATTCTATTGATAGAGGACTAGTTGAGACTTTAAGAAGCAATCATAATATTTTAGTATCCATAACTAAAGAAGAGTTAGATGATAATAATTATTCTTATATTTATAAAGATATTGAAGATGTTAGAATTGTAAATACTCTTAAACATTTATTACACTATATAATTGAAAATAAAAAAGGGGATTTGCATCATCTTCAAAGATGTGTTGTTGTTAAATCAACTTCATATTTAGAGTTTGATATAAATACTAGAAAAAATCTTGAATTAGTAGAGACTTTAAGAAATAGAGAAAGACAATATAGTTTATTATGGTTACTTGATAAATGTAAAACTGCAATGGGAAGTAGATATTTAAAACATAGTATTTTAAATCCTTTAACTGACAGAGACTTAATTGAAAAGAGATATGATTTAGTATCTTTATTAAGTACAGAGTTTATTTTAAGGGATGATTTAATAAAATGTTTAGATCAGGTATATGATTTAGAAAGATTAGTTGGAAGAATTACATATGGTAATTTAAATGCTAAAGATTTATTACAATTAAAGAGTTCAATAAAGGTTCTTCCTGATATAAAGAATATCTTTAATGAATTAAAAATAGATAAAAAGATTGATACTTTTGAAGAATTGTATGAATTACTTGAAAAGACAATTTATGAGGATGCTCCTTTTTCTCTACATGAAGGTCATTTGATAAAAGAGGGATATAATAGTGAACTTGATGAATTAAAGAAGATAAGTAGTGGTTCTAAAGATTTTATACTTGAAATGGAAAAAAGAGAAAAAGAAAGAACAGGTATTAAGAATTTAAAAGTAGGATATAATAAAGTTTTTGGATATTATATAGAGGTGTCTAAAGGACAAAGTGCTTTAGTTAAAGAAGAATTTGGTTATGAAAGAAAGCAAACTTTAGCTAATGCTGAAAGGTTTATTACTCCTGTTTTAAAAGAAAAAGAAAATATTATCTTAGGAGCAGAAGAGAAAATTATTTCACTAGAATATAAACTATTTATGGATATTAGGGAAGTTGTAAAAAGATATGTCCAAAGATTACAGAAAACAGCTAAAATTATTAGTGAAATTGATATGATACAATCTTTTTCTGTAGTAAGTGATAGTTATAAATTTGTTAGACCTCAAATTACAGATGAAAAATTAGTTAAACTGATAGAGTGTCGTCACCCAGTTGTTGAACAAGTTATGAAGGATAAATATATTCCAAATGATATTGTAATGGATAAAACTACTAATATTTTATTAATTACAGGTCCTAATATGGCTGGTAAATCTACTTATATGAGGCAATGTGCAATTACTGTTATTATGGCTCAAATAGGGTGTTTTGTTCCTTGTCGTGAAGCAATACTTCCTATATTTGATAAGATATTTACAAGAATTGGGGCAAGTGATGATTTAGTAAGTGGTGAGTCTACTTTTATGGTGGAAATGAAAGAAGCTAATTATGCAATTCATAATGCGACAGAAAATAGTTTAATTTTATTTGATGAATTAGGAAGAGGAACAGCTACATATGATGGAATGAGTCTTGCTCAAGCAATTCTTGAATATATTCATGATAAGATAAAGGCAAAGACAATGTTTTCTACTCATTATCATGAATTAACTGTTCTAGAGAAGGATTTAAAGAAACTAAAAAATGTTCATGTTTCTGCAATAGAAGAAAATGGAACAGTTACATTTTTACATAAAGTAAAAGTTGGTGCAGTTGATAAGAGTTATGGTATTCATGTAGCTGCTCTTGCTAAATTACCTGATTCTTTAATAAAAAGGGCTGATGAGATACTTAATGTTTATGAGAAGAAAAGTATAAAAAAGGAGACTTTTACTCAAACTACATTATTTGAATTAGATGAGGCTGAAATTACTCCTAAGAAAAATGAAATAGAAGAAAAAATAAAAAATATTAATCCATTAGAGATGACTCCAATGGAAGCATTATCATTTCTTTATGAGATTAATAAACAGGCTAAAAATAAGAAAAATTAAGAAATGACAGAGAAATAATAATATGATAGAATAAAGGTGGTGATTATATGAAAAATAGAAGTGAATTAAGAGAAATAATTATGAGAGTTTTATATCAAGTAAGTATTTATGAAGAAACAAAGGTTAAATATAATGTTGATGATTTAATTCATGAAGCTCTTGATATAGAAAATAGCTTTGTTAATGAGACTGTTTATGGTGTAATTGAAAATAAATCTAAAATTGTAAATCTTGCGAATAAATATTTAAAGGATTGGACAATAGATAGATTAAATAAAGTAGATCAAGCAATACTCTCTATTGGTATTTATGAACTTATGTATACAGAGACTCCTTCAGTTGTTTCTATTAATGAAGCAATTGAATTATCTAAAAAGTATTCTGAAGATGCTGTTGTTAAAATGATTAATGGTGTTTTAGATAAGATATATCATGAAGAAGTAAAATAAAAGAAGGTGACATGTATGAATGATAAATATATTACGGTTACTCAATTAACTAGATATATTAAATATAAAATTGATAATGATGTTCATCTTAATGAAGTGTTTTTAAAGGGAGAAATATCTAATTTTAAACCTCATAGTAGAGGACACTTCTATTTTACTATTAAGGATGAAGGTAGTAGAATTAATGCAATTATGTTTGCATCTTCTACTAAGAAAATTAAATTTGTTCCTCAAGATGGAATGAAAGTTCTTGTTACTGGTAAAATAAGTGTATTTGAGGCAACTGGTGCATATCAAATATATGTTAATGATATGTTAGAAGATGGTGTAGGTAATTTATATATTGCATATGAACAATTAAAGAAAAAATTGGAAGAAGAAGGATTATTTAGAGAAGAACATAAAAAGAAAATTCCTAAAATTCCTAAAAGAGTGGGGGTAGTTACTGCTCCAACCGGTGCTGCAATAAAGGATATAATTTCTACTATTAAAAGAAGGTGGCCTCTTACAGAAGTTTATTTATTTCCATCTCTTGTTCAAGGAGAAGATGCAAAAGACGATATTGTAAAGCAAATAAAAAGAGCAGAACAATATGACTTAGATACTTTAATTGTAGGTCGTGGTGGAGGAAGCATTGAAGATTTATGGGCTTTTAATGAAGAGATTGTTGCACGTGCAATTTATGAGTGTCCAATTCCTACAATTAGTGCAGTTGGACATGAAGTTGATTTTACAATAGCTGACTTTGTTGCAGACCTAAGAGCTCCAACTCCAACAGGTGCTGCAGAAATGGCAGTTCCACAACTTTCTGATATGATTGGTTATTTAAAACAAGTTAATATTAGGCTTCACCAATCAATAGATAATCAGATAAAAAGAGATAGAAGAAAACTATCTGATTTGATGAATAGAAATATTTTTAAGAATCCAATTAGTATTTATCAAACTAAAGAAATGATATTTGATAGTATTATTGAGAGATTAAAGTTTTCTCTTGTTAATTTAACTAATGTAAAAGAAAAAGAACTTATTAGGATTAAAAATTCTTATATACTAAAAAATCCATATAAATTACTTGATAACAAGAGTAATAAATATTTACAGATAGTTTCTAAACTTGAAACATTAAGTCCTTTACTAACTTTAAAGAGAGGCTATACAATTACTAAGAAAGATAACAAAGTTATAAATAGTATGAAGAAATTAAAAAAAGGGGATGTATTATGTATTTCCTTTAATGATGGAGATATTGATGCAGAGGTGATATGATGAATGAAAATTCTAGACCGGAATTTGTAACTGAAAGTTATGGCAAAAATAATATAAAAAATGATATTACTGATGATGTTAAAAAACAGGAAATAACATCTTCTAGAAATGGTAATAATACAAATAATAGTTCAATTATGATAGTTATAATTTTTTTCTTTATTACTATTTTAAATTCTGTTGTTAGTTTTGAATGTATAGGCGCTAAAGCTTCACAAAATTCATGGGATACTGTTGCTGATCCAGCTGCGGCAGAAAAAATACATTCCATGAATAACAATCTAATTTCATTTTATGATAACTATCATTTTATATTTTTAAGTATTGCGATTGTTTGTGTACTGATTGCTATTTATTCTTTATTTACTAAAAGGAAATTATTGAGTATACTTATGTCTTTATTTATGATTTTATGTAATGGATTTATAATAGTTAATTGTATAATTCTATAGAAATACTAGGTGAATATTATGGCTGAAAAGAAAGAAAAAACACCTTTTACTAAAAGAAAAATAGTTAAATTATTAATAATCATTATTTTGCTAATTTCTACTTATAATTTATATAGAGTTATAGAAGCTTATAGTATAAAAAAATCCAGTGATGATTGGTATCAAATGGAATGCGATAAAGTTAGTAAGAATGTTTGTAAACAAATTGATAATTATGATATTTTGAATAACTATAAAAAATATCGTAATAAATATTTAATAATTTCAATAATATGTTTTTTAATATCAATTAGCTTTGTATATTCATATAGAAGTTATCCAATATTTTTAATAATGTTAGGATCATCTATTATGTTTAATACATTGTCTATTGTAATATGTTTTGGATAAAATAAAAAAAGGAAGTGTTAATTATGGCTGAAAAGAAAGAAAAAGAATTGAGTTTTGAAGAAGCGCTTGATAATTTAGAGAGTATTGTTAAAAAATTAGAAACTGGAGAAGTTCCACTAGATGATGCAATAAGTGAGTTTAATAAGGCAATGAAACTTGCAAAATCATGTGATGATAAGTTAAAGAATGCTGAAGAAGCTATTACAAAACTTGTAAAAGAAAATGATGAGATAGTTGATTTTAAAGTAGAAGATTAGAGATAGAACAGTTTTAAAACTGTTTTTATTTTGTATATTTGTATCTTTATTGGTTATGATAGTAATGAGGTGTTAAAATGAAGAAAAAATTAGTTATTTTAATACTATTATTATTTCCAATAAATGTTTTTGCGTATAGTGATAGGTTAATAATACCTGGGAAACCTGTTGGAATTGAAGTTAGAGCAAAAGGTGTTTATATTGTTGACTTCTATAAGGTTGATGATGAGTACATTGCGAAGAATCAAGGGTTTAAAACAGGAGATATAATTACTAAGGTAAATAATAAAGATATTAATAATATTGATGAATTAAATTCAGTACTTAATAAACCTGATACTTATCGCTTAACAATAATTAGAAATGGTAAAGTATTAGATAAGGATTTAACTATAAAAAAAGAAAGAAATACTATTTCTACTGGTCTTTATGTTAAAGATAGGATTAGTGGAATTGGTACTTTATCTTATATTGATCCTGAAACAAAGATTTTTGCTGCTTTAGGTCATGAAATATTTGAAGGGAGTTCTTCTGATAAGTTTTTATTAGATGATGGAAATATTTATGATGCGAATATTAATTCTATTAATAAAAGTAGTAGTAATGATATAGGTGAATTACATGCTTCTATTACTAATAAAGAATTAGGTGAAATTAATAAGAATGAAATTAATGGTATATATGGTAAATATACGGATGATATTAGTAGTGATAATTTAGTTGAAATTGATTCTTATGAAAATATTCAATTAGGTGCTGCATTTATTAGACTTGATTTAGGTGATGAAAAGGAAGATTATTCTATAAATATTATTTCATTAAATAATAGTGATCAAGTAAAAAACATCTTTTTTGAGATAACAGATGACAGACTTCTAAATAAAACTGGAGGAGTTGTTCAAGGAATGAGTGGCTCTCCAATTATTCAAAATAATAAAATTATAGGTGTTGTTAACTATGTTCTTGTAGATGATGTAAAAAAAGGATACGGAATATTTATTGAGAAAATGTTAGATGAAGGAGATAAACTTTTGCAACAGTAAAAGAAATTATTTCCTTTTTTTTGAATTGATGATAAAATTGATATAGATAATAGGAGGTTGTATTATGTATATTGATTTAGTGGTATTAATTGTAGGTGTAATATTAGTAATTATGTTCTTTAAAAGATTTTCATCTTTTGTATTTTTTATGGCAATAGTTGATATTACTTTGAGAATACTTGCTTTTATTAAAAATAATATTGGTCTTGGAGATGTTTCTAAATTAATTGGTAAATATTTGCCTGAGAGTGTATTTAATATTATAGATAATTACGCAGGAGGTATTCCTACACTATGTATTGTGCTTAAATGGATTTTTGTTGGTATAATGGCTGTATTCTTATCTTATATTATTAAAATATTTATTAGAAAGAAAAAAATATAAAACGACAAATTAGTCGTTTTTTTATTTATATAATATTTGTGGTGATAATATGAAAGTATATATAGAATTTGTATATATTATTAATTTTTTACTAGATTTTATGATACTTTATGGAACTAAAAGATTATTAAAAATAAATAAAAATATTATTAGATTATTTATTAGTAGTTTTATTGGAATGATGAGTACAATACTTGTATTTATTAATATTTCAAGCAGTGAGCTTTTTGTTATAAAAATATTTTTATCTGTTATTATGATTATTATTTCTTTTGGTTTTAATAATCTATTAAAAAATATTTTTTATTTTTATTTAATTAGTATTATTTTAGGAGGATTGATATATTTATTTGATTTTAATACTAGTTTTTATTCTAATTTTGTATTACTAATAATACTTAGTCCTATTATAATTTGTATTGTAGTTAAGGAATTTTTAAGTTATAAATTAAATATAAATGATAAGTATTTAGTATCAATTATTTATAATAATAAAACTTATAAATTGGAAGGATTTATTGATACTGGTAATAGGCTTGAATCTCCAATTAGTAAGAAGTCTGTTATACTTGTTAATTTAAAGATAAATAGTAATCAATTAATTTATATTCCATATAAAGCACTTAATACTAGTGGAGTTATTCCTTGTATAAAGCCTGATAAAGTTATAATTAATAATAAAAATATAGATAATTGTTTAGTTGGATTATCTCATGATAAGTTTAAACTTAATGGTTGTAATTGTATATTACCTAATAAAATAAAGGAGGATTTATGTTAAAAATATTAGAATTATTTAAGAGATTATTTGTAAGAGTTAAATCTTGTTTTTATGTAGGAGCTACTGATATATTACCTGAACCTTTATCTGTTGAAGAAGAAGAAAAATATATTTTACTTAAGGATAGTGGAGATAAAGTTGCGAAAGAGAAGTTAATTGAGCATAATCTTAGACTTGTTGTTTTTTTAGCTAAAAGATATGAAAATACTGGAGTTGATTTAGAAGATTTAGTTAGTATTGGAAGTATTGGTTTAATAAAAGGAATTAATACTTTCAGTATAAATAAAAATATTAAACTCGCGACTTATATATCTAGATGTATTGATAATGAAATACTTATGTATTTAAGAAAAAATAAAAAAATTAAACAAGAGGTTAGTATAGATCAAGCATTATCTTTTGATGGGGAAGGGAATGAACTTCATTTAGAAGATATTATTGGGACGGACAAAGATTTGATTAGTAAGAATATTGAGGATAGAGATGATAAAATTCTTATGATTAATGAGATATTGAATTTAAAACCAAGGGACAGAGATATTATGGTTTTAAGATATGGATTACTTGGAAATGATGAATTTACTCAAAAAGAGGTTGCTGAAAAATTAGGTATTTCACAAAGTTACATTTCAAGAATTGAAAAGAAGGTTATTAAAAAACTTAAATATCTTGTAAATACTTAGATTTTTGTGCTATATTGAATCAGGAGGGTATTTGATATGGCAAAACTTTATTTTAAATATGGAGCAATGAATTGTGGTAAGACAGCACTTCTTTTGCAAGCTGTTCATAATTATGAATCAAGGAATATGAATGTTTTGGTTTTAAAACCTTTAGTAGATACTAAGGGTGGAGATACTATTGTATCTAGAATAGGTTTATCAAGAAAAGTTGATCATCTGATTAAATCTGATGAGGATTTATATAAATATTTAAAAAATATTACTGATATTAGTTGTATATTTGTTGATGAAGCTCAATTTTTAAAAAGAGAACAGGTTGATGAATTACTTAGAATTGTAGTAGATAAAAATGTACCTATAATATGTTATGGTCTCAGGGCAGACTTTAATACTAACGGATTTGAAGGTAGTATAAGACTACTTGAGATTGCTCAATCTATTGAAGAATTAAAGACGATATGTGATTGTGGTAATAAAGCAACATTTAATGCTAGAATGGTAAATGGAGAATTTGTTTTTGATGGAGATCAATTAGCAATAGATGGAGAAGATGAAGTTACATATGTGTCCCTTTGTCCAAAATGTTATTATGAAAAAAAAGATGGTTATTAAAAAGAGACTATTTTTTAGTCTTTTTTTAATAGTTAATATATTTTATGGTTTTTCTATATATATGCTTTCAATTATTTTTGGATTATATTTTGATAATTCCTTTAATAGACTTTCTTCTATATTACATTCATAATAGATATCATCTTGATATTCTTTTTTTATTATATTTGAATTTTTTAAAATATAATTTATATTTTTCTCTTCATTGTAATTAAATTTAATGCTTATTTTTAATCCTTTTACTAATTCTACATATTCTGATATTTTTAATGTTTCTGTAATTGACTTTGTATAAGCTCTTACAAGACCTCCTGCACCTAATTTAATTCCTCCGAAATATCTAACTACTACTGCAAGTACATGGTTTAAATTTTCTTTTTCTAATACATTTAAAATAGGAAGTCCAGCTGTTCCACCTGGTTCACCATCATCTGATGATTTTTTTATTTCGTCATAAATATATCCATAACAATAGTGAGTTGCTTTTGGATGTATATTTTTAATTTCTTCCAATAAACTATTAATGTTGGATGAATCTATTTTTATTAAATAACATATAAATTTTGAGTTTTTTATGATTATTTCATTACTAATATTATTTTTAAGTGTTTTCATAATATCACCATTTTTATTATAATATAGATTTTCTTTAAATAAAACTAATATTTGTATTTAAAGATTTAATTTAACGTGTTATAATTACAAGTATAGGAGGCTTTTAAGTATGTTAAAGAAAAATAAAGATAAAGAATTAGATTATGATAATTTAAATAGTATTATTAAAACAGGTAATAGACTTGTAAAATTGTTTTTTTATATGACTATTATTACGGTTATATTACTTGGTACTTATCTAATTAAAGAGTGGGATCTGTTGAAGTTTATTAAGGAATTTCTTGTTGTTATTTCTCCAATATTTATAGGATTTATAATTGCATGGTTGTTTGAACCACTTGTAACTAAAATGCAAAAGAAAAAAATACCGAGGTTGCTTGGATGTATTCTAGTTTATTTAGGAATAATTAGTGTTTTATTTTTAATTATATATATATTTATTCCATCTCTTATTACAGAGGTAAAAGATTTTGTTAAAGTTGCTCCAAATATTTATGAAGAACTATCAAATTTTGTTTTAAATATTATTAAAAGATTTGATACAAATGGATATGTTAATATTACTAATTTAAAAAGTGAATTAACTAGATGGATATCTAATTATGGTATGTCTATTGCATCTGATTTACCTAAATATATTTTATCTATAGGTAAAGCTATAATTAGTGGTGGAATTAGTTTTGTATTAGGTTTAATGGTTGGATTCTATTTATTATATGATTTTAATAAAGTAAATGGCTTTATATTTAATAATTTACCAGAAAGATTAAAGGATGGTTATAAGGATTTAACTCATAGAATAAATACTTCATTAAGAAGTTATGTTCAGGGTGTATTACTTGTAATGGTTTTAGTATTTATTACTCAAAGTATAGGTCTTACAATTGCAGGAATTGAAGCTCCAATTTTATTTGCCTTGTTCTGCGCAGTTACTGATATTATTCCTTATTTTGGACCTTATATAGGTGGTATTCCTGCAGTTATAGTTGGATTTACTATGTCTCCAATTACAGGAATATGTGTACTTATTTCTATTGTAATTGTTCAGTTGCTTGAAAACAATTTCTATCAACCTTTAATAATGGGACATACAATGAAATTACATCCTGTAACTATTATGATTGGATTATTGATTTTTGAACATTTCTTTGGTATATTAGGTATGGTTGTAGCAACTCCAGTAATTGCTTGTTTGAAAGTACTTGTTGTGTTCTTAGATGAAAAATTTAATTTAAGGGGAAAAATTACTGGAGAAAAGTAAATATATATAAAACTGTGATTAAAGATTAGTACAATAATAATTTATTTATAGAGAGTTAGCGTTAGGTGGAAGTTAATAATAAATTTATTGGAAGCTACTTTATGAGTTTTATCGGTAATGCCGTTATAAAAATTAAGACCAATATAGGATGGTACCGGACATATGTCCTCCTAGATTAGGTCTTTTATTTGTGAAAAGGAGAATAAAAATGAAAATATTTGTTATTGGTGGTAAAGCTAAGTGTGGTAAAAATACTTTTGGAGAATATTTAAGAGAACAGTTAAAAGATTATGGTTATAAACCTTGTGTAATGCATATTACAGAACCTTTATATACATATGCTAGAAATTACTTTGAGTATGATCCTAAAAATGATGAGAAACCTAGAGAATTTTTACAAAAAATGGGAACTGAAATTATAAGAGATAAATTAGGAAAAGAGAACTTTTTATTAAATAGGTTATATGAAGATATAGAGATACTTGAGAATTTCTTTGATACTTTTATTATTACTGATGCAAGACTTGTTCATGAGTTTGAAAGTCTTAAGAAGAAATATTCAGATGTTGTTACTATAAAATTAGAAAGAGAAAATTATGATAATAAATTAACTCAAGAAGAAGCTAATCATATTACAGAAAAAGAAATTGATTTATATCCTAATTTTGATTATGTTATTAATAATAGAAACTTGGATGATTTAAAAACTCAGGCTTTGGAAGTTATAAGAAATGAAGAAAATTATGAGGGTGGTTTGTTATGAATAAATTAATTGCTGTGGTTGGAATGAGTGGAACTGGAAAAAGTGTAGTTACCGATTATCTAGAAAGTAATAAATGGACTAAACTTTATTTTGGTGGTATAACCTATAAATTAATGGCTGAAGAGGGTATTGAGCGTACTGCTGATGGTAAAAGTGAAAAAGAATTTAGAGAAAAATTAAGAAAAGAACATGGACCTGAATGTTATGCTAAATTTTTAGATCCTGAAATAAAAGAAGCGTTAAAAACTAATGATGTTGTTTTAGATGGGCTATATTCTTGGTATGAATATAAATATTTGATTGAAAGATATCCAAATTTAATTTTGGTTTGTGTAGTTACTGATAAGAATATTAGATATAATCGTGTCGCAGTAAGACCTGGAAGAAGTTTTGATAAAGAAGCAATAGTTTATCGAGATCTATCTGAAATAGAAAATCTTTATAAAGGTGGGCCTATTGCGTATGCCGATTTTTACATTTTAAATAACGGTGATAAAGATTTAGTTATTGATAGAATACAGGAAATATTAAAGAAGTTAGGTGATTAATAATGAAATATATGAGTCATAATGATATTAGAAATACATGGTTTAAATTTTTTACAGAACATGATCATAAGATATATGATAGTGCATCATTAATTCCTGTTAATGATGATAGTTTATTATGGGTAAATGCTGGAGTTACTCCACTAAAAAAGTACTTTGATGGTAGTGAAGTACCAGATTCTAGAAGAATTGTTAATATACAAAAATGTATTAGAACTAATGATGTAGATAATGTTGGAGTTACAAAAAGACATCAAACATTTTTTGAAATGATGGGAAATTTTTCTGTTGGAGATTATTTTAAAGAAGATGCAATTAAGTATGCATTTGAACTTTTAACATCAGATAAATACTTTGGAATTGATAAAGATTTAATTTATGTTACTGTTTATACAAATGATCATGATGCGAGAGATTATTGGATAAAAGAAGGACTTAGTGAAGATCATATTATTCCACTAGAAGGAAACTTTTGGGAAATTGGTGAAGGACCTTGTGGACCTGATTCTGAAATTTTTTATGATAGAGGAGAAAAGTATGATCCTGAAGGAAATGCTTTAGAGTTATTTAAAAATGATTGTGAACAGGAAAGATATGTAGAAATATGGAACAATGTTTTTTCTCAATTCAATTCTGAAGATGGAGTTTCTCGTGAAAATTATAGAGAATTACCTAGTAAAAATATAGATACTGGTGCAGGATTAGAAAGATGGTGTTGTATATTTCAAGATGTTGATTCAAATTTTGAAACTGATTTATTTCTTCCAATTATTAAACATATAGAGGAATTATCTCAATTTGATTATGTAGGGCAAAAGGAATTTAAAATTATTGCTGACCACATAAGAGCAGTTACTTTTGCTATTGCTGATGGTGCTTGTTTTGAAAATGTTGGTAGAGGATATGTCCTTAGAAGACTATTGAGACGTAGTGTTAGATTTGGAAAAAATATTGGCATTGAAGGACCATTTATGTATAAAATTGTATCTGATGTTGTTGAAGTTATGAAGGAAGCTTATCCATATTTGGTAGAAAAACGAGCAGAAATTGAGGCAATTGTTTTAGAAGAAGAAAAATTATTTTTAAAAACTCTTGAAGAAGGAGAAAGAAGATTAAAAGAAATAATTGAAAAAAATGATGATGGTGTTGTTTCAGGAGAAGATGCATTTAAGTTATATGATACATATGGTTTTCCTTTTGAATTAACTGAGGAGTATTTAATAGAAAAAGGATTTAGTGTTTCTCGTGAAGAATTTGATAAATATATGAATCATCAAAAGGAATTAGCAAGAGAAAATGCTAAAACTAAGAGTTCTATGGCAGCTCAGAAAAAGGTTTTATTAGATTATACTGATCATAGTGAATTTTGTTATGGACTTTATAGATTAAAGAGTAAGGTACAAGCAATTTTTTCAAAAGATGAAAGAGTTAAGTCTATTAACCATGATACATATATTTCATTAGATAGAACTTGTTTTTATGCTGAAAGTGGTGGACAAGTAAGTGATACTGGTATGATTATTGGTAGTGGATTTAAAGCTAGAGTTGTAGATGTATTTAAGGCTCCTAATGGGCAACATATACATAAAGTTCGACTTTTAGATGGAGTTATAAATGTAGGAGATGAAGTTGAACTTGTTTTAGATAAAGATAGAAGAAAAAGAATAGAATGTAATCACTCAAGTGTCCATATACTTCAATATTCTCTACAACAAGTTGTATCAAATACTATTAAACAGGCAGGTAGTTATGTTGATGGTGATAAATTAAGATTTGATTTTACTTATTCTGGAAAGATGATTGATGATAAACTTTTAGAAGTAGAAGAGTTTGCAAATAATATGATAAGTGAAGGTTTAATTGTTTCTACTGAAGTCATGCCTTTAGAAAAAGCAAAACAAATAGGGGCAATGGCTCTATTTAGTGAAAAATATAAGGACATGGTAAGAGTTGTTAAAATAGGTAAATCAGTAGAACTATGTGGAGGTACTCATACATCAAATACTAATAATATTGGACGACTTGCAATATATAATTGCGAATCTAAAGGAAGTAATGTTTATAGAATAGAAGCTGTTACTGGCGAGAAAATAGAGTCAACTCTTCATGAAATTATTAAGAGTTATAATGATGAAAAATTAAAACTATTATTGAAGGCTAGAGAAATATTAGAATCTGCTAGAAATAAAGGTATTAAACTTGATTTTGAAGTAGACATTACAAATGATAAACCAACTTCTTATAAAGATGTTATTTATAATAGAAATGAACTTCAATATGTACATCATGAAGTCAAAGAATTAGAAAAAGAATATTACAGTATATTGGAAAAGAATACATTACAAAATCTTGATATTTATAAAGAAAAACTTGAAGTTATTAATGGAGTTAATGCTATTATAATGAGACAAAATAATAAAGATATCAATTTATTAAAGAGTATTGCCGATTCTTTATTAAATGAAATTAAAGATGGTGTTATTTTCTTCTCTAATGTAAAAGATGATGGTAGTGTTAATTTTATCTGTAAAAGTAATTCTAAAGTTAAAGCAGGTCCTTTAGTTAAAGAAGCAAGTCAAACTGCAGGTGGTAATGGAGGAGGAAGTCCAACATTTGCTCAAGGTGGAGGAAAATCATCAGATGAATTAGATAGAATTGAAAAGGATATTGTAAAGGCAATTAAATCTTATGAATAGTTATTTATTAGAAGGAATAGATTATGTTGCAATAGAAAAAGAAGTAAATAAAATTATAGAAAAGGAAAAATTTACTTCTTCTTCTTTATCTATTTATGATATGGAAGAGACTCTTCTTGAGAATGCATTAGAGGATTTAGATACTTATACATTCTTATCTGATAAAAAAACAATTATAATAAAGAATATTGATTCTATTAAATATGATGATTATAAGAGTGATTTTGATCACTTACTTAAATATATAGAAAATCCAAGTAATGATAATTTACTTATTATTGAGGCTAAAAAACTTAATGGTACTTATAAAATAACAAAGGAATTAAAGAAAAAATGTAAGTATATTGAATTAGAATTAAATTCTAAATCTTTTATAAAAAACGAATTAAAAGATTATAAAATTAATCAAAATACAATTAATTTATTAGATGAATACTGTATAGGTGATTTTACTAAAATTCAAAGTGAATGTGATAAATTAAAGAATTATAAATTTGATGAAAAAGAAATTAATGAAGATGATATTAAATCTTTAGTTATTAAGAAGTTAGGAGATCCTCAAGATTTAACCTTTTCTTTTGCAAGAAGTATTTCTTCTAAAGATAAGAGTGATGCGTTAAAAAAGTATAGGGAATTGTTAGAATATAATATAGAACCTTTGGGAATACTTGGTTTATTGGGGTCTCAGATTAGAATTATTTATCAAGTAAAATTACTTGATTCTAGAGGTATGAGAGATAAGGATATCGCATCAACTTTAGGTGAGAAAGAGTTTAGAGTAAAGAAAACAAGAGAACTTATTGGGTTGTATACTAATCAAGAATTACTTGGTCTCATGAAAAAACTTGCAGATATTGATTTAAAAATAAAAACGACAGATATTGATCCAAATACTGAGATTGAATTATTTATAGTAAATTTATAAAAACAGTAGTTGCTTTTTTTTAAATAAAATGTCTTCATATTATAATGATTCTATATCACCAGCATTTAGAATTGTATAAAAAAAATAGTAATTAACTATTTTTTTTAATTTGCTCTAATCTTTCATATATTTCTTTTATATTTTTTTCGTATCCTATATCTTTTGGTTGATAGTATTTTTTATTTTTTAATTTATCTGGTAAATATTGTTGAACAACGTATGCTCCTTTATAATCATGTGGGTATTTATATGTAGTTGAATCAGTTTTTATATGATTTGGAATTGATCCTACATTTCCTTCTTCTATATCTTGGAGTGCTTTATCAAAAGCAATGTGTGCTGTATTACTTTTTGGGGATAGGGCCATTTCTGTTATTATTGTTCCAATTGGGATTCTTGCTTCTGGAAGACCAATTCTTTCTGCTGCAGCAATTGCTGCTTCTAATCTTGGATATATTGCGGGATTTGCTAGACCTATATCTTCATAGGCTATTACTGATAGTCTTCTAAATAGAGAATCTAAATCTTCTTCTGCAACAAGTCTTGCAGCATAATGTAGAGCTGCATCTACATCACTTCCTCTAATTGATTTTTGTAATCCTGATAATACGTCATAATGTCCATCTCCATTTTTATCTGCAAAGAATACTGGTTTAGAATTTATTCTTCTTATTTTTTCTTCGTCAACTTTTTTATCATCAGTAGAGTAGTAGGCTACTTCTAATAAGTTATAAGCGTATCTTAAGTCGTTTCCAGAGAGTTTTGCGATTAGATTGATACTTTTATTATCTATTTTAATTCCGTCTAAATATGGGCTTTTAATGGCCTTTTTTAGTCCTTTGATAATATCTTCTTCATCTAATTCTTTTAATTCAAATAATTGGCATCTACTTCTTATAGCTGGATTTATTGCGTGATATGGATTAGATGTAGTCATTCCAATTAGAGTAATTAATCCTGATTCTAATTGAGGAAGTAAGATATCTTGTTTATCTTTATTTAATCTATGTATTTCATCCATTATTAATACAATACCATCATACATTTTAGCTTCTTCTATAACTATATCTATATCTTTTTTGGTATTAATTGTTGCGTTTAAAAATCTATGTCTTATTCCTAATTCTTTTACTATAGCATTCGCAATTGATGTTTTTCCTATACCAGGTTTACCATATAGAATCATTGAAAATAATTTTTTATTTTTTACTAAATTAGTTAATATTTTATCTTTTCCTATTAAATGAGTTTGTCCTATAACTTCTTTTAAATTATTAGGAGCTAATTTATATGCAAGTGGTTTATCCATAATAACACCTTCTTTTATAAGATAATATATATTATATCATATTAATATTTTATTTTTTTATTAAATATGGTATAATATGTCGAAAAGGAGTTGTCTAACATGAGTGAAAAGGAAATAATGCTTTGTAAATATTGTTTTGACTTATTAAGGGATAATAATTATTCGCTTGATTGCTTTTCTGATTTATATAATGATAAAGATATTTATAAATTTCAACTTGAAGTTTTTCATTGGAGTTCTTTTATAACTAATTGTGAGGTTATGGCAAGATTTTATGCAGTAAGAATTCTTAATATTGATGAAAGTTTATTTAAAGAAATGATAACTAGAAATCATAATAATGATAGATTTATTGAGTCTGTTTTTCGTTCTTTTTCTGAACTTGTTTTTAGATATGATTCAATGAATATATATAATTATATGAAAAATAATAATTGGAAATATAATCTTGAGAAAGGAAATGTTTCTAATATAAGATATCAGGCTTATATTTATGCAAGAAATGTTTTAGGAATGTCTGATTATACTTTTAACAAAATAATTGAATATACTTTTGAAGGGCCTGATGGAAAAGCATTCAATTTATCTGTTGAAGATTTTGTTAACTATTTAATTCATTCTAATTCTATTATAGGTAAGAATTATGCTGATTTTGTTGTAGAAAAATCTTTAAATAATGTTTTAGATTTTGTAAATAATCGTTGTAATGTATTTGAATTTAAAAGATTTTTAAAAAAAGCAATGGAAAAGAAGGGCAATAAACCATCTTTATTAAAAAAAAGTTTATCTAATCTTAATAATGAAAATAATATACATTTAATGGATAATATTAAATACTCATTTAATTATTATATGAATAATATATCTGTTAATCTAAAGAGTGATAATGATTACTATGAAAAATCATTATTAAATGATTTTATTAATTTTGATATTAATTGTTATGATGACTTAAAAAAATATTGTTCAGGTATTTCAGTTACAATATCTGATATAGAGAATTCTATGTTTAAGTTAAAAGATTCTTATCCTGATCTTGTTATTAAAGCAAAAGATAAACTTAATAAATTTATAACTATATCTAAAAATAATTCTGTTTATAGTGAAAATGATAAACTACTTGGTAAAAAGTATTATGAATTCTTTAAAAAAGTAAATTTTGATGAGAGAAGACTTTATGAGATTACAGATGATAATATAGATAATAAAAAAATAAGAAATTATATAAAACAGTATATGATTAATGAGTTAGGTTATTCTAATAAAGATTTTTACTGTATTATTTATCAAAATACTAAAAGAGTTGGGAAATTTTTTATGTTGTTTGAAGAATTAAGTGATGCTTCAAATAATGATAATGACTTAATAAATATATTTGAAAGATATTTTACATTTTCTCATGCTGATATATCAAATCATAAAGTAATTGACGCAATTTATCCATATGCATTATACAGAACAAGAAGAAATGAAGCTAATTGGAAGGGACTTGAAACTGATTTAAAAAATAAAATTGATAGATATAGAGTACTTAGAAGAGAACAATTGCGTAATAAGATTGATATTGATGAAGAACTTCTTGAAAAAGCAAAGAAATTTGCAGAAGAATTTATTGAATCTGATTTAAAATTAAATGATTATCTTAATATAAATAACATAACTACTAATACTTATAATATCTATAGAAGTCTATTAGAAAATTATTATCCTGACTTATTTGCAAAGCTTGAATTAAAGAATTTACATTCTTCTTCTGCTTATTTTTATACAATGTTAAAAATTGGTAAAGAGGTTGCTGAATGTTTAAAAAATGGTGTAAAAAATGAAGACGGGACATCAAGAAAATTTGATTTACTTGATTACTATTTAAAAATTAAATTATCTCCTGATTATTTACTTAGACTAATTAGAAAAAAATTAACTACTGAAGAATATGTTTTATTTAGATCTTTTATAGCAAGATATAAAAATGATAAGGGACTTAATATTCATGATACTATTAATTCTAAACATATTATAAATAATAAGGAAGTTACTTTTGATGAGAAGTGGCAAGCAATTAATTACTTAAAAGAAAATGGTATGCCTGTTACTAATTCACTATATTATTCTGTATTGAGGAGATTACTTAATGATAGTTTATATCCTCATAATGATAAAAAAAATATTAAAAAGTAGTTTAAAAAATATAAAATCAAGTTTATTCTTGATTTTTCTTTTTTGTATAATATTTTTAATTGTGTTATCATATTATATGAGGATTGATATATATGAATATAGAAGATGCTATTGAAGATTTTATTAATTATTGTATATTTGAAAAGGGATTATCTGATAAAACAAAAGAGTCTTATAGAAATGATCTTGATGTATATAAGATATATTTAAACGATTGCGGTATTAATTATGTTTCTGATATTAGTAAAGATAATATTAAAAACTTTATAAAAGATAGATCAATTGAGGAAGCTTCAACTATTGCCCATAATTTGACCGTTATTAAGAACTTCCATAAATATTTACTTAAAGAAGGTGTTGTTAGTGATGATGTCTCCTTATATATTGAGAGACCAAAACTTAGAAAATTACTTCCTAAATCTTTAAGTATTGAAGATGTTGATCTTCTTTTAGATATTAAGCTTAATGGTCCATTTGACTATCGTAATAAGGCTATGTTAGAATTAATGTATGGATGTGGTTTAAGAGTAAGTGAGTTAATTAATCTTGAGATTAATGATATTGATATTATTAATTGTCAGATTAGAATTTTAGGAAAAGGTTCTAAGGAAAGAATTGTTCCTTTAGGTGAATATTCTATTGATTATTTAAAGAAATATTTAGATATTAGGGATGAATTATTAAAACAAAAATCTTGTAGTAAACTTTTCATTAATAATCATGGTACTGGTATGACAAGACAAGGCTTTTTTAAGATGTTAAAGAAACTTCTTAAAGAGAAAGGACTTAATCCTGATGTTTCTCCTCATACTTTGAGGCACTCATTCGCAACACATTTGATAAATAGGGGAGCGGACTTACGTAGTATTCAAGAAATGCTTGGTCATTCTGATATATCAACTACAAAAATATATACTGAAGTTACTGATGAGAAAGTAATTGATGATTATAATAATTATCATTTTAGAAGTAATAAATAAGGAGATGTATGCATGAAGTTTAAAAGAATATTTTTAATGGTTTTGGATTCATTAGGAGTAGGGGAAGCGCAAGATGCTATTAAATTTAAAGATAATGGGTCTAATACACTAGGTCATGTAATTGAAGGGGCAGATTTATTTTTGCCTAATTTAAAAAAAATTGGATTGATAGATACAATTAATATGTCTGAAAATGATGATGTTGAAGCATATTACACAATTGCGAAACCTGTAAATTCAGGAAAAGATTCTTTAAATGGACATTATGAATTAGTTGGTATTAAAAATGATTATCCTTTTAAAACATTTAATAAAGGTTTTACATATGATATTTTATCTGGGATTAATGAAATAACTGGTAGGAATATAATTGGTAATTCGTGTTGTCAAGATGATTCAATTATTCAAGAATTAGGGGATAGACAAATTAATTATGGTTCTCTTATTGTTTATACATCTGCTGATTCTGATTTACAGGTTGCAGCTCATGAAGACTGTATTCCTATATCTACATTACATAGTTATTGTGAGAAAATTAGAGATTTAACTATAAAACAAGATTGTCATATTGCAAGAATTATTGCAAGACCATTTAATGGAAGTAATGGTAATTATAAATTTATAAATTCTGCTAGAAAGGATTTTGCTGTTAAACCTCCAAAAAAGACTATTTTAGATTCACTACTTGAATATAATTATAATGTAATAGGTATTGGGAAAATTAATGATATTTTTGATAATGTTGGTATTAATAAAAGTATAAAAGCAGCTGATAATAATGAGGCTATTAATAAATTAAGAGATATTTTAGATAAAAAATTTACAGGTTTATGTCTTATTAATCTAAGTGATTTTGATTCATATGGTCATAAAAGAGATTTAGAAGGATATGCTACATGTATTGAAGAACTAGATGTAAATCTGCCAATTATTTTAAATAAGCTTGATTTAGATGATTTATTAATTATTACTGCTGATCATGGAAATGATCCTACATTTGAGGGAAATGATCATACAAGAGAAAATGTTCCTGTTATTATATATAGTAGAAATTTTAAAGATCCTAGACGATTAGATCCATTTAACACTTTAGCTGATGTTGGGGCAACAATTGCTGATAATTTTGATTTAGAACCAACTGAAATTGGTGAAAGCTTTTTAGATAAATTAAGTTAAAACTTCAAATTGAAGTTTTTTTCTTTTTATGATATAATATGTTGCCAATAAGGACATATTGTAGTTAGGATGTAATGTATTATGGAAAATTTTGAAAAATTACTTTGTTCTGCTTCAAAAAAGTGTGAAGGATATTATGATGAATATTGTGCAAAAAATTTAATGAATATATTTATGAATATTTATCCTTTCACTACGAAAAATATTGCCGGATATATTGATAATTTTGATTTAAAAGATAAATCTCTTCTTACTGTTGGATCTAGTGGAGATCAGGTTTTAAATGCAATATTGAAAGGCTGCAGGGATATTACCGTAATTGATATTAATCCTTATACTAAGTTTTATTATTATTTAAAAGTTGCAGGTATATTAAATTTCAATTTAAATGAATTTAAATCATTCTTTAGATATAAAGAATACCCTAATGTTTTTGTTGATAATGAAAAAGTATTTTCTTTAGATTTGTATCAAAAATTAAAAGATGATTTAAGAATACTTGATTATGAATCATATATTTTTTGGGATGAATTGTTCAGTAATCACAAGTTATATAAGGTTAGATGGGAATTATTCTCTAATGATGAAGGATGTAATAAAGAAATTAATAATTCAAATATATATATGAGTAGTGAATAAAATTTTAATCAATTAAAAAAGAAGGTTAGGGGAGTTAGACCTGATTTTATTAATAAAGATATTTTTTATTATATATTCGATAGAAAGTTTGATAATATTTGGCTTTCTAATGTTGGTTCTTATCACTCTACTCTTGAGATGAGTGAATTAATTGATTATTTTCTTGATGACAAATTAAATGAAAATGGTAATATGTTGATTTCTTATTTTTATAGAACTTTAATTGATTCTGAATTTGATACTTCATGGCCTGAAATTTATGATTTAGAAAAAACTTTCAGATTTTTTAATAAGTATAATCCTAGCTTCATTAATTTTACGGGTATTGAAGGACTTAGAAAAAAAGATTCTAAAATAAAAGATGCTGTACTTATTTATAAAAAAAGTGATAGTTCCCCTATCAACACAAGATAGTAGGGGAATAACTATCATTTTTTATTATATTGTTTTCTTTATAATTTATATGAAGTTAATGGATTCATTTTGAGCATTTTAGATGTATAACTGTATTGCTTTTTAAATAAAAAACGCTTAAATTTAATCAATGTTTTTTTTAAATAATTATATTAAATTTATAATTTGATTTTAGATGGATAATTATATACCTTATAAAAGATAAATCGCTTAAAATGCATCTTCATTTTAAGGGTATTAATAATATAGATATAAGTTAATATATTTAATGTAGGTATATATATAGAAATAGTAATGATTAATAATATCATATATAGTTATATAAAACTAAATTAGTCTAATAATATTTATCTTTATTATTATATTTATTTAAATGTTTTGAGCATATGATTTTATATAAAATAATACAAGAGGGGAGATAATAATATCTATATAATATATAGAAGTTAACATAATATCAATTATCGGAAGTACTGAATATGAGTAGAAATAAGAGGGGATTCCCCTCTTTTCTATATGTTTTAATTTTATTTTATTTTTTCATATATCATAATTATATTTTTTAATTTATTTTAATTTAATAAAATAACTATTTTTATTTATTATTATATATACTTTCTATAAATAATAAATATATTATATTTTCGTATTTTTAATATTATATATATAATATGGTTTTATATATGTCTATGATTGATTACTCCCCCCCCTATTAAAAAATCAAGAAAAATTAAACTTTTCTTGATTGAATTTCTGCTATTTTTTCAAATATTTCTTTTGCATTATCTTCATTAATTTCTGTATATCCTAATTCTTTAAGTGCTTGTATTTTAACTGTATTTAATTCTTGTGTACGTGATAATTTTTCTTCTTTTTTTGCTTCAATATTTTCAATAAATCTTTTATGAGAATCTCCTAATTTATTTTTAGATGCTCCTCCATTACTATATAGTGTCATTGCACTAAATAATATACTTTCAAATACAAATTGTTTATCCTTATTATAATTAAATTCCATTGGATCAGTAAATCCTAATGATTTAGACATATATGCAAGAATATATTTTAATTCTGGATTAGAATCCATTGATTGAATAAAATGATATAGATAAATATAGGTATTATATGAATCTTTTGTTTTATCATTATATAGTTTTTCTTTTAATAAATTAATTATGTCTGATAGTAGTTCTTGTTCTTTTTTATTAAATCCTTTTAAATCTGCTATTATTTCTTTATTTGTTGATTCCCTTAATCCTTCATTTAATCTTTTTTCAACCTTTATTATATAATCACCAGTTATTTTTATATTTTTGATTTCTTTCATATCATTTATTTCAAGTAAGCTCATTATTTTTGCGGCTTTTTCTTTTGGCCAATCCTCTATTTTTTCAATACCTAAGTAGTTATATAGCATTTGTCTTGATACACCTAGATATTTTGATAATCTAACTTTACTAATACCTAATTCTGTCAATATAGTGTTTAACTCTTTCATATATTTACCCTCCTACTATATTAATTATAGGTTAAATTATGTAAAATATCAAGTGTAAATTGACACTTTATTTTATTAATAATTTTAATTTTGGTAATATAAATATTTCTAGTGATGATGATAGTATTATTAGTAGTAATGTAATTAAAAATATTACAAGATATTTTCTTGTGATTAAATACATATTATATTTTTTATTAAAAAATAGATTTTTAATTAGATATATTGAGTAATTAATTGCATAATAACATATTATAAAATATATAATTAAATTAATTATATTAGGTAATAAATATAAGAATATTACTATTATGTTTTTTAATTTTAATGTTGTAATTAAACTTATCATTTCAAATGATAGAATAAATGCTTTAAAAAAGTATATAGGTAATATAATTATTAATCCAATTACTGATATTCCTAGTAGATATATGCTTGTTGTTATAAGTATATTATTTATAAAAATGTTTTTTGGTATGACTAATTTATTATTTACTAATAGATTAATATTATCTGCAATTACTATTTTATTTTCTTCACTTGTTAATACACTAAATAATATTCCTATAATGAATGATATTATAGTAAGTATAATCATTAAGAATAATAGTTTATTTTTTTTAATTCTTTTATGCATTTATATCACCTATTTAATTATATTTATAGGTTATTAATTTTAGAAGTTATTTAATTTTACAAATATCTACATTTGTTTTATAATATTAGTATGAGGTGATTCTATATGAATGATAAAGTTGTTAAAATTGTTGCAATAGTTATGTTAATTGCAATGTTAATTGGTTTCTTTAGTGTATTAATTTATTTATAAAAAAATATATAATAATTTCTATTATATATTTTTTTCTATATATCCTTCTATTTCTGGTTCTATATCATTTAATGTTGTTATATCTATGTTATATTTATTAACTATATCATTTATTCTACTAATGTTTTTTGATAGATATAACATTAGTATTCCCCCTATTCTATTAGCGGTGTATTTATCTAGTTTTTTTCTGTCTTCATTTGAAATTCCATATTTATGGCAGATATCATTAATTGGGCCATATCCATATAGATAGTTAGTTAAACTCTTTGTGATTACTTCAACATCTTTGTTTTTATCCTTTATGTTAATTTTAGCCCATATTTTCATCTATCTTCACCTCTTATAGCTTAATATAATAACATATTTGTAGTAAAAAAACAATCAACTATGATTGTTTATATTTTTAAATATTCATTATTTTTCTTTTCATATCCTAGGTTTGTTTCTTCATAGTGACCTGGATATAATTTAATTGAATCATCATATTGTAGGATTTTTTTAATGCTTTCATTCATTTCAGTGTCACTACCTCCAGGAAGATCTGTTCTTCCAATGCTTTCTTTAAAAATAAAATCTCCTATAAACATTGAATTTTCTTCCTCAAAATAAAATGTTACTGAATCTTTAGAATGCCCTGGAGTATAGATACACTTAAATGTAAAATCTCCTATTTTATATTCTTTCTCTTCTAAATTACTTCTTTTAAATATTTTAATACTTCTTTTAGTTAAAAAGTTTCTTAAAGCTCCTATATGGTCTGCATGGGAGTGTGTTATTAATACTCCTAATACTTTATTGTCTCCAATTTGTTCTTTTATTTTATTGTAGTTGTCTCCTGGATCAACAACTAAACATGTATTATTTTTTATTAATAAATAGCAATTTTCATCTAAATATCCTGTTACAATACATTTTATATCCATATTATTCACTCCTAATTATTATATTTATCATTGTATACTTTACTTATTAATACATAGTTATAATTCATATCTAATCTAAATGTGTATATATACTCTCCACTTTTTAGATATTCTGGCAAATCCATATTTTCTCCTGGATGATATTTAACATTTTCTGTAAGAATTATTGTATTTCTATATGTCGTTGCTTTGGTAAGTTTTTTGTCCATTTTAAATGAGGTAGCCTTTTGTATATCACAATAACCTTCAACATATTCTCCTCTTTCTGGAATATATTCATAACCACCAATACATGCATAATCTAATTTTATGTTTCCAAGAGTAATTGGAGTTTCTTCTCCAAAAAGTTTTTTCCATTCAAGTTCTAATTTTTCACTTTTAAATGCTTTAGGGGTAAATTCATTTGAATCTACGCATGTATATGGCTCCATTAATGATGAATTAAACATATTACAATTACTATTATATTTATCGTGATCTGATATTTGTCTGTATGCTAAATAAAGCTTCATTGTATCGTTCCATTCTGGTTGAGCCAAATCTTCTTTAATATTTGTATATACTTTTGCATATAAATCTTTTACTAGGGTTGAATTTAAATCAAGTTCTTTTTCTTCTTTATATGATGTTACCGGTGTACAATTGTATTTCATTTTTGTAATTATATTTTGATAGTTTTTTGTTGTATATAATAAATATCCAGCTAGTCCTAATATTATTAGAATTAATATAGGTATTAGTTTTGATTTTTTTCTTGTTGACGGCTCCTCTTCTTTGTAATTATCTGTTGATGTCATATCATCTGGATTTGGTATATACTCTTCTTTCTGATTTGTTGGATTTTCAATACTGTTTAATGTAGTTTGACTAGCTTTATATGAATCATCCCTATTTTCATTTATAATATTTTGAGGATGATTTGATAAATCAATTTCTTTTTTTTCATTTACAGGTGTAGCTGTTTGACTGCTCTGTGGTACTGTTGGTGTTGGAGCTATTGGTTGTGTTGTTTGTTGTATTATTGTTGGTTGTTGTACGGGTGTGTTTTGCGTTGCTGCCTGATTTTGAATACTTGTTTGCCCTGGTGTTGTCGTTACAGGTACATTTTGATTGTTTATATTTGCATTATTTTGATTAACATTTGTATTTTGATTATTAACCCCATTATTCATATCTTTTCACCTGTCCTATTATAAATTTTAATATATTTTCTATTTTTTTTCAAGTAAATAAAACGGACAAGTATAATTTTACTTGTCTGTTATTAAAAAATTTTTTTTAAATTTTTCAATTTCTCTTTTACTAATACCTATTTCTTTTTCTATATAATTTATAATTGTTCCTTGTTTTTCATTTATATAGTTAATTACATGATCAATATATTCTTCTTTAACGAGAAATATATCTTTCATTTGTTTTGCATAATCTTCATCTCTGGTTTTTTCTAAATATAATTTGTATTTTTCTTCTGCAATACTTTCTAAGTAAATGTTTGAATATAAATAATCTTTTTTAATTATATTTATATCTACATCAAGCATTGTTAGTATTAGAAGTGTTATTATTCCTGTTCTATCTTTCCCATATGTACAATGATATAATACACAACAATTTTTTTGCTTCATAACTATTTTTAGAATCTTTTTTATTTGTTTTTTTGCTATTTTAGAATCTACCATTTCCATATATGTTTCAAATATATTTGGTATTTTACTCACTTTTTGTTTTCCTGAATCTTTATTTTGTTTATGTTTTTGTTTGCCAAATAATGGAATATTGTAGTATTTTATATTATTTATTTTATATGGTTTTTTTAAAACTTCTTGTTTATCTCTTATATCTATAACTGTTTTTAAATATTTCTCATTTTTTAATATATTTATGTCATTTACTGTAAAGTCACTTATACTATTTGATCTTATAAGCATATTTTCTTTTATAGGATTTTTAATTATATTATTTAAGTATGATAAATCTCTGATATTTTGTTTTGTTTCTAATTTAATATTATTATTTTTCATAAGTTCTCCTATTTTCATATATTACTGTAATTATTATAAGTATTAATCCTATTATACTTAAATATATTCCTGGTGTTTTTCCTTGTGGTTTATATGTAATTTCAATTTTATGATTTCCTTTTTTTAAGTTAAATCCTATATATCCAATATTTGTTTTTTCATATTCTATTGTTTTATTATTAATTTTTATAACGAAGTTTTTATCATATGGAATCGATAAATTAAAATATGAATCCTTTAATAATTTTATTTTTCCAGTTATTATGTCTGACGATGAATTCTTCTTTTCAATAATCATTGGAGTTATATCTTTATTAATATCTATTATTTGATTATAATCTAGTGTATATAATTTGATATTATGTATTTTATATTTTCCTTTAGTAAATTTAATTTGAAGATTATTATTTTCAGTTAGTATATAATTGAATATTTTGTTATCATTGTAGTATTTCCAATTTTTACATGTAAGTGTGTTTTTATTATTATTAATAGTAATTGATAAATCTTGATACATACAATTATATCTGTCACTTAATTCAAAACTTATAAATAGTAATTTATTATCTAGCTGTTCATCTGTTGTCAGAGTTAAAGTACCATTATCTTTTGATTTTACTTCATATCCATCTGATGTTTTTTTATACGTTATTTTATTTGATTCTACTAGTTTATAGTTATTTGGAATTGTATTAGATAATTTAATTTTTGTATTTGTTTTTTCTTTACTTATTTTTGTTCCGAGTAAGTTAACTACATTATCAGGATATTTTAATTTATTGTAGTCATTTATATTTATATTTTTATTAGTAGCATACCCTATTGGTAGAACTAAATCGTTTCTATATATATTTATGTCGTTGAATTTATCAATTTTATTATAGATATTAGAATATTCGTTTTTAGTGAATTTATATTTTTCTCCACTAAATATTTCAAATAAAATATTATCTGATGAAGTTATCATTAAAGAATTTCTTACTGGAAGTGGATTTTCAAACACTTTTTTATATGTATTATTATAAAGTTGATTATTTGATGATAAATAACTTGATGTTTTGTACTCATGAATATTTGTTACTTTGTTTATGTATTCTTTTCCTAATGTGTCTGTTTTAATTCTGTAGATATCATCATCATTTCTTATAATCTTATTAATTTTGTTATTATATTCTTCCTCTACTTTTAAAAATTCTGCATTTGATTCAACTAATTCATCTTTTTGATTTACGTATATACATATTAGAAAAGATGAAATTATTAAATACATAATAATTATATTGTTGTGTTTTATCTTTGGAATAACTGTATTTAAGAATTCAGCAATTATTATTATTACCAATGGTATAAACGCTATAAAAACTTTACCATTTACATATAAGAATCCATTTAATATTAATGCTGGTATTGATATTATGCTACATAATAGGATTATAATAGATAAGAATTTGTTTTCTTTTTTGCCTTTAAATATTAAATATATTATTGATATTAAACTAATTGATGTTAAACCTATTGAATATGTATCATATAAAAGGTAATTTTTTGGTGTTAATAAATCTTTAATAAAATTTGTTCCTGTATTTGATCCTCTTCCATTTAATAGAGCTAGTGCTGTTGGAATAATTAGAATAGATGTTGTAAGGATAGCAGGTATAAATCTTAATATTAATCCTTTTGTAAAATTAAATATATCTTTTATTTTTGATTTTTTATTATTCTTTAGATATTTATAAATACCTAATAGTGTTAGAACTACTAATGATGATATACTGAAAAAGTAACTTGTTAGTATTATTAATATTACTGATATTATTAAAAGAAAACTTTTCCTTTTTTCAATATATCTATCGATACCGAAGAATCCTAATAATAGAAATGGTAGGTAGTCAATAAACATTATATGTCTATGTGTATGAAAAATAAGTGGAGATGAACAAAGAAATAAAAATGCACATATAAATGATATTTTATATGAGTATTTATTTTTTCTTAAATAAAAGTACATTAGAGATGTTGATGATAATACTACAATTCTCATACTTATAATTATATAATTTAACATTTTAATTTTTGGTAATAGATATGATATAAGTACTATTGGATTTAATAGTCCATAGTAAGCTAAATTATAAATATTAGTTCCTGATCCTAAATTAAAGGCAAAGTTTGGTAAAATTTTGTTAGTACTAAAAAATACTTCTCTTAAATATTCTGGTATTACATAGTGTTGGATGTCAAAATCCATTTTTGCTGCGAAAATATATTTTCCATTTTTAGTTACTATAAAATATATTATGAAATATGTAATAATAAAAATGATATTTATTAGGATGTCTTTATATATTTTTTTTAAATTCTTTTTCATATTATTTATCCTGCAACTTTCTATTTATTATTTTATTTAATAAAAGTAATATTAAGCTTATAATGTATGTAATTAATAAAATTGTTGGTGCTACTATAACCATTGTCCATAGTCCGTTTTGTACAAACCAATACCAATCATATTTTGGAGATACCCTACCATTTTCTATGTGTATTATTACATTTGTTGTATAGAATACTGCATACAACAATGTTGGAATAAGCCCATAAAAAGCATATTTATATGTTATATTATCTTTTTTTATAAAGAAGATAAAATCAATTATATTTAATAATGGAATAATAAGATGAAAAAATAAATTACTATTTAATAGTAAAGAAATTAATCCATTTTCTGCAATATTTCCTAAATATACAAATACTACTATAAATGTTAGTGATACTGCTGTTGTTGCCATTAATTTTAATATATATAGTTTATCTGATATTTCTTTTTTTTCTCCTTTTATAATTGATATTTCATTTAAGATAAATATAAATGAAATAATTCCTGCGAAGAGATTTGAATCAACTGTAAAAGATTTGAATACTCCAATTTTTGTTGATTCTAATACTGGCTCTACTCCTGTCATAAATTTAAATCCTGTAATCATTATGATTGTTGCGATTATTGTTAAAATAGTTATCATTATATTTATATATAATGACATTTTAACTCTTTTATTGTTTTCCATCTAATTTATCACCCTATTTATTAATAGTATTTAATTAACTATTTTATATGTTTATATTATATCATATATATCGATTTATTTATAAAAAAAGAAGGATTATTCCTTCTTATTTGTAATCACATGTATATATAATTCTATCTCCATATTCTGTTTTTTCTAATTCTTTTATACAACTATAATTTTCTTCTTCATATTTAATAGTATCATCTATTGCATTATATTGTCCTTTTAAGCCATTTTTAAAATATACCTTGTCTGTATGCGTTATTATTTCAATTTCTTGATTATTTTTATTTTCTTCTATTAAATGAAGTTTTTTAAGATTTTCTATTAAATTATTAATTGTCTTTTCATTAGCTTTTATAACTAATGGATCATTTCCATAGTTATTGTATGTAACTAATTTATTCTTTTTTAAATTATCTTTTATTAACTCAATTTGATTTTTAATATTACCATTTGTTTCTTGGTGTACTTTTATTACTGGTAATTGATCTATTGATGCATTATATGTATATATTTTGAAATATTTTTCATCTATTTCTTTATTAATTATTATTTTGTTTTCTTCTATATTATTATCTATTATATATTTATATTTATTATTATTTCCTATTCCATCGTTTTCAATTACTAAGTTATCTTTATAATCAATTTTTAATTCTTTTGTTTTAAGATTAAATACACTATTGTTTTCAACTAATTCTATATTTTTTATTGATATAATTGTTAATCCAGAACTAATTCCTACGATTAATATACAACTTATAAAGATTATTATATTTAATTTTATATTTACTTTTTTATCAAATATAAAGCTGATTAATATTATTATTATTTGTATTGATATAACTATTGAAGATATAAGTATTAATGATATTAATAGAAAAACTATATGTGTAAATATTTGAGATAACGTAATTACACTTGTAAGTACTAATCCTATTGTAGTAAATACCATTCCTATTATTACCCATATTATTAGAAATTTAATAAATATTACTACTATTTTTGATAAGGTAGATAAAAATTCGAATGGTTTTTCATTTTGATTATTAATTTTTTCTTCGGAGATTGTAGTTTCTTTATTGTTATTTTTCTTTATATTTTTATCTACTTTTTCTTGTTCATAATTATTTAAATATTTTATTTTAAAAGTATAAATAATTGTTATTACTGATATTATAAACCATAGTAAATGAAAAATACTATTTAGTATATCTTTTATTGTGTATGTTATATTGTTATTAATAAAACTAAATATATTTGCGAGAATTGAACTTGCTGTTCCACATATTATATTTCCTAATATTGATAGCAAAAATCCTAATATAAGCATTTCAATTAAACACTTAAGTCCATCTTTAAATGTCATTTTAGAAAACATATTTACAGTTTTTGTAATAAAATCTAATAGTGAATCCCATACTGTATATATATTATTTTTGTTTTTTCTTAATGATGAATCAATGTCTGTTATTTTGTCATTAATTAGATCATCCATTGAGCATTCAAATAGATTTGCTATTTGAATTATTTTATCTGTTTCGGGATATGTATTATTACTTTCCCATTTTGAAACACTCTGTCTAGATACTCCTAGTTTTTCTGCTAATTCTTCTTGAGAATAGCCATTTTTCTTTCTTAGCTCGATAAGTTTATCGCCGAACTTCATAAAATCACCTCTTTTATGAATATAATTTTACTTTTATTCTTGGTTGCTTTCTATACATTTTAGTTGGAAAATATGTAAACTTTCGGTTGCATATTTGATTTTTTACTGTTTTTATATTAATTCTTCTTTCAAAATTTATTAATTTATTATTTTGTAAATTCTATAATACTATCTTCAATCTGTTTCTTTTGTTCATTAAAATTTAATTTTGTTACTGGTATTCTTCCAACAATATTTGTTTCTAGGAAGTGATTTAATGTATCAAATGCTTTTAAAGTGTTTTCTGCACCGTTTCCACTCCCTCCAGCGCACGCAATATAAATTATTTTTTTACCTTTTATTTTTGAATTATCATTAAATGAATCACATCTTTTTAAACGGTCTAAAAAAGTTTTTGCAGATTCGCTCATTTCATGAAAGTAAACTGGCGTTGCAAGAATATATGAATCATACTCTTCCATTTGTTTATAAATGTTGTTAAAATCATCTTTTTGTATGCAAATATGGTCGTTTAAGCATTTACCCCATCCTCGTGGCCCACATGCATAACATCTATTTATATTCTTTTTATTTATACAAATATATTCATATTCACACTCTATCTCTTTTAATTTATTTTCACATATTTCAATACATGACATAGTTAAACCTTTCTCATTTGGAATAAAACTATCTTCATTTACAATATTATTACTAAAATTTAATATTAATGTTTTCATGATTTATTTCCTTTCTAAAATTATAATAAATTCATATAGTTGTTTCAGCGAATTTTATTTAGTAAGTGGTAAAGTAAATTATTTAATTAGTTCTAAATTACCATTAATAATAATTGGATTAAATCCTTCTATTTCATCATATAACATACCGGTAGGAATATCATTATATAAGAATATCTTTTTACCCAATCTAAACGCATCATACATTTCCAAGAATGTAGCTCCTCCAATGTAATTTTTTTTGGTTTCTCCATCTTTTTCCTTATCTAGATTTAATACTAAGACTGCGTCCATTTCTCTAATAGTATCTTCGCTTTGTTTATACATTGCTGCTTTAAATTTTTGGTGTACTTCTGCTCCTTGATCCCAGGCTTTTTGTTCTGCAGTTGGATCATCATAGCAATTTGGTAAGAATACTTTTATATTTTTCTTTTCTAAAACTTTTTTTATTTCTTCTATTTTTGAATAAAATTTTTTACTACATATAATAAATACTTTCATATATTATCTCCTTTCAAATATATAGTTGTTTTCATAATGTTTTGTATTAGTTTCTGCATTAGGAATATTTCCTCGCTATATTTACAGTAATAATTTATTATTAAGTGATTTTTTCTAACTATTATCTTTAATATATTTAAGATAAAATTCTTTATTTCCGGTGTAATTAATACCTTCTTTATTTTTCCAATAATCAAATTCATCAAATATAATATTTATTGCAGTATTTAGATAATTAGAAAGTTCATTATAATTAGCTGGATATGAAAACATTTTATCAATTATTTTTATTTCATTTTTATCTAACTCAATTAAACTTCTATATCTTTTTGATTCTTTATTGTTTCTTTTAGCTATTAAATCTATTACATACCATTTTATTTGTTCTAGTTCATAGTATGATCTATACTTGTTTCCTCTTTTAAATGCTATAACAGAATGAAGTATATTATACCATAATTCTTTTTCTATAAATGAAATAACTTCTTTCATATTAACTATAGCAGTTGTTCCTTTATTTTTATCTTTTATTTCGTTCCAAGAATTTTTCATTTTTTCTTCTAATTTACCTGTTTTATCATATATTATTTTGTAATTTTTTCGTTTTGCATATATTGATTCTAAAGTATAATATCCTATATCTAATTCTAAATAATTATCTAGTAAAAATAATTGCAAATTTCTTTCTTTCATATTATCAAAGAAGAAGATATTATATTTACTAACTATATCTAATTTTGTTTTATTAAAGACTTCATTTATATTTGTTTCATCTATTACTATTGCAAAATCTAGATCTGAATATATATCTTTATATCCAATTGAACCTGAACCAATTTGTATTATTCCTAAAACTTCTTTTCTTTGTTGAAATTTATCTACCAAATAGTTAAATATATCTTCTCTATCTTTTTCATTATACATATTTATTATTCCTTTCCTATATCATACTATTTATCTCTTATATTTAGTAATAAATTGTATATTTTCTTTGCTTCTGGAAATAGTTTATTATAATTAAATATTCCAGTTGTATTACCATTTGTTCTACCAGCAAACTCCTCAAATTCTTTTATTGCTTCATCTATATTATCCTTATTAACAATATCATCAATTATATATTTAGAAGCATTAATATATCCTCTAAATAATAAACAATAAATACATTGAAAATATCTATTTGTTGGTAATGTCGATTCCTTATAAATATCAATAACCATATTTTCAGTTATTTTTCTTGGGTTTGTAACTATAATTTTGTTTGCTCTATAAACTCCTTTATTTTTATCAACTGTAATAACTTCTGCATCATTTGGAACAATTACATCATAAATTGTATCTCCTCTAAATATATATCTTAATATTTTATCTTCTGTAGAAAAATTAAAGCCTCCCATTTTTTCTGGTTCTATTTCTTTCGGATTCCAAATTTTAGCTATAATTACCTCGTCTAGTTTAAATTCTTCTCCACTTGCATTTGATTTTAAACCATCCATTACTCTAACATATTTTATCATATTTTACCTACTTTCTAAAACATAGAATCTTTTGAAATGAATTGCCTTTTGATTATGAAAATTTTTATATACTTAGAACTTGATTAGTTTCAAAGTGAATATAATGTTATCCTTATTGATATGTCTATATTTATTATTAAAACATTTAACATATAAATCTTATCATAAATTCTACTAATTATCTATACTGCAATTCTTAATAACATCGGTTATTAATTTATCACTTTCAACTTTGTTTTCTATTTCATTTATTGCAAAGCATTTTTTTCCTAAATCTTTAAATGATGCTCCACAGTGAAACACTCTTTTTCTATCTATAATTATAAATCTATCATGATATGAATCATTATTTATAAAGGTAACATTATTATATTGCTTTATATATTTTTTTGTTAGTGTTTTATCTATATTTGAAGAAATTACAACTATTTTTCTATTGATATTTCTAAGTTTATCTAACAATACCTTTCCCATATAATTATCTATAATTATTATTTCTTCTTTAGCTATATCAAAAATTTCTAATAGTACTGAATATGCATCATAAATATCATTCTTAAAAAATATAGAGTTTTTAGTTATTTCTTTTGGATTGAATTTATCAAATAATTCATCTATTCTTTTTGTGTTATTATCCACTTTTTCTTCTAGTAATAAAAATCTTCGTGGAAGTACATTCTTATTATAATTAATATAATGTCTCATCTTTACGAAAGTATCCATTATTCTAATACTTACTTCAGTAGCTATTTTTGACTTTAGTATTGTTGCGAGCATATATACACCTTGTTCTGTAAATACTCTAGGATTATTTCTGGATTTTGAACTAATATTTGCGGTCGCATTTTGCGACCACAAAAAATCCACTTCACTATCACTTGTTATCCATGATATTCTATTTGGAAATTTTTCTTTATTTCTATATACTGCTTCATTTACTCTTTTTGTTTCTACATTATACAGTTTAGCTAAATCAGTATCTAACATTACCTCCTTTCCATCAATTTCATAAATCATGTTTTCGATGTTTATAACATCTTTCTCTGCTATTTCATTCATAATTAAACCTCCTTTTTTAGAATAAAAAAAGGATATCCCCTTCATCCTATTAAAAGGGATATCCCGCAGCATGCAATAATTCTTCCTTGCCTTAAAGAATTAGAACCTTAGCGTCCAAATTGTCATATTAACTCACGGCAAGATAATTAATACATTTAAAATATATCATACTTATTTTTATAAATCAATCGAACATAGTTTAATTTTTAATAATTTAACTATTCCTAATATCTTAGTCTTTCAAAGCCTTTATTTTTCAAGTTTTTTCTCTAAAGTACTGATATACACTCCATAAGTCTTGTCCTTGGGCAAAGAACATATGCACTAGGTCTGTACTAAGTCAACAGAATATATTTCCCGGTACCATCTATCACATTTAAATGTATTTTTCCAATATATAAGCATATCCTTTATTTACTTTTCCATCTTTAATTTTATTGATAATTTCTTTTTTTGAATACCAATTGATGTTTACAACTTCATTAGTATTACATTCTATACTATCTATATCAATTTCATCTTCTATTAAATAAATATTAAAGATATAACTATTGTATGGATATATAATTGTATCTACATGTTTAATATTAACATTTTCTATATTTAATTCTTCTTTTAATTCTCTCTTTAGGCCAGTTAATTCATCTTCTCCGGAAAGTACGTGTCCTCCGGGAATAGCTAAAGTATTGTTACTACGAACTGTTGCTTGCTCTATTAGATATTTATCATTGTTTTTTATTAATGCATAACTCATCATAACGTAGCAGCCTTCTGGTATTTCATCTACTCTTCTTCTAATTGTTTTATTTAATTTGTTAAAATTTTTATCATATAAGTCTTCTAATTCCATAATTATCTCCTTTCTAATACACAGACACTCTCACAATGCCCTGTCCTGGGGCGAAGAACATATCGTTTAACCTAGTTCTAGGTCAATAGAATATGTTTCCCAGTACAAGTTTTAACAATTACATTTTTATTTTCCAAAAGAACATAGTGAATTTCCTTTTTCAGAAACATAACAATTCCAATAACTATAACCAACTTCTACATAACCATTTTGAAAAGCGTTGGCATACATTCCATAAGCACTACAATGAATATTGGTATCTGAAATTGTACAATTATTACTATCAAATATTTTTAATAAAACATTTTTATTATGTTCATAATATGATGAATCAGCTCCTTTTAATGAAACCATATTATTATCAATAATAAATTCAACATAACTTTCTTTTACAATATCATTTTTTATAATGTGCTTATAATACATTTTCTTATTGTTAAAATCTTTTATAGCAACTTCACTTGACTTGTATTGTTTTATACTACTTGGAATTTTTTTACCAATTGTAATCAGCTTATCACAATGATCTTTTCCTTCACAATAGTTTATTGTATATATAGTACCAGTAAAACCATTTTTTTCACTTTTTCTATTATATAGAAATATTATTATTGAAATTAATACTATAATTGTTATTATAATAATTATTTTCTTCATCTTTACTTCCTTTCTAAAACTGCGATTGATTCGCAATGATATGTACGTGGAAACATATTAAATGGTGTTATTTCTTTTATAATATATTTTTCTGATAATATTTTTAAATCTCTTACTAATGTATTTGGATCACATGATATATATATAATATTTTTTGAATTAATTTCTAATATGTTTTTAATACTTTTTTTATCTAGTCCTGCTCTTGGTGGGTCTACAATAATCAAATCATAATCTTTTAGTTTTTCTATTACATCTTCAACTTTACTACAAATGTATTTTATATTATTTATATTGTTTAATTTATTATTATCAATAGCGTCTTCTATATTGGATTTATTATAGTCTACTCCTACAATGTTATTTACTATATCTGATATATATATTCCAAAGCTTCCTGTTCCACAATACAAATCTAATACATTATTTGGTTTAATTATTTTTACATATTCTCTTACTTTTTCAAATAGTTTTTCTGTAAGTATTTCATTTATTTGAAAGAACGAATTACTTGATAAATAATATTTCTTATCTCCTATATTTGTTATTATTTTATTTTTTGAAGTTATTAATTTATTGTTTATAATTAACACTGTACATTTTTTTTCTAATTCTTTATAATTTTTTATTTCATTTTTGATATTAACTAGTACTTCTTTTTCATCATTACTTGTTCTTATAAGTACTTCTTCAATATTATCGATTTTCTTTAATATTTTTATAATCTTATTTATTTTTTTATTTGATATTAAGCATTCATCTATATCAATTATTTCATATGTTTTATTTTTATATAATCCTAATGTATTATTATTTCCATGAAGTATTATCTTGTTTCTATAATTATTACTTTGTTCGTAGACTGTATTTTTAACTATATTATTTATATGAAGATTTTTTTCTACTAGTTGTTTAATTTTTTCTTCTTTAAATTCATTTTCTTTTACATATTCATATTCTTGAAGATTACATCCTCCACATATATTTGAATATGGACATTTGCTTATTATTCTATAGGTGGATTTTTTTATTATTTTTGTTGTTTTTCCCTCAATATATTTCTTTTTTTCATTTATAATTTTAAATTCTACTATCTCATCTGGATATGAATTTTCTATAAAACATATTTTGTCATTATAATATGCTATTCCTCTTCCAAAATTGTCTAAACGTAATATTTCTATTTCCATATTATCCCTCATGAATATTATATCATAAATATATACATAATATTAATGGTGATTTAAGTGAATGTAAATAGAAGTGTTAGTGATGTAAAAAGTGAGTTAACTATAAATGGTTCTAAGGATTGTTTTATAGAAGATATAGATACTAATTATTCATTAATTAATAAAAGAATTGTTAAAGATTTATGTTGTGTTGATTTAAATATTGGAAGATATTCAAAAACTAAAATAAAGGTTCTTTATGTATCTTCTATTGCGGATATTAGACTTATAAATAATATTTGTAATAGACTTAATAATATAAATATAGATGCAATAATAGACTCTAGTTATCTTAAAAATTCTTTAGAAGATGAAAATAATTTATTTCCTACAATTATTGAGACTGAAAGACCTGATAAATCTTGTATGGCTTTATTAGAAGGAAAAGCAATAATAATAGTTGATAATTCACCTTATGTTCTTATTCTTCCTAATTTATTTTTTGATTTTTTTCATACACCAGATGACTATTATCAAAAAGCTATAAATACTTCATTTATTAGAATAATTAGATTAATTGCTTTTATTATTTCAATTTTTTTACCGGGATTTTTTATTGCTGTTACTACTAGGAATTATAATTTAGTTCCAATAAATGTTTTATTGATTTTTAAAGCTGGGCGTGCTTTTGTACCTTTTTCGGCATTTATCGAGGCTATGTTTATGATAATATCATTTGAGATACTTAAGGAGAGTGATCTTAGAATGTCTCATGCTGCTTCTTCATCTATTTCTATTTTAGGAGGTTTGATACTGGGAGATGCTGCTGTTGCGGCTGGAATTGTATCCCCTATTATGATTATTATCATTGCGATTTCATCTATTGCTGGATTAATATTTCCTTCTCAGGAACTAGTTAATACTATTAGAATATATAAAATAATTGCTTTAATCATGTCTTCTTTGTTTGGTATATATGGTTTAATTATGTCTTTTCTTACTTTAACATATAATATTTTTGATACAAGAATTTTTGGATATAAATATCTTGATTATGATAAGAATGAACTATTAGATTCTTTTTTTAAATATAATACTAAAATAAAAAAGAGAAATTCGCATCTTACTAATAATAAAATAAGGGGGAAATATAAATGAAAAGAATTCTTATTATTTTGATTTTTCTTTCTTTTTTAACAATACTTATTTTTGATATTCCTAAATATAATGAATTAAATAATATTTCTGTTATTGATAAGATAACCATAAAATGTAGTGATAATTATTATGATGTTAATATGAGAGAGGTGACTTTATTAAGGAGAGATAATGGAATTACATTTAGATATGATTATTATAAAAATAGAATTAAAGATATTAATAAAATAAAAGAAAATAATTTAGATAAATACCATAAAGTTTTTTACTATGATAGGATTAAATCAATAGATACTAATTGTAGTAATGTTGATGATTTTAAAAAAATATTTAATAATAATATAAATATAAAAAGAATCAAGAGTTAAATTTAACCCTTGATTTTATTTAATTTTTCTTCTATTAATTTTCTTCTTTCTATTTCATATTTTGTATCTAATTTATATTCATTATTTTCAAATAATATTATGTTTCCATCATGGATATTTGGTGGTAATAATGATATATCTATTTCGAATTTTTCTTGTGTTTCAATGTTTTCTAATAATACAATATTATCTATTATTTTATCTACTGCATATCTCATATTATCCTCCATTTGTATCTGTATTTATTTTTTCTATTTTTATGTTTTTACCATCGCTTATTAAGTGTATTGTTCCATCTTGATCTGTTCTATATATTTCTGCTCCTATTTTTTCTAGTTTTTGTAGAACAACTTTTTTTGGATGACCATAATCATTATCTTTTCCAACCTCAATTATGGCATATTTTGGCTTTACTTCATTTAAAAATTTTGCGGTTGATGAGTATTGTGATCCATGATGAGCAACTTTTAAAACTGTACTTTTGATATCTTTGTTTAATATTTCTTTTTCTGTTTCTGATGTTGCATCACCTGTAAATAAATAGCTTGTTTCTTTGTACGTCATTTTTAAAATAATAGATGTTTTATTTAAATCTTCTTTATTATCACCAATATATAGTATTTTGAATTCTATGTCTTCTATATTAAATTTGTAATCTATTTTTGGAGTTTCAAATTTAATATTCTTTTTTGTTAAACTATCTATTACATCTTCAAAAGTTTTTGTAGTAGTTATAGTAGATGGCATATAGAAATGCTCTATATTAAAACTATTTATTATGTTGTCCATTCCCCCAATATGATCTTCATGAGCATGGGTTCCTATTACATATTTAAAGTTTTCTACTCCTAATGATTTAAAATAGTTTACTATTTTTTCTCCATCTTCATTATTTCCAGCGTCTATTAATACATTATTATTATGATATCTAATTAATATTGAATCGGCATTTCCTACGTCTAAATAATATATTTCTAGATTATCTGTTGAACTTACTATATTTGATATATTGTTTTGGTTATTATCTGTTGGGTTTACTATATTTGATACATTACCTTGGTTATAGTCTTTTATTATTTTTTCAATATCTTCATAGTAGTATGTTCCTATAAGTATTATAATTAATATTATCAATTTTATTATATTTCTTATTATTTTTTTCATTATTACCATCCTATATTCTTATTTTAACATATTTATATAAAAAAAGAAAAAGACCAGTTTGGTCTTTACATTATATTACATTTTCTATATATTTCTTTTCATATTTACAAAGATATACGTTAGAATCTTTTTTTGATTTTATTACTATCATTTTATTGTCTTCTATTTTTAAAGCAGTACAGTTTTCTAATCCATATACTTCTTTATTATTGTTTTTTAAATTATCTTCTAGGTCTTTTTGTTTTTTCTCATCATTATGAAAATGTGGACAGATATTTATATCTATAAAATTTAGTCCTTCAACAAATTCATGTTTATCACTTTCTTCTCTTAAAATATATGAGTCTGAAAAACCGCTTTTTGATAATAGAATGGCTCCTGCTGAAATACCTGCTAGAACGCAGTTTCTTTCTTTGGCTTTTTTTAGTAATTCATCTATTTTATATTCTTTTACTGTATTCATTAGTTTTATTGTGTCTCCTCCACCAATATAGATAATATCTGCTTCTTCTATTTTATTCTTTACTATATCAGGGTTTTTTGTAACATTTTTCTTTTTTAGATACATGGTTTCACAGCCTAAGTTTTTATATATATTTTTAATATAATCATAATATGAGTCTGCATAACTATTAGCAAGACCAATAAAAAGTAATTTTGGTTTTTCTTTATTAGTCATTTTTACTATTTCTTCATCTATTTCTTTTGTTTCATATGGTTTTGTTCCTCTTCCGATTTCTCCTCCACCAATTAGCATTAATTTCATATATTATTACTCCTCTTTTCATATACTTTTTTTAGTACTTTAACTAAATTATTTGAATTGACTATAAATTTATAATTTGATAAATCTTTATAATCATATATAACTTTATCAAATCCATAACAAGTGTTTTGTTTTAGCCTAAATTTATCTAAATGTTTCATTGTTAAGCCTACGAATGGCTTTGTATTTATATAATTTAGTCCTAGCATATTATATTCTCTTTTATTTTCATCATCAATAATGATATAATTTACATTTCCTCGTTTTTTTAAATAATCTATTATTCCTATTGTTCTATTTTGTAACTTTTTTCCTAGAAATGTTCCTTCATAGTTTGTTTCTATGAAACCATCTATATCAAAGATTCCATAGTTATTTAGTCTTTTAATTAATCTTTTTTTAGTGTTTGTTGTTCCTAAACCGAATGATAGTGCACCACATATTGGTACTACTTTTAAATTGTATTTTTTGATTAGTATTAAAAGAACCTCTAAACATTCTGGAACGATTTCATGGTTCATTGAATTTCTATTTATTACTCCATCAAAATCTAAAAATATGATGTTATCTGCCATGGCTTTTCCTCTTTTCAGTTATGTTATTATATTATATTATTATTAATTAATCAAATATTATCTTGATATTCATTTATTATCCATGACATTATTAATGAAACGAGATATTTAGTTTCTCGTTCTGTTAGTTCTCTATTTTTTGGGATTTTGTGCCATTTTTCTAGGCATGTTCTGCAACAACAAGCACAAGCATGTTGGGCTATAAATACTGGATGATTTTTCATTGGTGTTTGTTTTCCATCATTTTTTGGCGATTTTACTGCTATATTTTTTCTAATAAAATCATATGCATGCTGTTCTATTTTTTCTAAGCCGTTCTTGTTTATATATTCTTTTAGTTTTTTATTTAAATGAAAGCTTGACCTAAATTTTGACTTACTAAGTATAGTTAATTTATTATTAATGTATTGTTTTTGTTTATCTGTTAATTCCATTATTTTCCAATTCTTTCTTTTAGTCTTTCTATTTTATTTAATATATTTAGAGATATAGATTTTCTTACTGATTTTATTATGATTTTTATTAATTCAAGTAATAATTTTTTTGATTCACTATTTGTATTTGAAATTTCTTTAATAACTTTTATTAATTTTTCGCTTTTTTTATCTATATCTACAATTGATGTGATTTCTGCATTTTTACATACTTCACTAAAATCGTTAATTATGTTTTCAAGCTGATTTTGATTTAAAGAATATATAAATTTATTTAAATCATTTTTTATTGTTTTTGAAAAATATGAAAGTTTTGATCTTGTTACATAATTATCAGTTATATCCCAATAAATAATATCATGTGCAAGAATTCCACTTGTTGTTGTTTTAATTATAATATTTTTAGTACTTTCTAATATTACTCCAATAAGTGAATTTTCTGGAATTAAATGATGATATTTTTTTTCTATTTTTTTATATCTTTTAGAATTAATTTCATTTGGTAATATACCTGGACCATCCATACTATATATTTCATCTATTTTATTTCTTAGAATGAAATTTGAATTCATAGCTGCTACAAGAGCTATATTTCCTCCTTTTGAATGGCCTCCTATTATTAGACTATTTCTTGTGAAGGTATATTTTTTTAGATATTTTATTGCTTTAATGTGTGATTTTGTTGCGGGTTGATAACTAAGTAAGAAATCTTCATACCAACTACTTATTTTTTCATCTGTTCCTTCAAATGAAACATATATATGTTTTGGTAGGTATTCTATTGTAATCGCACTAAATTGATATTCATTATCTGCTTCATAAACGTAATCATAAACTAGGCAATTTTGATATCTTTTTGTTTTTACTAATTCTTTTAAAATTTTTAAAGCATCTCTTTCAGCTATAATATTTTTCTTAGGACTCTTTTTTTCTTTTTCTATTTTTTCGTATATTTCTATTAATGTATTTTTGTTAGTCAGTTCTATATTTTGTAAGTTTATATATGATAAAAATGAAAATATAAGTTTATCAACTTCGTTTATCTTTTTTTCTTGGAATGTATAATTACTGTATTTTTTAATGTATTCAAATATTGTCATGATACCACCTACTTCTATTTATCTATAAATACTCTTGGTACTCTATTATTTATATTACATAGTATTTCATAATTTATAGTATTACATTGGTCAGCAATTTCTTCTAAAGTTATTATTTTATTATCAAATATTAATACTTCATCTCCTACTTTTACATTATTTATATCTGTTATATCTACCATACAACTGTCCATGCATATACTTCCTACTATTTTGGCTTTTTTTCCTTTAATAATGACATATCCTTTATTTGATAATTCTCTTCTAAATCCATCGCCATATCCTATAGGGATTGTTGCAATTATTCTATTTGAATCTGTAATATATTTTTTTGAATAACTTATGGGAGTATCTTTTTTTACCTCTTTAATAAATGTTATTGTAGATTTTAATTTGCAAATTGGTTTTGTATTTATTATATCATTACTATTATTAAATGTTTTATAGCCATACATTAATAATCCTGGTCTTATCATGTTCGTAAATTCTAGTGGTTCATAATTTAGTATTCCATTTGTCGCAGATATATGTATGTATTTTGGATTTAGTCCATTGTTTTTAATAATAGATAATGCTTGTTTAAATATTCCAATTTGTTTTTCGGTATATTCTTTATCATAATCTGCAGATGATAGATGTGAATATATTCCTTCAATTGTTATTTTACTTTGTTTGATTTTTGATATATATCTTTCTAGATCATTTATATTTATACCTGTTCTATTCATTCCCGTTTCTATTTCTAAATGTACTTTATATTCTTTATTTGTTTCTATCATTTTATTTAGAAATGATTCTTCACTTAAACCAATTATTATATTATATTTTTCTATTAATTCGATTTCATGAATATCGGGTTGATTTAAGACAAATATATCTTTTTTATATCCTATTTTTCTTAATTCAATTGCTTCATCAATTAGTGCTACTGCAACAATATTAAATTTATTTAATATTTTAATATTTTTATTTATATATGTTCCGTATGCATGTGACTTTATTACTGGCATTATTTCTTTATTACCAATATATTTTTTAATTTTTTCTATATTATTTTCAAATTCTTTTAAATTAATTTCTAAATATGTTTTTCTCATAATATTACCTCTTATTTTATAATATAATTATATCATATTAGTCTTTATTTAAAAATATGTTATAATGTATATAATTAAAGAGGTGTTTTTATGGAATATACTTATGATGTTTGTGTTTTTGGAGGATGTGCACTTGATTTAACTTTTTATGCGGATAAGAATGGTAATTATAATAAAGAGGCTGATGTTATATCTCCAGGTGGAAAAGGATCGAATCAGGCTGTTGCTGCAGCAAGAGCTGGTGCAAAGACAGTTATTATATCTAGGGTTGGAAATGATAATATAGGCGAAACTATAATAGATAATTTGATTAGAAATAAAATTGATACTTCTAGTGTTGAAATGGTTGATAATTTGGATAATGATGCAGCATATGTATATATTAACGAAAAGAATAAGGATAATGATATTAAAAGAGTTGTTGGAGCTGCTGATAGTTTTACTCCTGAGATGGTTAATAAATATGAAGAAGTTTTATTGAATTCCAAAATAGTTCTTGGACAAATGAAAATTCCTAAAGATGTTAGTATTAAATTAATTAATTTTTGTTATAGTAATAATATTCCTATTGTTATTACTCCGTGTAGGCCAAAAAAACTTTGTATTAGTGATGAGTCTAATATAGATTTAATTGATAAAATTACTTATATTACTTGTAATTATGAAGAGTTTACTCAAATGTTTAATACGGATGATGTTGAAAAAGTAATTAGTAAATATCCTAATAAACTTATTGTAACATTAGGACCTGATGGCCTTATGTATAATAATGGAACTCGTAATGTACATTTGCCTGCTCCTCAGAAAGATGTTGTTGTTGATACTACTGGTGCTGGTGATACTTTCGCTGGTAATTTTGCTGCTTTGATTGCAAAAGGAATAAACTTTGAAGAAGCAGTTTGTAAGGCACAATATGCATCAGGTATTAAAATAATGAGTGAAACTGCTCAATTTGGTATGCCTTATATTGACGAACTTGATAAGTATTATAATAAACATAAAAAAATACTATGATTTCATAGTATTTTTATTTATATGTTTTTGAGTTTTCTTCATATGTTTTTGAATAATAATTCATATCCCATAGTTTTCCATTTATATAGTAAGATTCAACTCTTATTCCATTCAATTTTGCTATTTTTTCATGTAATTTTATTGATGGTTTATTAAATTCGAAAACTGCACTTGTTATGCTTGCATATCCTATTGAAAATAGTTGATTGTAAAATTCATTGATTATTATTTTTCCTAATCCACTATGTTGTAATTCTGGTTTAATTCCTACTTCTATTTCAGCATTAACTTTATTTGGAGATGTTCGTAATATGTTAATATATCCTGCATATTTATTATTTTTATCTAACAAAATATAACTATAATTCATTACTGCGTTTGATATAGGTTCATCGCCTGTATCTTTTTGAAGTATATATTTATCTTCTCCTAATGGTATTGAAAATTTTTCCCTATTTTTCATTGCTTCTATATGGGAATCTATTATATTATCTATGTTTATGTCTAAGTTGTTGAATATTTTGGGTGCTACTAATTTATAACCATCTCCTATATCAATTACACTATCCATTTCTTTTTTTGATTTTTGAAAGTAATCTTTTTCTTTAATAATATTTTTTGGAAGAATTATCCCATTATTTTTTTTCATTCCAGGTATATGCTGGAACATATATTTTGATTCTATTTGATTATTTTCATTTGTTCCACCATATGGAATATATCCAAAATAATTTAATTTTGTTTTTGATATTATATCTAGTTTATTACTTTCACTTCCTGATATTGATATCATTATATTATGTATATTACATTTATGAATATAATCTATATAATCATTTATTAAGAGTGTTGCTAATTCTGTTGCAATATTATTTTCTATATTTTTATCTATAAATATATTTAGGTTTGCTCTTTTATTTGAATATATAATATTAGTTAATCCTATTATTCCTATTACTTTATTATTACTTTTTATTGTAAATGGCATATATAGTTTTGGTATATTATATTGATTATTAAAATATCTTATGGTTTCTTTGTCTATACCTGGAATTAATAAGTTATTTGGAATAAAAACATTAGTGTTAAATTCAACTTTATTTTGAGTTATTTCTTTTTTAAATGGTGTTATATTTATTTCTTCCTCTATATTTGTTAAATTCAAGGCACTTTTTACCCATTTTATATATGTACTTTTAATATTATTAATATCTTCTTGAGATATATCTTTGTTTATCTCAAGTCTTATAGAAGTAATACTTTCTAAAGCATTTATATTATATAATGATATATATCCTAAATAGTTATTGTTTTCATCTATTATTGCTGCTCTATATGAATTTGGAAATGTTTTAATTAATTCATTAGATTTTATATCATCTAAACTGTTATTTTGTTTTATTAATTCTAATGTTTCATCCTGATATGAATCAAAACTTCCAATTTTATATTTTCCTGTATTAAATTTTTCTATAAATCTTTTTTTCATATTTTTCATCCTTAGTTGCATTATATAATACTTTATTATAATATGCAAAAATAATATTTTGTTTTTTATTTATATGTTATAATAATTTTACTTGTTTATTATAATATAATGAAATGAAAGGTGATTTTATGAAAATTTTTAATAAAGAAAATGGTTTAGAAAAGGTATATGTTCAATATAATGATTTATTACTTTTATATAATTTAAATATTATTATTCCAGATACTATTTATGATAAAGTGTATAGCGATAATTTTAATGTAGATGATAGTAATAGGTTTGATTTTGTTGAATTTAATATGAAAGAAGAAATTGATTTCTTTAAAAATGTTGATTGGATTCTTGATTATAAATCTTTAAATAGAATGAGTCCTTATGAATTAAATCGTTATTATGTTAATTCTATTAATGACATTAGCAATTACGTTCATGTTCCTGAGTATATTGATAATGAAGATTTTAATTCTCAATATAGTGTTCTTAATCATAAGGCATTGAGTATTAAAGATTTTTATTTTACTAAATTTGGATCTTTGGAGATGCCTTTTCCTCAAGTACCTAATTATGATAAAGTAATAATTGATGATAGTGTTAATACAGGTCAAATTATTACAGAAGGATTTTTCCCTAATACTATTGTTATTTATAAAGCTAATGGATGTTCTTTTGTTGGATCTGATATTGTTTATACTCAATTAATTAATATGGCTATTAAAATGGAAATAAAGAAGGATCCTGATTATTATAAAGATGCATTTAACTATAGTTATCATTTTAGTTTAAGTGATGATGGTAAATGTTTAATAGTTAAATATAGAAATAGAAGAAATTTATCCAATGATGATTTATTATTAAAGAAAAAGAAATATAAAGTAAAAAGTATTATAAAAAAATTTATTGATAAAATTGATAAAAAGTAATAAAAAAGAGACTATTTTGAAGTTGTAAGATAAAAGTGGACATAAAAAAAGATGTTCCACTTTTTGATTTGTTATAATTTAATAAAGGAGTTGATGATATGGCAAAAAAAGGTCAAAAATATAAAAAATGGACTGCAGAAGAAA